>Ga0315550_1003091_pt1 | contig 10101 bp, 7 predicted proteins | sample SalMarSW160190MG_2_FD_203100 | JGI IMG/M metagenome (GOLD analysis project Ga0315550, IMG submission 203100) | Salt marsh sediment microbial communities from the Plum Island Ecosystem LTER, Massachusetts, United States - Salt Marsh Sediment SW1601-90 ... | reverse complement strand
TCCTGCTAATGTAATCTCCTTCTCATCTACGACAACACCATTGACCTTGCATACCAGCTGGCATACACCCTCGGTCTCACCGGTGTTATCAATCCTGACCGAAATGTTCACATCTTCACCGATATCTACCTCGTCAGGCGATATCTCTAGCGGACTGATAGTGAAGACAGCCGGTGTTGGTACAATAATTTCCAGCACGGTGAGAGTGTTGGCTTCTCCACCGACCGATACTTGGTATATGCCGGGTTCCAGTCCGTCCAGGTCGAAACTGATGGATATGCTGTCATTCCCGGCAATATCTACTAGTATAGTCTTTTTCGCGGTACTGTTTACCCGTATTGTAGCCTCGTAGGTACCCGGGAAGTCGCCGTCGTTGACGATCGTCGCGGTTACGGTGGCATCTTCGCCTTCGTATATTTCTTCGGGAGTCACGTTAATATCACCCTCACCGAAAAGGGGCGGGAGGTTCTCAATCAAGCTATGCCTGTGGCGGAGAAGGTTGTCAAGCAAACGATGTTGTTGGTTCTACTGAATCTTGGTTGCTGGGTCATCCCCTTCTTGGAGTCGGGAAAGACCCCTGATAACAGCTCCAAGCTGCTCAGGGGTCAAGGACGACAAGCCAGAGGCTACTATGTGTCCATCCTTCAGAGTCACATCCAAACGACCGTCAGTGCTAGCCAACGTACCCCCAACGATGCGTGCCATCTTCTTGTTCCACCAGCGGATACGCTCAGGTTTACGCAGAATCAGCCTCACCAGTGTAGAATAGAGAAGAGTCATAATCATGACAAAAACAAATATTATCGTCAGCCAGTAGGGGTAGAACTCAAGACCTAAAAACATACTATCCCTCCCCCGTTCCAGCCATACAGCCAGAACTCCCGCAAGTGCTACTCCGAACACCAGCTTTTTCACAGAGCCAGTATAGCATACCTACCCACATATCTAAAACCTCCTTAACAACCAAGATTCAGTAATAAGATGTTGTTAATTAGTGAAAGTGATGCACTACTGCTTAAAGGGAAACTGACAACCTTGGGGCAAAATGCACACTGTGGTTTAGAGGATCTTGCTGGGCATGCTCAATCTCAGCCTGGGTAGACCAATAGCGTAGTTGCGTGCAGATTCCATAATATGTCATATCAAGCTCTAAGAAGAATACTTATATTCCGTATGCTCTGAGTAGTAACAATTCGTCATGTTGTTATCCAGTGTGTAATAAACTTTTCAGCGTGTAAAGCAGGTGCTCCTGTGCGGATTCAATCAGCTTTGAGCCAAGAGTATCCCAAAGCTGTTGGAAGGTAGGGACATTCGGGTAAGCAGGAGCCCTTCTCGGGATTTTCAGCGGGATTTTCGGGTGAAGTTGAGGCTATGGTGGGCGGTAGAGGACTTGAACCTCTGACCCCCTGCGTGTAAAGCAGGTGCTCTAACCAACTGAGCTAACCGCCCGAAATGGCGCGCTTGGCGGGGTTCGAACCCACGACCTCTGCCTCCGCAGGGCAGCGCTCTATCCAGCTGAGCTACAAGCGCTTATCTGGTGCCGAAGGAGAGATTTGAACTCTCACGCCCGTAAGGACACTACGCCCTGAACGTAGCGCGTCTGCCATTCCGCCACTTCGGCATCAACTATTAATTGTAACAACTTGAATGGGGCTTTTCAAGATTTCAACCGAAAAAGAGGGCGGATTGTTAAATTCCACCCTCTTGATTTATCAGGATTGTTATAACCTATGGCCAGTAAAGCTTTTCGGCTTCTTTTTTGAGTCCGGCGCGGAAGTCCGGGTGGGCGATGCCGATGAGGTCATCAGCCCTCTGCCGCTGGGTCTTACCTTTGAGATGAGCGATGCCGTACTCGGTGATAACGTAATCGCTGATGGTGCGCGGCACGGTAACAACTGTTCCCTCGGCCAGCATCGGGGTGATACGGGAAATCTTCTTATCGCCGCTGCCGGCAGTGGACGTCATCACGGTAATGCTGCGGCCGCCCTTGCTGAGGAAAGCGCCGATGGCGAATGAAGTCTGACCTCCGGCGCCGCTGATAACCCGCGGCCCGATGGACTCGGCGGCAATCTGTCCGGCAAAGTCAACGCTGACAGCGCTGTTAATCGCCACCATGTTGTCGTGCTGGGCGATTACCCTCACATCGAGGCAGTACTCGGCGCTGTGGAGTTCGAAAGCCGGGTTCATATTCACGAAGTCCATGTCTTCTTTAGAACCACCGCCGCAGGCAGTAGCCACGGCTTTATTGGGATTGAGTGTCTTGTGTTTGCCGGTGAAAACTCCCTCTCTTATCAGGGGGATAATGCCCCGGGGAGTCGTCTCGGAATGCCAGCCGAGGTCTACCTTGTTATCGAAGGTGCCGAGTCGACAGCAGGCCTCGCTGGTGCCGCCGACGCCCACTTGGACGGTATCGCCGTCCTTGACCAGGGTAGACACGTAGTCGACAATCGTTTTTTCCTCCTGGCTGGCTTCCGCCTGGCGCCGGCCGAGGAGGTCCGTCCCGCCCGGTGCCTTGCCGGACGGCGTATGCTCCACAAAGTAATCTATTTCGGATACGTGAATATAATTATCGCCGTAGGTGCGTATAAGGTTCTTATTGACCTCAGCCATGGCGATTTTAGCGTTGCGGATTTCTGTTTTTTTCGTCCAGACCGAAGCCCCGAAGCTGCAGTAGCCGTGTTCGTCCGGCGGTGAAAGCTCCACCATGACCACGTCGGCGGGGCCGCGTTCTTCCTCGTGGAAGATGAAGCCGAGGCCGCCGATGGCTAAATCACAGCGCCTTTCGGCGATTATCTGGCGGACGATTGGCAGGGGGAAACCGACTTCTATCTTAAAAGACATCTCAAAGACGGGGTCGTACCAGCCGAAGTCCCGCCCGGGCGTGCGTAGCGAGAGCAGTACGTCCTCCACTTCTCCCAGTCGCCCGGCCAGGGCCAGTCCCAGTGCCTGGGGCTCGTTACCCTGCACGAAGCAGACGCGGTCACCGGATTTGATAACGCTGACGGCTTCTTCCGGGGTTACCAGCTTTTTCTCGTATTCTTCTTGCCAGCTCATATAAAGCTCCTCCCTTATTAGATTATCCGTAAGAGGATTGGGGGGATCTATCCCCAAATAAAACTCGGGGAGGGGAGACTGAATGTGTCTCGCATCCCCTCCCCGAATCTATCTGTTCGGATTTTATTATTCGGTTTAGTACCTCACGGCCGAGCAACGGCAGGTCAGGCAGCGCCTGGCCTCGGTAACGCAGGTTTCTTTATCGGCAAAGCCGAGATTAATTTCTTTAAAATTGCTCTTCCGCTTGGCGGCAGCCACCGACTCTACCGGGCAGCGTTCCTCTTTCTTGTATTCCCTCAGGTGGAACTGGAAGGCCGGCTCTTCGATGTCGGCGACGGTAGCCTTGGGTGGTTCGGGTGGCAGGTCGACGCCGCGGAGATAGCAATCGATGGCTACGGCGGCGTTCTTGCCGTCGGCGATGGCCTCAATCATGAGACCCTGGCCGCGGGCCACGTCACCACCGGCGTAAATGCCGGCCACGTTGGTGGCCATACTGCGTTCGGCGGTGGCAATCGAGCCACGCCTGGTGGTCTTGACCTTGCTATCGCCCATGAAGGAGAGGTCGACTCTCTGGCCGATGGCGGTAATCACCATGTCGGCATCGATTGTCTTGGTCTTCTTCTCATCGTAAACCGGGGCGAAAGCGCCGGCTTTATTATAGCAGGAAACGCATTGCTTGAGCTCAACACCCTTGATTTTACCACCGCTGACGACCAGCTTCTTGGGACCCCAGCTCATGTCGACATTGATGCCTTCTTCCATGGCCTGTTTGATTTCATCTTCCTGGGCCGGCATCTCTTCGGCACTGCATTCGAGGCAGATGACCTGGACACTGCCGGCGCCGAGGCGCGCAGCACAGGTAGCGACATCCATGGCAACGCTGCCGCCGCCAACGACGACGACCTTCTTACCGACGGCCGGTTTCTTGCCGGTATTGACATCTTTCAGGAAGGAAAGCGCCTGGAGAACGCCGGAGGCGTCTTCGCCTTCGACATTGAGTTTGGCGCTGTTCTGCGAACCGGCAGCAATAAATACGGCGGCATAACCCTGTTTCTTGAGGTCCTCAGGATTCTTCACCGCTTTGTTGGTCTTGATTTCCACGCCCATCTTCTTGATGGCATTGATTTCCCAATCGACGACTTTCTTGGGGAGACGGTGCTCTGGTACGCCGAGGGACATCATGCCGCCGGCGACGGGAGCCGCTTCAAATACGGTTACGGCGTAGCCTTTCTTTATCAGGAAGTAGGCGGCGGTCAGTCCGGCCGGGCCGGAACCGACGACGGCTACTTTTTCTTTCCTGGTGATGGGCAGGTTTTCCGGGAGGGCCTGTTTCTTGAGGTAATCTGGTAGGCCGTCCTTCATCACGGAATCGGCGACGAAACGCTTGATATCGTTGATAGCGATGGGGTCATCAAGCTCACTGCGGTTACATTCGGTCTCACAGGGGTGCGGGCACACGCGACCGATAACACCCGGGAAAGGAAGCTGCTGCTTCAGGCGGCGGTAAGATTCACCTATCTGTCCACGCGAAGCCATCAGCACGTAAGCATTGACATCTATGCTGGCCGGGCAGGTATCCTGGCACGGCGGCATGAATGGCTCGGGCAGCGGCCGGAGGGTGAGAGCGTTAGCTGCAGAAGAATATTTCGGGTCGTACTTCTCGCGACCGATGTTGGGGTTGACCGCGCAGCGGATAGCCAGGCCGCGGTTGAAACGGGCCAGGCATACGTTGCAGCGTAAACAGCGGGTGACCTCGTCGAGCTTGCCCTCTTCCCATTTACGCGGGGTCTGCTGGTCGGCGACCAGCTGGCGGCCCATGGTAATCATGTCGGCCCAGCCGTTCTGGAGTACTTCCTCCGCCTGGTACGGGTCGTGCTGTCCGGGAACGATTAGAGGAATCTTCAGCTCTTTCGAGAAATTTTTAGCATGTGCTATGAAGCAGGATGCGTCCTGCGGGAAGAACCATTTGCGGCCTTCGTAGGAACCATCCGAGAGGTGAATATAGGTAGCGCCGAGTTCTTCGCACCACTTGGCTATCTGTATCAGTTCTTCCTCGTGGATAGCGCCGGGCATATGCTCGTCACCGCTGAGGCGGATACCCAGGGGGAAATCCGGCCCGACTCTTCTCCGCGAAGCGACCAGGAGGTTGCGGAGGAAGCGGAAACGGTTCTCCAGCGAGCCGCCGTAAAGGTCGTTACGCTGGTTGGAACGCGGTGAGAGGAATTCGTGGATAAGATAGCCGTGCGGGCTGTGGAATTCTACGGCGTCGAAGCCGCAAATCCGGGCGCCGGCAACGGCATCGGGGAAAGTCCTCTCCATATATTCGATATCTTCTATGGTAAGTACCCGTGGTACGGTGGTACCGCCGAGTGTCTGGGCCTTGGTCTCATAGCCGCGGGGCATAATCCTATCTTCGTAGTCCTGCGGCCTTTCGGAAGGTATGGCCGACGGCGCCGCCGGTACTTCACCGGAGAGACGGCCGGAGCCTTGCCGGCCGAAACTGGGTGTAATCTGGATGAAAGCCCGGGCACCCATCTGCTTCATGGCTTCGGCTAGGTTGGACATGCCTTCGTAGTAGGCACGACCACTGATGCGGGGATTACCGAAACTGGTGGTCTTGGCTCCCCAGTCGGTCGCGAAGGTACATTCGATAGTAATAAAACCGGCGCCGCCTTCACACCGGGCGGCGTAAGAGTACAAGCACTCTTCGGTGATGTACCCGTTTATATCAGCGCCACCGGTTGTGGTACACGAACCGCCGATTCTGTTCTTGACTTCCAGTGAGCCAAGTTTAATAGGCGAGAATAATTTTGGAAATTCAGCGTGCATATTTCTCCTTTCCTTTTATATTAGTCCTTATTTAGTTCTACGCTTGGAAGTGTCGATATCGAGTATTCTACCCAGGTTCTCACCGAAAATCATGCTTTTAACTTCGTCGGTTACCGGGGCGAATCCGTAGCCTTTTTGCAGGTCTTCCGGCATCTCGAACGTTCTGAGGCCTATAGTCGATTCCCGGAAAAGTCCGCCGGGGCCATAGAAATCAGTTCCCCAGACGATACGTTCCGGGCCGGCGAACTGAATCGCCTCGCCGATGATTTCGGCCAGCCGCCGGGATGCCGCTCTGTACCAGGGCATAAGCAGGCTTAAGCTGATGTATACGTTAGGGTGAGTTAAAGCTACCATGTTCAGGTCATGGCAGAGCGGCCAGCCGGCATGGAAAGCGATGACTTTCAAGTCGTAGAAGTCGTTCACGACGTCATCCAGCAGGACCGGCAGGCAGTATTTAGCCTTGCCCGGGGGACACCAGCTCCAGCCGGTGTGGATAGAGACAATAACTCCAAGTTCTTCGCATCTCTTGTAGAAAGGCCATATCCTCTCGTCGTTGATGTAGGTGTCTTCCGGCGGATAGAACTTGAATATCTTGCAGCCTCTTTCCTGAGCCAGGTAGTCCAACTCCCAGAGAACTTCTTTCATGCCCCTCTTGATCATAGGACCCACATGAGGCTGGACGATTAATCTATCCGGGTACTTTTCCGCGGCGGCCAGGAGGTAGCCGTTAGTCGACCACTTCGTGGTATAGCCGGTGGTGTCCATCATTGATTCGGGGAGGACGCAGGCCATGTCCACGCCGTAGCGGTCCAGGTAGACAATCAGTTTGTCGTCTTCGGGCATATCCGATTTTTCAGCTTTGGTTACAGGCGGTTCTTTCCAGTCTTTGGTAACATGGTGGGGAACGGCGTTGAAAGCGCGGGCGGTTTCCGCTGTGCCGTACACCCACTTCCTGTATTCGGGGAAGTAGTTAAAGTATTTCTTGTTCGCTTCGCCGCTAAGATGGCATTCGACATCTATCTTAAAATAGTCGTCTTTTTCAAATTCAGGGTATTTTGCCATACTAATATCTCCTTATGCAGGATTGTTGGCTATTTACTTCTTTTTCTCCGGGCGGTAGCTCTTGAAGTATTTGGTCCGGTTAAGGCGCTCCTCGTACTTTTCGTGCATCTTGTGGAATGCTTCTCTTTCACCCATGCTCTCGCGGTCGCGGATGAACATAAGCTCTCGCTCATCCTCGCTGTACTTGAGGTTGGTGCTGAAGGTGTGGTAGAGGATGACCTCTTTGAGGTTGGTCAGTCCCAGCCGGTCCAGCATATGGCGGCGGGCGAACTTGCCCATAACCACGCAGTCGCGCGGCAACAGGGAGATAGCGGCGGCCAGGTTATGTACCTCGGCTTCCAGGTCCTCTTCGGGGACGGACTTGGTAACATAACCGGCTTCCTCCGCTTCCTGTCCGCTGATGGTGCGGCCGGTCAGCAGGATTTCCTCGACCTTCTTGGTGTGGCCCATGACCAGTTCGAGAGGCAGAGTGGGCAGACCGCCGAAGGCCAGGCGCTGTCCCATCTGGGAGAACTTGGCGTTGTCGGCACAGACGATGATATCGGCAGCCTTGGTGATGTACAGTCCGGCTTCGATTGCCCAGCCGTGGACCTGTACCATGACAACCTTGTTGCAATCCAGGATAGCCTGCGGGAAGCCGTAAAGTTGGTCCTGGTCGGTCTGGAGCCTGATTCTCTGGCTGGGTTTAACGCCTTTAGCGCCGCCGTAAACGCGGTAGACCATGGATAGGTCAAACCCGGCGCAGAAGTTCCGGCCGGCACCCTTGAAGATGACCACGTTGCAGTCATCATCGTGGTTGATTTCCCACATGGCTTTCTTGATATCTCCGGTCATGTAGTCTTCACCGATGCTGATACTGTTGTTCTTATCCGGCCGGTTCAAGGTGAGGTAGGTGATTTTAGGGTATTCTTTGTCTTTCTCTAACAGAATGCTTTCGAATTTTGGATAAGCCATTTATTTTCCTCCAGTTTATTTAATCTTTCGAGGGATTGGACGTGAGTATGAAACCAATCGTTCCTAATCGGTAGAAATTTTAGTGCAATGGGAAAGATGGTGGTATAGCTGCCGGAACTCCTCAGCTACTGTCAAATCCGTAAATCGGCTGAGGTAGCGTACCAAGTTCTGGTGTTATAGAGAATGCTTTTCTTCTTCCTTTAAGCAATCCCATTTTTTACTATTGCCTCAACACCTGGTTGATTTGGTAGCCTTTCTTGAAGATGGAGATGTGAAGTTCTATTCACGCATTAATTAAATAGGAAACTATGCCATACTAGTTTACGGTAATTAGGGGTAAAATGTCAAACCCCGACGTACTTTTTCGGAAAGGTACGGCGGTTTACGTATCCGGCGACTTGTTGAAAATCGTCAGCATAGCTTCCATTAATTGGGTGGGAAGCTGCTCGACCTTCCCGGCTAACCGGGCCAGGAGATATATCTTGGCGGTTTTTTCAATAAGTTCACCGGCGGTAAAGGCGTCACGCATGGTCTGCCCGATGCCGACAGCGCCGTGGTTCGGCAGTAATACGGCGTTCCTGTTTTCTAATGCCGCCAGGACGTAGTTTATCTGTTCCCGGCTGCCAGAGACAGCCTGTTTGGCCAGTTTGATTTCACCGCCGAGAAAGGCAACCTGGTCTTCCATGATGGGGGGAATATCCATCCCGGCGACGGATAGCGCGCTGGCAAATACCGAATGCGTGTGAATGACGGCGTTAACTTTTTCCCTGGCCTGATAGATGGCGATGTGCAGTCTGGTTTCGGTTGAAGGAGTCAGATTTCCCTCGACCGTTTGCCCCCGGAAATCGACGACCTGTATGTCCTCGATTTTCATAGAATTGTAATATAGAGAACCGGGAGTTATGGCAATCAATTGCCTTTCATCGTCAGCCGGCAGACGCAGGCTGATATTCCCGGAAGTACCGACGACAAGTCCTTTAGCCAGCAGTTCCGCGGCCGCTTCCAGTACCTGTTTTTTCTCCTCAATCCATCGGCTCATTTTTTAAGGGTATCCACCCAGCTAATTCTATTATAATATGTCTCTGGAGTTCAATAATTTCGTCCCGGGCTGATTGACCCGGAAGGGGAAAAATGATAGAATAGTTCACAATCATAACCATTAACTTTATGAACTATAAAGGATTCGGAGCTGTTGATGAAAAAAGATTTACTGGATATCGTTATCGGGGATTTACTGGCCGTGCCGCCGTTAATCAGGCGCGGTATCAATCGGAAAGTGATTAAAGCGGCTTTTGCTAAGGTCGGCGAAGATATCTCTGTTCCCCACTTTGAAATAATGAGATTGCTCCAGGAGACCGGCACGCAGCATATCGCCGAAATAGGGGAAAAACTGCTGATACCTAAATCACAGATGACACCCCTGATAGACAGATTGGTAGGTTTGCAGATAGTGGAAAGGCAAACGGATGAAACGGACCGGCGCCTTACAAATATCGTTCTTACGGATAAAGGTAAAGCCATTTTAAAGGAAAAAGACCGGACATTGAGGGTTAATTTCCGGGTCAAGCTTTCTCACCTGACGGATGACGAATTGAAAGAACTCTCGATATCGCTGCGGAAATTAAGAGTTATCCTTTCTAAAATATAATTATCGCTGGAATATTCATGAATAATCAGGAACAACTGGTCACCTATCAAAGTCACCTGCCCCGAAAGCAGGTAATCACGGCTCTGGGTGGGACGATGCTGTCGATGTTCCTCGGCTCGATATTCATGACGATTACCGCCACCGCCATGCCGATCATCATCACCGACCTCGGCGGTTTCAGCCAGTATACCTGGGTTTTTACGTCGTATATTCTGGCCGAGACGATAGCCCTGCCGCTGACCGGAAAATTGTCCGATATGTACGGTCGTAAATGGTTGTTCATCATCGGCATGTCTTTGTTCGTGGTGGGTTCTTTCTTCTGCGGCATCAGCAACAGCATGATGGAGCTGATTATTTACCGGGCGTTACAGGGTCTGGGTTTCGGCGTTATGTCCGCCCTGGGTTTTATCGTCGTCGCCGATTTATTTGCCCCCGAGGAACGCGGTAAATATATGGGATTTATGGCGGGTGTTTTCGGTCTTTCCACTATCATCGGTCCGACCCTGGGCGGGATTTTAACAGATAACCTCGGCTGGCGCTGGTGCTTTTTTATC
>Ga0315550_1003088_pt1 | contig 10105 bp, 9 predicted proteins | sample SalMarSW160190MG_2_FD_203100 | JGI IMG/M metagenome (GOLD analysis project Ga0315550, IMG submission 203100) | Salt marsh sediment microbial communities from the Plum Island Ecosystem LTER, Massachusetts, United States - Salt Marsh Sediment SW1601-90 ... | reverse complement strand
CGATCGCACCACCCACGGCCACCAACACCAGGAAGATGGCGAGGCCGCGCAGGAGCAGTGTGTGTGTTTGATGTCGTGCGTCCATCCGGTCAATCACCCCGTATCCAAGTACCACTCGTGCCACCCGATTTTTCACGCAGCACGATCTGTTCGATCTTCATGGCACGGTCCACCGCTTTGAGCATGTCGTAGACCGTGAGGAGGGCGACGGACACCGCCGTCAGCGCCTCCATCTCGACGCCGGTCTTTCCCGTGATCCGGGCCTCCGCCCGGACCCGCACCCCCGGCAAGGTCTCGTCGAGCGTCGCCTGCACCGTCACCTGCTCCAACGGGAGCGGGTGGCAGAGCGGAATCAGCTCGCCCGTACGCTTTGCAGCCATCGTGCCAGCGAGCTCTGCGGTCACGAGCACGTTGCCCTTCGGGCCCGATTCCTGCCTGACGGCCGCCGCTGCAGCGTCCGACATGACGATCGCGCCCTCCGCGACGGCGCGCCGAGCCGTCACCGGCTTGTCTCCCACGTCCACCATCCGCGGCCGTCCGGCCGCGTCCAGATGCGAGAGGGTGGTCATGCCAGGCCCTCCAGCTCCTTGCTCAGTACGGCAAGCGCGAGCTGGGGGTTCAGGTTCCCACGGGCGGCCGCGCGGGTCTCCTCGACCCGGCGGACCGCCGTGACCCACCGCCGCACGGCGTCCGCGTCCCCGGTCCGGGCGCGCTCTTCGAGGCCATGCCGGAGGGAGAGCGCGAGGGCATCCAGCATCGTGCTGAAGTCGCCCCGCGCGGCCCAGGGCGCCTGACCCAGCGCCCGGAGGGACCACGCCGCCGGCCCGTCGGAGACCGCGCGGAGGACGTGCTCCGCCGCGTGCTGGCCACCCGATCCGGCGCCGTCGTCCGCGAGCGCCCGGCCGATGCTCCCTTCCGCGAGCAGTACCCGGCGCTCCAGCTCGGAGCGGGCGGGGGCCGGATCGAGCTCGGTGAGCAGAAACTCCCGTACCGCCTCGTCCGACACCCGCCCGACCCGGATCGGCACGACCCGGGAGCGGATGGTGGGGAGGAGGGCCTGTGGCTGGCTCGCCGTCAGCAACAGCACCGTGTCGGCCGGCGGTTCCTCCAGCAGTTTGAGCAGCGCGTTCGCCGCCTCGGGGCTCGCCTCCTGGAGGACCAGGCGATCGGCGTTCCCGAGCACGATCACCTTGTGCGTCGCCCGGTACGGCGTGAGCGCCGCGATGCGCTGGACGTATCGGATAGACGCGAGCGGGTGGCCCACCATGCCGTCCACCGGGCGATAGACCCGCTGGGCGCGACGTTCCTGGACGGCCTCACCGATCAGGTCCCGCGCCTCGTCCACCTGTTTGTCCGGATCGGACGCCTTGGGGCGCTGGACCGGGACGATCCAATGGAGATCCGGGTGCCCGAGCTCGGCCGCCTGGCGGCAGCTGGTACATGCGCCGCAGGGCGCCCCCGGCCCGCGCTCGCACAGCAGCCCCTGGGCAATCCAGAGCGCCAGGCGTTGCTTGCCCACGCCTGCCGGCCCCAGCAACAGGGCTGCTTGTGGGAACCGGCCGGAGGCTAAGGCGTCCTCCAGCCGGCTCCGAAGTGACTCGTGGCCATACATGCGTGGCAGTGCCATCGGCTCCCAATTTACCAGGACCTCGGCCTCGGGCGGAACCCATTTTCGCTCAAGTATGTGATTTGTAATTATTTGGCTCATGCTCGCCACATGTGGCGTAGGCGCGATCTGACCGGATCGAAGGCCAGTTGTGATAGTGAGTACTCGCATCTTAATGCCGACATTGTGAGCAGCTGCTCACAAGGTCCAGAAACCGTGGTCTCCCCTTGGTTTCCGCTGCATCATGGGCCGACGGCCGTGGGGCGGGACCGAGGCGCAGGAGTCGTGGTGTCGCCACACCGGCCACTGTAGTTTCCTCGATCGCGTTTCGGTACGAGGAGGCCAGACCATGTCCAGAAATGAGGACGCCACGCTCCCGGTATCCGGTCATGCCGACCTGATCCTCTGGGGGGGCTCCATCTGGGGTGGGGGAACGTCAGGCGCGCGGTATGGCCAACCGACAGCGCTTGCCGTGCGGGCTGGACGTATGCTCGCGCTGGGCGATGATGCAGCGATCGCAGCGCTCGCGGGGCCGCGTACGGAGCGTATCGCGCTCGAGGGCCGACGTGTGGTGCCGGGATTCATGGACAACCACACGCACTTCGTGGCCGGCGGTTTCGAGCTCGCCGCCGTGCAGTTACGCGACGCACGCGATCCGGGGGCGTTCGCCGAGCGGATCGCGGCGTTCGCCGAGTCGCACCCCGGCGCGTGGGTCACGGGGGGGGCCTGGGACCACGAGCGTTGGGGTGGAACGTTGCCCCACCGGGACTGGATTGACGAGCGGACGGTGGAGACGCCCGTGCTGGTGACGCGGATGGACGCGCACATGGCGCTCGCCAATACACGGGCGCTCACGCTCGCGGGCATCGGCCCCGAGACACCCGATCCGCCCGGGGGGACCATCGTGCGCGGCTCGGATGGTCGTCCCACCGGAATCCTCAAGGACATGGCGCTCGAGCTCGTTGCGCATGTGATTCCGCCACCGTCCGCGGAGGCGGTGGATACGGCCCTCGCGGCGGCGGCCAGCCACGCGGTAGCACGTGGCGTCACGCACATCACCGACATGGGCGGGGGCGAGGCCAGCTGGGCGGGGCTCGAGGCCTATCGGCGTGCCGCGGCGGAGGGTCGGCTGCCGCTGCGTGCGTACGTGGCCGTGCCGATCGCGACATGGGAACGGATGGCGGCCTACGTCGCGCGCGAAGGGACAGGAGACGACCGCGTGCGATGGGGGCTGGTGAAGGGGTTCGTGGACGGATCGCTCGGCTCGACGACGGCATGGTTCCACGCCCCGTACGCCGACGCGCCGGAGACGACCGGCCTCACGATCACCGATCCCACGGAGCTCGCTGCGTCCATTCGGGCGGCGGATGCCGCGGGCCTCCGCCTCGCGGTTCACGCGATCGGTGATCGAGCCAACGACTGGTTGCTCGATGCGTTCGCGGCCGCGCGCACCGCCAACGGTCCCGCCGATCGGCGATTCCGAATCGAGCATGCGCAGCACCTCACGCCCCCGGCGATCCGGCGCTTCGGTGCCGAGGGCGTGATCGCGTCGATGCAGCCCGCGCACGCCATCGACGACGGACGTTGGGCCGAGCGACGCATCGGCCCCGAGCGGGTACGTACCGCGTATCCGATCCGGTCCCTGCTCGATGCCGGAGCGGTCGTCACGTTTGGGAGTGATTGGACGGTGGCGCCGCTCGATCCGCTGCTCGGGGTGTACGCGGCCGTCACGCGGCGCACGCCTGATGGGGCACATCCCGACGGGTGGGTGCCCGAGGAGAAGATCACCGTGGCGGAGGCCCTGGCCGCCTATACGCGTCACAACGCGTATGCGAACGTCCGGGACCACGATCTCGGTACGCTCGAGCCGGGCCGGTACGCCGATCTCGCGGTACTCTCCCGTGACGTGCTGCACATCGATCCGACGGAAATCGCCGACGTGGGCGTCGACGTGACGGTGGTGGCGGGACGTGTCGTCTATCGGAGGGAAGACCACGGTGCATGACGTGGCGGGGTCGCTGCGCCGCCTCGCGGCGCGCTGGGGCGTGCGCGCTCACGCGATCGGCCGCCGCGGTGTGGATTTCGCGCTGGGCGATCCCGCCCGGGCGCGGGCGGTCGCGCGGTTCTTTCAGGCCCGCGACATCTCCGCTACGGCGGCGCGCCGGACGGTTGGCCGTTCCGGCACGGTGCGACTCACCTGGACCTCGGCTGACACGGTCCGGCGTGTGCGCGACCTCCTGCCGCCGCTCCTCGCGCCGGCTCCGCAGGCGTTATTGTTCGATCTGGACGGAACGCTGGTCGACGTCACCGGCTCGTACGAGGAAGCGATCGTGCGCACCGTGGCGAGCTTCCTGGCGCCTCGCCGGCCCCCGTCCCCGGCGCGAGTGCTCGCGGTGAAGCGCTCGCCCGCGGCGAACGACGACGTCGACGCCGTGCTGATGGCCCTGGCACGCCTCGGTCGGCGCCCACCGCGCGCCGAGGTGGAGCGGCGGTTCGACGCGCTCTACCTTGGCACCGTGGGCCGTCCCGGCCTCGTCCGCACGGAGCGGTGGCTCATCTCGCTCGGTGCGTTGCGTCACCTCGCGGCGTGGGTGCCGCTCGCGATCGTGACAGGGCGTCCGCGGCTGCATGCGGACCTGGCGTTCACGCGCCGGCGCCTGCGGACATGCTTCTCGGCCGTCGTCACCGTGGACGACGCACCGGGGAAGAAGCCGGATCCCGCGCCACTCCGGGTGGCGCTCCGGCAGGTCGGCGTGCGACACGCCTGGATGATCGGCGACGCGCCCGCCGATCTGCTCGCGGCGCGGCGCGCCGGAGTGCCCGCCATCGGCATTACGGAGGGGCGGGCGGCACATGAGGTGTTGCTCCGGCGGTATCGTCCGCTCGGGCTGCTGACGCGCGCGGACGAGATGGTCGACGTGATGCGCGTGCGTACGGCGGCCGAGAACGGGTGATCGTTCGATAGGGGGGCATCATGCTGGTTCCGAGTATCGGCATCTCCAAGGGGCGCGCGGCGCAGACGCGGCAGGGCCGGGGGATGGAGCAGGCATCGGAGCGTGATCCGCGCGATTTGGCGCGCGAGTTCGGCCGCATCGGTGAGATTGCCGTCGTGGATCTCGACGCTGCCCTCGGCACGGGCGACAATCTCTCGCTGGTCGAAGAGCTGTGCGGGATCGCCCCGTGCCGCGTGAGCGGCGGCATCCGGGACGTCCAGCGGGCGATGCGCCTGCTCAAAGCCGGAGCGCGGACGCTCGTCATCGGGACGCGCGCGGAGCCCGAGTTTCTCCAGGAGCTCCCGGCGGCACGCATCATGGTGGCCCTCGATGCCCGGGACGACAAGATCGTCGACCATGGATGGACGTTCGAGGGCGGGGAATCGCCGCTCGAGCGCGCGACGCGGCTCGCACCGTACGTGGCCGGATTCGTGTACACGATCGTGGAGCGCGAGGGCACCGAGCGCGGGCTGGACATGGACCGTGTGAAGGCGCTCGTCCAGGCGGTGGAGCTCCCGGTCACGGCGGCGGGCGGCATCACGTCGGTCGACGAGGTCGTCGCGCTCGACCGGATCGGAATCGACGCCCAGGTCGGGACCGCGATCTATCGCGGGACCCTGGGATGGTCCGATGCCTTCACGGCGGTGCTCGATTGGGAGCGGGTCGCCGGCACGTTGCCGACCATCGTCCAGGACGCGCGCGACGGGCGCGTCCTGATGCTGGGCGAGTCGACGCGGGAGACCCTGGTCGAGGCGATCGAGTCGGGGGAGACCGTGCTCTACGAGCACCAGCGGGGACGCCGGCGCATGGGGGACGACGGCGGGAATCGTCAGGCGCTCGTTCGGGTCGAGCCCGACTGTGAACGCGCCGCGGTGATCTTCCACGTCGTGCCCGCGGGACCGGTGTGTCACACCGGGACCTGGTCCTGCTTCGGGAGCCGGCCCTTCTCCCTTGAGCAGCTCGACGAGGTGATCCGCGAGCGTGCGCAGGCACCCGATACGTCGAGCTATACGCGCGGCCTCTTGGACGACGCCGTCGCGCGCCACGCGAAGATTCTCGAGGAGGCCGCGGAGCTGGTCGAGGCCACGTCGCGGACGCAGGCGCGGGCCGAGGCGGCGGATCTGCTCTTCCACATGTTGGTCGAGCTCACCGCGCACGATACCTCCCTCAGCCAGGTGGTCGCCGAGCTCGAGGCGCGCCGCGGCCGCCGCCGCATGGACTAGCTCAGCGCGCGCGGTGGATGCGCCAGTGGTCGAGGATCTCCTCGCCCCGCACCACCGCGTACTGATCGAAGCACGCCGCGGTCAGGCACGAGTGATTGGGAAGGACGCGGACACGCGCCCCAACGGGGAGGCGTGCGGACACGATCCCGTGTTCCTGGCTCAGCCCCGTCACGCGCGCATCGTCCCGGAATGTGCCCGCCGAGTAGTCATCGTAGATCGCTCCCATCCCGGAGTCCGAGCCGGGCAGCCCGGCGTCCTTGGAGAGCGCGAGGGCCCCGGCGTCGATCACGGCGTGCCGCGCGGACGGTTGTGCGGAGACCACGCTCGCGAGGACCGTCACCGCGCAGTCGGTGGCCGCGCACGAGCCGAGTCCCACCTGCATGCCGTCGTAGAAGGCATAGTTGCCGGGCCGTGCTTCGGTGACGCCGGTGAGGCTCTCGACCACGGCCATCGCGGGAGTCGAGCCGACGCTCGCCTCGCCCGCGATTCCTTCTGCCGCGAGCCGCTCCCGCAGCTCGGCCACCGCGCAGCGCTCGTCCTCGGCCACGCGACGCCGCACCGCGCGATTGGGGGCGGTATACGCATGGCCGGAATGCGTCAGCACGCCGGCGAAGTGCAGTGCGGTCGATGCCGCCACGCGTCGGGGGATGGTCACGGCGCGCGGGTCGTCCGGTGAGACGCCGGCGCGATGATAGCCGCAGTCCACCTTGAGCCAGACGTTGAGCGCCTCCCCCGTGTGCTCGAGCGCGTCCACCGCCTCCTCGGAATCCACTACCAGCCCGAGCCGGACCCGGCGCGCGAGCTGCACGACCTCATCGATGCGGTTGAGGATCACCGGGAAGGCCCACGTGATGTCGTCGAAGCCGTGGTCCGCGAACGTGCGTGCTTCCTCGAGCGTCGAGACGGTGATCCCGCGCGCGCCCTGCGCTCGCTGGCGCTCGGCGATCTCCAGACATTTGTGCGTCTTCACGTGCGGGCGCAGGGCCACGCCGAGCGTGCGGCAGCGCGCCGCCATCCGCGTCAGGTTGGCGTCGAGGCGATCGAGATCGAGGAGGAGCGCGGGAGTCGCCAGCGTGTCGATGGTGGGCATGCCGACAAGGTAGCGCGCGAACGCCCGCGACGGAGTATCCCGTCGCGGGCGTTCGCATGGTGTGGACCTGCCGGTGTCAGTGGATCACGGGGGCGAGCATCACGCTGCCCGAGCCGGTCACCGTGACGTTCGCGTAGGTCGCCGCGGGATCGAACAGGAGATACGCGGCATTCGCGGCGCCGCCCTGGTCGGCGCTCACGGTGAAGGTCACGTGGGTCTTGATGCCGGTCTGAGCACTCGACGGAATCGTGACGGCGTAGGTGGTGTCGGCCTTCAGCGTGAGTGCTCCGCCGAGCGCGATCGGCCCCTTGAACGCGATGGACGCGGAGTCGACGAAGAGGCGCACCATACCGTAGGTCCCCACCGGCACCGTTCCGGACGCGAGCACGATGGCCGACGCCGAGTCGGTGGGCAGGGTGGTCAGGTCGATCTGGACCAGGCTGCCGAGCGGGAGTGACACCCACGACGCGGCGCTCGCCGAGTCGGCGGTATCGGCCTGTGGGAGATACGAAATGGAGTCCACCATGACCGTGAGCGATTTGACGGTATCGGCGGCGATGGCCGCGGCGCCACCCGATGCGTCCGCGTTGATGCCGGTGACCATGGGCTGCGACGCCGTGATGGGCATCTGGCTGAGTCGTACCTGTGACGTGGCGGTGAGTCCGTTCGTGGAGCTGCACGCCGCGACGGCGCTGAGCAAGGCGAGCGCGAAGACGTATGGAGTTCGGAAACGCATAGCGAGGCTCCGGAAGTGATCAGGAGAAGCGTTGAGTGGGATCGGCGTGTGGTGCTGCGGGCGACCCAGGCCCGACCGCGGGGGGACGGACCTGGGCACGCCATGGTGTTCAGTCGTGCGGGCCTTCGCAGCGGAACACCGGAGCCAGAAGGATCTTGCCGTTTCCGGTGACCACGAGATGCGTGAAGGTGTTCGTCGGATCGAAGATGAGCTGGATGGGGGCCGGCGTGCCGGTGCTATCGGCCGAGACCGTGAACGACACGTTGGTCTTGATCCCGCTCTGCGCGCCGGACGGGATGGTCAGCGGATACACGCTGTCCGCCTGGAAGGTGATCCCGTGTCGCACGGTGACGGTGGAGTCGAAGGTGACGCTGCCCCCGCTCACCTCGAGCCGGACGCGGCCGTAGGTTCCCGCCGGGATGCTGTCCGTGGCGATCACGATCGCCTTCGAGCTGTCGACCGGCAGCGCCAGGAGGTCGATCGTATCCGGCGCAGCGAGCTGCACCGTGATCCAGCCGGCGTGGTCCCAGCGGTCGCCTTCGTTTCTTTCGTGCTCGGACTCCGCAGAGTCCGCGCTGCTCGAGTCGGCCTTTGACGAGTCGGCGCTCTCCGCGGAATCGGCGTCAGTGGAGTCCTTCGCGGAGTTCGTGTCGGCTTGCGCCGAGTCAGCGGCCGAATCCGAGTCTGCGGCTATGGTGTCGGCGGAGGTCGGCAGGAACGAGACGGCCGTCACGACGACCTTGAGCGACGAGGGCGTGAGCGACATCCCATGCCACCAGAAGTGCTCGCCGCCCCAGCCGCCCATGCCCGGATCGGCCATGATCGGCGCGCCTGACGGCGCCCCGGACGTCGTAGGCGAAGCGGCGTGCAGGGTCACGACGACGGGAGCCAACTGGGAGCCATTCGTGCCCGTGAGCGGGTTGCCGGTGCTCGAGCATCCGGCGGCCAGCGCGGCCGCAGCGGTAACCGCGAGCAGACCGGTGAGGCCCTTATGTCTGCGCATGTGGCGAGTCCTCCAGCGGATGAGGTCCGGCCCGGGTCCGATGCTCTCGGCGTGACCGGGGTTTGCAGGAGAGACTGTCGGCCCCGGCATTGGGTAACGCATCATCTTTTCTGACCGAGATCGAAGAAGACCCGCTCGCCGCGAAATTTTTTGCACTCGCGATCCCACGGAAAATAAATGATGACGCGAAACTCCACGTGGTTCCCGCTCGGCGCGAACCCGAGCCATTCCTTCGTGTGGGTCCCGGTCGCGAGCGCTTCTTCGTACACGCCCTGCGGGCCGATCACGATGTTCGTGAGCGCGAAGTGGATGTCGGGAAAGGCAGCCAGCAATTCTTCGTAAAACCTGGTGGCGCCCGCATGCCCCTCCCAGCGGCGTCCGCGTTGCGGGACCTCATAGGCGCAGTCGGGCGCCAGCGTCGCCATCAGTCCCGGGATGTCACGGGCATCTTCCGCGATGGAATGCCGGGTCCACTCGGCCCGGATGGCGTCGTGTTCGGCGGGGTCGACGGGCAGTTTGACGAGCGCGCGAACGTCGATCGGTGTCATGCGTGAGTCTCGCAGCGAGGTCGTCGGCCGAAGATACCTTCGACCGCGGATGCCCGCTACAATTCAGCACATGAACGCCTCGTCCACACCGGACCATCCACTCGAGCCGAGCGCGGCGGAGATGCGGCGGCTCGTGGACGCCGCGATGGAGCGGATCGTGACGCACATCACGTCGCTTCCCGATCAACCCGCGTCCAACCCCGCAGGCGCTCACGAGCTCGCGCGCTCGCTGGTCGAGCCGCTTCCCGAGCGGGGCACGTCGTTCGACGAGCTCCTGCGTATCGTCTTCGATCGCGCGGTACCCACGAGCTTCAATACGGCGGGTCCGGGGTATCTCGCCTACATCCCGGGCGGTGGGATCTTCGACGCGGCGGTCGCCGATCTCGTTTCCGACGCGATCAATCGGTACGTGGGCGTGTGGCTCGCCGCGCCGGGTCTGGTCCAACTGGAGGCGAACGTCCTGCGATGGTTTGCCGAGATGGTGGGATATCCGGCGACGGCCCGCGGGATCCTCACGTCCGGAGGGTCGCTCGCCAACTTCTCCGCCCTGGTCACGGCGCGCCGGGAGCGGCTGCCGGAAGACTTCCGTCGCGGCGCGATCTACGTCTCGGACCAGGCGCATCACTCGGTGGCCAAGGCGGCGATGCTCGCGGGGTTTCCCGCGGCGAACGTGCGGGTCGTGCCGTCGGACCATGCGTTCCGCATCCGGCTGGACGCGCTGGCCCACCAGATCGCGGATGACCGGCGAGAGGGCTGGGAACCGTTTCTCGTCGCCGTGAGCGGCGGCACGACGAATACCGGGGCGGTGGACGATCTCGCGGGGGCGGCGGCACTCGCGCGCTCCGAGCGGATCTGGCTGCACGTGGACGCCGCGTACGGCGGATTCTTCGTCCTGACCGACGCGGG
>Ga0315550_1003087_pt1 | contig 10106 bp, 6 predicted proteins | sample SalMarSW160190MG_2_FD_203100 | JGI IMG/M metagenome (GOLD analysis project Ga0315550, IMG submission 203100) | Salt marsh sediment microbial communities from the Plum Island Ecosystem LTER, Massachusetts, United States - Salt Marsh Sediment SW1601-90 ... | reverse complement strand
CGGTGCGTATGAGAAGGCTTTGGCCTACAGCCAGACGCGGCAGCAGTTCGGCCGGCCCATCGCTGAATTCCAAGGCCTGCAATGGATTCTGGCCGATATGGCCACCCAGATCGAGGCGGCCCGGGCGCTGATCCACAAGGCCGCCGACTGCGACGGCTTCCCCGATGTGTTGGAGGCGGCGCAGGCCAAGGTGTTCGCCTCCGAAATGGCTATCAAGGTCACCAACGATGCCCTGCAGGTCTTCGGTGCCGCCGGTTATTCGCGCAATAACCCGCTGGAACGCATGGTGCGCGATGCGCGCATGTTCACGATCGGCGGCGGCACGGCGCAGATCCTGCGCACGGTCATCGCTGCGCGCCTGCTCGGCCGCAAGCTGCCTCAAACCCGCGACGGCTATCTGAACCTGCCGAAGGGATCGGACGGCACGCCATGACCACCGCCGCCGAAGTTCTCGCCCGCGGTCTTTATGATGCCGGCTGCCGGTATGCGTTCGGCATGCCCGGCGGCGAGGTGCTCGCCGTTATGCACGCCCTGGCCGATGCCGGGATCGAATTTCATTTGGCCCGGCACGAGAATGCCGCCGGCTTCATGGCCGAGGGCACGTACCACGTAACCGGTATGCCGGGCATTCTGCTGGCGACCTTGGGCCCCGGCGTGGCCAACGCGGTCAACGTGGTCACCAACGCCTGGCAGGACCGGGTACCGCTGATCTTTCTGACCGGCTGCGTCGATGCCGCCGATGCCGCCGGCTACACGCATCAGGTTTTCGACCACGGCGCCCTGTTGCGGTCCGTTACCAAGGCGAGCCTTACCCTCGCCGATGGCGCCGTCGAGACCCTGGTGGAAAAGGCCCTGGCCATCGCCACGCAAGGCCGCCCGGGGCCGGTGCACATCGACATTCCCATCGGCCTGGCCGGCAAGGCGCAATCGAAAACGCGGCCTATTCGGTTACCCACCGCAGCCGCCATGGCCCCGGCCGCCGGGCCGGATTTGATGCGGGCGCGCGATCTGCTGGCGGGCGCGCGGCGGCCGCTGCTAATCGCCGGGCTGGAGGTGACGGCCCAGGGCGCCGATGCGGCGGTCGCCGATCTAGCGCGCGATTTCGCCATCCCGGTGATCACCACCTACAAGGCGAAAGGAATTCTGCCCGAGGATGAGCCGCTGGCTCTCGGCGGGGCCGGCTTGTCGCCGCTGGCCGATACCCATCTCCTGCCGCTGATCGAGGCCAGCGATCTGGTTCTGCTCGCCGGCTATGACCCGATCGAAATGCGCCACGGCTGGCGCCACCCGTGGGATCCGGCGCAAAAACCGGTGATCGAATTTGTGGCGGCGCCGACCACCCACGGCATGCATGGTGCCAGCCTGACCTTCGTCGGCGATATCGGCGCCGGCCTGCGCGCCCTGCGCGACGGAGTCGCACCGGGGGAAAGCTGGTCGAACGGCGCCCCCGTGGCGGCCCGCCAAGCCCTGCGCGAAGCCTTTGCCGCCGACGAAGCGTGGGGCCCGGCCGCGGTGGTCGACGAGGTGCGCCGGGCCTTGCCGACCGATGGTATCGCCACGGTCGATAGCGGCGCCCATCGCATTCTGCTCAGCCAAGTCTGGCCGTGTCCGGCGCCGCGCACGTTGTTGCAGTCGACTGGCCTGTGCACCATGGGCTGCGCCCTGCCGCTGGCCATGGGCGCCAAGCTGGCCGCGCCGCAGCGGCCGGTGGTCGCCTTCACCGGCGATGCCGGCCTGGAGATGGTGCTGGGCGAGCTGGCCACCCTGCGCGATCTGCGCCTGAACGTGGTGGTTGTGGTTTTTGTCGATGCGTCCCTGGCCTTGATCGAGTTGAAGCAGCGTCAGGCGGGCCTGCGCAACCTGGGCGTCGATTTGGGGGAGACCGACTTTGCCGCCGTTGCGCGGGCCCTGGGCGGCATTGGGGTTGCGGTGACGGACCGCGCGGCCTTACGCACCGCCGTGAGCGAGGGGCTGGCAGCCGACACCTTCACCGTCATCGCGGCGGCCATCGGCCGGCGCGCTTATGACAATCGTTTCTAGAGCCGTTCTCGTTGGTTTGAATCACTCCATTCCCGTCGTTCCCGCGCAGGCGGGAATCCAGGGGCGAGTGACGTGCGGTCGCCCTAGGCTCCCACTTTCGTGGGGGCGACGAAATAAATATGTTCGAAGCAAACTGGAAACTCTCTAAGAGCGGGCGGTTCTAATTCAGAACATGCCGAGCAACCGCCACCACAGAAAATCCAGCGGCAGCAGGAAAACGATGGTGATCGCCGCTGTGGCCAGCAACAGGCGCGAGCCGTCGATCAGGCGCACCCCGGCCAGCTGCATGGCGACAATGATCGGCGGTGCCTGATAGGGCAGCAGGGGGGTGGAGAAGCCGACCACCTGGGTCATCAGCACGCTGTCCAACGACATGCCGGTCAGTGGCGCCAGATCGCTGGCCAGCGGCGTGAGCACCGCCGGGACACCGGGCAATGTCGTGCCCAAGCCGACGGCAATCGCCGTCCCCGACAGGGCGAGAAAATTGACCAGCGGTTGTGCCGGATCGAAGGGGGCAATTCGGGTGACCACTTCACCCAGGCGCGCACCCCATCCCGACTGGGCGATCATGGCGCCGAGGCCGAGAATGCCGGCCACATAGACCAGCGAGGCGAAGTTCACCTTGGAAAAATCCTTCGGACCGAACAGCCCGAGAGCCGGGATCATGCACAGCAAGGCGGCGCTCAGCGAAATCCACGCCGGCGAAATACCGTGCACGAAGTCGAGGATGAAGCCGACCAGGGCAAGACCGAGGATCAGCCCCAGGCGCCACTCCGAGCCGGAGATGGGCTTGGGCGTCTGGTTCGCCACCGCCGGCATCGGCCGCGCCGGAAACAAAATCAGAATCAGGCCGCCGACGATCACCGCCTTGAGCAGGCCGAGCACCGGGAAATGCAGCAACAGCCAGTGACCATACGTGGGTACCTGGCCATAAAGAGTCTGGCTGAGGCCGTAGAGCACCACGTTCGGCACATTGGCGGGCAGGATGGCAAAGGGAATCAGGACGGCGCCCAGGGCCGTCGCCATGACGATGCCGGTGCGCCCAGGGGAGCCGTCCGCAAATCCAAGCTGGTCGGCCAAGGCCAAGACGATCGGCAGCAGCAGCACCACCCGCCCCATCGACGAGGGCATCAGGAAGCCCAGTACGATGCCCATGGCCAGAACGCCGAAGATGATGCCGCGATAGCTGTGCCCCATCGCCTGCAACAAACGCCGCGCCAGGCGCTGGCCCAGCCCGGTGGCCTCGATCGCAACACCGATGACCAGGCCGCCGAAGATCAGCCACAGGGCGGCGGAGGTGAAGCCGGCAAAGGTCACCTCCGCCGGCGCCAGGCCGAAGAACATGGCCACGGCGAAGAACAAGACGGCGGTGACATGCTCGGGCAGGGCGCCGGTCGCCCACAGGCCGATGGTCAAGACCACCAGGCCCAGAATGGGCGCGGACTGTGGGCCAAGGCCGCTGCCGGACGCGGCGATGCCGGCGGCGATCAGCACGATCAGCCAGGCCACCCATTGGCCCGGCCGCAGCGCCGCGATCAGTGCAACTTGCCGTGACAGTGCTTGTACTTCTTGCCGGAGCCGCAGGGGCACGGGGCGTTGCGTGGCACCTTGCCCCACGTTGCCGGGTCGTTCGGATTGCTCTGGCCGGCGCCTTGGCGGCGGGTCGTGCGCGGCGGTGGTGGCGCCCCGCCACCGCCGCCGGCCCCGACGGTTTCCAGCTCGGCGCCGGTCATGGCCGGATCCAGCCGTGATTCCTGCACGTGTTGCGGCGCGCGATGGACCTTGGCCGCCTCCGGTTCGGCGGCGCGCAGCTCGACGCGGGAGAGCAGCATGGTCACCTCGTCGCGCACCTCGGTGAGCATGCCTTCGAACAGCTCGAAAGCCTCGCGCTTGTATTCGTTCAGCGGATCCCGCTGGGCATAGGCGCGCAGGAAGATGGCGTGGCGCAAATGATCGAGCGAAAGCAGATGGTCCTTCCACTGCTTGTCGAGCACCAGCAGCAGCAACTGCTTTTCCAGCGACCGCATGGTGTCGGCGCCGAAGTTGGCGGACTTTGCCGCCATCTTGCGGTTGGCGATCTCGACGACGCGGTCACGGATTTCCTGGTCGGCGATGCCTTCTTCCTTTGCCCAGTCGGCAATCGGCATATCGACGGCGAATAGCCGCAAGCAGTCCGTGTGCAGGCCGTCGACGTTCCATTGTTCGGCATAGGCCTTCGGCGGAATATGGCGCGTGACCAAATCCTCGATGGTCTGCTGGCGCATATCGCCGATGGTCTCGTGCACATCGGTGGCGCGCATCAGATCCTTGCGCTGCTCGTAGATCACCTTGCGCTGGTCGTTCATCACGTTGTCGAATTTGAGTACGTTCTTGCGCGACTCGAAGTTGCGCGCCTCGACCTTTTGCTGAGCCTTTTCCAGGGCCTTGTTGACCCAGGGATGGACGATCGCCTCGCCTTCTTCCAGGCCCAGCTTGCGCAGCATGCCATCCATGCGCTCGGAGCCGAAGATGCGCATCAGGTCGTCTTCCAGGCTGAGGAAGAACTTGGAGCTGCCGGGATCGCCCTGGCGCCCGCCGCGACCGCGCAGCTGGTTGTCGATGCGCCGGCTTTCGTGGCGCTCGGTGCCGATGATGTACAGGCCGCCGGCCTCCAGCACGGCTTCGCGCGCGGATGCGATTTCCTCCCTGATCTTCTCGATCTTGCGGGCCCGGGCGGCTTCGTCCTCGATGGCCGCGGCCTCTTGCTTGACGCGCATATCGAAGTTGCCGCCAAGCTGAATGTCGGTGCCGCGGCCGGCCATATTGGTGGCGATCGTCACTCCGCCCGGAACCCCCGCCTGGGCGATGATGAAGGCTTCCTGTTCGTGGTAGCGGGCGTTAAGGACGTGGTGCGGGATCTTGCTCTTCTTCAGCATGTCGGCGAGAAGCTCTGACTTCTCGATGGTCACGGTGCCGACCAGAATGGGTTGCTGGCGCGTGCGGCAATCCTCGATCACCTTGATGATGGCCTCGAACTTTTCCCGGTTGGTGCGATAGACCTCGTCGTCGTTGTCGATGCGGATGCATGGCAGGTTGGTCGGAATTTCGATGACTTCCAGATTGTAGATGTCCTGGAACTCCGCCGCTTCCGTCAAGGCCGTGCCGGTCATACCGGCCAGCTTTGGGTAGAGGCGGAAATAGTTTTGGAAGGTGATCGATGCCAGGGTCTGGTTTTCCTGCTGGATCGGCACCTCCTCCTTGGCTTCGAGCGCCTGGTGCAGGCCCTCCGAATAGCGCCGGCCTTCCATCATGCGGCCGGTGAACTCGTCGATGATGATGACCTTGAGGTCCTTGACGATGTAGTCCGTATCCCGCTTGAAGAGCATGTGCGCGCGCAAGGCCTGATTGACGTGATGGACCAGGCTGACGTTTTCAATGTCGTAGAGCGCGCCGCCGGTCAGCAAGCCCTTTTCGTTCAGGATTTCCTCGATGCGTTCGGTGCCGGCCTCGGTCAAGGCGACCGTGCGCATCTTCTCGTCCTTCTCGTAATGCTCGGCCGAGAGCAACGGGATGAGCGCGTTGACCTTGATATACATCTCCGAGGAATCCTCGGCCGGCCCGGAGATGATCAGCGGCGTGCGCGCCTCGTCGATCAGGATCGAGTCCACCTCGTCGACGATGGCGAACTGGAAATCCCGCTGCACCATGTCTTCGAGCTGGAAGGCCATGTTGTCACGCAAGTAATCGAAGCCGAGCTCGTTGTTGGTCCCATAGGTCACGTCGCAGGCGTAGGCGGCGCGGCGTTCGGCGTTGTTCAGGCCGTGCACGATGCAGCCGACGGTCAGCCCCAGGAACTTGTAGATGCGGCCCATCCATTCGGCATCGCGCTGGGCCAGATAGTCGTTGACCGTCACCACGTGGACGCCCTTGCCGGTCAGGCTGTTGAGGTAAACGGCCAGGGTGGCGACCAGGGTCTTGCCTTCGCCGGTCTTCATCTCGGCGATCATGCCCCGGTGCAGGACCATGCCGCCGATCAGCTGCACATCGAAATGGCGCTGACCGAGGGTGCGTTTCGCCGCCTCGCGCACGGTGGCAAAGGCTTCGACCAGAAGGTCGTCCAGGCTCTCGCCGTTAGTGACGCGCTGGCGGAAATCCACGGTGCGGGCGGCCAAGGCCTCGTCACTCAAGGCCTCGAGTGCGGGCTCGAGCGCGTTGATGGCGGCAACGGCCGGCGCCAGTTCCTTGAGAAACCGGTCGTTGGCGGATCCAAACATCCGCTTGGCCAAAGCGCCTAACATGCGGAACCTCGATACGGGAAAAGGGGCTGAAAATAGTCGTCTATCGTGTGCTGAGAGATAGGCTCCCGTGCCATGTCTGTCAACGGCGAGGGCCGGCAATTCCGCCAATCGGGGCCGAAAGGCGGCCCTGCACGGGCCGCACGGGCACCCCACTTGTATCCGCCGTTGCGGCATGCATGATCGGCGGGCGGGTGGATCGGCCACATCAGACGGCCAAAATCGGAAGATGGGCGGCAACGTGACGGCAAAGACGGCGCTTCGCACCACTGCGCTGACCCTGGCGCTGGCGGCCGGGTTGGCCGGGCCGGTGGCCGTTTGGGCCCAAACCGACGAGGCGAACCCCGCACCCCAAACCGAATCCCTGGGGACCGCCCTGGGTGCCATGGGCAAGGGCAATCCGGTGCTCGCCCGGGTCGATGGCCATGAAATTCGCTGGTCGGAGGTGGCCGCCTCGGCGCGCGACCTGCCCGCCGACTACAAGGGCCGCTTCGAGACCATCCTGCCCGCCCTGCTCGGCCGGTTGATCGACCGGCAATTGCTGGCCGATGCCGGCCGCGGCGCCGGGATGGCGGACGACCCGGTCGTGCGCCAGCAGGTCCTCAAGTTCGAGGATCGCGCGGTCAGCGAGGCTTTCGTCGCCAAAAAGGTGTCGGAAACCGTCGACAACGAGGCCTTGCGCGCCCGCTACGAGGCCTACCGCCGCGACCTGGCCGACCAGGCCGAGGTGCGTGCCCGCCATATCCTGGTGAACAGTCGCGAGGAAGCCCTGGCGGTCATCGCCGAGCTGGACAAGGGCGCCGATTTCGCCGCCCTGGCCCGGGCGCGCTCGATCGCGCCGACGGCCGCCCAAGGCGGCGACATGGATTACTTCACCCGCGATTCCATGGCCCCAGAGTTCGCCGAGATGGCCTTTTGCCTGAAGGTCGGCCAGTACTCGCCGGCGCCGCTGCACACCGCCTTCGGCTGGCATGTCATCAAGGTGGTGGACCGGCGGGAGAAAGAGCCTCGCTCATTCTTCGAAATGCGCGACGAGTTGCGCCAGGCGGCGACCCGGGAGCTGCTCGAGGGCCTGCTCGTTGAGATGCGCCGCACGGCCAAGATCGAGCTGTTTCCCCAGGCCCCGGAGAGCCAATGACTCAGGCGAAAACGGGACGACAGACGTGACCGCCGGCCTTGAACTTGCCACGATCAAGTGCATGATGGGCGCCAATCCGTCAAAGGCGCGATCATCCGCCCTTTCATACCGCCGGTTCGAGGAGACCCCATAGATGGCCCCGCACAAATTTACCGCCGCGATTGCCGTGGCGCTGATTCTCGTCTCCGGCGCCGCCGCAGCGCAAGAGACCGCCGTGGACGAAAAACTCGTGGTCGCCCGCGTCGACGGCGAGGATGTCCTGCTCGGCGAGGTGTTGCGGCTGGCCGCCAGCCTGCCGCCTCAGTATCAGCAGCAATTCACCCAAATCTATCCGTTGCTGGTTCGCCGCGTGGTCGATTTCCGCTTGGCCGGCCAGGCCGGCCGGGACGAGGGCTTGATGGAAGACCCGGACGTCAAGGAGCGGATCGCCGAAGCCGAAAATCGGGCCATTCGCGAAGTCTATCTGGAGCGCAAGATCAAGGAGCGGGTCACGGACGAGGCGACACGCGCGCAATACGCCAAATTCCTCGAAGAGAACCCGCCGAAGACGGAGCAGCACGCCAGCCATATCCTGCTCAAGACCGAGGCCGAGGCCATGGCGGTGATCGCCAAGCTTGACCAGGGCGCGGATTTTGCCGAGTTGGCCAAGGAAAGCTCGACCGGACCGTCGGCGGCGAAGGGCGGCGATCTGGGCTATTTCACGGCCGATCAAATGGTGCCCGAGTTCGCCGAAGCCGCCGCCAAGCTGCAGCCGGGCGAGTACTCCAAGACACCGACCCAGACCCAGTTCGGCTGGCACGTGATCAAGCTCGAGGATCGCCGCGAGGTGGCGCAGCCGGCTTTCGCCGACGTGGAGGGCCAGTTGCGCGAGGAGCTTACACGCACCGCCGTGGAAGCGGTCCTGGCGGACCTGCGCGCCGGCGCTAAGGTCGAGATCCTGCCCGCCGGCGAAACACCGCCGGTGATGCCCGGACCGGCGCAGTAGCCGCTAGGCCATTGGGAGTTTAGCCACCAGTGGCATTGCAACGCTCCCCCTTGGCGCCGGCGCGGTTTCCGGATTTGCCACCGATTGCCGGAGCGCGGCTGGCCACGCGGGCGTGCGGCATTCGGTACAAGGACCGCGCCGATGCCTGTTTGATCGAACTGGCGGCGGGAGCGACCGTCGCCGGTGTGCTGACCCGCTCGCTGACCGCCTCGGCGCCGGTGCTGTGGTGCCGCAAGGCGCTGGTTGGCGGCCGGGTCCGGGCCATCCTCATCAATGCCGGCAATGCCAATGCCTTTACCGGCAGCGCCGGCACCGACTCGGTCGATCGCAGCGTCGCCGCCGTGGTGCGCGCCCTGAAATGCAAGCCGCGCGAGGTCTTCGTTGCCTCCACCGGGGTCATCGGCGAGCCGATGCCGGACAAACTTCTGACCGGGGCGCTGACCGGGTTGCGCACGGATCTGGCTGCCGATGCCTGGAGCACCGCCGCGCAAGCCATCATGACCACCGATACCTATCCGAAGGGGGCCACCCGCCAGGCCGAGATCGGCGGCGTGCCGGTCACCCTCAACGGCATCGCCAAGGGTTCGGGCATGATCGCCCCGGACATGGCGACCATGCTCTCCTTCGTGGTCACCGACGCCAAGATACCGGCCAAGATGTTGCAGGCCCTGCTCAAGCCGGCCGCCGATGCCTCGTTCAATTCGATCACCGTGGACAGCGATACTTCGACCAGCGACACCCTGCTGCTCTGCGCCACGGGCGCGGCCAAGCACCGGCGGATGAGCAGTGTCGCCGATCCGCTGCTGCGCGGCTTTCGCGCCGCCTTGGGCGATCTGCTGTGCGATCTGGCGCATCAGGTGGTACGCGACGGCGAGGGGGCGCAGAAGTTCGTGACTATCGAGGTTGCCGGCGCCGCCACGCGCCGTGCGGCCCGGCGCATCGGCCTGGCTATCGGCAACTCGCCCCTGGTGAAGACGGCGATTGCCGGCGAGGACGCCAACTGGGGCCGCATCGTCATGGCCGTGGGCAAGGCCGGCGAGCGGGCTGACCGCGACCGCCTGGCCATCGCCATCGGCGGTGTCGCGGTGGCGCGCAACGGCCGGGTGGTGCCCGGCTATGACGAGGCGCCGGTGGCCCGGCACATGCAGGGCCGGGAGATTCACATCGCCGTCGATGTCGGCATCGGCCGCGGCAAGGCCACCGTGTGGACCTGCGATCTGACCCACGGCTACATCGACATCAATGCCGACTACCGAAGCTGAGGCGGCGCCGGGCGGTTGCTGGGATGCCGAGGCGGCGCCCATCGGGTTGACCGGCCCGCTGGTGCTGGTGGCCGCCGTTGCCCTGGTGGACGTGGATGGTCGGGTGTTGCTGGCCCGCCGCCCCGAGGGCAAGGAGATGGCCGGTCTGTGGGAGTTTCCCGGCGGCAAGGTGCGCCCCGACGAAACCCCCGAGGCCGCCCTGATCCGCGAGCTGCGCGAGGAGCTGGATATCGACACCCGGCAAAGCTGCCTGGCACCCATCGGATTCGCCTCGCACGCCTATGAGAGTTTTCACCTGCTCATGCCGCTCTATGTGTGCCGCACTTGGGTGGGCCAGATGCGCGCGGTAGAGGGCCAGGAACTGGCCTGGGTGCGTCCGCCGCGCCTGGGCGACTACCCCATGCCGC
>Ga0315550_1003083_pt1 | contig 10109 bp, 4 predicted proteins | sample SalMarSW160190MG_2_FD_203100 | JGI IMG/M metagenome (GOLD analysis project Ga0315550, IMG submission 203100) | Salt marsh sediment microbial communities from the Plum Island Ecosystem LTER, Massachusetts, United States - Salt Marsh Sediment SW1601-90 ... | reverse complement strand
TGTTTTTTTGATTTTCTTAAATAATCGGCTAACTACTTATTACACAATAACTTACTGTTTGAAAAGAAAAAACAAAAAACGATTTTTTTCTTTTCAAAGTATGCCTAACCTCAATTTTGCAGAACTCATTGCATTGTCTTAGGAAAGCGAACTGGGGTATCACATTTAAGCCGTTTGCCTGCGATATTTAATCCCAATCTCATTATTCAAAAAAAACTTACACTTATTATACGGTTTTTGGTATTTCTTTCAAACTGGTTTTCTTGTTGAACCTATATTTCCTTAATGCAGTGAATACGGCGATTGGCTTTTATGTGGTCTTCTAATTGCAGTCGAAACGGGAAAAAAGACATCCACACCATCCCAAAATTGAGAATAAGATAAAGACCTTTAATAAAACCCGCCCGTTCGACACTTCGACAAAGTTTACCCTGAGCGTAGCCGAATGGGCTCAGCGCAAGCAAGCTCAGGGCAAGTGGCAAAAATATTTTTGAGATTGCTTCGAGAGTTTTTCCTTGACGGGAAAGCGGCTGATTTGGTATAAACGAAAATAGTAAACCCAGCCCCTGCTACAGGGGCTGGGTAAAGCTTGTGCCTGCGCAGATCATGCCCTGAGCGAAAAGAGCTTGCCCTGAGCACAGTCGAAGGGTCGAATGGGCGGGCATCTGTGGCTTTGAGGCCAACGTGTGGGCGCAATCTCTGTCGTTTTCCGAATAGAGGAGGAGTTATTGTGCAAGGCAAAGAGTTGCCGCGAGAGCATTATGCCTGGCGGTTATGTTTTTTTACATTTCAATTAACAATCCATATTTATTGAAGGAGCACTATTATGTGCAAGAAATTGATTTATTTAATTTCCTTTATTTTGGTGCTGGTTGCTGTCCCATTGGTAACTCATGCACAAGTCGATAACCTCATGTTAAATCCGAGTTTTGAAGAGGATGAGGTTATCCTGAACGACTCGGCTTATGAACATTGGTGGACCTGGGGTTGGGAAGATGGTCTAACCAGCACCGTCGAAATCGATGAAGCCGAGTTCGTTGATGGTACAAGAAGCCTTAGGGTTCATCCAATAGGAGATACCAACTGGTATTTCATTGTGGCGAATAGTCCCATCCCGCTCGAAGTTGGCACAAATTATACTGCCAGCTTCTGGGCCAAGGCTGAAGAACCACGTCCCCTTGGAGCAAAGATGAAAGCAACGGACAACTCCGTTGATTGGGGGTACACTGACTTTGAGCTGACGACCGAGTGGGCTGAGTACACCTTTACCTCTGAAGCCATTAACGTCGAGGGAAAGCTTGAGTTTCACTGTGCCGTCAGTGAAGTTACACTCTGGCTGGATTTTGTTAATGTCTATGAAGGAGAGTATGTTGCCGGAATTGAACCGTCGTTGGCATCGCCCCCGGAAAAGGCTACTGCTCCGGTTCCAGCCGATGGTGCATATCTCGAGGAAACATGGGGGAACTTTTCCTGGACGCCGGGAGTTTTAGCGGTCTCGCACGATGTGTACTTGGGCGAAAATTATGATGATGTGAACGACGGCGCCGAAGGCACGTTCAGTGGCAATCAGGCCCCAACGTTTTTCGTTGCCGGCTTTCCCGGTTTTCCTTATCCGGATGGTCTTGTTCCGGGCACGACATATTACTGGCGGATTGATGAGGTCAATGACACCGAGCCGAATAGTCCATGGAAGGGTAACGTCTGGAGCTTTTCGGTTCCACCCAGGACCGCATATAATCCCGACCCGACTAATAGTGCCGAGTCTGTAGACTCGAATTATGGCCTTAGCTGGACGCCGGGCTTCGGGGCGAAATTACACACCGTTTACTTCGGCGAGAATTTTGACGATGTCAGCAGTGCCGCCGGAGGTCTTCCTCAAGGAGTTGCAACCTATGACCCCGGCCCACTTAAATTGGCTAAGACTTACTACTGGCGTGTCGATGAGTTCGATGTTATCGAGACACATAAAGGCCACGTCTGGAGCTTTACTACTCAAGGCGCCGTCGGAAGCCCGGACCCGGCTAATGGCGCTGTGGATGTAAAGCAGACACAGATTATTAACTGGTCACCGGGAGTCTTTGCTGCTTCGCATCAGGTCTATTTAGGCGCTGATAAAGATGCCGTGAAAAATGCCGATACCGGCTCGCCGGAGTATAAAGGCACAAGGGACCTTGGTGCTGAAACCTATGACCCCGGAATGCTTGAGTGGGATACTGCTTACTACTGGAGGATTGACGAGGTCAATAACACCAACCCGGACAGTCCGTGGACAGGCATCCTCTGGAGCTTTACGACCGCCAACTTCCTTATCGTGGACGATTTCGAATCTTACAACGACATTGACCCCCCCGACCCGGGGAGCAACAGGATATTTGAAGCGTGGCTGGACGGTTATGAAATCCCAACAAATGGAGCTCTCGTTGGTAATGAGCTTCCTCCTTATGCCGAGCAAAGTATTGTTCACAGCGGCATCCAGTCGATGCCGCTTTACTACGACAACAGTGTTGGGTACTCTGAGGCGGCTCTGACATTGACTTATCCTCGTGACTGGACCGAGAATGGTGTGACTACATTAACGATTTGGTTCAGAGGCGATTCAGCTAACGCTGCTGAGACGTTGTATGTTGCTCTCAATGGCAGTGCGGTGATCACCCATGATAATCCTGATGCAGCGCAGGTAACTACCTGGACGGAATGGACTATCGACCTGCAGGCCTTTGCCGACCAGGGCGTGGACTTAGCCAACGTCAATACGATTGCTCTTGGATTAGGTGATAGGAACAATCCGCAGACCGGCGGTTCAGGTACAATATACTTCGATGATATTCGTCTGTATCGGCCGGCTCCATAACCAGAACTATCGGTTAATCGTTTACGGTGACAGACGATAGTGAAACGGATTAGCATTAATTCGTGGCTTATACCAATTCGGTATAGGCCCCGTTGTTTTAGAGAAATAAAGAAACTCAGGGTGCTAACTTCGGCGAAGGCCGCTCCAACATTGCCCAGGAAACCGCACCGGTCATTGAAAATGTTTAGGAATTTCACTTTTTTGATAAATCACTGATAATACTACAGTTATAAGATGGACATTTTTGTCGAATTGGCAGATAACGAGCCTTCTGGTTGTAGTCAGGTTGTGCGCGGAAACTCGCGAAAATGGGGCCATTATAGGAGGCGTCCATACGTGGTCCATTGCGCCTGGGCGACTGGTGGGACCGGGCCAAAAGACACTGTAGACGAAGCTCTATATCACGCCGCTAATCGTTTACATTTTCGATGTTATCAGGAAAGAGGTTTCCGTCCGTAGACTCTTGTATGAGCGGCCCAGGCTGGACACCACGTGCGGTGCCAGCGCATAATCCTACCAAAAGCGGAATAGAGGGGGAAAAAAAGACCACAAGCCTCGACCCTCCGTGCTCACAGCCCCAACATAGCTTCTTAATTGATTTGCAGAGACGACGATTGAGGCCCCCGGTTAATTGTGGTAGACTATGAGACGAACAGATGAAACAGGATGTCCTCTCTCTTCCTGGAATCTTGAATGGAGAATCAGATGGATAGCATGGCAAAACCAACTCAACTTGTGATGGGTATTGTGCTGACGGCCTCGCTGAGTCTGGCGGTGGCGAGTGTAGCAGAAAGTGCAGAGACCACGATTGAGAATGAATTCCTGCGCGTGTTTGTTAATCCGGAGCAGAGTACTTTCAGATTGGCAGCGAGGCAGTCAGGCAAAGTATTCGTCAGGCAGGGCCGGTTCGCTCATGAAATCAAAACGGTCAAAAGAACTTCGATTTCCGACCCAGTCTGGAGGCAAAGCCGGGGGATCGAGGTCAAACACAAGAACGGCTGGCAAAGCACGTTGCGGTTGTTTCCGAACAGTCCATTCGTCCAACTTCACACGACGGTCCACAACAGCAGTTCTAAACCGTATGTTTCTGCCTGTGAGGAAATCCTTCAGTTTCAAGTCAATCTTGGATTGCCGCCTGGCCAGTTGAGATCCTACGGGACGGGATTTCTGAACCCTCTGGAAGACGCTCCAGGGAGCTTCTCGTTTACTGCCGTCGTCGATCCGGACACGCGGAACGGTGTGGTAACGGCCTGTCTTACGCATGAGCGTGGTAGCGGGGTATTCTTCACTGACGTCAAAGACGAACGACCTCACGTAAAAGCCCGGATTGACTTCGGTTGTTTTCAGGTCGATCCACTTAACTCACGCAAAACCGAAACAATCCTGATTGGCTACTTTGACGATGCCCGCTTGGGCCTGGAAGCTTACGCCGATGCCGTGGCCAAACAATACGCGATAGAACTCAAGCCTCAACCTTCGGTCTACTGTACATGGTATCACGCCGGGGCCTCCAATGAGGAGAGGTTACTGCAAAATGGAGAGTTCGCTCGGAAGCACTTGAAACCATTTGGGTTTTCAGTAGTGCAAATCGATGACCACTGGCAAGATAGATTTCCGAAGGGCTATGTATTCGACGGCTCCGAAAACGATCTAAAAGACGGCGGACCGATCAAGGTGTTCTTCGAGGCCAACGACAACTTTCCCGGAGGAATGAAGTACACAGCAGAGAAGCTGCGGGCGATGGGACTCATTCCGGGAATATGGTTCATGCCTTTCGCTGGTAACTGGAAGAATCCCTACTTTGCCGACAAGCAGGAACTGTTCGCACGTTGGCTGGATGGAACCCCGGTCGTTACGCGCTGGTCTGGATCGCTGCTGGACATGTCGAACCCGAAGACGCAAGCGTTTGTTCACGATCGCGTCAAGCGGATCACAAATTGGGGATACCGCTACTTCAAGCTCGATGGCATGCACACGGGCGCGGTTACGCATAACGTCTATGTGAACTCTGGCTACGCCACGAGCGGTCGATGGCTTAACACGCGGAACTTCGTTGGCGATCAGGAGGCCGGGCCAGGCATCGTTGATGTGAAGACAACTTCGAACGTGCTTCACGATCCGCGGATGACACATATCGAGGCGTATCGCGAGGGACTAAGAATAGTGCGTGAGGCGGCCCCAGATGTATTCATTCTCGGCTGTAATGTCTCACAGAACATGCGGTCTATGGGACCTGCTTTCGGGCTGATTGACGCTATGCGGATTGGCCCAGATAACGGCGGGGCCGGCTCTGGCCGATGGAATCACGTCATGGTCGGCCCACATCACGGTAGCAATCTCTACTTTCTGAACCGCCGAGTCTGGCACAACGATCCGGACCCGATTTACGTGCGGCCGTCCAATCCGCTCAATGCTGCCAAACTCATGGCCTCGTGGGTGGCCGTTTCCGGGAACATGCTCACAACCAGCTATCAGTTCAGCGAACTGCCCCAGGAGCGATTGGATATTCTGAAACGCTGCATGCCGGGACACCAGGCCGAAGCGCGTCCAGTCGATCTTTTCGAATCAAAGATCGCCAGGATCTGGCTGCTTACTGATACACGTCACAACGTTCGCCGGGACATAATAGGACTTTTCAACTGGAAGGAAAAAGAGGCAGATACCATCGCCTACGACATGGTCAAGCTGGGACTGGATGCGAAGACCACGTACGTGGCCTTTGACTATTGGGCAAACAAATTTATTAAGCCCATACAAGGAATGCTCAGACAAACCTTGGAACCGGGTAGTTGCAGGATTCTGGCCGTCCGCCCTGTAGCTGATCATCCTCAATTAATCAGCACGTCACGTCACATCACCCAGGGAGTTATCGACGTGCTGGAGGAACGCTGGGACGAGAACAAGAAAACCCTTTCCGGAAGAAGTCTTGTGGTCGGGGGCGATCCTTACGAGTTACGAATAGCACTGCCGCAAGACGGTTCCTGGGAGGTTACGCAAGTTTATGCCGACGTCGCCAATATTAAACTCAATAGCGTGTCTAAAAGGGGTGTTCGAGTACTTATCGAGTCTTCAGAGAGTGGCGAAGTGTCGTGGAAGCTGACAGGCCGTGTTCCGGAGAATCTCGGGCCGTGGGTCGGTCTCTTTGATGGGAAGAGCCTGGACGGATGGATTGTTAAGTGTCGTCCGAAGGATAGAGATAAACAGTACTGGAAAGTGGATAAGGGTGCCATCACAGCCGAAGTGCCCCCCGGAAGCGATCACCACTACATCTGGCTGCTGACCGAAGATGAATACGACGACTTCGAACTCAGGCTGAAGGTCCAAACGTACAGTGATTCAAAGGGCAATAGCGGTGTACAGGTCCGCAGCCGATACGACGACAGTGCCGGCTGGCTTGATGGGCCTCAGGTCGATATCAATCCGCCAGGACCATGGCGAAACGGATTTATTTACGATGAAACGCGTGAAGCCAAGATATGGATCAGCCCTATTGTTGGAAAGCCCAGCGTGGCCAAGCCGGAACACGCACCGAAAGGCTGGACATGGGTACACGCGGATGAACAAGGTGCGTGGAATGACGTCCGCATTCTCTGCCAAGGTACACGGATCAAGACAACGGTCAACGGCGTGACGGTAACGGACTATGACGGCAAGGGACATCTGGACGATGAGAACCACCGCAGACACAACGTTGGACTAAAGGGCCATATCGGCTTGCAGATACATCCAGGCGGCCCCCTGCGGATTCGATTCAAGGACATCCGACTCAGAACGTTGCGATGAAGCTGTTTCAAGTTCCATGTGGGCTGTATAGGTCACTTCGATGGAGGAGAATTCCCAAACGTGAAATCGGAGGGACTACGTCATTACAGTCGAGTAGACGCAATATGGTTCCCTTACAGCCAGTCACTAATTGTCTGCTAAATTCACAATGGATACCAGCGGACATTGAAAACGTTGCCAATTTTTATGATTTTTGTAAAGCCTTTTTACTACATATCTTATGGAGTGGGCATTTTTTCGAATTGGCAGATAAGGGATTGTTGAGTTGTACAAGTGTTGTAGGCGCGAAATCATGAGAATGGGGCCATTTTAGTGGTGCCCTGTCACTGTTCTACAGCCTCCGTCAGTGGCTGTTGCTCGCCACTCCTCGGCCTTTTCCGGCTTGCCCCAGAATGCGAGTCTTTCTGTGACGGGCACCCTATGATGTGTAATTCCAGAGATTTCCCTTGACGGCAAGGCAGTGATTTGATACAAAGGAAATGAATGTATTTTGATCTTCGTGATGGTGCAATTTGTGTTTTTCTGATAGAGGAGGACTTAGTAAAAAGGACACGGAGTTGGTTGTGACGGTGACTTTATGCTTTTCAGTATGTTTTTTACATTTCAATTAACAACCTATATTAAAATTTCTTGAAGGAAGACTGTTATGTGCAAAAGATTGATTTACCTGGTTTCTTTTGTTTTTGTGTTTGGCATAGCCGGTAGTGTTCAGGCCACACCTTTTAGTTTAGTGCCAACGTTCGATGGGCATGTCAGCAATGACGCACAGGAAGGGCCGGACTCGAGCCCGGGCGGCTCAGGTATGCACATGCGCGATATTGGCGGCAGACGCCGTGTAGGATTTGTTACATACGATCTTTCTGAGGTGAAAGCTCAAGGCGCCGTTTTCTCAAATATGAGCTTCAGTAATTACGGGCATGACACTGGGATGGTTAATGTGTACGGAGTTCTTGAGGAGCATGAGGACCTCGTCGCCGAGGGAATCACATGGAATACTGCTCCCGGTGTTCAGAATAATCCCACACCAGGGCTCGATTCGGCGGTTGCCCTGGATCTGGCTGACGTAACCGACATCCTGCTGACATTTAATGCACCCTCTCGTGGAGCAAGGGAGTCAACTGAAACAAGTCAGGCCTTGGCTGATTTGCTCAACAGCGATACTAATGGATTTGTGGCGTTCATGTTGGCGCCGGCCGAGGGAGGTAATGCAATTGTTCGAACCATAGAGATGGGAGAAAATGGCGGAACGTGGCTTGAGGGCGATATTGGGGGACTTCCACAAATGGCTCAGAAGCCGAATCCTGCTGACCAGGCAACAGATGTGCCACGCGATGTGGTTTTGAGCTGGATGCCGGGAGGTTTTGCTGACAAGCATGATGTGTACCTCGGCACAAATTTCGATGATGTGAACGAGGCAACTGCAACTGTTGATCAGAGTGGTGTATATATGAATCGCCAGGATCCTAACATCTATCCTTTCGGTGGAACCATTCGTTTAGATTTTGGCCAAACCTATTACTGGCGGATTGATCAGGTAAGTGCCCCGCCGGACAACACTATATACAAAGGCAATGTCTGGCAATTTACGGTTGAGCCTCTTGCTTATCAGATTCCCGCTGAGAATATAATGACCTCAGCTTCCAGCGGCGACCCGGATAAAGGACCCGAAAATACCATCAATGGCTCAGGGCTGGATGAAAGTGGTTTATTACACAGTAATATAAGTGTGGACACGATGTGGCTGAGCAGCCCAATTGGTGATCAGCCGACCTGGATAGAATATGAGTTCGACAAGGTTTATAAACTTCATCAGATGTGGGTCTGGAATTCTAATGATAGTCTGGAACCAGTTGTAGGCTTCGGATTCAAAGATGTTACTATTGAATATTCTGTCAACGGTTTTGACTATACCACATTGGAAACTGCTCATGAGTTTGCCCGAGCACCCGGTTTGGCCAAGTATGCACACAATACTACGGTTGATTTTAACGATACAGCAGCAAAATACATAAAGCTTACAGCCAACAGCAACTGGGAAGAAATCTTTAATCAATTTGGTCTAAGCGAGGTTCGGTTCTTCCAGATACCTGTCCATGCAAGTGAGTCCCGGCCGGACTCAGGGGCAGTAGATATTGCTCTGGATGTCACCCTCAACTGGAGAGCTGGGAGAGAGGCTGCTGAATATAATCTCTACTTTAGCGACGATGAGCAGGCCGTAATAGATGGTACAGCCCCTGTTACTACCTTGAGCCAGACTATCTATGGTCCCATGTCTCTCGATTTGGGTAAGACTTACTACTGGCGTGTTGATGAGGTCAATAATGTCAATCCCGACAGCGTGTGGGCGGGTGATATCTGGAGTTTTACGACAACCGACTTCCTTATTGTGGACGACTTTGAGTCCTACAATGACCTTAATCCGGACGATCCCGAGAGCAACAGGATATTTAATGTCTGGTTGGACGGATTCGAGAACCCGGCAAACGGCTCTGTTGTTGGTTATGAAAATCCTCCTTTTGCCGAGCAGACTAATGTTAACAACGGCAGACAGTCAATGCCGCTTTTCTACGATAACAGTGTAGGGTACTCTGAGGCACAAAAGACATTGGATTCGATGCGGGATTGGACCAGACAAGGTGTTGGAGTATTGACGATTTGGTTTATCGGTGATGCAGCTAACGCTGCTGAGCAGATTTATGTTGCCCTCAACAGCAGTGCTGTGATCAACCACGATAATCCAAATGCAGCACAGATAACTACCTGGACACAATGGAATATCGACCTGCAGGCATTCGCAGACCAGGGCGTGAACCTTGCCAACGTCAATACGATTGCCCTCGGTCTTGGTAACAAGAAGAATCCGGTAGCTGGTGGTTCAGGTACGATGTACTTCGACGATATTCGTCTGTATGCTCCGGAGCCTGCAGCACCGTAACCGGCACCGTAGATTCAGGTGGCATTTGAAACCGTATGGTTGATATCACAGATTTGCATCAATTCGGGGCTTATACTGATTGATTCGGTATAGGCCCCTTTTAAAATCGGTCATTGAAAATGTTTACAAATTTGATGTTGTCTATAACTCACTGAGACTACAGAAGAATTTATGAAATGAATATTTTTGTTGAATTAGCGGATAATGAGCTGTTGAGCTGCAGTCAGGTTGTACGGCCCATCGCTGGTCGGGTTGGTGTATTGGGATTAGATTGTACTCAAAATACTTGAAATGAAAAGGATTTTAGTTACACTGTCTCGGAAAGAGATCTTATGAGAGCTGCAAGCCGAGAAATCATACTTGGAGTATGGGTGTGCTGTGCTTTGGTTTCTGCTGCAATCGCAAAGAAGACCACACAGTCCGCTGCCCAACGACCTCGCGTCCCGGCTAACCCGTCGAAGGTTGACTCTAAGGTCCCGTCGAGGCGTCCCTTAGATCGCCGGGCGTTGGTCAGGCGACACAATGTCACCCTGAGCACCG
>Ga0315550_1003076_pt1 | contig 10117 bp, 9 predicted proteins | sample SalMarSW160190MG_2_FD_203100 | JGI IMG/M metagenome (GOLD analysis project Ga0315550, IMG submission 203100) | Salt marsh sediment microbial communities from the Plum Island Ecosystem LTER, Massachusetts, United States - Salt Marsh Sediment SW1601-90 ... | reverse complement strand
TCTGAGAACAACCCACAAACAACAAAAAACTTTAACATAGGAAGCGGTGAATCCAAGATTATTGGGCTTGTTTTTGAGGGGGAAGTAATTTCTGTAGATTCAATAAAGTTTGTCCTGGAAAGCACTGCAGGAAGTTCTTGCCAGAGTCAGCTTGAGATAGATATACTTGATGATGGAAAAATCAATTTATTGAATAGTAATGTAGGAACAGGTGTATGTTCTGGATTAAAAAGTTATGGATGCTTTGACGATTCTGAAGATACAACTGAATTTGTTTTTGAAGCTGCGGGAAGTTTTTGTCAGAGGATTAATCTTTCAGAATCTCCAGGTTTCAGAATTGGAGCATGGATCAAAAGAGTCGGTGGCAGTTCAACAGTTAATGCTTCTTTGTATGATTTAAACGGCTTGAAAAAAGGAAGTTGCACATTGCCTCCAGTAACTTCAACATCAGGAAAAGAATATTATTGTGACTTAGATTATTTAGTGACTGAATCAAAAGAATATTATGTGTGTATTTCTGCTTTAGAAGGTGACGCAGATTATAGAATAAAAGGATACACAGACCCAGAACCCCTTTGTGGCTTTCCTTATCTTCCTACAGGAGAAGCAACAGCAGCATACTGGATTTTTGTAGAGGGAAAAGAATTCGCAAATGTTGGAAGTCTAAATGCAGGTCCTACCCTACCGAATGGAGAATATTTATCAAACATAATTTATGAATATCTAGTTCAAAGATATGGGATAAGCAGCGGAAAAACTGATTGCTCAACAGGATGCATTGTTCCAATAAAGATTACCTCTTCACTTGAACAGGAAGCAAGCTTGAAAAGCCTGGAATCAAGATACCACACTGACGCCGGAATAAGAGAGGATCACAGATTCTATGATGTAACAGAATCCTCTGCAAGGATAACCTCTGACAACTCGCAGAAGATCTATCTTGACCTAGCAGAATTCAATGTGCCTGAAGAAACAGGGGAGTATACTTTTAGATTAAACTTGAACAGCGAGGAAATTTTCTCAGAAGAGATAGAAGTAAAAGATGTTCCTATAATCCAATCAATTGACCCCTTGTTAACAACAACAGGATTTCCCATAACATTTGAGGTAAAAGTAACCTTGCCAAATGATGTAAGTGTTGAGAATTATGAATGGGAATTTTTTGATACAGTAGGGAATGTTACAAGGACAGAAACGACGACAATAAATAAAGTTGTTCATATTTACAGTGAGACAGGGACCTATAATTTAAGAGTCAGTGCAACAGATTTTAAAGGTATGAGTTCTTCAAAGACTTTTGAAATAAATGTCACTTCACCAAAAGAGTTGATAAGAACTAACCTAGATAAAATAGATAAAAATATTGAGAGGATAAATTCTTTCACATCAGGGCTTCCTTTATTCCAGAAGTCCTCTATAAATTCTGTTTTGAGAATAGAAAACATAAGCTCACAGCTTAAAAGGCTTGAACAGGAATACAATGCTGCAATTACTCCTGAAGAAAATCTCGCAGAATTAAACAATATAATTGAAGAACTTGTTGAAATAAAACTTCCTAATACAATATTTAAGTCAGTGCAGGCTGATTCTTCCTTGTTTTTTCCAGAGTTAGGATTCATTGATGTAGATGTTATTCAGACAGTTGCAGGAGGGAATTATACTGGAAGCAATGAAGAGAATTATAAAAAAGCTATAAGTGAATGGCAATTGAAAAATCTGAATGTAATCTTTGATTTTAATAAATTTTCTGCAGATTATAACACTGGAACAGAGCCTTTGGTCAGCATCCTTGAATTAAAAACAGAAGAAAAATCTGATTTAACCTATGATTATTTTGTTTTTGTTCCTGTGTTAGAAGGCATTGGCTTTGACAAAAGCATGCAACAGGAGAGTGGTTTTTATTATACTGTTCTCGGAGACAATAGTGTTTCAAGGATTAGTTTTTACACAACAGAAGACCTTGATTTTATAGAACTGCCAGTGTTTATTTCTCCTTCTATCAGCAGACTTTCTGTTGCAGAGCCCTCAATTACTGAAAAAAAACCAAAAATGATCATTTTTATATTGGTCCTAGCTCTTTTAGCAATCCTGGGCATTGCAGCCTATATCCTATTATTCCAGTGGTATAAAAAGAAGTACGAAGGATATCTTTTCCCCCATAGAAATGATCTTTACAATGTGGTTCATTACATAAACAGGTCTAAGAACAAAGGCTTAACAAATAAACAGATAATTAGAAATCTTAAAAAAGCGAGCTGGAATTCTGAGCAGATAAGATATGTTATGAGGAGATATGAAGGAAAGAGAACAGGCATGGTTGAGATTCCAATAACCAAGCTGATAAAGAAAATTGAAAAAGAAAAGATGAAGGAGCAAGAACAAAGACATGGGGGACCTACAGGATATCATAGACCAAGGCATAGAAGATATTAAAAAATAACAAACAACCACACAAAAATTTAATAAGCCTTTTTAACAAAAATTAGTATGGTAGCAAAAATGATAAAGAATTTTTTTAAAAAGATCTTTTTTAAGATATTCAGACAGAAAAAAGAGTTGAAGCTGGGGTTCTATGGCCCGCCAAACGCAGGAAAGACCAGCTTGGCAAACAGAATATGCAAAGATTTTACCGGCGAAGAAATAGGAAGTGTGAGCAAAATCCCGCACGAAACACGCGCAGTGCAATTCAAGGAAAAAGTTGAAATTGAATACAAAGGGAAAAAAATGACCTTTAAGATGATTGATACGCCTGGGATTGCTACAAAGATAGATTATGAGAATTTTATGAAATTCAAGTTAAAGAAAAAAGAGGCAAAAACAAGGGCCAAGGAAGCGACTCAGGGAGTTATTGAAAGCATAAAATGGCTTGATGACATGGATGTTGTTGTGGTTGTTCTTGATTCCGCGCAAAATCCGTATAATCAGGTAAACATAACAATTATCGGAAATCTTGTCGCAAGAAAAATTCCTGTGCTGATAGTTGCCAATAAAATTGATTTAAAAAAATCAAACATAAAAAGAATAGAATCAGCATTCCCGGAGTATGATGTGGTGGGAGTAAGTGCCCGCTATGGAAAGAATATTGAAGAGTTCTACGAATCAATATTCAAACTAGCGAAGAAAGTTTAAGCGGCGTAAAATTAATTAAATTAAAAAAGAGAAAAACCAAATCCAGAAAAGTTAAAAACTATATTCCCTAACATATACGATATAGCACACTAATAGGGAACCACCTAAAAAATGGCAAAGAAAAAAAAGATAGGAAAAATAAAGGGGTTCAGCCTCCAATTTATCTCTTACTCTGAGATAAGAGATTTAGACAGTACTTTACGAATAAAAAAAATACTGAATGTTATTTTAGGGAATAATATCCTGATTCTCCAGGGAAGATTAAAACCAGAGGAAGAAACAAGACTTATTGAAGACACTATGGCAATGATAGGACATGTGAAAAATTTTAGGGGAATAGAACTCGCAGTTGTTTCGGGCAATGGCAAGAACTCAGGATTCATTGGAAGAGTTAAGAGTAATCTTGCAAATGCCATTGCAGGTGGAGACCTCGGAGCTCTGACAATTCTCGGACCAGCCACAATTGTAAAAGAGATAAAAAGAAATCCGAAAAAGATTGAGTTGTTGTTGAAGAAATAACCATATGATTATTTAAAGGAAGATAGTTCTATATCTTTTATGAAAGCGTTTTCTGCCGGGCTTGAGACAGATATTAGTTTAACTAGCGAAGAAATAGAGAAGATGGAGAACCACTCAATTAAGAGTATTTTAAGATTTAGGGGGGTTGGAGATAATGATGAAGGAATAAGAAAAATACCTATATCTATAACGGTCAAAGGAAATCAGAAAGATTATGTTAAAGTGAAGATTTTTCCGGAAAAAACTTATTTTGGGAAAGCTGACAGAATAAATTTCTCCATTGATAGTGATTATTATAGATGTTTGAAGAAATACGGCGCTGCAGAGGGTGCAAGATTTTTTACCTCGACTGGGAAACTAAATTTATACTCAGAGAATTCACCATCAGAACATCATCAAAAATATTAAATACTATCTTAATCTGTTAAGAATATGCCAATGTCATTCTTTGATATTGGATTAATAAAAATAGTAATATCCAAAAAATGCCACACCAATGTGTGAGATGTTCCAGAATTGTTCCTCCAGGAAGTAGAGAATTATTAGAAGGATGTACAAACTGTGGAGGAAGATTTTTCTTTTATATCAGAGAAGACCAAATGGATAAGGTAAAGAAAGAAATAATCGAGATTCCTGCAGAAGAAAAAAAGAAGATTGAAAGAGACATCAGGGATATGGCAGGGATAACTGACGAAGATGCTCCGGTCATTCTAGATATTGAATCTGTGAGAGTTACAGGAGAAGGGAAGTTTGAGATTGATCTTGTAAAACTTTTCAGGAGAGATCAACCATTAATTTATAAGCTTGAAGAAGGAAAATACATAATTGATATGGGGTCACTTCTGAAAACAAGTGTTAAAGATTTAAAAGAAATTAAGGATTCTAACGAAAAGAAAAAATAATTTTCTCAATAAACTTATAAACATTATTATCCTTTTTCCAATATGACTAAGAAATCTAAAATTAATTCTATCCTAGAAAAGGTTCTGGAAAGAATCTGTGTGCCTGAAGAAGACATAAAAAAAATTAATGATTCTCTAAGAGATTTTCTAAAGAAGTTAAGTATGGAGATTAAAAAGAAGAAAATTTCTGCAGAGGTTTTTGTCGGTGGCAGTCTCGCAAAGAGAACAATGATAAACAAGGGGAGTTATGATGTAGACATTTTCATAAGGTTTGATAGAAAATACAAAGACAGCGAGCTTTCTGAATTAACAAAAAAAATTCTTATTGCAGCAAGACCCAAAAGAGAATCCAAAGACATTTTGAGAGTTCACGGCTCAAGAGATTACTTCTGTATTAAAGTCACAGACAAAATTACACTTGAATTAATTCCTGTAAAAAAAATCCGCAATCCTAAGGAAGCAGAAAACATCACAGACCTTTCCTATTCTCACGTGAGATACATTAAAAAATCATTTAAATCAAACAGAAAAAAGCTCTTAGATGATGTCATGTTGGCAAAAGCTTTTTGTTATGCAAATAAATGCTACGGCGCAGAATCATACATAAAAGGCTTTTCAGGGTATGGATTGGAGTTGCTGGTTTATCATTATAAAGGATTCCTAAAGTTCCTCAGAGCTATTTCAAAAAGGGATAGTAAAATAGTGATTGATATAGAAAAAAAGTATAAAAATAAGAATCAGGTTTTAATGGATATAAATGCTGCAAAACTTCAGAGCCCTATAATATTGGTAGACCCAACATACAAGCAGAGAAATGTTCTGGCAGGTCTTTCTGAAGAAACTTTGAAGAAATTCCAGATAAAGACAAAAAAATTCTTGAAAAATCCAAGCATAAAGGAGTTTGAGCTAAAAAAGCTGGACTTAGAAGAAACCAAGAAAAACGCGAAAAGGAAAAAATATGAGTTTATTTCCCTTGAAGCAAAAACAAGCAAGCAAAAGGGGGATATTGCAGGAAGCAAGCTACTAAAGTTTTACAATCATCTTGGAGATGAAGCAAAAAAATACTTTGAGATAAAATCCAGAGACTTTGAATATGATGAGAAATATAAAAAAGGAAAAACAGCAAGATTTTTCTTTGTTGTTAAAAAGAAAAAAGAAATTTTAATTAAAGGACCTTCACTCAAACAAAAAGAACATGTCAAGAAGTTTAAAGCCAAAAACAAATCAACATTTATCAGAAGAGGAAGAATTTATTCAAAGAATAAAATTAATTTTACATTAAAGAAGTTTATTAAAGATTGGAAAATAAAAAATAAAAGACAGATGAAAGAGATGAGAATTAGTTGGTTGGAGATTAAAGATTAATCTATTTATTCTCTGATATTTTTGATGGATATTGTGAAATATCTCCATGGAGTTCAGAAGCCCTTTTCCTTGCCAATTTATACTCCTTTTCAAATTTACCCAGATTTTCTCGCAATACATTATAAAACAGAAGAGAATACTCAACCCTTAATAGCGTTAGATCTAATTCATCTGGCCATTCTAAACATCTTTCCTTTTTAGAATAAATTTTCTGAAGTGCATTTTCAAGTAATTTTTCAAGTTGATCTCTTTCATTTATTATTTTTTCTAAATCCAAATCTTTATCTCCCATTTTAATTCCCCCTCCCCTCAATTGCCTTGATAAAGAGAGATGCAAATGCTTGTGAGAAAAATTCAGAGTTAATCCATATAGCAACATCATTTTTATTGAATTTTTCATTTGGATTTGTTGAGCTTTTTGAGATATAGAATAGGATTTCTTTTCTGTCAACTATGAAGAATTTTGCTTTTATGTCTACTTTTTTAATTTTGATTCCAAGACTAAATGATATTTCTTTAATAAGATTTTTGTCTCCTGAGAGAGCGACCTTTGCTTTTACGCCTTCTTTATTTAGTATCTCAATAGTCTGTCTGAAGAGTTTTAATTTTGCATATACGTCTTCTGCACTTGTACAGACTATTACTTCTTTTTCCGCATTTCTTAGTATTTCGTTAAGATAATTAGCTATGTTTGATTTTCCTTTTAAAGCTGCAGACATTTCTTCCCGCTTTACAGGATTTATTCCCTGTTTGTAAATTTCTTCTAGCTGTGAAAATTCTTCCTTATTTCTCAGTTCAGAAAGCATCTTAATTCTTTGCTCTGCCTCACTTCTTGCATTATTCTTTAATTTTTCCAGAATCATATGCGGCTTAACTCCGATATATTTAACAGGTTTTCCGAGTTTTACAATTGCAAAGCCTTTTTTCTCCAAGCTTTCCAGAACATCATATGTCCTTGACCTTGGAACACGGGAAAGCTCAGCTATCTGGCCTGCAGAAGCAATTCCTTTTGCAAGCAAAGCCAGCCAGACCTTTGTTTCATATATATTAAGATTAAAATAATCCCTTATCTTGCTTATTAATTCCTGTTTTACGAGCATAAAAATCCAAAAGATGTATTATTTATAAACCTTACTATTTGTTACTTTTATGGAGTGGGGACATATTGGAAAAGTTTATAAAGTTCAAGTTTCTGGGAGAGATATGGGAATACAAGTTGATACAAAGTTCGGAGAAATTGAATCAGCAATAATTTATGCACCTTTTGATAGAGCACTTGATACTCTAATAGATAATAATTATTCACCTATCTCTTTATCTCAGAATGCCCATTTAAGAATTTGCTTAGGAAAAGAGACTTCTGTTTCAGGAAGCGATAACTGGGTAAGAGAGGGGGTTCTTTATTTTCCAAAAGGAAAGCCTAAATTAGTGAGAAATTCATCAATTCTTAGATCTGCAAAAGACGCTACAATCTCCCACTATAATAATAGGGAATTCCATCCTGCATCGGATCAGATAGAGAAAGCACTTGAAAATTCAATAGATCTCCCGAAAAAAGAGATTAAAATTCCAACAAATAGATTTAATTCTAATGCTTTTACAGTTTATGCTTTTGGCGGAGAAAAAGAGGCAAAAGCTTATGGAGATTTTTTAAGAAAATCAGGAATAAAAGAAATGTTTTTTTATATACTTGATAAAAGTTATGTTGATAGAAAAGCCAAACCATTTGAGAGACAAGTCTTATTCGGGAAGATTGGCTATATATGGTCTGATCTATCCGGTTGCTATAGGACACTTGATCACGATTTTAGATTGCGTGGAGTAAAATGGGCACCAAAAGCACCGAGTCAAAAAAAACAACTAATCAAAAAACCAAATAACCAATCCCAATTGCAATGAAAATTCCTGTTGAGATGAAAGGCATTGCAGGGTAAAACTTCTTTTTCTCTGATCTCGCAAAAAGATACGCAAGACCAAGAGTGGCTCCAATTATGACAAGAATTGCAGAATAAAGTCCAAAAGTTTTAAACATAACACCTGCTGCAATTATTGGAAAAACAACATCTCCGCCTCCAAGAATCGCAATATCCATTTTTATTTTCTTTTTCTTCAGCTCTGATCTTTTAAGGGTTTTTTTCCATTTCTTAATCTTTTGCCCTGTTTTTTTAGAAATATAAGGAACCATAAATCCTCCGATAATTTTAAGATTATCTAGCTGGGATTTTGCCATTTTTTGCATTAATCCAGATTTCCATACCGCCCACATATCATAAACTGAGATAATAACTAAAAGAGCTATAAGTGTATAGAAATTAAGAATCGGAACAAAGATTGCTGCAATCCCTGGATAAATTAAAAGCTCGGTAAAGTTATGGACTAAAAGATTTCTCTTGAAAATTTTGAAAAAGGCTAAGGAGACAGCGATAACAGCAGCTATTGATATCGGGAGAGGAGAATTTATTTCAAAACCAGCAAGTTTTTCAAGGGAATAGAAAGCCAGGAAAAGAGCAAGACATACTACTACAAAAAACCAGATTCTGAGCAATAATGAGAATTTGAATCTGTTTAAGAAGAACAATAAAGATATTGCAATTATAAACGCAATTATTAAACTTAGAAAGATATTAAAAAAATCGCTCTCTTTTTCTACTTTAGGAGGAGCTACCCAAGCGACATTCGGATTTGATACCTGCTGTACAGTCCCATTAACTTCCTCTTCAATGTGAAAAATATCTGCATTCACAACTGCAAGTCCAATAAATTGAGCAACAAGAAACATCGTAAGAAGAACTGCTGTGATTTTCAGATTGTGTTTCATTTTTTATAAAATGAAAAATAGTTTTTAAGTCTTGGTATAACTATCTTAATCTCACGGTTTCCAAAATTTTTGGTGCATTGGTCTCAACTCTGTTAAGCTTGTACAAAGCAGAAGCTAAGTCAAGGCACTTCGAGACCTCACCATGATTTATCATGATCCTCTTTGATCTTGGCCTCATATTATTGAAGAAAGACATTATTTCATTTCTTCCGGCGTGGGCAGAAAATCCAGGGATTGTGTGCACCTCAAGATTTATTTTAACAACTTCTTCACGTCCGTCAACAATCATTTTTGTTTCTTTAAGCCCTTCCTGCACCTGCCTTCCCAATGAACCAACACCTTGATAACATACAAATATTATAGAGTTTTTTTCATTAACAGAAAATTCCTTTAAATATTCTACCGAGGCTCCGCCGACAAGCATTCCAGATGTTGCGAGGACAACGCACGGTCCGCCTTCTACAACTTTTTTTCTTTCATGGGAAGAACCAACACGAACAAAAGTTTCTGAAACAAAAGGATTTTGGTCTTGGAAAATAGAGGACCTTACTTTATTACTGAGAAAATCAGGATAAGCTGTATGGACTGCGTTGATATCCCATATCATTCCGTCAATGTAAACAGGGATATTTTTCAGTTTCCCGGATTTTATTGCATCATCCAGTATAAGCATTGTCTCCTGCGCACGACCAAGACCAAGCTCAGGAATCAAAACCTTCCCACCACGGTCTATTGTTTTTTTAATTATATCAAGGAGATTTTCCTCTGATTCAAGCCTTGGAGGCAAGATATCTGTTTTTGCTCCATAAGTTGCTTCTGTCAAAACAGATTCTATTCTTGGGAAACTTGTTACAGCCTGATCAAGAAGCCTGGTTTTGGTATATTTAAAGTCCCCTGTATAAAGGAAGTTATGCAAACCATTTCCAATGTTGAAATGAACCATCGCACTTCCAAGTGTATGACCTGCATTGTAAAGAGTTATCCTTATATCTGGGGCAATGTCATTTACTTCATTAAAATTCAGGCAGATTGTGTGCTTTACCATCTCTTTTACATCTTTGGAACTAAACAAAGGTGTTGTTGCCTGTTTATAAGCGACGCCAATAAAATCAAGTGAAGTAAGAGCAGCCAGGTCCATTGTGGGATGAGTCATATAAGTTGGTCCTTTGTAGCCCATTTTATACAGGTAAGATAGAAGCCCTACGTGGTCAAGATGAGCATGGCTTATTATAATCGCATCTAGCTCTCGGATGTCAAATTCAGGAATATCAAAGTAAGGGAACTTGTTCCTTCCCTGACTCGCAATATCTACTCCACAGTCAATCAAGACTTTTGAGTTTGGCGTCTGAAGAAGTAAGCAACTTCTCCCAACCTGCCTTGCACC
>Ga0315550_1003075_pt1 | contig 10123 bp, 8 predicted proteins | sample SalMarSW160190MG_2_FD_203100 | JGI IMG/M metagenome (GOLD analysis project Ga0315550, IMG submission 203100) | Salt marsh sediment microbial communities from the Plum Island Ecosystem LTER, Massachusetts, United States - Salt Marsh Sediment SW1601-90 ... | reverse complement strand
CAATTCTCTTTCTGCCGTCACCTGCCTTTTGAATTGCTTTTTGCAGCTCAAACAGGTCTTGGAAATATGGCTCGCCTGCGATTAATTTCAGCTGAGCCACAGACATCTTCTCATCAAGCAGCTTGCCCCTGCTGCTCAATAAGAATTTTATATGCTTATTTTGATTCCTGCTTAGTTTTAGAACCCGGCACTTTTCAACTGCGAATTCCGTTTCGCAGCCGACAAAAAAACACGCTAACGCCAGTGCGAAATTCACATTCTTTCGCAGATGACTCAACGCCTTAATCGCCGATTCTGCCTGCCAACCTGCAAAACCGGTGAAGATTGCTTCAGCCAGTCCGCTTTCAACGAGCATTGACGCACCTGCTGATCGATTAGGATTAACAAGAATGCTTTCCAGCTCGATTGCTATGCGCTCACCGCTTATTTTGGTTATTTTTTTTGCATTGCTGCAGATTGCCGACCTGGTCTTCGGCTCTATCATAAAGCCGAGCTGCGTTGAAAACCGCACCGCCCGCAGCATCCGCAGATAATCCTCTCCGAATCGTTCCTGCGGTTTACCGATAGTTCGGATTATCTGTTTTTTCAGGTCTTTTTGCCCGCCGACATAATCGATTATCTTTTCTTTTACAGGGTCGTAGAACATTCCGTTTATGGTGAAGTCTCTTCGGCTGGCGTCTTCAGCGGCACCGGCAAATTTTACGGCACCTGGGTGTCTGCCGTCTGCATATCCGGTTTCGGTTCTAAACGTTGCCACTTCTATCTGCCGGCCTTCGGTCAGGACAATCACTACGCCGAATTTTGCTCCGACCTTCAACGTCCGTTTGAATATCCTTATTACATCTCCCGGCTGGGCGTTCGTTGCCACATCATAGTCGCTGGCGGCACGACCTAAAAGCATATCTCTCACACAGCCGCCGGCCAACAGGGCCCGGTAACCATTGTGGTTTAGTCGCCTGATTACTCTTATTGCTGCTCGTTTATTATTCATTCTGTTTTTTGCCACCAAGACACAAAGGCACTAATTTTTTCTTTTATTTGTGTCAAATCGTATTCATCCGTGGTTAATTACTTTTTTCATTTCTTTGTGTCTTCGTGCCTTTGTGGCTGACTCCTGCTTTTGCAATATCGTTACTGCCATCGTCCCCCACTGGCGCCGCTCTATTATCTCTAATAAGCCATATTGATTCAATAGTTCTGTTCGCCCTTCTGTTCTTACTACGACAATTCCATCTGTATTTAATTGCTCTGAGATTGAAATAAGCAGTTTGCATAGAGGCGAATCCTGCACAACGTTTTTCGTAAAGGCATAAGGCGGGTCAACAAAAATAAGATCGTAGTAACACGGGCTTCCAGCCCGTGAAAAAACGCCATGTTGACCGTGCCATACTCCCATTTTAAAGGCGTCAGCCCGAATAACTTGTGACTGGTTAATAAACCCTGCCTTTTCAATATTCTTCTCTAATACCGCTGCTATCTTTGAGTCCTGCTCGACAAAACAAACAAAATCAGCCCCCCTGCTCAATGCCTCAAGCCCTAAAGAGCCGACCCCACAGAACAAATCTGCCACGACTTTACCATTCGGCAAATCGTATTTACATAACACGCTGAAAAGCGCCTCTTTGACCCTGTCGGTTATAGGCCGGGATACGTCGGTCTTTGGGCTGAGCAGCTTCATCCTGCGTCTTGTTCCTGCTATGATTCGCATTCTAAAATGTAATATACCCAAACGGCCTGTTTCGAGCGAGATATTTTGTTTGGTCCTGTCTAAATTAACTATTGCAGATTGTCCTTAAAATGTTAAAATTAACCGCCGAACGATATCTTATATACAAGGGAGAAATTATGGGAAATCTTTTATTAGAAGAGGTCGAATACAAAATCAGGGAGACTAATTTTGGCGTCTGGCGACGGTATATGTATATAAACGGAACCAGCTTCCACGAATTCAGAACCCATAAGACAATGTTCGGGATACCTTTGATTCATTATACTTATGGCAGAAGTCCCGAAACCGGAAGGCGTATCTGCGCAAAAGGTATTATCGCTGTAGGAAGAATCGCCTGTGGCTTTGTCGCCGTCGGCCAGGCGGCTTTAGGCCTGATAGCAGTCGGGCAGGTTGCCTTTGGAATCCTTTTAGGATTGGGGCAATTATCGTCGGGACTGGCGGCGTTGGGACAGGTAGCTGTCGGGGCATATCTGGGTGTCGGACAGTTTGTCGCAGGTTATGTTGCAGTGGGCCAGTTTGCTTTTGGCAAATATATCCTCGCCCAGCTTGGCAGCGGTGAGTTTGTCTGCACTACCAAAAGAGTTGACCCACAGGCCATTGAGTTCTTCAGGAATTTCCCTGTTATCGGGTACTTTATACCTTAATCTTCCTGACCAGGGGGACAGGCGCTTTTTATTTTTTGCCCTCTTTGAGCTTTGCGTAAAACCGCTGCATTACGTAGAAGGCCTTTTTCTTTTCGCCTTTATCGGAAATCAGCCCTTTACGGTTCCAGTAATCCTGGATACCCGGCAATGGTCTTCTTGGAGACATAAAATCAGTCAGAATCCACGGCGAAGTCCCGGCCAGGAAAGGAATCTTTTCAAGCATTTCTATCTGTCTTTCGTAAAGGTACTCCTGATACTCTTCGGTCCACCGGGTATGTTTATCTGAGTGAAATCCGCAAAGTGCCCCACCGCCGAATTCACTCATTATGACCGGCTTATCATACGTTGTTTTCCACGTGTATAAAACACATCTGTCCGGCAGTCCTTCATACCAGCCGATATATTCATTACAGCCGAGGACATCCACATATTCTCCAAACGGGTCATTTATTACCGGTTTATTGTTGCCTTCGTAATTTTTTTCCATTGCAGCCGTAATCAGTCGTGTCGGGTCCAGTTTTCTTGCCTGCTCGACGAGTTGACTTAAAAATTTATTTCGGGCATCGCTTACCGGCGTTTCATTGGCCATTGACCAGAGAATAACAGAGGCCCTGTTTTTGTCACGGGTTATCATTTCTGTTAACTGGTTGAGGGCATTTTCTAATGTGCCTTCATTTTCCCACTGGATTGTCCAGTAAACGGGTATCTCGGACCAGACAAGCATTCCAGTCCGGTCGGCGGTTCTTGGCATATATTCGTTATGAGGATAATGGGCAAGGCGGACGAAATTGCAGTCCATCTCTTTTGCCCAGCCGAGCAGTTTTTCGGAATGTTCTTTTGACCAGGCCCTTGAGTTGCTTCTCGGGGCCTGCTCGTGTATGCTGATGCCGCGCAGGAAAATGGGTTTGCCATTGAGCAGAATTTTTGAACCTTCGGTTTCAATACTTCTAAAACCGATAGAATCGGTCACACTGTCGGTCCGGGACTTTATAGTTACATCGTAGAGCGTGGGATTGTCGGGCGACCATAGCTTAAGCTCGGCATCGAATTCAAATTCCGCGTATCCGTTGGCATCGGTGTTGAAAGTCTGCCCTATGTTTGCATCCGGAATCTCGACGGTTATTGTCTGTTCAGCTTGTTTCCCATCGAGTTGAATCCATCCTGCAACTGTTTTTAGGGAACCTTTTCCGCCTTCAGCGAGACCTCGCCCCTGGGCGGGTTTGAGTTGAATAAAGTAATCTTTTATAAAGGTATCCGGGACCTCTATAAGCATAACCCTGCGGGTCAGGCCCCCGTAATTCCACCAGTCCGTATTTAAGGTTGGGACGCCATCGCTCCGGCGCTTATTGTCAACCTTGACAACAAGAAAGTTGTCCTTTTCCTGAACAAGCTGCGTTATTTCAAAATTAAACGGCGTGAAACCTCCCTCGTGCTCGCCGAGCTTTTTGCCGTTCAGATATGCAATTGAGTGATAATTTGCGGCACCGAAGTAAACAAAAGCACGTTTGTTCGGCTTTTTGATGCGGTCGAAAGATTTCTTGTACCAGATTGTGCCTTCGTAAAAGAGGAGTTTCTCCTGTTGTGAGTTCCAGTCGCCCGGCACATTTAGAGTTTCGGATTTGTCGAAGTCATATTCTACCAGGTCGGTTTTACTCCGGGCTTTTTCATTTCTAAAATAACCGTTTTTGTTTATGTCATAGCGATATGTATAATAGCCGGTTTCATAGGGGTCGATAATCACCTGCCATTTTCCGTTTAAACTAACGGTTGAACGATTATCCACGTTAATGATGAGATTCTGTTCGAACGAATAAGAGTTCACTGCAATAAAAAGAACTAAAACACGGCTTAATTTGGCAGCTTTCATTTTGTGGTCCTCTTTAGGTTCCTGTCGTTTTATTCGTTTCTTTCGGCCCTGCTAATATAATACAAGCTCGTTTGTTTGTGAGATACATTGGCGAAACCTTTCGGCCGGCAGTGTTACTGTCTTCCATTTCGGGCTGCGGACTTTCATAAATTTACAGTAGTCATCCACCTTCAAAGATAAGAATATATACCTTTCATCGTCGGAATTATAGACTTCTCTGCCGTCGTAATCAACATCGATATTTTCTATTCTGTAGGCAAAAATAAATATTGCCTGGTGATTCGAGCTGAACACTTCCTGCCATTTCAGCAGCCCTTCGATATCATCGGTTGTTACCCAGCATTCCAGGCCGGTTAATTTGGCAAAACTGGTTCCCTTAAAACCTCTGCCCTTGACTTCCGCAATTATTATTTGTCCGTTACGTGGGTATAATAAGAAATCGAAGCTCTTTATTTTTGACCGCCCGAAGGCCGCTTTTTTATGCTCATCTACTTTGATATACCGGATGTGATTATCTATCAGCCAATTCTCAAACGCCCGCTCATAATGATTGGGAGATAAATCTTTCATCTTAATTCGATCTGGCATTGTTGCAGAAATTTGCCAAGATTGATTTCTTCTTGCTTCCCTGTGGACATGTCCTTAATTATAAGTTGGTTGTTTTCAATTTCCGAGCCGATGATTACACATTTTTTGGCATTTTGCTCCGAGGCTTCTTTGAGTTGTTTACTGAGCTTTGAATACTTATAACTTAAGCTTGCTGACCAGCCAGCCGTTCGCAGTTTCGTTGTTAATTTAACAGCATTTTGCCTGTAAGTTTCACCTACACAGGCAACAAAATAGTCAAGCCCTGCTTTTGGTAATTGCTTTTGCAGCAGTCCTTTTTCTTCCAGCAATAAGCCCAATATACAATCACCAATCCCAAAACCTGTAGCTGATATATCCGGCCCGCCAAACAGTTTCAGCAGGTTATCATATCGTCCCCCGCCGCCGATGGCACGAAGCTCGCTAGCCTTATCGTAAATCTCATAAACAATGCCGGTGTAATAAGCCAATCCCCTCACAATGCCGATATCAAAAACACAGTAATCGCTTACGCCCATAACACCGAGAAGCTCGAATAGTCGGCTCAGTTCATCGACTGATTCTTCTGCTGCCCTGCTTAAGTTAAAAGATTTCCTAATTTGTTCGACAGATTTTACCGACATCAGTTCAAGTATTTTATTTCGCTTATTTTTGTCAGGCAGGTTTTCTGCAAGCATTTCTTTAAAGACATCGTCAGGCAGTTTGTTTCGCTTGTCAAGCACTGCATAAAGGGCATCGAGCTGATTCTCTTTAATTCCAATTGATTTAAGCAGTTCTGCCAGCATCTTCCTGCTGGATATCTTCACTACAATATCATCAGGTGTCAGTCCAACTTCTTTCAGGTAATCCAGTGCGCAAAATATCGTCTCAGAATCTGCGAGCACATCGTCCATGCCGATGATGTCAATGTTCCATTGAAAAAATTCGCGGAGGCGACCCTTTTGAGGCCGTTCAGCCCGGAACAATCTTGGCACAGAGAACCATTTTATCGGCTTCGATAGAGAATTGATTCTCTGATTAACCATTCGCGCAAGTGTCGGCGTGATTTCAGGCCGAAGTGCGAGCTTTCTGCCGCCTCTGTCCTCGAACGAAAATAGCTGCTCGACGATTTCATCCCCGCTTTTTATCTGGAACATTTTCAGATACTCGAATATCGGTCCATCGTATTCTTCGAAGCCGTTGCGAACAGACACCCTCTTCCAACCGTCGATTATCCAGTTTCTAACGGCCATTTCCCGGGGATAAAAATCCCTTGTCCCTTTTACCGGCTGTATTTTCATATCTTCTTATTTGCCTTTTTCTGTTTTACCTTATTTCCGAATTTTTTCTTTATATATTCTTCCATTTGCTCGGCGCTGGTAAAGTGCAGTTTATAGTCATATTCGCCTTCCACGAAATCACAGGTAGAGTGACGGTAACCTCTGCAAATCCTCGGCCTGTTATTGTAAATTCTGCAGCGGTGGTCTTTTTCAGAGAGATACTTGCACTTGTTCTTTATATTTATATACCAGTCGCCGTCCTCTACGAACACCGTTATGTTTTTATGGCACAAATACCATTTTATATCGTCGTAATCTCCTTTATCTTCCGGCGTTTCAATGGGAAGGGCAAAATACCTGCAGCAAAGCCCTGTGCACTTCACACATTGATTCGCTCTGTCCATATAATAAAAAAACTCCCAAAATAATAACTTAATATACGCTGCCCACTAAAAACAGCAACTATAAGCTATTTGTCCTTCAACGTCAAGAAATGCAGAAAATTGCTGCTGTAGAACAGGTTTCGACACAGAAATATCGACGCTCAATTTTCCTGAAATATTGTTCTTTATAACATCAGGAAAAATAAGTATTTTCCACATTTTAATTAAAACTTTGCATTGATTTTTAAAATGGATATAATGCCGAAGAGTATAGTAAAATGGTTTTAGGGCCTTAAATTGATGATGGAGCTGAACCGTGCGAGGATATAGAATTCGGCTTATAACGTTGTTGCTGATGGTTTTGCTGTTTAGGCAGGATGGGATTGTCTTGGCTGATACCTGGCGTTTGCAGCAGGGCAAGGAGTTGAAGCCCGTATCGCCTGGAAGCCAGGACAGCTTTATGTTGGAAGTGGCCGAGATAAAAAAGCTTGTTAACTCCGGCCAGGATAAAGCAGCGCTCCGGGCTTTCGATAAACTTAAGCAAGACAATCCTGACATTACAGGGCCGGACCTCGATGCCTTCATCGAGGCCGAAATCCTCTTTTGCCAGGGGAAGTTCACCAAAGCGGTCAGGGCGTATGATAAGCTTCTGATTGAGTTCCCCGACAGCCAGCTTATCGAGGCCGCCCTTAGCAGGCAGTTTGACATAGCCACCGCTTTTTTGGGCGGAAGGAAAGCACAGGTTCTGAAGTTCTTCAAAATGAGCGGATACCCTACCGGCACCAAAATTATGGAAAAGATTACCGACCAGGCCGGCGATTCGTCGATTGGTATCAAGGCAGCTGTGGCAGTGGCTACGAATTATGAGAAAAGAAAAAAGTTCAACGAAGCGTATATCAAATGGCAGGATATATCATCACAGTGGGCAACTGGTCAAACTGCGAAGGACGCCCTGCTTGGTATGGCACGTTCAAAGCATTCTGTTTATAACAGCCATCCTGAGCATAAAAGGGCAATGTATGATGCCTCGAGTCTAAGTAGTGCAAAAACCTACTATGAAAGATTCAAGGCACGGTATCCTGAAGATGCCGAGAAAATCGGTGCCGACGGAATAGTCCGGCAGATAGAGCAGCAGCGGGCCTATAAGGAATTCACCATTGGTCAATATTATGAAAGAACCGGCAACAGGCAGGCTGCCAACCTTTATTATGAAATGGTAGCAAGGCAGTGGCCTAACACGCAGGCCGCTGAAATGGCGGAGCAAATGCTCAATTCCGGTTCAGGTAGCAGAGAGATAGAGAAATGAAAATAAAAACCCCACAAAATGATCGCAGCAGCGCAAATGGAAGAATATTTATGCCCTTATGCACTTTTGCTTTTATGCTTTGTATCCTGAGCTTGTGCGGGTGTTCCGGAATGAGCGGCTATTCCTATGAGTCGATGTTTCCTCATGATATCAGCAGCGTCTGTCTGGAAATGTTCGATAACCAGAGCTTTCAGCGGGGTGTGGAATACGAGTTGTCCGACGCCCTGGCCAAACGCATTGAAGCGGATACCCCCTATAAGATAATTTCCAGCAGGGACCGTGCTGACACTGTAATAAGCGGCCAGATAGTATCCATCAATGAATCAATGCTGACCGTTGAGCGTGAGATTGGCAGGGCCTTGGAAAAAGAGGTCCGCCTGACAGCTGTCGTTAACTGGAAGAATTTAAAGACTGGCGAGCTGTTAATAGACAGCGAGACCGTTACTGCGGAAGCCACCTACTCCGAATACCAGATGCAGGGATTTGGCTATGCCTCCGCCCTTGCAGCAAACAATTTGGCGCGAAATATCGTAGAACTAATGGAATTGAAATGGTAAGAACCGGCGGCATTTGACCGGTTACGATATGGAAATCTTTAAATAATAAAGCTCCAAACAGCGGTTGGAAAATGGACGATAATACAGGATAATGGCTAAGAGCAAGAACAAAAAGTCATTTCGAATAGGTCCGGCCCCACAGCGTAAAGACAGCAAGAAGCCCCCCCTGCCGTCCTATAAACGTGGGCCTTTTAGCTGGTTGATAATTGCGATTATCATTTTCACCGCAATGATGATGCTGCAGCAGTGGCAAAAAGATGGAGTCCGGTGGGACGAATTCATTAAATATGTTGAAAACGGTATGGTCGAGAGTGTCAGGATTGGTGAGACAGAGATTAAAGGAAAATTCAATCAGCAGGGTATCGCCAGCCGGGGCGAAAAAGCACCTGTCTCTTTTACCGTTGATTATAACCCGCAATGGGTGGATAAGGAGTATCTGCAAAAGTGGGTGGAAGAAAGCGGCGTTGAGGTAACGTTTGCTGAGCAGCATGTATGGCTCTTTTTGTTTATGCAGTGGATTTTCCCTTTGCTTGTAATTGGTGCTTTTATTTATTTTATGTTTATTCGCAACCTGCGCAGCGGAGCCGGAGGTATGCTGATGTCCTTTGGCCGAAGCAAACATCGCCTGCAGGGCAAAGACCGCGTTAAGGTTACTTTTAATGATGTAGCCGGCATTGACGAGGCAAAGGAAGAAGTGGCTGAGATAATCGAATTCTTAAAAAATCCCAAAAAGTTCCAGCGGCTCGGCGGACGAATACCACGCGGTGTTTTGCTTATTGGCCCACCCGGCTGCGGTAAAACGTTGCTGGCAAAAGCAATTGCAGGACAGGCAGATGTTCCTTTCTTTAGTATATCGGGCAGTGACTTTGTAGAGATGTTTGTTGGTGTCGGCGCCTCCAGAGTAAGAGACCTGTTTAAGCAGGCAAAGGACAATTCACCCTGTATTATTTTCCTCGATGAGATCGATGCAATCGGGCGAAAGCGTGGCGCCGCTTTTGTTGGTGGCGGGCACGATGAGCGCGAGCAGACCCTGAACGCAATCCTTGTGGAGATGGATGGTTTCGATACGAACGACCAGGTTATTGTAATTGCAGCGACAAACCGTTCGGACATTCTTGACCATGCCTTAACACGCCCGGGAAGATTTGACAGGCAGGTTGTTGTCCCGCTGCCCGACCTGAAAGGAAGGCTTGAAATACTAAACGTTCATGCAAAAAAAATAAAGATTAGTCCGGATGCTAATCTCGAACGTCTGGCCCGCGGCACTCCTATGTTCAGCGGTGCGGATTTGGCCGCCATTATTAATGAATCGGCTCTCGCTGCCACTATGGCAAACAAAGATTATGTCGAGACCGCGGATTTGGAGGAAGCAAGGGACAAGGTCAGGTGGGGAAGAGCGAAGAAAAGCAGAGTTATTGATGAGCAGGACAAAAAAATCACTGCTTATCACGAGGCCGGGCATGCTTTCATTCAATCCGTCCTCGAAGACGCTGACCCTCTGCATAAAGTAAGTATCATTCCACGCGGCCCTTATGGTGGCGCCACCTTTGCATTACCTGAAAAGGACCGTATTCATTATACGAAAAAATACTGTATGGCATTTATTAAAGTGTGTTTTGGCGGCCGTATCGCCGAGGAAATCTTCTGCGATGACATCTCCAGCGGCGCACAATCCGACATCCAGCAGGCAACTAATCTGGCAAGGCAGATGATTTTGACCTGGGGTATGAGTGAAAAATTGGGGTTGATTAGTTATAGTGATGATTCAGGTTTTGACAACAGAATCTACGCAA
>Ga0315550_1003071_pt1 | contig 10127 bp, 17 predicted proteins | sample SalMarSW160190MG_2_FD_203100 | JGI IMG/M metagenome (GOLD analysis project Ga0315550, IMG submission 203100) | Salt marsh sediment microbial communities from the Plum Island Ecosystem LTER, Massachusetts, United States - Salt Marsh Sediment SW1601-90 ... | reverse complement strand
TTCAAGGTCGCTTCTACGGCCCTTCGTTCGTCTTGGATGGCCATCGAGGCGGACGAGGAGAGCAGAGGCATAGCCTTGCTGAAACCCAAGGAGGACGCCTGAGATGTCGGACCGTTGCCCAAGGTGTGAGTCCAAAAGTCCAGAGCTACACCCTGTCGTACAGTGCGGCGGGGAAGTCCAACCTTGCCCGGATCCTTGGCACGACTCCGCTCGCAATACGGCCGCAGGAGTTTGGCGCTGTACCGTCTGCAACGCTGAACGACGAATCGTTGAACGTCCGAGTAGCCCGTGTTTGTACTGCGGGAGGACGTCTTGGTGCAAGCCGTTCAAGCAAGACGCCGTGACGACGTCTGAGATGGAGCGATTGACCGACAAGATCGTCAACGGAAGACTTCGGCTCCGAGCGGAGATTGACAGAGACCGCCTGGCGACTCGGCACCAGCTGTCGGTTGGCGGTGAATCTGCTTTGAGGGAGGCGTTGGTGCTGGTGGATACGTTGGCGGAGACTTGCTTGAAGTTGTTGGCAAGAATGGAGGACGAATGACCCCCAAGGACGTCAAGGCCCTGAAGCGTTCGGTCGCTTTGGGCAACATCGTAGCATTCACACTCACGCTTCTGGTGGGGGCCTTATTGGTAGCCAACCAACTCGGCGTCTCGTTCCGGAGCAAGCCGGAACCGCCAGATTGTCTAGCTCCCGTTCATTCTTGGAAGGGCATGGAAGGGGCTTGGACGATCGCGGACGGTCGGGATCAGGTCTGGCTGTGTTCAGGCGACGTCGGTTCGTCCGGGGTTCATTGCACGCGGCTGATCGAGCGGCCGGCGGCGGAATGCTCCAAGTGGGCCGCCGAATGGAACGAGAAGAACAGGCGGAAGTCCGAGGCGTTGCCATGAAATGTTCTCCGTCACTTGCTGCCGACAGCGTGACATTCTACTCTGAAGTGGACTTTGGAGAACTGGTGGATGTGTTCGGGCGACGTGTCGATGGGCTGCCGACCGAGGGGAGAGGTGTGCTGGTCGTGATCGATTTGAAACCCCAAGCCACTTTCGACCGGCATCCGTACGTTTGGACGACGATTCGCCAGGTGGCACTTGGGATGATCGAGGCCGAACCGGACGAATATGTGAAGACCGCTGTCCACCCGTGGCCGCCCAAAGAGGAATAGGCTAATACACGGTGGGGTCGAGGTACAGGCCGGCCGTGAACCCTTCCGTCGCTACGGACGATTCAATTGGTATGTCGCCATAGTCGGGGCCGTCCACGGGGTTCAGATAGCCCCAACCTGTGTCTGTATTAGCGTTGGGGCCCTTGGATATTTCCGGGGCCATCCGTTCTTGAACCAAGCTTTGCCGGCTACCGCGATTGCGTATGCATCCGCTGATGTGCTGTAGTTGGATCCAAATATGCGGCCGAAGTGGATGCTGCTGTCGGGATCAATCTTGATCACGCCTTTGGTTGCGCTGCTGAACACGCCGAAGTTTAGGGTGCTGCCGCTGTACGATTTGGTGCGCTTGAAATTCACATAAGTGCCGGAGAATTGCGTGTATCCGGCCCCTTCCGGCCCTGTGATTCCTTCGATGATACAGTTGTTGAAGGTCCCGCCGCTGGCAATGCAACCTCGCACATTCACACGAGAATCATAGAATATCATGGGCTGCAAGTTGGAGCTGCCTGCTCGCGCCCAGCCACAACCATAGAATGAAGCAGCACTTTGGTAGAAGTTGCCTTCAAATTGACACCCATAGAATAGCACCGCGGCGTGTTGGTACCAACTGGCTTCACCGTGTGAAGTGGCCTTCAATTGCGTCGTCCCGACTGGATTGCTGAACGCCAGATGCTTGATGTAGAACGAGTCGGATGTGTTGCTGCCGCCGCTGCCGACATGGTATCGTGCCGCATCGATGTTCAGGCCCAAAAACGTCGGTAGTGCTTCGATGGCGTACGACGTGCCGCCTGGGAATGACGACACGGATTGAAAGGAGGCTCCGCCGGAGTCCTCCCTGGACTTGACGGCCGCTCCAAGCGTAGCTTCCGAAGTGCCGCTGATTGGGTGGTTGCCGATGAACGAGACGGAATCGTTGCTGCCTTCGGGATCAAAATGGACTCTGTATCCGTGATCTCCGGTCCAATCCACAACCGATGGGTCTGTGAGTGTTCCTGGGCGGCCGTTGGGTGCTCCGTTCAGCGGGAATTCAAAAGTGCCAACGGTGCCTGTGCGGACGACACTCGGGTATCCAATGATGTTGACAATCGAGTTGTCTCCGGAGAACCATCCACTCAGGTCCAGGACTTCGTTGTAGACGGCATAGGCGATGTGGATGGTGACGGCGTTCTGGTCCTCGAATCGGGCCCAACGTCCCCACTTCTTGCGAATCGCTCCGACGGTCGCGAGCGCCGTGGTCCAAGATGCGCCATCGTTGTCGTCATCCCCGTTGACGCCATCCACGTACCAATCGGATTGTTCCACTTCCGTCCCTTCCGCCTCCTTGGCGGACAAACGGGAATCGAAGGCATTCAGAACGCGCACCAACCCTTCGCTGTTCGTCAGGCTGGACCCGCCGGCAAATTGGTCATCGGGCAACGGGAATTCGGGGGCGTCGGACATGCGGAGATCCTATCGCGTTGTGCGCCAATTCAGCGAGAGACAGGGGCGCCAGTTAGACTCTCTCTGGTTGGAATGGATCGGTATTTTTTGTATCACGCCAAGCTAGGTCCGGTTTGGTCGGACTATCAACCGCCAGAACCCGCTCGGCTGCGAAGCGCCGGATCCGTGAGCGTAATCCGCTCTGGTGCCACGGAGTCTTGGTCGCTTTGGGCCGATGACGAGACGGGTGCTCTATGGACGAAACAGAACACACGCGCACCCTGACAAGGTCGGAGTTGGAAGCCATAGAACCTCCGGCGGACCCCAATGACGTTGAAGCCGAGAACCATCGGCATGGCATGTATGCTCTGGCACATACGGTGCTGGACCTACTCCCACCGGGATGGACAACATCACCGGACGTTCGGAACGGGGATGCGTTGCTGTGTGTGTATCGCAACCGAGTTTCGATCCTGGTGAAGCTGGACAAACGCTGCGCACGCTCTTGGCGTTCGTCCGCTCGTGTCGTGGTGAAGCGTCTCATCATAGAGATGGCGGAGCAGTTGGCAACCAAGAACGAGGAGGACTGTCAATGCCGGGGTTGAAGTTTGCTTTGAACGAGGCGGCGTCGCAAGGCAAGAAGCCGGCGAGCGCTCTGTTGCTCTCGATACCATCCACGCCTGGTGCCGAACGAGAAGCAGCCATCCTCGACATTGTCAAGGAGGGCCACGTCCCTGAGTTCATACAGTCATGGCTGCCTATCAACGTCAAGCACACGGGTATCTCCGGCTGCTATTACGTCCTGCCAGACTTCTTCAGCATCGGTACTGATGGCGACTTTCTACGTGTGCGCATCGCCCCACTTACGGCCGAGTGGATCGGTGACTTGATCGACGGGCAGTTGCCGACTTCGAAGATGGTCGACGACATCTACAAGGCCGCTCCACAAAGGTTGTCGGCTCGTCCTTGGGGACCTCCGTACGACAAGAGCATGATGGTCACAAATCGTTGGCCGATACAGGACGAACGGATACAGAAGCAATTCGACAATCGTGAGTATCTCCAAGGTGTGCTCACCGCCGGGCACCTCAAGAACGTGGTCGTGGGCAAGGGGCTGGAAGGCCGCCCCAAGAAGCGAGGGCATGATGGCGTCGTACATCCGGCGATAGCGCCCGGGACTCGCGTTGGCATCTACGGATGGTTCAAGGCGTCCGGAGCCCCCATACAGGGGCCGGCTCCGAACTTTGGTACGCATATCGTCTCGTACGCCGACTACAGCCATGGCATTCGGTTCGTCCACAAGTTGATGATCGTGGACGGCGATAGCGTCCCGTTGACCCGTGTGATGAAGGACGCCAAGCTGTCCCCACTGGTGAGCAACGAGGGGCCGCTCAAGCACGCCACATACAGGGAAGTGCGCGGCTGAATCAGCCCACCAGTGTCTCCTTGGGTAAGAGACGAACGTGTCAGAACCGAGGGACGAGGAAGTTGACATGGTTGTGCTCGATGTGTTGGGCAAGGAGGATGGCCTGTCATTCGGTTCAATCGTCAGGTGCGTCGAGAGGCACTTCAAGCGCGACATGTACAACGAGACGTATCGAGCGCTCAAGCGTCTGCGCGTGCGCGGGTTGCTCATCTGCGGTTGGGAAGCCGGTTTCCAAATTGGCCCGACAAGTTGGCACATCGTACGGAAACGAGCCGAGGAGCCGTCTAGCTGATGGCAAACCCGCCGATACGTTGCGGGGAAGCTTCGCACGCCGCCAAGCTCACCGAGAAGCAGGTGAAGCGGATCAAGGAAGACATCCGGTCCGGGCGCGTGCTCCGGGAGATAGCGTCCGAAGTCGGCGTTGGCTACATGGCCATCTACAAGATAGCGGTTGGGGAAACTTGGAGCAACGGAGCCGGACGCTTGATCCCGTACCGTTCTTGTGCCATCCCGCCGAGCAAGAGGGATCGCTTGTACGCGATCAAGCACAAGAAGGGCGCATCCAACTCCAAACTGGCTCGGGCTCTGAACACGAGCGAGTCAACCGTGGCCCGGGCGATGAGGGACGCGCACGCTATCCTTGCGGCTCGGGTGCACCGAATGTTGCTGACGTCCGGCAGCCAAGAAGCCGCTATGGAACGTTTCCATCTCACAATCGGGGAAGCCGAGGGTTTGGTCACGTACGCCGCCACCCACAAGCTACCGAAACGACTGGAGTCGGAGTTGGATGACGAATGAGCAACGGGCGTTGAATGCCGCCAACGGCGTGATCCAGCGACGTCCGGATCCACCCCAGCACAAGTTGTGGTTCGTGGTCTTGGTGCTCGGCATCGCCATCGGCTACGGATTGTTAGCCGGTTGGACGATGCGAGGGGACGCCGACCGTTGCGCCAAGGAAGCCGCCGACTCCGTCCACAGCGGAGGGCACGGGGGCGACGGTTGAACACGGTTTCCACAGCAATCTGCTGAAAGGGCACACCATATGACACCAGAGCAAGCGACACAGTTCATGGAGCTGTTGGTCAAGACAGTAAGAGTTGAACAGGACAAGCTCCTACAGACGGCGGTCGAGCCGATCGTCAAGCACATGGACGTCATGGCAAGGCAACAGGCCGCTATGGCGCAGTTGCTACAACAGAATCGTCGCGATCATTATGCGTCCGTGGTGCTGAAGAGCATCTTGGATCGTACGGATCCGGAAGTGCTAGCGGAGACTTCGGCCGAAGCCATCGCACAACAGGCGTACAACATCGCCGTCGCAATGGAAAACGAGGGCGAGCAGGTTGCCAACCTCCGGGCTCGTCAACAGGTGCGCAGGTTGGTGGAGGAAGGCGGCGGTCAAGTCGAGTTCGGCGACGAGGATGTTGGTGTAGCGGTCGGACGCATCTTCAGGGATGGGGAGTCGGGAGGTAGAACGGGCGGCGACCCGTCCTCCAATTGAAGTTCGGCGCTAGTATCGAGACATGAAGCTCACGAAAGAGGACCTGACGGAGCTAGCGGTCACCATCTACGATGAGATGATCCGCGGCTCCACAGAGTCCGAGATCATGGACGTTTTGGGGATCGACTCCGAGACTTTCCAGCGGGCTCGTCGTTTCATGCTGGAACAGCGGGCCGATTCGATTCGGGGCAAGAAACGTGAGCACGTGTACGTGGAGTATGTGATCGAGCAAACCGGGAACATCCTGCGCCTCGACAGGCTTTTGAGCGGATTGGACGACAAGAAGCAGTACAACGCCGTGGTCGGTGCGGTCCGCCTCCGATCCGACATCCTGGACAAGATCATAGCAAGGGGGCAGGAGTTTGGGATCATCCGTAAGGAGCCCCAACGCAAGGAGCTAGTTGCGGGCATTCTCGTGGCGGAGATGAGTGATGTTGATTTGAAGAAGGCCGTCATGGGGCAAATCAACACGCTCAACAAGATGGTCGGCGAGTACGGCGACGTTGATATCATGGCGTTGCCGGAAAGCCCGACCCACTACGGTCCCAAGGTGTCTCTCGGCGGCAGCTCCGTTGAAGGCGGTAGCAAGGCGGCCAAGCCCACCAAAACGGCCAGATCAAAAACATCACGGCGTCATGCCGGTCGCCGGCGCGTCAAGGAGGAGTCATGACCATCAAGTTCGGTGAAGTCAGCCAACAAGTCAAAACCGTCCAGAAAGCTCTGATGCAGTTGGGGTACGAGCTGCCCAAGTACGGCGCAGACGGAGAGTTGGGGTTGGAAGGGTGGACGGCGTTGGAGGAGTTCGCTCGGGACGTCGGATTTGATCTTGGTCCGAACGAGGAGTTGGACAGCGACGACCCGATTGATGCGCTAGTGGACCTGCTGTGTGAAAGCAGCGCGGCGTCGCGGCGCTTGATTCTACCGCAGGTCCACGGCATCGAATGCGCAGACTTGCGCGGAGTTTCCGGCAAGTATCGGCACGGAGAGCGTCTGTGGAAGAACATCGACGCCATCGTGCTTCACCAGACGGGATGCCGAATGCCGACGTCTCCAAACGGTTGGGCGTCGCTCCGGGCACAAATCGGAATTCCGCGCGTGGATGGGCGGCCGATGATCTATGCCATCAACCCGCCGACGTCGTTGATGTACCACGCCAACTCGCTGAACAAGCGTTCAATCGGCATCGAGATTGAAGGCAACTTCCGAGGCATCGAGGGGGACAACCGCACCTATTGGAAGGCCGGAGGCGGACCACACATCGTCCTTCCGGAGCAAGTCAAGGCGGCACAAGCGGTCGTGGATTGGCTGTGTAAGGAGGCGGCACGTCACGGCGGGCACATCAAGCACATCTATGCACACCGTCAAGCTTCCAAAGATCGGATTGCCGACCCGGGCTCAGCCGTGTGGGAAGCAGTTGGCGTGTGGGCGCGGGAAACTCTCAAGCTCTCCGACGGCGGTCCGGACTTCAAGGTTGGCTCGGGGTACCGTATCCCGAAGCAGTGGTGTGATCGCGAGGAGTATTGTGACAATGACTACTGGAAGCGCTGATGGCGTCCGACGCGAGGTGAAGCGCGCGATTCAGGACGCACGCGACAACTTGGGGCAGTTTGAAGTCCTCCCCAAACGCGATTCTTGGCTCATGTGGACTTTGTACGCCATCTCGTTCATGTGGATATGGAATCGGCGCTTCATGACTCACTTCGTCACCACAATCGGGTCCACCGTGTATTCCCCGTGGGAGTTGGGGGAGAGAGGCGTGCTTGACCTGGCCATCGTGGTCCACGAGGCTCAACACGTCTATGACAAGAAGGCGATCGGGCCTCTCTGGTTCCCGGCGTACCTGTTCCCGCAGGTGCTAGCGCTACTCTCGCTTGTGGCGATGGCAACGCCTTGGTATCCTCCTGCCATCTGGTCTCTGCTCGCTATCGCGGCGCTTGGGCCTTGGCCAGCTCCATTTCGAGTTTGGGCCGAGCTGAGAGGGTATGCCGAAGGATACGACGTGCTCATCAGCAATCACGTGACCGACGAGAGGGCCGCCAAGGCACACCTTCAACGTATCTTCTGCGGCTGGGCATATTGGAAGATGAGTTGGCGTTGGAAGCCGATTCACGACAAGATCACAGGTTGGTTCGCCGAGCATAGGGATTGTTAGCGGGAACAACCCTCTAGCTCGTACCGCTCCAGGCCGATATACTATGGCGTACATACAGATCGTTCCCAGCGGCGAAAGCAGCAGGCGTCTGAGTTGGGTTCGTCCCAGGCGCTGTCAAGGAGCGGCACCAACCAAGGAGAAGGTGAAATGAGCTCAGGTGTATCAAGACGGAAGACCGGCGCTGTCACCGGTACGGGTTCGGCAATCAACGTGCGCACGGTCGGTTTCCGTCCACGCCGCGTTGAACTGCTCAACGTCGGCGGCAACGCAATCGGCCGTTGGCAAGACACGATGGCTGACGCATCGATGCAGAAGGTCGTGGATTCGGGCGCAGGCGCCACGGACATCAGCCTTGTCACGAGCGGCGGCATCACTCCGTTGTCCGACGGGTTCACCATCGGCGCCGATACCGACATCAACGCCTCCGGCGAGCTGGTCCACTGGTTGGCGGAGGAATAACCACTCGACGTGGCGTGCTCCGGCCGGAGCCCCTCGATCCCAAAACACGGCCGGGGCACGCTGACGTCGTTTCCGAGGACTCGCCATGCTCCCAGTCCAACTTTCCCCGAATTATCAGCTGTATCGAGTCATCTCTGCGGCAGATAGCGGTCCGTTCACCAACAAGGGCGACGGTATCAACCTGGCGGAACATCGCCTAGCAAACATCCAAGTGGTGCCCATCGACGACACCGTGATTGAAGGGGCCGGAATTGGCGCCAGCGACCCGGACGTGGAAGTGTACTTCTGGAACGATACGCTGGGGCAGTACATCCAGGCCAACCCAGACATCTCACGCGCCGGAATCGGCGCGGGCGTCCCGTACGAATTCGACGTTGAAGTCAAAGGGCGGTACATGTTCGTGGCCCTGTCGTCCGCCCCTGCCGGAGGGGAAGCCGTAGCCATTTTCGTGGCCGGATACGACACAGCCCACACCATGTAGGTGATCGTGGGCGCTCCCGTTGCCTCGCTGCCAACGAAGCGGGCGCTTGATACGGCCGAGCGTTCCCGGCTGGTAGAGTATTACAACCATTGCCGGGAGATGGGCCACGAGTGGCTCCGTCGGCAGATCCTACGCAACAACCGCATCGACATCTTGGCGACGGCGGTGCTTGGTTACGAGGTGAAGCCGTTCCACCTCGCGATGATGCGTTTCCAGTTTGCGCACCCCGACAACCTTCAGTTGGCGTTCCGAGGCGCGGGGAAAAGCACGACCTGTACGATCACAAAGTCAATCCATCTGTTGCTCAAGGATCCGAACCTACGCATCATCCTGGCTTCAAAGACGGCGCAAAACTCCGAATCCTTCCTGAAGGAGATCAAGTCACATTTCGAGGGGAATGACCTCCTCATCGAGTTGTTCGGGTCGTACTATGACCCTCGCAAGGTCAACAAGTGGGACAACCGCGAGATTGAGGTGCTGCCACGGACGTCCACGGCCAAGGAGTCGTCCATCACTTGTGTCGGCGTTGAGGGCACAGTCGTTTCCAAGCACTATGACGTCGCCATCTCCGACGACTTGGTCGACGAGGACAACAGCAGGACGCTCCACCAACGTAACAAGACGCGGACCTGGTACTACCAGACGTTGGACCCAACGATTGAGCCTCCATCGCCGAACGTACCGCACCGCGGCGAGCACCACCGACAAGGCACGCGATACCATTGGGATGACTTGTACGGCCATCTCATCGCAAACGAGCTGAAGAGCGCACACCATATCGTCCCCGGGCTGGATGAGACCGGTCGGAGTCCGTGGCCGGAGCGCTATCCGGCGCGATGGTTCTTGGACAAGCGCGCAAAGGCCGGTCTGATCATCTACAACGCCCAGTACCAGTGCGACACGGAGGCGATGAAGGGCGAGATATTCCAATACGACGATTGCCAGCAAATCGACCCAAGTGAGTTCCCGCCGGCGTCCAAGCTCCAGGTGTTCATGGGGGTGGACTTGGCTATCTCGGAAAAGGACTCGGCCGACAAGTTCGCCATAGTGGTGATCGGGACTACTAGGGACCGATCGGCGTATTACGTCCTGGATTACTATGAGAAGCAGTTGCGCTTCAAGGCCCAGACGGAGAAGATTGTGGAGTTTCACGAGAAGTGGGACCCCATCCGAATCGTCGTGGAGACGCAACAGTATCAGGAGGCACAGTATCAAACACTCCAGGACGATCATCCTGGAGTCCGAGTCCGCCCCAAGACGCAGCACAGGGACAAACTAACACGCGCTTGGAAGCTCAGTGCGATATTCGAGAACAAGAGGGTGTTCTTCAAGAAGACCGAGCAGTCCAAGCTAATTGAGCATCTCGTATTGTTCCCCGGCCATAGGTACAAGGACCTGTTTGATGCCTTTGATCTGGCCGTTGGTGCGGGTAGGCTCAGGAAGAGACGCAAGCGGAAACGCGAGCCCGGAGTGATCTGATGGCGCAATCGAAAGTCGTGGAGATACCGGTACAAGCCAACGTATCG
>Ga0315550_1003069_pt1 | contig 10128 bp, 9 predicted proteins | sample SalMarSW160190MG_2_FD_203100 | JGI IMG/M metagenome (GOLD analysis project Ga0315550, IMG submission 203100) | Salt marsh sediment microbial communities from the Plum Island Ecosystem LTER, Massachusetts, United States - Salt Marsh Sediment SW1601-90 ... | reverse complement strand
GGAGGCCCTGGACAGGGGCGGTTTGCGGCCAAGATGAAATCGGCGCTGGGGACGTTGGCCATTGGGTTCCTGGTGATGGGAGCTTTTTTCTACTTGCTTGATTGGGGGACATTGTTCCGGGGCTTGCTGACACCGGGACAGATGATGGGTATGCGATGGGCCTTTGCACAGGTCTGGGTGGCTGTGCTGACGGTGATCCTTCTCAGGTTCCGTCGCTAAGTATGCTGATGCATAAATCCGCACCGAGTTTGATTCTGCCTGGCCGCCCGGAGCTGAACCTCCGGGCTAAGGCCTGCCCTGCGGGCAGGACGCAAAGCCCTTCGGGCTCAAAGATTATACAAAGGGAACCGTTATGCGATTTTTCAGTCTGTTTATCATCGTTGCCTTGCTCTTGATCGTTGTGATTCAATTCATGTTGGTGACGGATTTGCAGTTGCACTTTTACGTCGCGTGGCTCTTGAACCTTACCTTGGTTACTTTTATCTTTTACTGGATAGACAAAGGTCTGGCTGGGATCAAGCGGTTCAGCTTTCGTGTGCCGGAACTTGTGCTCAATCTGTTGACGCTGTTCGGTGGCTGTGTCGGTGCGTGGATTGGCAGGCTCCTTTTTCATCACAAGACCAACGTCCGCAAGCACTGGGGTATGCTCTTGATCCTGATTTTGAGTACGCTGCTTCACGGCGCGTTGATTTACCTGGTGTTCTTCCGAATGGGGAAGTAGGGTGTGGCCGGATTTGCAGTGCTGCTTGTCGCTCGCGGAATCGCCAAAGCTGTCCTCAGTGTAAGCGATTGCCAAAGTGGTGGCAGTTGATCAAGATCGATGCAGCGAGACGTCGCCCACCGTGAGGCGATGGCGTGCACCGTCGGGCGTGCGTAGGAGCAGCGTGCCATCTTTTTCGACCGATTCGGCTACGCCGACGAGCGTTCCCTCTGATGTAGTGGCCCTAACTCGCTGCCCCAGCGTCGCCAGCCGCGAGGCCCACTCCTGATGCGGATTCTTCCCGGCTTTTAAGGCCTCGTAACGCTGCTCAACCTCTGCTAGAAATCTTGCCAAAAGTGCGCCTCGATCTACTGCCTGGCCCGTTTCGGCTAAGGTGCTGGTGGCGTTAGGATCCAGCGTAGGTAGAAGCTCTGGTTCCACGTTCACGTTGATGCCAATCCCGACGATCGCGTAATCCAGGTGTTTCCCCGTCAATCCGGTCTCTGTCAAGATTCCAGCTAGCTTTTTCCACTCTGGAGATTGGAGATTGGAGATTGGAGATTTGACGACGAGGTCGTTGGGCCATTTAAGCCAGGCGTCCAAATCCGCCGTCTCTTTGATCGCGTCGGTCGCTGCGAGTGCACACAGCATCGTCAATTGCTGGGTCTGAGTAGGGGATAGGTTGGAGCGGAACAGAATCGAACACAGAAGGCAGGTGCCTGGAGGTGCCAGCCAGCGCCGCCCCAGGCGACCCCGACCCGCCGTCTGCTCGTCAGCCACGACCACTGTGCCCTCGGGCGCTCCCTGGGCAGCCAGTTTCTTTGCCGCGTCGTTGGTCGAGCCGGTGCGCGGCAGGTAGGTGAGTTCGCGGCCCAAAATCCGAGTGGTTAGGGCTGTTTGCAGGCTGGCTAGATCGAGTTGATCCATGGTCGCCGTGGATTCTACCACCTCCTTTTTTGCCTGTCAATACGGTTGTCCCTGGTGATTATCTACATCCGTGGGAAATCACGAAATTGCCTCCAGACAAGATTGGGTGTACAATCAAAAAAGATGGATCACCTGTGGACTCCTTGGCGTATGGCATACTTGCGGGGTGAAGAGCCTGTGCCGGAGGACTGTCTCTTCTGTGCTGCGCCTCGGATGAAGGATACAAAAGTTCACGTTGTCTATCGGGGAGATTTGTGTTATGCTATTCTTAACCGTTTCCCCTATAATAATGGCCATCTGATGGTCGTTCCGTACGTTCACGTGGCGACGTTGGAGGGATTGGATGCAGAAACTCTGGCCGAGTTGATGGCATTGACGCAGCTCAGCCTGCGGGTGCTGCGCGAGGCTTATGATCCGCAGGGGTTCAACGTTGGCATGAACATCGGTGAGGTGGCCGGGGCGGGGGTGGCTGGTCACATTCACCTCCACGTCGTTCCCCGCTGGGGTGGGGACAACAACTATATGACTACTGTCGGTGAGACACGTGTCATCCCCGAATGGCTGGATCAGACTTATGAGCGACTGCGGCCACTGTTTGAGACGCACGAGCGTGGTGCCTAGACAGATTCGGTGAGGCAAGTATGGCTTTGTCGCAAGATATGCAATTTATTCTGCGCTCTGTACTGGCGCTGATTTATCTCGTGCTGTTGATCTTCCTCTTGGTTCGGCGGCGCGAGAAGCAGCAGGGCTACCTTTCCCTGATTTTGTACTGTGTGCTATCTCCCCTATGGGGGATGGGGGTCGCCATAGCCGCAGGTGCGACCGACTGGGTGCCGGCGCTGGTTGTTGATATCGCTGGCTATGTCGAGCAGGATCTACCGTTGCTGTTGGCCGCCTTATTGGTGCCTATCGCATTTCAGCACGTTGACCGGCGGGGTCACTGGGTGTGGTGGGTAGTGGGCGCCGTGGGCTCTGCAGTGGCCTTGGTCGCGCACATCTTTGTGGTCCAGAACCCCATGGATGCTCGGTTGGTAGCGGCGGGGGCACTCGCCGGTTGGTTGATCTTTGCCTGCATGGTGATCGTTGTATCTGCCTGGTCGGCCTTGCGAGCTCCGTTGGCCTTCTACCGCAATCGGGGCGATTACCTATTGATATTGCTGATACCATTGCTGGCTGGCCACGTTCTCGCGTGGGTGCAGTGGCAGTGGGTGGAGATCGGCCTGGCGCTGCACCTGCTGGGGACGCTCGGCGTCATTCTTGTGACCACGACGCGCGATCTGCCCAGCTTCAAGCGAATTCTGCGGCGCTTTCTGGGCAACACCGTCGTCACCATAACAACGGCGCTGCTTCTGTTGGTGGGCCTCGTTGCCGGACATCTCGTCTCCATGGCCTGGGGCAACTTGACCATGGTTATCGCTGTCAGCGTTGGGCTGGCCATCATACTTGCGTTGGTTTATCAGCCCTTTCACCGCTTTGCCACGCGGGTCGTCAATCGGATACTGTGGAGAGGGGGGTACGATCCGACTGAGATTCTGCGGGAATACGGACGTACGATCAGCAGCCTGCTCACCCTGGAGCAGTTGGCCACTGTGGCCGTGGGCACGCTTAGCGAGGTCCTGGGCGTGCAACGAGGCGCGCTGGTCATGATTGCCAGGGGTTCGGACCGCGTGACGTTGCGTGTGACAGCAGGCATGGGGAACATTGAGACGGAGGAGATCGTGCTTGCGCTGGACAGCCCTATTCTGCTCCGTCTTATGATGGCCGGCGAAACCTTCTTTCAATATGACCTCGACTATCATCCCGATGTGCAGGCTGCGTCGCCGCAGGAAAAAGAGGCACTTCGCGCATTGGGCATGGAGATTTACTTGCCGATTCTGGCCCGTGAGCGAGTGTTGGGATTGCTGGCGTTGGGTCCTCAGGGATCGGGGGAACCCTACGGGGAGCATGAGGTGACTTTTTTGAACACGTTGGCCCAACAGACCGGCGTTGCGTTGCAGAACGCGTATCTCTACACCCGGATGAAGGGCCTTTACGATAAAATCTCTCGCCTGAACGAGGATCTGCGTACGGCCTACACCAAGCTGATGAAGATGGATCAAGCCAAGACAGACTTTCTCTCCATCGCCTCGCACGAGTTACGGACGCCGCTCACGGTGATCCAGGGGTATACGGACATCCTGGAGGAGATGGCGGGCACTCGGGATCTGCCGTCAAAGCAGGTTTTGGAAATTGCCAAGAACCTCAAGACGCCCATAGAGCGGTTGGGGACCATCGTCACGTCGATGCTCGATGCCTCGACGATCGAGGTGCACGCACTTGATCTCCAATATACAGCCACGACGCTGCAGGCGGTGCTCTCTATGGCCATTGGGCCTTGGCGCAAGGCGCTGGAGGAGCGGAATTTCGATTTGCTGGTGGAGGGCGTTGATGGAATTCCTCCTATCGAGGCCGATTTGCAGCGCTTGAGCCAAGCGTTCAGCAATATCATCTCTAATGCGATCAAGTATACGCCTGATAATGGCCGCGTCACTATCAGCGCTGCTATGATTGATGGTGAGCACTTTGAGGTCACTTTCACCGATACGGGGGTGGGTATCGACCCCGGAGATCAAGAGCTGATCTTTGAAAAGTTCTACCGCGTGGGTAGCCTCCTGCTTCATTCGACAGGGAATACAAAGTTCAAAGGGGCCGGGCCAGGGCTGGGTCTGCACATCGCTCGAGGAGTGATCGAGGTGCACGACGGGCAAGTTTGGGTGGAGAGCGAGGGTTTTGACGAGGAAGAGTGCCCGGGTAGTACGTTCCACGTGATGCTGCCACTGAGGTCTGCCCCGGAAGTCGAGCAATGAGAGGCGGTTTTCCGCGAGGTTGCCAGGAGCCATCCGAACGGCAGGATGGCTCTTTTGGTTTCAGGGAGCAATATCGTTGTAGGTCTTTGCGGCGAAAATTTCACCAGTTGATGCAGAGTGCATAGGAGGAGGACGGTGGCGGAAACAGGAGTGCCTTGTTGGCTAGGGTGGGCCCGCGAGATACAGGCGTTGAGCCAAACCGGACTCTATTACAGTGAGACCGAGTATCACGTGCAGCGTTACCGGCGCTTGATGGAGATCGCTGCCGAGATCGTGGAGTGCCAGACGGACCTGCCCGGGCAACTGGTGCTGGAGAACTTTGCGGTGCAGCCCGGCTATGCGACGCCCAAAGTCGACGTGCGGGGCGCGGTGGTTCGGGATGGCAATATCCTGCTGGTGCAGGAGCGTGTCGACGGGTGCTGGGCCATGCCGGGAGGCTGGGCCGACGTGGGAGAGTGTCCCTCCGAGATGGTGGTGCGCGAGGTGTGGGAAGAGAGCGGCTTTGAGGTCCAGGCGCGCAAGGTGGTCGGCGTGTACGACGCTAACCGGAGTGGCAAGCCGCTCCAATTCTACCACGCCTACAAGATCGTCTTCCTGTGTCAGATCGTGGGCGGCGAGGCGCGCGCGAGCGACGAGACGCTGGCCGTGGACTTTTTTTCCTTCGATGACCTGCCGCCGCTTTCGGTCGAGCGCACCGGCGAGCGCCACCTGACCGAGGTGCTGGCCCACGTGCAGGACGCGCAGCGTCCGGCGGCTTTTGATTGATGGACGACATGGTTCTGGCGCGCAGCGTTGAGCGTGGCCAGGGCGGCTAGCGTCGCCGGCGGGCCCGCGCTCTCGCTTGGCGTAGCCGGGGGAAGGAATCCTCGACCTCGGCGATCGAGGGATCTGCCGGTGACGATGGCCTTTCGATGATGAGCGGTTCCTGGGGTGACCGGGCGACAGCGGGGACGGACTCTTCGGCTGCCTCTTTCGTACCTGGGCGCATGCGTCGCCGTCGGACTCGCTCCCGTGCCTGGAATAGATCGCTCAGGATTCCTGGCTCGATGGCCCGCTGCCTGGCCCGGCGGCGCGGCGCGTGGGCGTGCAGCCACGTCGCCGCACGGCGCCAGTCGGACCGGGCCAGGTGGAGGCGGCGGACGGCTACGTCTGCCGGGAAGAGCAGCGCTGCCAGGAGCATGAACAGCGGCCACAGTGGTCGGGCTTGCGTGATCCGCTGCTGGGTAGGGGCAAAGGCGGCGGATGGACTTTCCAGGACGGTTCCGCCTGTAGCGCGGGCCAGTTCGTCCAGCAACGCGCTTCCCTGGCCCGAGCGCCTATACTCCGGCGAGTAGGGTACCACCAATCCGGTCATGCGCTGTGCCACCGGATGCCCGGCCTGGTCGCGCTGTACGATCTGGACCATGTAAGCCCCGGGCTCGCTCACCGAGGTCGTTCCTTCGTAGCGACCGGCCCCTACCTGCTCAAGTGAGACGGCGTGGTTGGCAAGATCGGGACCGACCAGCTTGGCCTCTGTCTCCAGCAGATCGCGGGGCCGTCCGTCTTTATCGACCGAGTTGACCAAGAGATGCACGTCGGTGCCGTCGAGCCGCAGCGCCACTTGAAGGCCCTCGTCGGCGGGATCGGGCAGCGTCCAGCCGATCAGTTGGGCGACAAAGGTGTTGAACTGATCCCACTCGATCCACTCGGCGGCCCATTGCACCTTGAGGTCCGAGGTCCGGGCCACAGACCGCCCCAGGCCGTGCTGCCATTGGGCCAGCACCGGCTCCCCCAGGAGGCTGATCAGTGGCGTCTGGGCCGTCGCTTTGGATGTGGTGCTGTTTGTACCCTTGCAGCCCGGGGAGCGCGGCGGGATCTAGCCCGCGCAGGATGGGCGTCGTCCCGGTCTGTAGCAGATAGAACGACTCCTCGACGATGTAGGAACCGGCGACCTCGGTCACCTCTTTCAGGAATATCTGGGGCACGTCCTGCATCGTCGGCGCCTCATAGTAGCGCCCACCGCCTTTTTCGGCCAGCCCTGGGAGATACTCGGCCGTGTCACACCCGACCGCCACGATCGAGAGCGTGATCTCCTCATCGGCCATGCGCGCCGTTAGCGTGTCATGATCACCTACGTTGGCCCAGCCATCGGTCAGCAGGATCATGTGCTTGGTCCGTTCACTTCCTGCCGCCAGTTCGCTCTCCGCTGCAACCAATCCGGCCCAGATGTTGGTGCCTCCATCGGCCGGGATACCGGCGATAGCTTGCTCCAGCGCGTCGATGTCGGCCACCGGTTGCAGGTGGAACGCCCACCGGGCGCCATCATCGAAGGCGACGACGCCCAGGGAGTCGGATGGCTGTAGCGCGCTGGCGGCCCGGATGGCGGCGTCCTTGGCGATGTCTATCTTGATCCAGTTGCTTCGAGACTGGGTGTATTCGTTCGAGGAGGAGGCGGTACCCGTGCAAGGCGTTTCGGCCATATTTCCCGACTTGTCGATGACCAACGCCAGGGCGGTGCCCACCACGCGCGAGCGGCTGAGGTCCATGTCAACGGGCAGCGCTTCCTCCACCGGTGTGAGCCGATAACCGCCGGCGCCAAAGCTCTGCTCGCCGCCGATCATCACCAGCCCACGGCCCAGTTCGCGCACGGCGACGGGAAGCGCATCCATGGTGTCGGAGTATATCTCGCTGGCTGGCACGTTGACCAGGACGATAGCATCGTAGCCGGCAAGCTTGGTCAGGTTGGTGGACAGCCTGGGCGGTGGGACGACGGTCACATCGATCTCGGCCGACGCCAGCGCCCGGCTGAGGGCATCTGCCTCGTCCGGTCCGCCCTCGACGATCAACACGCGTGGCGGACCATAGACGACGGTAAATCCAGAGAGTATCTTCTCAAAAAGCAGGGGCAAGAGTAAGTCGGATTGCCAATCCGACCTACATTCCCCCAAGATATTGAGATGATACCTACATAGTTACGCACGATCCGGGGGCTTACATTCATCGAGTGCCCTCTGATCAGCACCTCGCCCGATGTGGGTGCCAACAGACCGGCCAGCATGCGCAACGTGGTTGTCTTTCCCGCCCCATTGGGACCGACAAAGCCGTACAGCGCTCCTTTTGGTATGCGCAAGTTCAGGCTGTCGAGTGCAGGCGGCCCTGTGCGCTGGTAGCGCTTGGTCAGGTCGTGTGTTATGACGACAGGGCGGCCATTCATTGGCTTTCTCCTTCTGTCGATGTCAGACCTTTCAATCCCACGTCGAGCCTGTGACAGGCACCGTCTCCACTGTCTTGTACCCGGAGACGGATTGTACCGCCGGTCGAGCTCACAAAGCTCCTGGGATCGTCGATGCTGTACACCTGCCCGCTGTCTATGTTGCCCAAGGTCATCCACACGCCATCCGTCCAGTTGTATATCAAGAGCGTGGGAACTGGAGAGCCTTGCTCTGTCGATCTGACGCTGATGGTCAAGGCCGTTGGCTGCCAGGTCCACCCTGCCAGGGGTGGCGGGTATTCCAGCACCACGTAACCATCGCTCACCTGGATTGTGCCAGGGCCGGCGCATTTCCTGACGTAACCCGCGAGCTCGATCGGGTGGCCTCGGATCGAGCCTAGGGGAAACTCGATCTGACCATTGACTGCCGACAGCGGTAGCCGCGCGACCACCAGGGTGGTCCGCTGCCAGGTAGTCTTGACGCCTTGCGTGCCCTTGACCTGTACATCGATGGGGTTTAGGTCGGTCCAGGCCAAGAGCGTCGTATTGGCGGAAGAATAAGATGCCTTCTGCAGGATGTCAAAGTAGGCGCTTAGGAGCAACCCTGTCTCCTGTGAGGATACACTTGGGAATGGGTTGCCTGTGCTTTGCAACACTGCTTCGACGGCGGTTTCCTTCCCGGCATCTAGATCGCCCAACCGGGCGTATCGGGACCCGGCAAGCAGGATCGCGTCGTGCAGAGGCTGTTCCAGATTGTTGTGTATGGTGCCTTGCACCCGACCGTCTTTGAAGCTCAGGGTTGCATCCAAATTCAACGTCTTGTCATCCATCCACGTCTGAGCCTGGAGACCCTCCATGGTCCATTGTCCCACACTCAGGTCCTGCACCAGCGCCGTTTTCCCTTGAATGATGTTCAACGAGCCGCCCTCGGGCGAGAGCCTGCTGACGAGGGCATTCCCGCTGACCTGCCCGTTATAGGTGGTGCTGGAGGGTGAAAAGAGCCCAATGTACGTGCGGGCCGGGAGGCGGCTTGCCCCGGGCGAAAGAGGAAGGATGGATATCTGTTTGACGATGACGTCCGCGCCGCGCAGGGCGTAGCCCAGACGGAATCCCCCTATAGAAAAGGCCAATGTCAAAATGGGAATGGTGACCCAGGCCCAGGCGAGCAAGCGTAGGCGGCGCAAAAGTAGGTAGTTGACCGGCCCAACGATGAGGATGTAAAGGCCCAGCAGGAGAGCGAGGGAGTTGATCGAGGGCAGGTCGAGTGCCGGCATGTCGCTCAGGGGGCCATTCATTCGGGCTGCCTCTTGTATATGCGCGGGGGTATTGTTAATCAAGGTAAAGCCGGGCTCGAGCAGTTTCGTCCAAAAAGGCAAGGTTCCCGTCCAGGCGTCAAAGGGGCTGGCAGTGGGATCGAGCGCCAGGTAACTCACCCAGCCCTGGCCCATGGGCTGTTGCACCAGTAGAGTCCGTCCATCTTGGTTGATCATGTCCAGACCTTGCTGCTCGGCGGGCCAAGTGACCAGAAACGGTCCCGGCACCAGGATCGGCTCTTTGACAAAATCGGCCAGGGCCTCGAGAGCCGGTGACTCTGCCGTCTCGTCGAGGGTGACGGGTTGGAGGGACTCGGGCAGTCCGGCCATCGTGCGGCGGGCAGCAGCGCCTCCACCGATCAGCAGCCTGCCCCCTAGTTCGACCCAGATCCGCAGCGCCTCTCCTTGTGCAGTCGTGAGGGAGGATGTGTCGTCGACCAGGATCAGGCAGTCGAGAGAGCGCAGCGGTTCGACTCGCTCTGGTAGATCCCGCGGCGTTAGAGAGATGAAATGGGTTTGGCCTCGGCCCGCCAAGTTCAGTCCACTCAGTGGGAGCAGAGCATCTGGGTCCGGGGCGGTAGAAGCGATGAGGTACTCTGTTCGAGGATAGAGGGAGATGTGTACCTGGGTCTCGACCAGGCTCTGCTCGCCTTGCACGAGACGAACAGAGATAGGGTGGTCGTTGTGTGGCAGGACGTAGAGGTGAACGTCTTTTCGGGCGCCGGCAGGCAGGGCCACCGCCCGACTATAGAGTTGGTCAGCGACCTCGGCCTGAATATCTACGTTTGCGTCGTTGCCAGAGTTTTCGAGGCTTACGCGCAGCCCCAACCACTCGCCATACTTGACGCGACCGCCAAAGGAAGGGGTGATGGTCATCACGATCGAATCGGACGCCTGGGCCTTCACCGAGACGGTGGAGCCAAAACTGGCGACGCATATAAGAAATAGCAGCGATACAATGCCAATTAAGCGACAATTAGACATCAGTTTGATCCTCCGGCTTGCTTGATACGGTGCCCCATTGATGGCCCCAGCGCTTGCTCTCCGGCAGTGGTGGTGTTGGATGGGCCGTTATACTACACTGTGTGACGAATAAGAGGTAAATATGTTACGCCCCTGCTTGTCCCATTTTCCAATCCAGACTCAAATCCA
>Ga0315550_1003068_pt1 | contig 10128 bp, 8 predicted proteins | sample SalMarSW160190MG_2_FD_203100 | JGI IMG/M metagenome (GOLD analysis project Ga0315550, IMG submission 203100) | Salt marsh sediment microbial communities from the Plum Island Ecosystem LTER, Massachusetts, United States - Salt Marsh Sediment SW1601-90 ... | reverse complement strand
ACAAGACATTCCAATAACACAGGAGATAATGTACCCCCATAAAAAAGGGTATTAAAAGAATAATTCTCTAATCTTAGTGCCTTGGTGGCTTAGTGGCTGAATAGTTACAAAAATTATAGCAAAAATGAGGTCCCGCGTCAATGATATCGGTCCGACTTTTCTAGTGAGTCTCTCTCATTTATATGGCTTGTTTACATTGGAGAAGAAGCGAGAAGCTAAAATCTTGATGGCTCAAGGCGATCAGGCTTCTCGTCGAGACCTGAAGGGCCGGTTAGTTCTTCCTGGGTTCGAGGTGATCGAAGCACCAAACAGAGCCTATATCTTCTAACTCTTTCCAGACAGAAAACCTGATCACGTCATAATGGGATCCTCGCCAGCGAAGACCTGGGATACACTCAAGGTTTCAGGCCAGATCCGCCGATGGGACAGAAAAATCTCTCTCATCCTGATCACCAGGCACGGTTCTGAAGCGCGAGTTATTGCCGCCGCGAAGGCAGGCGCCGCCAAAGACGATTATCTAAAGGTTCCTTTCTGAAATCGTGAGGATTGGACCGGACATAGGATTCGCGGCTCAATACTCTTCCAGCACAGCGCTATTTGCTGCCCCGATAACAGCCCTTGTTTTTGTAAGGAAGTCCTGCGACTGGACGGCGCGTGAAGAGAGCCTTGGAAGAAGACAGAGATGAAGCAAGCGGGCGATTAGCTGATTACGGCGATGATCCTTGATGAAAAGAAACGGCCTCGTCATGAAAATATAGATAAGAGATACCCAGGCCTAATAGTCAAGAAAAGGAACACGAACAAAAGGATGCCTTTATTGCGGAGCCACAGACTCGCTCTCCAGCCATGCCTCTCCCTAAAGGCGGCAGGCCAATCCGGGCCATCAAAGAATCAAAGATGAAACACCAATTTATGTTGGGGGAATTTATCGCCCAAACCCCCAGAACCATTCATCCCCGTGCACAGCACGGGGTCAATTTCACAACAGTGAAACGGTAACAGCCCATAATGATGGTTTAAAGCGGTCCTCTTGAAGCGAGGGGGAATCAACCTCTCTAACAATGGCATATTCATCAATGTGGCCGGCGGCATAAGGATCGACGAACCCGCCGTCGATCTCGGCATCGTCGCCACTATTGCTTCGAGCTTTCTCAACAAGCCGATCCAGGCAAATACCGTCGTATTCGGCGAAGTAGGTCTATCCGGAGAGGTGAGGGGTGTGAGCCGGGCAGAGACAAGGATGAAAGAGGCGGTGAAGATGGGCTTTTCACGGGCCATCCTCTCAAAGAAGAGCATCAAGGCCATGAAAACCAAGCCCGGCACAGAGCTTATCGGCATCTCCTCGATCCATGATATGCTGGAGGTGCTCTTCAGCTAACGTTTTCGAGCCGTGGTATTGTTGCAGTTCGATATATGATGTCACTGCGAGGAGTCCTGCGTCGAGCAGAACGACGTGGCAGCCCCAGAAGGATAGATTTCTTCGCTTGGCTCGTAAAGGCAGAAAGTTCTTTACCGTAACCCTGCAGCAAACTACAGGTGATATCAAGTTAAAAAGGTTACTCGTCGAATATATCGGTAATCTTTTAAGCAATTATATAGAAAAAAAAGCTTGACTTTTTAATGGATATAGCTGAATAAAAAAGACACGACGTTAGGGGCTCACTGATCCTTTTAGGCTAATTTCAACAATTTTGATCTTCCCCATTTCTCCGTTCTAGCGAATCTTTGGTGCTTGTCTTTCACGTTCCCAAACTTCTTTCAAGCCCTGCTGAGCCTCCCTGTGAGTTGAAGTTAGAATTTTCATACATTTCTATGGTGACATGGATGGTGCCTGAATTGCACCAAGGGGGGTCCATGAAAAGCCTGATTATCAACCAGAGCATCTCGGATAAAACAAGCCTTGCAGAAGTCAACCTCGATTTGCTTCTGCGCAAATCAGGGTGCGTATCGCGGAGATTGAGCAGGATAACCAAATGCAGCAGATCGACCAGGCGGCAATGAGGTACGAGCTCGGTATCGATGACGATTCTCTGCTTCCAGATACATGGGACCCATCCCGCCGCGGCATGAAAGCGGCTTCTGATTTGCAGCACGAGCTGGAGAAGCTCGAAACGAGATATATAGATTCATGGCGCAGGGAGCATGAAAAGAAGAAGACATTCTCCATGGCGGACCGCCGCCCGCTTGAGTTCCCGGAACTGCGGCAGACATGCAGCTGCGTGATTCGGATTCTGGAGCACGAATTTGATGAGGACGAGCCCGGGGATTACTTCCGCCGGATAAAGCAGGTCTCGGTGAACATCCCCTGCGTTGTCGGTCCTGATGTCTCCGTGAACGCGCGACTAACACTGCTGCGCAGCGAGGTCAGGATAAAGCCGTATTCAATGGGCAACTATACCCGGACTAAAGGTCTGGACGGTGCCAACGACGACCGTTTCAGTGACTACTCAGACGGCGCTGAGCACATCGTGACGAGCACAGGTATGAACGACACAGGACTGTTCGATACTGGTCTCGGTGGAGACAGACTGCTCCCGTTTGAAGGAGCAGGGGTGATCAGCACCTGGCAGATCGATCTGCCCAAAGAGACCAACCATTTCGACCGCGCCAGTCTCGCAGACGTAAAGCTCCGCATCCTGTACACTGCCCGCGACGGTGGTGACGCCGCTCGCACCGCGGCACTTGCGGCACGGACTGACTACCTGAAAAAAACAGGGCGTGAAGTTCTAATTCCTTTGGCATCTTGCTTCAGCAATGCCTGGATCAGGTTCACCGCTGAGAATACCGCATCCCGGGAACTTACACTTGAGTTTCGTGCAGAACATCTCCCATTTGCTCTTCGGGGTCCTCTCAAGCTGGCTGGAGTGGATCTTTATTTCGTGGTTGCACCGGGCGATAAACGGATTCTCGCCCTTTCTAATGACGGCAAGCTTGATTACCCGCTTGATCTTGATGGCATTGCCAGATTCACCCCGAGGGAACCGGTAGAACCTGGCAAACCATTGTGCTTGACCTTAGCATTTAATAGCGCTGTACCAGTAAAAGGATGGGCAGTACTGATCGTAAAGCCGACCGCGTAACGCGGATTAGCGCGATACGTGATACTCAGCCAAGCCGCTGCGGAAAAGATGGATTTAGATCTGGAGCCCGGCGGTGTCCATCGCCACAAGGTAAGGAAATTATTTCCCCAGATCTGGGTCAAAAAGATGGGATACAGCAGCGCCGAGGCAGCGCGATTTCTCGCGGTTACAACCTTTGCCGTGAATCGTTTAGCTGCATCCAAAGAGACAGATGAGGTTAAGACTTTCATATGCGTTGTTTCGGAACCAACATCCATATATACGTCCCCATATATAAAAAGTCTGGATCGGTTGAGGCTGTAAGGGTAGGTTTCAAACCCACCCCTACCTCGGCTGAGGAGGTTCCGTAAAATGTCTGAATCTGCTGGGATAGAGAAAGAAAGTCAAACTTTGTCGACGAAACCTGCCGGCGAAATTAAGACGTCCACGGAGAGCGAGGATTCCCGGAAAAAGAGCTTTGATCTCGGTCCTGCCATGGAACTGGTTAAGAACATCGGGGTTGTCATTGGCGGTCTGGGAAGTCTTGCCGTTCTCCTCTTTTGGATCGGAAAAGCCATTATTGTGGCTCGCCTGCGGGCCTATAATCTTTACGGATTGGTTCACTATACGGACGAGTACGTCACGGAGGCAGGTTATCAGTTTCTCCATGACATCTTTACTTTCTTTCAGCGCCCCGAACTCATCCTCCTCTTTATCCTGGCAACGGCTCTCCTGATCATGCTAATTCCAGTGGGGCCCTTCTCGCCGAGGGAGACAGGACCTATCTCGAAGGAAAATATACGGAAAAACCCTTTTGTTGTCCTGGAATGGATCCGAAACAAGCGCTTGCACTACCTGCTCTTTTTGGCTATGGCCATTTCTGCAAGTACTTTTCTGACCGGTCAGTGGGGAGTCAGAAACCTTTCCTCGCTCATCATGACTCAGGAACGTCTCCTATACGAAACCAGCGACACAACAAAACAAGGACACCTCTTTTTTATCCCCCGAGAAAAAGGGTCTCCCAATGAGTTTCAACGACGGTTTAACGAAACCTTGACGATGAGCGAGGTACCCACAACTGCTTGGCTTGAGCGGTCTTTGCGCGAATTCTACTTTAAGATTGACCCGGGTATCCCGAATGACATCGGTCTTGCCGCACTTATTGAAAGATTTCAAAAAGATTTTGACATCAAGGAGACGTCTGGCTTCGATCTTACTGACAAGGGGGTTGAGAACTCCGAAACCTACAAAAAGCTGAGATCCATCCGCCTCAGCGATAAATTGAATGATAAGCTTTACACGACGATCGATCCGGTTCTCAGGGACGTTCGCGAACTCCTCAGCGCTCATTTAAAGAGCGAAGAGGATGTCAGCTCCTTCCTTGTCATCCCTGCAAATTATGAGGTGGCTAACAATTCCTTAGCCAGGATCAAATTGCTGGTGACCAATATTCTTGCCTCTTATCAACCTAAGAATGAAGAGGCGGTCGAGGTGATGGCCAAATTATCCAAAATCAAACCGATCCATTTCGGTAGTGTGCTTCTCATCTATACCTTCTGGATCCTCATTGGCCTTCTGGTCTATTTGATCATCAATACTTTACGAATACTCAAATTCAGGCAATGGGAAATGGGCTATTTCTTCATAGTCCTCTCCCTTTTCCTGATCATCGCTATTGCGCTTCCGACCGCTTACGGACGGTATAAATTTGAATTCAGCATCCAAAAACTGAATGAGGTGATTTTCGCAAGCGAAACAAAAGGAGATCGGGAGACAAACCCTGTTCAGGACAAACTGAATGAATTGAGTAAGAGTGCGACCCTTTATATCCTTGGCCCAACCAAAGGAAAAGAGGTGATTGTGGGTGCCATAAGAGGTAAAAAGGAGGCAGGTATTACCACTCCTGAAATCATCGTGCTGGAGCGTGATACCTGCAAGTATATGAGCTTGGAGCCAGTGCAACTGGAGGATATTCCGGAAATTATCAAGATGCTCAGATACGGGAAATCAAGCGGCAAAACCACCTATTAGAGTGATAAACATGAGAAAGAAGATACTTTTGATGATTGTGTTGCATTGTTTTATGCTGCTCCTCATTTGGCAAAGCGGCAAGGCCATGCAGATCGAAGGGGTCATCGTTCCAGGAGAGAGTGTGGGAAATATCACTATCGGAGAGAATTGCCCTGATAAGTATCCAAATGGGATCACACCTGATTGCGAGGAAAAAAAGGTAACAGAGATCTCTATCACCTCCCCTGAGTTTTATGTGACGAGGAGCAAGTTAAGGATAGGGAACGATATTAGCGACATTGTCCGGTTCTATGGCAAAGCGGAGCCAAAAATAAAGAATATCACGATACTTATCGAATATCCAAACCTCGGTATCGATTTTGAGCTCAGCAAAAGGGAAGAACGGATCGTGAAGATAAGAATCTACCAGGCAACAGCAATGGAGCCTTCCAGAACACTTGACTTTTATAAAGAGCAATTCAAGAAGTGAAAGGACCGCCAAGAAAAATGGATTGTCAGAGGACAGCCTGATTGACCTTAAATCCCATTTCCCTGAAAGGAGGATACGATGAGCTTCTTGAAAACTGTTAAGGATAGTATCAAGAATCTGAAGACCCTGGAGATCCGAACGGTTATCGGAAATTTTAAATGGGACGAAGCCCAGAAGAGGATCGTTTACAAGGATGAGGAAGTCAAGCTGATCATGACTCAGATCGATCTGCTCGAAGGAGACATTACTACCTCTTTTAGCGAAGAATTTCTGAGACCTCCTTATGACGAGATCAGGAAATATCACGCAGAGCGGGAAAAACAGGGTCATGAAATCATTGAGGGGAATCTGAAGGCCTTAAGAGAGTTAGTGGAACTGGTACAGAGCATGGCGGCCTGAGAAGGTTTATCCAAGTTTTCCTGCCTTAATGGTGCAGGTATCGAGGCGATGAAACTCTCGAAGGGGGTGAATTATGTCCGGATCGTACTTCAAGAAACTGGCTGAAGATCTTCTCACCATCGAAATAAATACGATTGTCAAATCGGATATGTCTGCGACGAAACTACCCTCTTCGAGGCGACAGGCGCTATACGAAGTGGCCTCGGACTATCATGCGAGGTTGGAGGAGTATCGCGTCCGTGCACCGGTCTACTGGGAGTATGCAGGGATAAGATCCTTCGGCGAGCTGCGCGACCGAGCGAAAGAGGGGGTTAAGATATATGAGGAAAGGGCGCAGAAAGCATCTCCGGATGATCAACCGAGTCTCCGCGAGAAGATCAAGATGCTTGAGCGCATCCAGTATCAGTCATCCCAGATTGTGGGGATGTTCAAGGTTCTAGAACAGCAGGCGAAGGATAAAACGGTGAGCGGCATTCCAGGTTATGGAAGTCCCCCTGAGCTTAGAAAAATCGAAGAATTGCGGAAATTGGACCCCAAAGAGAGGGCGCCATCTGATAGTGGATCCCGGATCTGGAACAACGACATCAAGAGATCCGGCATGAACGAGGTTCCAGACCTCGACTTGACCCCGGATCAAGTCATCCTGATAAGAAAGGCCTGGGAGATCGGCACACAGCAAATCCAACTCCAAACCGTCATCCAGCTAGATGGTGACGTTGCCACCTACATTTCGGAATCCTTTCTGAGAGGTATTAACAAGACACTTCTTACGATTCACAACGACTCCATTGCTACGGCGGTTGGGTTCTGGCAAAGCCTCGTAAAAACCTTTGGCGAGATCGTTGGAAGAGCTTTCAACCTGATCTTGGGTAAATGATGAAGGAATTCATGGAGGTATTTGAAAACCTACGCAACTATGTCCTCCACCCGCTTGATTTTTATACGTTCCTGGAATCAAGCCTTCGGGCGTTTATGCTGGAGGGGGCTGTTTCTATCGAAACAGCCTTCCAATATCGGCCTTTAGACAAGAGTACAAAGTACTGGTTTCGGACCACGATTCAACTGGACGGCGACATCATTACTATCGTGCCTGGATCTGATCCTTACGATTCCGGTTGGCAGGAGGCATTTCAAAGAGCCTATCGGGCGCATCAGGAGAAACTGAGGCAGTTCGTCTCGCAATTGGATGGGATCCGATTCATTGCCTGGATGACAGGGACAATGCTCAGTGCCATCCCTACCGTTTTCATTTGGAAATTGGGGCCTCCGGAGATAAAAGGGTACGTAGTGGGCTGGGCGTACCTCATCCTTTGGCCGATCCTGGCCTATATTGCCAGAAGGTATGTAGTCAGGGCAATTTTGTGGGTAACCATCAGGATGGGAGCTTGGCTGATTAAACCGCGGTGGCGGCTTATTTAATGTTGTTTGGCTTCTGGCCGAGAAAACCATTATGAGAAAGGGCAACGGGTGGGGAAGAACAACGCCAGCTTGAGTTACTGCAGACAAGGACTCGCTGTCAGAGAAACTTCCGGATCGCTGCAGGCCGGCGAGCCGCTGCCGGCGCAGACGTCTGACGGGCAACCCCTCCTGGCGCATGAGCCTGTGCATACTATTCAAGAGAGTGTTCGGCGCTCGGAAATCTAGCAGAAAGAGATAGCTATGGATACCTTTGCACAGACACGGAAAGCAACTCAGCAAGGATTGCCTGCCAAGGTTATGATACCTGGTCGTGCCTATACTAGATAAAACGGTAATGTTCGTTCAACCAGCAGTTTAATACGGGTCAAAGGCTAGGAGGCGATTAGCCTGGATGGTTGCTTTGTCAACTACAGTATCAGTCCTCGGTCTTGATCTCTCAAGTTAACTTCTTGATATGACATTGGAAATTTATAAAAAAGGGGCCGCCATTTGGGCTCAGAACCTCGATTTTGAGAAAGAAAATATTTCTAAGGGGGTGGCGATCTGACGGCGAGAGCGCTTGCTAAGAGGGGAGATTCTTGGCGATGGTGCTTAGAAGTCCGATCTATGGGGTTGAATGATTGGCCGAGTTCATTTCTGACTCAGTGAAGGAGAAGCTTGATGGCAGATCGTGAAACAATTCAACAGTTGATAGAGGCCCAAACCGTTGAGTCCTCGCTGAAGCGGCGCTCCGGCAGCAGAGAAGCCGTTCGAGCCTTGCAGACTACCCTCTGCGAACTTGGATTCGAAGATGAACTCAACTGGCAACAGTACGGGGCAGATGGGGATTACGGCGGCAGTACTACCAAGGCGGTCAGGGCTTTTGCCGAGCGCAACGGCCTGCCCGGCGATGGCGAGAAAGTCACCCAGGCCATAGCGGAAAAGCTCATCGCCCGCTATGATATCCTTGATGATTTGCGGCACCTCAAGAATGCTGTGGAGGAAAACAAGGTCGAGCAGCTCTTTTACCGGAACTCACCACACACCACGGCTGTTGCTGCCCTACAAACAGTATTGAACGATCTGGGATTCGGCGAGGAACTGAACTGGGAAAAGTATGGGGCAGATGGCAAATACGGCGGCGGAACCACCAAGGCCCTCAAAGCCTTTGCCAAGACTGAGGATATTGGCAGTGACAGGCGAAAGCTCACTACGGAGCTTGCCAAGCGAATCATCGACCGGCTCAAAGGCTATTACGGCGAGAAGTGGGAAAAAGACAGGGTGCCGGCGGAAAGAATATCGGGTGATCTCACCATCCGTGAATCTTTCGAAAAGAGCAGGCTTCGGGTTTACGTGGCACGGGCCGGGAAGCAAGTGCGGTTTACGAAATTTGAAAAGGGGGTCTATGTCTTCGGTAACCAGAAGCCGATCGATTTTATCAGCGCCAACAGATCGTCCTTGAGTGCTCTCGGTTTAACTGACTCTGCCGTCAATGTCATGGTGGCCGTCTCAGAAAACGAAGGAAATCTGGATGCCGTGAACACCTGGGACAATTCATTTATCACCTTCGGGATGTTCCAATGGACGGCAGGCGCCCTCAGTGATGCGGGTGAGTTGCCTGCCTTGTTGCAGAAAATCAAGAGGACTGATGAAGCCATATTTGAAGAATACTTCGGTCGGTACGGTCTCGACCTTGTTGAGACTGGTGAGATTTCCGGTTATTTCCAGCTCAACGGCAAAAAACTTTCAGCGCCGTCCGAAAAAGACCTGCTCCGTACGTATGAGTGGGCCTTTTACTTCTGGCTTTGCGGCCAGGACCCGATCGTCCAGTCCATCGAGATTGAACACGCGCTGTCACGGATAGTAACCTTTTATAAATCCAATGCCTGCAAGGTGAAAGGTCACTATGTTTCAGAGTTGGTCACCTCGGAATATGGGGTTGGCCTGTTGCTGGATAACCATGTCAATCGCCCGAATTACGTCAAACCCTGCCTTGAAAAAGCAATGGATGAAACCGGGCTCTCAGCGCCCCAGAACTGGGGCACCACGGAGGAGCGCAAGTTGATCGAAGCTTATCTCAGGATCCGTGAAACCCACGGGCGATACCCGATGACAGACGCCGAAAAACGTGCCAAGGTAACCAAGAAGTACCTTGAGAGCGGCACTATCTCCGACGAACGGGGGTCATTCGTTTACGATCTCTAACGGTGCACTGTCGCAATGAAATCTGCCGAGCCAGATTTCATACATCGTCCCTTCGGGGATTCACTTCCGATAACAAAGGCGGGACCTATCTGAAATTGGATGAACCGGCTCGCAGTGAGGTCAAGTAACTGATCTCAAAGGCAAAGGACCTAATCCTGAAGGTAAAAGTTCGGCAAGAGCATGCCTCGTATCGAGTGAGCCCTTCTGCGCCTCATCGCAGCGGACAGGAAGCGCTGTCTTGAGACAAATGTCGTGGTCGTGGATTCAGCCGATGACATGGAGGCGGCAGGATGCTGGTCGGTCACTGACAAGGACGACCATGCTGATTAAACAACTTGGGGAAATCGGACGAATACTGAATTCCATGATGGACAAAGCCGCACAATTTTGTTTCAAGGGCGACTGATTACTGATTGAATCAGCCCTTCATCTTGCCACCCCTGTTCCCCTCATCGACGCCTATTCCGGTATCTCATCCACCGCTACATATTTCGCCAGAAGGTCATCCTCGGTAAACAAGACATAATCCTCTCCTTCTACCCGTACCTCGGTGCCGCCGAATTCCTT
>Ga0315550_1003067_pt1 | contig 10128 bp, 6 predicted proteins | sample SalMarSW160190MG_2_FD_203100 | JGI IMG/M metagenome (GOLD analysis project Ga0315550, IMG submission 203100) | Salt marsh sediment microbial communities from the Plum Island Ecosystem LTER, Massachusetts, United States - Salt Marsh Sediment SW1601-90 ... | reverse complement strand
GCTGCCGGATGCTGGCGAGATTGCCCTGTGCTTCCGTGGTGAAAATCTCGAGCAGGGTACGCTCGAGTTTCGGCAAATCTCCGGCGACGCCCGCGGACGGTGAGGCGGCCCCGGGTTTGTCCGTAGGGGGGGCGGCATGCGGTTTCGCGGGTGCCGCAACCTGGGCACCACCGGGCTGCGCCAGTTGCTGGGCGCTTGTACGCAGTGTCTCGACATCGATCCCATGCGGCGTTCCACCCGCCAGGGTATCGATCATGTGCGGGAGCGCATCCTGCGCCTGCTGCAGCAGATCGATGATCGCCGGTGACGGCGTGATTTTTCCTTCACGCACCTTGTTAAGAATGTTCTCCACCGCCCAGGCGAGTTCGGCCACCTCGCTGGCGCCCACCATGCGACCGCTGCCTTTGAGTGTGTGATAGCCGCGGCGCAGCTCGGTTAATGCATTCTGATTTTCCGTGTCGTCGCGCCATACAAGAAATTTGCTCTTGATGTTCCCGAGGACGTCGCGCGCGTCTTCAATGAAGATCTCCATGATCTCGGCATCGAATTCCTCGTCGGCGTCGCTACGCGGCGCGGACGACGGGGATTCGGACGCCGTTTTCTCTACCACGGGTTGGGGCGCCGGCGGCGCGGCGGTCTGCGGTGCTTCCTCGATTTCCGCCGACGCTTCTGTCATGGTGGGCGGAGAGGTGTCGGGCGATGCGGTGCGCAAGGTCATGCGCCGTCCGGCCAACACCGACATGGCGGTGAAAGACTGCTTCAAGGTATCGATGATTTCTTCCGACACCCTCGACGGGTCATCGGCGACCAGCGCAAGCAGCTTGTTCATTTCCGCGCTGATCCTTTCAATTTTTTCCTGCTCCTGTTCCCGCGCGAGCTGTGTGAGCTCCTCCAGCTGCTGCACCAGGGTATCCCGGGCCGCCTCGTTCTCGCGGTCATCCAGCCACGATTCCAGACTCAGCCGGATACCATCGATGAGCATGGCCGGGTCGCGTTGCTTCCCATGGCCGCTGTCAAGGGCGGCCTCCATCTCCTTGAATGCCGAATCGATCAAGGCCTCCAGATTCTGTCTGTCGGCGCGCAGGCCTTCCACGTAGGCGCCGATCGTGCCAACGCACACGGCCAGCCCATCCATGATGGCACTGTCAGCGACTATCCTGCCGCTGCGGATGTCTTCAATGCGCTGCCGGGTCGCCTCCACGAGATCGGCGGCACGCACCTGTCCCAGGATCTGCATGGCGCCGAGTATCTGGGAAAGCAACTGTGGGACCTCATCCAGCGATTGCACGCGGGAAGTGTCGGCGGCGAAACCTTCGAGCGCTTCCTCGATCCGGCCCAGGTTGATCCCCACCTCACCGCCCACCACGCTCAGCAACTGTTTGTAGTCGGATTCCGTAAGCTCTCCATCCGAAACTTCGAGACCTTCGGCGGCGGGGGCGGTTTCGGTGTCTTCCGGCGAATGCAGCAGATGAAGCCGGTGAATGGCCTCCTCGATCTGCCGTTTCCATTCGTCGGGCGAGCGGCTGATGTCGCGGGTACTGCTCTCCACCATGAGCAGGGCTTCCGCCATGGGCATGGACACCGCCTCGGAATTGGCGATCTTGTTATCGAGAACAGCGCGACAGACCTGGGACAACTCGTCCACCAGCGCCTTCAGCATCGGCACGTTCAGCATATCGAGCGTGCCGGACATCTTGTGGAATGACTCGAGCAGGGGTTCCAGCGACACCGCGCCACGTTGTTCAGGGTCGAAGAAGGTGGACATCAAATCCTGCGCCGCCTCTATTTCCTTGCCAAGCGCGGTGGACACCGATTGCAGGGCTTCGGGTGTCGGCAAATCGTTTGCCGGGGGTTCCTCGGGGATGCCACCCGTCAGCAGGTATTCGAGATCAAACGCGCGCTTGAACTGCGTAATCCTGGGCCCCTCTGATTTCGCCTGCGATATCTCCCAGAGGAGGGCGCGCGTAAGCGCCTCGGAGGAATTACGCAGCACCGATTTTTCCGCACCGTCGATGATTTTCTTTATCTGTTGATCGAGGCGCGCGAAGAGTTTCTTGCGCTCGGCCGTGATTTCGAGGCCCTCCTCGATGAGCGCCTCGAGAAAACCGCCGGCGACCCAGAACAGCTGTTCCAGAACGGTGAGACCCGCCTTGGTCTGCAGTTGTGCGAAAACATCGGTGATCTTGTGCAGCGGCTGTTTATTCGTTGTATCGCGCAGCCAGTCGAGCAGCGCCGGTTGAAAGATCCCGCGCAGTTGTTTGGCGAGCTCGCGGTATTCGGCCTCTCCGAGCTTTTCCGCGGGTTGTTCGGCGGGCGGTGGACGAATGGAAAGATCGGGCGAGAAAAGCTCGAGTTCCGAGATGGGCGGTACGTTGCGCGCGGCACGCAACTCGTTCATCAAGTGGATGTGCCTGAGGGGCACGTCCAGCTGGCCGTACTGCAACCGCGCGAGGTAATCCGGCAACGTAAGAATACCGCGCGTCAGGGCGTCGAAGACCCTGGTGTCGGCAGTGACCTTGTCATTGATAACGGCATCGGCGAGCGCTTCTGTTTCCTTTGCCAGCATGGCCGCGCCGTCGAGCTCGACCATGAGCAAAGTGCCCACTACCTGATGCAGGTGGGTGATGCAGAAACGCAGACGCGTCTTATCGGAGGGATTTTCGGCGAACGACTCGAGCGCGAGACGCGCTTGTTTCAGCGTCTCGTCGATTTCGGTTTTGACCCAACCCAGCGTGCTCAGGTCAACTTTGCTGTGCGTGCTCATCCGTAAATATGGCCTCTATCCAACTCCCCCCCTTCACGGGGGAGGGCAAGGGGTGGGGGTGATGGCCGCGTCTCAAGCTCACCCTGCCCCCTCACCTGTTCCCACCCGGGGCGCGCCAGAATCGTGTGCGCCCGCTCAGCGGGGGAAAGGTCCACCGGACCTTTTCCTGTTTCCGCTTCACCCCTTCAAGGGAGGGGGATGGGTCGGTGCGGCGCAACGCCGCGTATTATGCCGGCAACTTGAAACCCGCCACGGAGGCCTGCAGCTCGCGCGCCAGATCAGACAGCTTACCGATAGCTTCCGCCGTTTGCCGGCTGCCCGAGGAGGTCAGCGTGGTGGTCTCCTGAATCTTGGCCATGCTCCCTGAAACGTCGGTCGCTGTTTGAGACTGCCGCTGGGCGTCGCGCGCGATATTCACGATCAGGCTCGACAACTGCTCGGACACCGATTCGATCTCGCCCAGCGCCTGGCCCGCCGCGTCCGCCAGCCGGGTGGCCTGCACCACACCGTTGGTCGCCTGCTCCATCGACGACACCGCTTCGTTGGTGTCGGCCTGAATGGTCTTGACCAGATCGGCGATCTGTTTGGTCGCTTCGGCCGAACGCTCCGCCAGCCGTTGCACTTCGTCCGCCACCACCGCGAAACCGCGCCCCGCTTCACCCGCCATGGCCGCCTGAATCGCGGCGTTCAGCGAGAGGATGTTCGTCTGCTCGGCGATATCGTTGATGAGTTCCACGATTTCACCGATCTGTTGCGAGGATTCGCCCAGCCGCTTGATGCGCTTGGCGGTCTCCTGGATCTGCTCGCGCATGCCATCCATGCCGTTGATCGTGTCCTGCACGGCGGCGGCGCCGCGTTTGGCGGTGGCCACCGATCCCTGCGCCACCTCCGCGGACCGCTCGGCGCTCTTGGACATGTCCTCCATCGAGCGCGCCATGGCCACCATTTTACCGGTGGCTTCGGTGATTTGCGCGGCCTGCCGCAGCGCGGCCTCGGTCAGCTCGGTGGCGGTCTGGCGCGAGTGCTCGGACGCAACGGCCACCTGTTGCGCGGCGTTCTTGATGCGCATGACCAGGTTTCTCATTTCGCGCACGGCGTAATTGATCGAGTCCGCGATGGCGCCCGTGATCTGCTCGGTGACCTCGGGCTGAATCGTCAGGTCACCGTCGGCGAGGTCGCCCATTTCATCGAGCAGTTTCAGAATCGCGTCCTGGCTCTGGCGGTTCTGCTCGGAGCTGTGGTGCGCGCGTTCGCGGGCGTCCGCGACCAGCTTGCGGGCCAGAAGACCCAAGAAAAGCAGCGAGGCAAAACCCGCGACGAAGATCGCCGAGCGGATGCCGACGCGTTTTTCGGCCAGCTGGGAATACGCGTTCACCAGCTCTCTGGATTTATCCAGCAAGGGGTCGGACTGATCGAACACGGTCTGGCTCGCGCGTTGCGACACGAACAGCTCCGCGGCATTGCCCAGGATATTTTCGACGTGGTTGTTGATCTCGCCGAAAATGGAATCGGATTCATCGAGCTTCTCGCGGACGGAAGGCGGGGCGTGCTTGCGCAGCGTCGCCTCGGATTCCTTGAAGAGCTTCGCGTCCTTGCCGAACTGGGCGGCCGCCACCGCGGCCTCGTTACCGCCCTGCGAGAACAGGTTGACGTCCTTGGCGATGCGCTGGGACAGCATGCCCTGACGGCTCGCCAGGTAAAGCTGGTCCTCCTTCATGCCGGCCTTGGTGCCGAGCTCCACGACTTCGTCGGTCACCGTCAGCAGCATCGGACTCATCTGGTTGATCGCCATCACCGCATCGTGCATGTTGAACAGGGATTTTTCCAGCGACAGAATCTGGTCGACCTGTCCGCGCAGACCCTCGTTCGGCTTGGGTGACCACATGTTGATGACCGCTTTCAGCTGGTTACTGGCGATGTCCGGCGGACTCGGCACAACGCCCAGCTTGGGGTTGCCGTCGCGCAACGCGCTCATGATGTTGTCGAACCGATCACGCGAATCCCTCAGGGTCTTGAACGAAGTGGGGTCGCCCAGCACCGCTTCGCGCGCGTCCTTGGCGAGACGTTGCGACAACATCAGCAGCTGGGAAGACTGCTCGATATATTTGGATTCACTTTCGGACCGCTGGTTGTTGACCACCAGCAGCCAGATCATGGCGATCATGGCGATCACCATGCCGCCCAGGAGGAGCGGCAGGCTGCCGAACATGCCCATCACCCCGCCCAGCATGGACGAATCCGCTCTCCCGCCGACCTCGACAAACTCATCTGACACCGGCGAAGCCGCGGCCTCTTCCGCAAGGTCGATAATATCCTCGGAAGGTTGGTCGATCAGGCCGTCCTGAGTAGATTTTTTCCTAAACATGCTGTCCACCTCATCTCAATCTGAGATCTGTAATCAGTTTTACCTTTTTACCACTACGCCGCGGCATGCTCCCCGGGACCCCTTTCCAGGGTCACGGCGGCGACATGCCGGAAGGAAGCGCTTTCCGCCAGCGACTTCATGTCAAACACGCCCCACAGCACGTTGTCACGCAAAAACGCGCCGTTGAGCTGCACCACCACCGGATCATCCAGTCCGGACAAATCCTGGCGTTCCAGTTCTTCGTCGAAGTGCCGCAGCCCCAATACTTCGTTTACCAGTACACCGGTATTCAGGCCCGGTACATTCATGATCAGCATCCGCGCCTTGTCATCCAGAAAAACCGGCGGTTTGCCGTAATACTCCGGCAGATCGATGATCGTAATCAGGTTGCCGCGCACGTTGGCAACGCCCTTGAGCCAGGGTTTCACGCCCGGCACCAGCGCCGTCGGCGGCGGCGGCAATATCTCAAGCACATGATCCAGCGGCGTCACCAGCATCAGATCACCGATTCGAAACCCCACGCCTGACCACAGTTTCGTCGCCTCAATTTCCTGCGGGAGCCCGGGCGCGTTCTCCAGGCTCTCCTGCTGCATATTACGCAGGAGTTCAAACGGGTCTTGTCGGGTGCCTTTGGCCATCAGCTAGAGCGTCCTGATCTTCTCCATCAAGACCTTCTCGACAACCGGCTTGACGATGTAATCCTTCGCGCCCTGACGCAATCCCCAGGCTTTATCAGTCTCCTGGCCCTTGGTGGAACAGACGATGACGGGAATGGAAGCGGTTTCCGGATCCTTGGTGATCGCGCGCGTGGCTTCAAAACCACTCATGCCAGGCATGACGATGTCCATGAGAATCAGATCGGGCTTGTCTTTCTTCGCCTTGACGATGCCGTCTTCGCCGCTGGTCGCGGTCAGGACCGTGTACCCGTTCTTCTTGAGCATCTCGCTCAACAGATGGGTGTCCGTCGCCGAGTCATCCACGATCAATACATTTTTTATCGCCATAAGACAGCTCCATTCGCTTCGTTTTGAAAAATCCGGGCTCCTTCGGGTACCGCCTTGACCCGGTTTGATCAGTGCACATATTTATTGATCACATCAATCAGTTCTTCCTGGGTGAATGGCTTGTTGACATGTTCCTCCGAACCGGCGATCCGCCCCCGGGCACGGTCAAAAAGTCCGTCCTTGCTCGACAACATGATCACCGGCGTGTCCCGGAATTTCTTGTTGTTCTTGATCAGCTGACAGGTCTGGTAACCGTCCAGGCGCGGCATCATGATGTCCACAAAAATAATGTCCGGCCGGTTGTCGGTAATCATCGACATGGCCTCGAATCCATCAGCGGCCGTATACACCTCATACCCGGCCTTCTTCAGCAATGCTTCCGCTGTGCGCCGTATCGTGTTGCTGTCATCAATGATCATTACTTTAATGCTCACGCGCGCTATCCTCGCCGATACCTGCTGGTTGGACACGATTAGGGCCCAACCACGTCAAATTTGATCGGTTTGTGATGTAATTTGTGCAATTATTTTGCTACAACAATGATTTGGTAGCACAAATTCCATGCAAAATCCATGCACAACCCCCCACCGGCCGCTTCCTACACAATATAGTCCATGCTTCGGCCAGTGGGTCGAGGGAAGGTCCGCGGTTTTTTTGAGCCCCCGGCACAGATTCGGGAGAAGCGCTGGAAAATGAGGGGGAATGACGGCATGGACCGGCCGGTGGCGTACCGGGCTTACCCTCGACGGAAACAATCGGCTACCATGGAGGCAGGCAACTCGATGACACCAAAGCCAGGGAACCATGGGTAATGAATCTTGGTCTGCCGTCCCGCATCTGACCACGGCCCTGACCGGGCCGCTGCAGGAGATTGAAACCCACCTGTTGCAGAACCAGGCGGGCATCGAGCGCTGGTTCCGCTCCCAGTGGCAGCAGACCCCCGCCCCCTTCTATTGTTCGGTAGACCTGCGCAATGCCGGCTTCAAGCTGGCGCCGGTGGACACCAACCTGTTTCCGGCCGGTTTCAACAACCTCAATACGGCCTTCGTGTCGCTGGCGGTTCAGGCCGTGCAGGCGGCGCTGGAACGTATCTGCCCGAGCGCCGGGGGGGTGTTGATCATTCCGGAAAATCACACCCGCAACCTGTTTTATTTCGAAAGTCTCGCGGCCCTGGTTGAAATCCTGACCAAGGCCGGACTGCGCGTGCGCCTGGGTTCCTTGTTGCCCGACATCACCGAACCGAAACCCGTCGACCTGCCCTCGGGGCGGAGGCTCATGCTCGAACCTTTGGTGCGCCGGGGCGACAAGATCACGGTGGCCGACTTCGAGCCGTGCTTCGTGCTGCTCAACAACGATCTCTCGGGCGGACTGCCGGATATCCTGCAAAACCCCGGACAACCCGTGGTCCCGCCGATATCGCTAGGGTGGTGGAACCGCCTCAAATCGAATCACTTCACCCACTACCGCCGCATCGCGTCGGAGTTCGCCGAGATCGTCCGTCTCGACCCCTGGCTCATCGAACCGGCATTCCGCAAATGCGGCAAGATCAACTTCGAGAAACGCGAGGGCGAAGATTGCCTCGTGAACTACGTCGAGGAGGTCCTGGCCGAAATCCGGGTCAAGTACCGCGAATACGGCATCGAACAGGAGCCCTTCGCCATCGTCAAGGCCGATGCCGGCACCTACGGGATGGCCATCATGTCGGTCAAGAGCGCCGACGAGGTGCGCACGCTCAACCGCAAGCAAAGGAACAAGATGGCGCGCGCCAAGGAAGGCCATGCCGTCACCGATATCATGGTGCAGGAAGGCGTGTACACCTTTGAAACCTGGGGCGAGAAGAACGCGGTCGCGGAGCCCGTGGTTTACATGATCGACCATTTTGTTATCGGCGGATTCTACCGCGTGCACACCGACCGCCGCGCCGACGAAAACCTGAATGCCCCCGGGATGCATTTCGAACCCCTCGCCTTCGCCGGTCCCTGCTGCTATCCCGACCCGCTGCAGGCGCCGGATGCCAATCCCAACCGCTTTTACGCCTACGGCGTGATCGCGCGGCTGGCGCTGCTCGCTGCCGCGCGTGAATCCAAGGAAGCCGCGCAGGCACCGGCGCAAACCGCGGACAGCCTGAAACAGGCGAACCTCTGAACGCCAATCATCGCCCGACCTCCATGACTATCCGGCTCGGCGTGGTGATGGACCCGATCGCGTCCATCAAGGTAACCAAGGACAGTACTTTCGCCATGTTGCTCGAGGCGCAAACGCGCGGCTGGCCGGTCCGCTACATGGAACAGGGTGATCTGTTCCTGCGCGATGGACAGGCCTTCGCGCGGCACCGCGCACTCAGGCTGTTCGACGACACCGACCGCTGGTATGAATGGGGCGAGGAAGGCACGGACCCGCTTTCAACGTTCGATGTCATTCTGATGCGCAAGGACCCGCCGTTCGACATGGAATACGTCTACACCACCTATCTCCTGGAACGCGCCGAGGACGCCGGCGTGCTGGTGGTCAACAAGCCGCGCAGCCTGCGCGATGCCAACGAAAAACTTTTCACCGCCTGGTTCCCCCAGTGCATCCCGCCCACCCTGGTGACTCGCGCGTCAGCGCGACTCCGCGACTTCCTTGCCGAGCACGGCGACATCATACTCAAACCGCTGGGCGGCATGGGCGGCGAATCGGTCTTCCGCCTGCGCCGCGGCGACCCGAACACGAACGTCGTCATCGAAACCCTGACGGCCGACGAATCCCGCTTCGCCATGGCGCAACGCTTCCTTCCGGAAATCGCCCAAGGTGACAAGCGCATCCTGCTGATCGACGGCGAACCGGTCCCCTATGCGCTGGCGCGCATTCCGGCGGAAGGCGAGACCCGCGGCAATCTCGCCGCCGGCGGCACCGGGGTCGGCGTGCCGCTCACCGAGCGCGACCGCTGGATCTGCGCCCAGGTCGGGCCCGTGTTACGCGAAAAAGGGCTTATATTCGTGGGTCTGGACGTCATCGGCGATTACCTCACGGAAATCAACGTGACCAGCCCCACCTGCATCCGGGAACTTGACCGGCTCTACGACCTCCATATCAGTGCCAGGCTGATGGACGCCATTGCCGGCCGGCTTGCGAGCCGACGGAGGCGGCGGCACGGTTAAGATATACTTTTCAATATGTAATCAGATGTGTATTTTCGGCTTTCGCCCATGACGGCTTCGACCATCTCCGGATTTTCGCAAAACGACCGCTTCGGCGTGAGCGTCTTTGGCTCATTCCTCGTGCACATGGTCGTGATCCTGGGCGTCACCTTCACGCTGCCCAAGCTGCGCGACCTTCCGGGATTGCCCACACTCGAGATTACGCTGGTACAGACCACCAGCGACAAACGCCCGAAGGATCCGGAGTATCTCGCGCAAGCCAACCAGGACGGCGGCGGCGACAGCGACGCCTCCGACATCGCGAAAAATCCCCTGCCAGTGCGCGAGATCAGCCCGGTCAACCGCGACTATCCGACATTCCAGTCGATACCCCAGAAACGCGTCAAGTCCGAGCGTGAACTGACCACGCAACTTTCCCAGCGGGACGAACGCAAGATCAAGGCGCAGGAGACGAAACCGGAGAAAAAGGAATTGCAGCTGCAGCCGCCCAATCTCGGGCTCATGGCGCGCGCGGAAATCCAGGAAGAGAGCTCGCGTTTGAACGCCGAAATCAGCCGCACCTGGCAGGAATACCAGAAGCGTCCGCGACACAAGTTCCTCAACGCCCGCACACAGGAATACAAATACGCCGCCTACATGGACGCCTGGCGCGCCAAGGTGGAGCGGATCGGCAACCTCAATTACCCCGAAGAGGCGAAGCGACTTCATTTGAACGGCAGTCTTCTGCTCGACGTGGCGCTCAACGCCGACGGCAGCATCAATCACGTTTCGATCCGCCGATCTTCCGGGCAGAAAATTCTCGACGACGCCGCGGTCCGCATCGTCGAACTCGCGGCGCCATTTGCGCCGTTCCCG
>Ga0315550_1003066_pt1 | contig 10129 bp, 4 predicted proteins | sample SalMarSW160190MG_2_FD_203100 | JGI IMG/M metagenome (GOLD analysis project Ga0315550, IMG submission 203100) | Salt marsh sediment microbial communities from the Plum Island Ecosystem LTER, Massachusetts, United States - Salt Marsh Sediment SW1601-90 ... | reverse complement strand
CAGCATAACTAAAAAGACATTATCGATAAGAAAAATTGAATAAGGAGGATAAAAATATGCGTTTAACATATTTTTTTTTAACATCACTGTTGTTTCTTTCCGTAGAAGCAATACCACAGGACATTGTTCCCCAGAGCAAAAGAATTGACTGGCAGCCGGGTATTCCGGGCGGAATACCAAACTATACTGTAAGCGTAGATGTTACTGATTATGGTGCTGTGGGAGATGGTACAACAGACGACACACAAGCATTTTTTGATGCAATCGATGCCTGTCCTGAAAGCACCGCGGTATTTATTCCCGCGGGAACTTATCTTATCACAGATAGGATAGACATCAGAAAACCAATTGTTCTTCGCGGTGCCGGACCCGAGGCAACCTTTCTCAAATTTGAAAAACTTGCCGGAGATCCTGACGAGTACCAGAGAACAAATATCTGGATAGGAACTTCTACTTTAGATTTTAGCGCGAACGTTCTGGATAACTGTGATAAGGGCTCTCCTGAAGTAACCGTAGATGATGTATCAGGATTTTCTGTCGGCGACCTGGTAGAAATAAGACAGGATAACGATGAGGAAGTGATGGCTCGTCCCATAGTAGATCCTTCTATAAACGACAGTTGGGCGGAAGGACACTGGGGATACAGAGCAGTAGGACAATTTTTAATTATTACAGACATAAATGAAACGAGTAACACCCTTACTTTCAACAAATCTCTGTATTACGATTATAATCTCGACATGGATCCTGTTGTAAGTAGATGTGTCGAGCCGACAAAATACGCGGGTGTCGAAGATTTACATATCGAACTTGTTGTCGACTGTAACGGTTATTTCGGAAATATTCAAATGGACCACGCGGCATATTGCTGGGTGAAAAACGTCCGTAGTTACAAATGTTCCAGGTCACATATCGGAATCTGGGGTGGACTCGGAAACGAAATAAGGGATAGCTACTTTGAATACGGACACGAATACGTTGGCGGCATGGGTTACGGGGTTAACCTCGTCGATCGTGCTACCGACAACCTTATAGAAAATAATATCTTCGATTATCTACAGGGGAAAATGATGACGGCTCTTGGTGTTTGCGGAAACGCGTACGCGTATAACTATTGTCGTGTTTCAATGGATGAAGACGGAGAATGGACTATAATACACGCGGATATGTCGGCACACGGACATCACGCTTATTTGAATCTCTTCGAAGGAAACTCTACCAATAAGGCTGCGGTCGACAGATACTGGGGAAGCAACTCTTCTTATATTTTCCTGCGTAACAAAATGATCTGTCCCGACGGATACTCAAATTCATACACCAGCAGACCTGTCTTTATAGAAAAAAACAATCCATATATGAGCTTCATCGGAAATATACTGCATCACGATAATTCAATTAGCAATCGAATCGTTTGGTTTATACTCGAAGAACCCGACGACTGGAGTGATACAAATCTTACCGTTAATACATTGATCCGTCACGGTAACTTCGATTATGTAAGTGAAAACACTTTTTGGGAACCGGATATTACTAATCACACTATACCCAATTCGTACTATCTAACAGAAAAACCCGACTTTTTCAGCGACGCTCCCTGGGGCGACACACCCTGGCCTGTTATTGGACCCGATATGCCGTATTCGGGAATTATTCCAGCCCAACAGCGCTTTTGCGACTTAAATGGTATTACACCTCCCACACCTCCCAGTAATTTATCCGCGGAGGTTTCACATAACACGATTCACTTAACCTGGAATGATAATTCCGACGACGAACTCACGTTTAGAATAGAACAAAGCACTGATGGAACAAATTTTCACCGGGTCGAATCAGTAATGAAAGATTCAACCGAATATACAATTATTAATTTATCGCCGGATTCCGATTATCATTTCCGCGTATGCGCGGTTTCGGATATATCCGGTCAATCGACTTATTCAAACATTGTTACGGCAACATCTCAAGGTGAGATTCCGGATGAAATTGTAGCGTTATATAAATTCGAGGGCGACGCCGCCGATTCAAGCGGAAATAATTACCATGGAGTAGTAGATGGCGCGACTTTAACAGAAGTAAAAGTAGGTACGGCATATTTCTTCGACGGAGATGATGATGTTATCACGGTACCGACCTGGAACGATAGTTCCCTTCACGGCGATAATCAGGCATTTACTCTTAGTGCGTGGGTCAATCCTTTTCTGGTTTCCGTCGACAATTGGGTCATAAGTGATGACTCCGAATGGGCAAATTTTAATTTCGGCCTTGTGGATGATAGACTGTCGATTAAATGGGTAAGAAGCGGCAGCATACGCTACTCACTAGCGAGTGTAGAATTTCCTACAGTAGAGGAAAATGTGTTTTCACACATTGCGGCGACATACGACCCTTTGAATAAAGTGGTACGAATGTACCTTAACGGAGAGCAGGTCGTTGTCGACCGGGTTAATGGTACAACAGGACCCTGGCTGTTCAATCAATTATTAATCGGAAGAGGTTCGGATGACGGAGAGATGAAATCATTCAATGGTATTCTAGACGATATACGGATTTATAAAAGTTGCCTCTCAGGTAACGATATCCATAATTTGTATAACGATGACACCTCTCATTATATAGATACTCCTATTTCGTATTTGCTATTTCCAAACTATCCCAATCCATTCAGCCTAACAACCACTATCCGTTACCAATTGCCGGTTACCGGTCATCTTTCAATTTGCTTTTACGACATACTCGGCAGAGAAATAACAACATTGGTAGACGAAGTAAAACAAGCGGGAGAACATACGACCCAGTGGGATGGTACCGACCGGGAAGGCAAAAGGGTCCCAAGCGGTACGTATTTTTATCAGATAAGATGGGAAAATAACCTTACAAGTACTAAAAAGGTAATATTTTTAAAATAGAAACGTTTAAGAAGGAGATATAAATATGAAGCAATTTACTGTAATTGTATTATTTCTTTTTCTACTGGCTTTACCAACCTTACAATCGGAGGCAAAAATTATTAATTCCAATTCCTGTGAGCTCGACAGCATTAGAGCGGCGATTGACAGGGCGGATTATGAAGATACCGTTTCAGTGCCTAAAGGAGAAAGCACATGGGAAGATTATCTTTTAATAAACAAAGGAATAATATTACTCGGTGCAGGAATCGATTCAACGGTTATTAAATATAACGGCCCGAGCGGCTACACTTACATTATTACGGTTTCGCCCGATCTTGAAACAGCTCAGAACGATTATCCTATCAGGATTTCCGGTTTTACTTTTGAGAAGCTTGTGAGGGCTTACGCCGTGTTGTTACTAGAAAACGACCACCACGAATATCCATTAACTAAAGTAATGGTAGACCACAACAAGTTTGTAAATTTAAACTCCGGGGAAACCGAATTCTCGATTCAATTAAATCTGGCGATGTTTGGAGTCGCGCATAACAACATTATGCAGAATGGTTCTCACGCATGGAGGTATATGGGGGGACTCGGGGGAGGTAAGGAAGTGGAATGCTGGATTCCGGGAAGTCTGAACGCGATGTATTTTGAAGATAATTATATCTATACTACCGGCGCATCTTCTTCCTCGCTAGTGATCAGCGGAGGTAACGGAAACCGTTATGTAAGCAGGTATAATACCTTCGACCTGTCTTCACGCGGACCTGATGCTTACGCCCAATTACATGACATCCACGGCAATCAGCCTAATAATAACGGCGCCGGTATCGGTTTCGAGGTATATGGAAACCACCGTACAGGAACTGTCGGGAGATGGCTTGACCTGAGAGCGGGAAAGGTTTTCATATTCTATAATAAGTGGTCAGAAAGCAGAAGTCCGGGTAGCTATTTTGTCTGGGAAGAATATAATGATGATGTTTTCTCGCCATATTCCTGCGAAGGAACCTGTTATCCTCAAACAGAATCAGGAAATTGTGTTCAAAGACCATACGATTCATATTTCTGGAGAAATTCTGGAGGAACAGACGGAGATGTTTTATCCACAGAGTGCATTATTAATTTTGACCACTATAATCGAAGATACATCGATGGAGAGGATACGATAGAAGCGGTAATTAATGATCCTCCCCTTATCCTTGAAAACCAAAACTGGTGGAGGGATAATAATACAGCTTTCGACGGAACAATCGATCCCATCGGTTCATGCGGATATTACGGAGGTCCTTCCTGTACCAAAAGCGGGATAGGTTATGGAACACTCGAAGAAATGAATGCTATAATCCCGACCGCCGAAGGACTGGGTTTTTGGGTCACAGATCAGGAATTCGATCTTGAAAGTATGACCGGTCAAAATCCCTCCGTTCCCATCAATGGTACATTATACAGGTCTGTAGATAATGGTTCCGGAGGATATGAATGGGAAGCATATTATACTCCTCTGGAATATCCCCATCCTCTAAGAACTGCAGGAGCATTTGTCTGTCCGGATACCGCTTCACATACTAATCTTCAACCGAACCTCCCCAACCCCTTCAACACAAAAACAGCCATCAGTTATTCATCACCGGTCACGGGTCACCTATCACTCGTCATTTACGATATAACCGGAAGAGAAATAAAAACACTTGTCGACGAGGTAAAAACGGCAGGAACACATACAATCGAGTGGGATGGTACCAATCGGGGAGGAACTAAAGTCCCAAGCGGCACTTATTTTTACCGGATAAAAGTCGAAAACGGCTTTACAAGTGCTAGAAAAATGATATTTTTGAAATGAGGAAGGCATTATGAAAATAATTGACATTTTTTTAACTTTTTTATTAATAATATTGCATCTAACAATTTTATTTCCGGTTACATCATCCGCAGCTCAGATGGATGATTACACGGGGCAGGCTTTTCCCGAAAACCACGCTTTAAACACACCTATCGATTCCCTCCCGGTACATCCGAATTCGGATAATTTCATCGACAGCATTGGGCGAGACACACCACTCCACCCCGACCTTGGAACCTATTACGAGGGACATCCAATAGGTATTCCATATAAAATCGTAGGTGCCGGTCAAACTCCGGTAGACTTTGTCTTCGAGTACGAAAGCGATCCGGGCCCCTACCCCATTCCTATTCCTCCGCTCGTGGAAGGATTAAACACATACACAGATGATGATAATGGAGATAGGCACATACTTGTCATAGATACGAGTACAAATCTGCTTTATGAAAGTTGGTACAACTGGCCACCAGGACACTCAATGCCGGATCCGGGAAATTGGGATACGTATCCACCCTCGGACCCATCAGATTGGTGGGCAGGCTCAGGAGCTATTTTCGATCTAACCTCCAATGACCTAAGACCTGCCGGCTGGACATCCTCGGACGCTGCGGGATTACCTATTTTTCCCTTACTAATTCGATATGATGAAATCGAACGTGCCCTGGCATCCGACGGTATCATTCATCACGCGTTTAGATTTACCGTTCAACGCACCCGGCGAGCTTATATCTGGCCGGCAAGACACTACGCGTCGAGTCATACCAATCCGGATTACCCTCCGATGGGCCTACGTTTTCGTTTGAAGGCGGATTTCGATGTTTCAGGTTTCACCCCGCGCTTGCAGGTCATACTTCGAACGATGAAAAAGTATGGAATTATAGTCTCCGATAATGGCAGCAATTGGTTTGTTCAGGGAACACATGACGATAGATGGGATAATGACGAACTCCACGCACTCAAGAGTTTACATGGAGACGACTTCGAAGTCGTAGATATAAGTTCATGGATGGAAAGACCCGGATTCGATTCCAATTCCGCGGCAGTTCCTCCAGCCTCCGGAATATCCATTCCGGATATCATTAAACCCCACATAAATCACCCAAATCCTTTTACACTAGTCACAGTCATCAATTATGAACTAGAAGCAAATAGTCATGTAACGCTAAAAATTTTCGACCTCTCAGGGAAGGAAATAATAACACTTGTCGATGAGTACCAAACTACGGGTCCTCACGAGGAAGAGTGGGATGGAACGGACTCCAAAAGTAAAAAAGTTCCAAGCGGAATATACTTTTATCAAATAAGAGGGGAAAATAATGAGGCAAACACGGATAAGATGATACTTCTCAGGTAAAAAAACCCCTATACGATGTATTTGCATCGGAATTTATCTTAGCGATTAAAAATATTTCACGATTTTGATTATACAATTAAAAAGACTTTACTAAATCAAAAAAAAATTTAAATTAGAACTAAGGATTTTGGAGGTTTTATATGAAAGGACGATTAAACGAATTTAGTAAGTTTTTGTTATATTTTTCCGCTTTTAACTTAATTGCATCTTTCTTCGTTCTGAAAGAATTGTATGCACAGGGTATCAGCACGGTATGGGTAAACGAAGGAGGAGATAAAGTTACTCAGGAAGAACTCCGGGTCGGACAGCCAAACGGACGACCTGTCATCAACCATATCTGGAACGGGTCCACAGTCAACATAAAAGGTGCTAAGAACGAAGTTGTGAATTTCAATATAGTAATCGAAGCGGCGACAGCGCAGGCAAACGGTGTTACCGTCGCTTTTAATACACTTACCGGACCAGGAGGTTCGACAATACAGTCCACTCCAACCAGCGGAGACGGTGTATTCAACTGGGTAAATCGCCCAATCGAACTCTTCTATATAAGATATTTACAGATAAGAGGCTTAAGTCATTTCGGTTATGAAACGTACGATGAACGGCACATTCCAGAGCGCATGAGAAGACCCTGGACAGGTGAAGGTTACGGAAGCGGCACATGGGAGGATAGACCTGACCATGATAAATATTACCCTGATATTGCGGTACCTCTGGAACTCGAATCACCTTTTACAATTGACGCAGAGAGGAATCAAAGCATATGGGTAGATATATATATTCCAAAAACCGCCACCGCGGGATTATATACAGGCAATGTTACAATCGATGAAACAGGCGGTTCCACCATCTCGATTCCGGTCGAACTGACCGTTTATGATTTTACTCTGCCTGATATTCCCACAGGTAAAACGATGCTATTCGTTGAAGGTTCAAATATAAATGAGCGGCGCTTCGGCATCGGTAATAACTGGATAATGGGAGAAAACGAGTCGCTCGCGGAGCTTATTCAGGACAGACATTTCCTTATAGCACACCGCCATAAAATCTCTATAATTGGAGATCAGAGTTGGATAAACAGCGACTATACCAGTGATGACCATCCTTCGGAGACTTTCGCAGAACGCCTGCAAGGGAGTTTTTTTACGAGCGCTAATGGTTATGATGGGCCGGGACTCAACACAGGAAATAATGTTTATTCGGTTGGAACGTACGGCGGCTGGCAGGGCTGGGGCGACACCGAAGCGCATATGAGGGAACATTCAGATAACTGGGTCGAGTGGTTCGAAACAAATTCTCCGGAAACCGAATACTTCCTGTATCTCATAGACGAATCGGACGATTACGAGCAAATCGAAACATGGTCCGAGTGGCTGGAGGATAATCCGGGACCGGGAAACCGCCTAAAGTCTATGGCCACTATATCATTACCGAGGGCCGTGAATAGAACACCAACGTTAAAAATACCCGCCTCGGTATCAAATATAGGGATCCCTAGTGAGTGGGAAACTTCAGCCTACGAGTACTCCCACGATCCGAACAGACGGTTCTTTCTCTACAACGGCTCTCGGCCTGCAGGAGGAGGTTTCATGATAGAGGATGATGGGGTAGCACTCCGGGTGAACGCCTGGATACAATTCAAAAAGCACATAAACCGCTGGTTTTACTGGGAAGCGACTTACTATAACGATTATCAGGCAGGAGGAGGAAGAGTAGACCTATTCGAATCCGCACACACATTCGGATCATTCACAGATGTCGATCCTGTGCGAGGTGAAACAGGATATAATTATTCAAATGGCGACGGTGTTCTTCTTTATCCCGGTATCGATTCGGTCTTTCCCGGCTCTTCATACGGTGTGAACGGCCCCTTCGCAAGCCTGCGTTTGAAACAATGGCGCAGGGGATTGCAGGACCACGATTACCTTACGTTAGCATCTGCTATAGACCCAATAGCTGTACAGGGTATTGTAGACAGCATGATACCGGCAGTGGTTTGGGAAGTAGGAGTACAGGACACAAGCGACCCGACATGGGTTCGCCGTGATATCAGCTGGTCTAATGACCCCGATGTTTGGGAAGAGGCACGTGATTCACTTGCACAGATTATCCTGGGGGAAGGCTCCGGGGTTGAAGAAATCCCTTATCATCTATATCCAAATGCACCCAATCCATTCGACAAAACAACTACAATAGAATACTCGATTCTACGGGAAGGAATCGTAAAACTCGCAATATACGATGCTATAGGAAGGAAAATAAAAGTCCTGCTCGATGGGTACGTACCCATAGGAACTTACCAGATAGAATGGGATGGAACGGATACACATGGTGAAAAAGTCCCAGGTGGAACGTATTTTTGTCAGATGAGAAGGAAAGATGAGAAAGGGAGTTCTAAAAAAATGATATTTTTGAAGTGATTAAACTTAATTTTAAAAAAATCAGATTTTTTCTGATATAAAACAATGACTCGCTTGACAGAAGAAGCAAAAAGGATAACTTAAAAACATATAAAATGAAAAAATATAATCTTTATTCTAAATCTACACCGTTAATAATAATCCTTTTAAGTTTACAAATAAGTTTTTCCTTACACGCTTCTGACAACAGTCTCCAACTTAACGATTTAGAATATTTTGAAACCCGCGGGCTTAACGTATTGGTTTACAATAACTGGTATAATGAAAATTTCGATGACTCGAAAATGAGCGGAATCGAAATTATTCATCATGGTGTGAGAACAGCCACAAACGGTGACATACGGCTGGAACCTACACCCGAGCAGTGGGACCCATTCCCCAATTTAAGAGAAAGAAAAATAAATAAAAACGAAAACAGCATCGAAGTATTATTAAACTATCCCGATTATGATTTTGATTTCACAGTAAAAACAACTGCAAAAGAGGGAGTAATATTTTTAAGCGTTAATCTTGAAAAACCTCTTCCAAAAGAACTCGAAGATCGAGCAGGTTTCAATCTTGAATTTCTTCCGTCGGCATATTTTAAAAAAGCGTATATAATGGACGGAAAAGCAGGTACCTTTCCCCTCTACCCCACCGGACCTACGAAAAAAACAAAATTTGGTGAAACGGAACCGAAACCGATAGCCAGAGGAAAAAGACTGACTCTCGCTCCGGAAAATCCCGAAAGGCGCATAATTATAAACAGCAAAGATAACGAACTCTTATTATACGATGGTCGTAACAAAGCACAAAATGGATGGTATGTTTTGCGCAGCCTTATTCCGGCAGGAAAATCCGGTAAAGTAATCGAATGGCTCTTAGAAGCCAATACGATTCCCGGCTGGATACGTGAGCCCGTAATCGGTCACTCACAACTCGGATATCATCCAGGTCAAAAAAAGATCGCAGTAATAGAATTAGATAAGAATGACAAACCTCTTGAAACCGCGAGTCTACTCAAAATAACAGAAGAAGGTAACTTTATCATAAAAAATAAAAGCGAAATAGAAAAATGGGGTAAATATTTTCGCTATAATTACTTCACTTTTGATTTCACACAAGTAAAAGAACCAGGTTTATATTTAATAAAATACGGAAAAGTCCGAACAAGACCTTTCAGAATCGCGGAAGATATTTACAAAAATGCGTGGCATCCAACACTCGATATTTTCTTCCCGGTTCAAATGGATCACATGTTTGTCAATGAAGCTTATAGAGTCTGGCATGGAGCCGCACACTTAGACGACGCTCTTCAGGCTCCGATAAATCATAAACATTTTGACATGTACGCGCAGGGACCCACAACGGACACTCCTTACAAACCTGGAGAACACATTCCCGGCTTAAATATCGGAGGCTGGTTCGACGCCGGAGATTATGATATCCGGACACAAACACATTATTCGACTGTCACAAATTTAGTTCTAACCTGGGAAAATTTTCATCCGATGCGAGACGAAACCACTATCGACCATGAAAAACGGTATGTAGACATTCACCACCCGGACGGAATTCCGGATATACTGCAACAAATAGAACACGGAACACTTGCTCTTATAGCGCAATATAGAGCGCTCGGGCA
>Ga0315550_1003065_pt1 | contig 10129 bp, 12 predicted proteins | sample SalMarSW160190MG_2_FD_203100 | JGI IMG/M metagenome (GOLD analysis project Ga0315550, IMG submission 203100) | Salt marsh sediment microbial communities from the Plum Island Ecosystem LTER, Massachusetts, United States - Salt Marsh Sediment SW1601-90 ... | reverse complement strand
CTTCAAAATGTCCCCATAACATAATTTCCATTCTTTGCTTTGAATATATGCAAAAAAATTGGAAAACCTCAAATACCCCCACAAAAGTGTAGTACACACTCCTCGAAGGAGGTTCAAGGAAATGCTTAGCGCCAAACTTTGCGCCTCAAGAAATCCTGTGATTATGCCTTTGTTAGCTGGGGAGCTAGAAAAGGAAATTCCTGATTTAGACCTTTATGGTTCGGAAAGGAGACTTTTAGATTTCGCTTATCAAGACCTAGAAACTTGGTTAAAGCTGAAACTGAGCGCCACAAACTCCGATGATATTGAAGAAGCCTTGAATACTGAAGACCGACAGGAGGAGATTAAGGAGTTTTTGAAAGTCTGGACCAAGCAGTGGTTGGGAAAATGGAGGGAGCGGGTTACACTTTGCCAGAAGATGCCTCAGTTTTCATTACGGCACCTTAAGATTAAAAGGAAAGCCATGAAGATTTTTGAACGGATGGAAGAGGGGCAGGAGCTGAAGAAGCTGGTTGTGCAGAAGCTGATTAACGAAGGTGAGCTGTGCATGGCTGAGTTGATAGCGGAGAATCTGATAATCGAGGAGATAGCGTACCGTCTGAACATGAACGGTGGAAAGATGCCAAATGACAAGATTACTTTGGAGCCGTGGCACATCCTCCAAGAAGTGTTGCCTCGAGTAAAGAGGCTGACAGAAAGAAAGACCCCACTCATCCACCTGAAGCTCATGATGGATGTTGGATAGGCGACACTCCGCACCGTTACAAGTAACCGAGAAATGACCCAGCAGATCAAAAGCCTAATTTGATTTCTGATGAAGACACGATTATAAAAAGAGAAAAAAAGAGTTCTCTGAAAATCTAGGGTTTTCGATGTGACGGTTACATCATTTCGTTTAGGGTGGAGGTTATGTCCACGTTTTCTGTGGGCAGTTTTGTGAGCGGAACACCCTTTACGTGTGGAAGATTATCGTGGTATGTGGGTCTCTCTTTCTTGTAGAAGATTCCGATTGGTATTCTGTCTCCCCATTCAAGCGCCTTCTCCAAAGCTTTTTTTCTGTTGGTTACGTCGTGACCCTCTTCTTCCAGTTTGTATACTCTCTGGCGGAACCAATCGTAGGTGTTTAGGTAGTTGAAGGTAACGCAGGGCTGGAAGACGTCAATGAATGCGAAGCCTCGGTGCTTTATTGCTTCTACAATCAAGTTTTTTAGGTGGAACATGTCGCCTGAGAAGCCTCTAGCCACAAAGGTGCCGTTGCTAACCAGAGCGTGAGCCAAAGGATTCAGCATGGGAGGTATAACCCCGAAAGGAGTCGATTTCGATTTAAACCCGGGCTGGCTGGTAGAGGTTGCCTGTCCGGTGGTTAAGCCGAGAACCATGTTGTCATGTACTATTAATGTCATGTTTATGTTGGTTCTTACGGCGTGGGCGAAGTGTCCCCAGCCCTCGTTGTATTGGTCAGCGTCTCCAGCGAAACCGACCACGGTTAAGTTGGGATTTGCGAGTTTGATGCCCTGTGCTAGGGGTAGTACTCTGCCGTGGATGCCGTGGAATCCGTTTATGTTCACGTAGTTGACCATTTTGCCGTGGCAGCCTATGCCTGACACAAGCACAGCCTCTTCTCTTTCAAGTCCAAGTTCTATGAGGGCTTTTTTGAATGCCATCAGGATTCCGAAGTTTCCGCATCCGGGGCACCAGGTGTTCGTTTTTGGCGTCTTCAAATCGTCTAGAGTTACCACTTAGAGCGCCTCCTTTATGCTTCTGGAAAGAGCTTCTGGGTTGAAGGGTCTCCCGTCGTACTTCAGAATTTTGTGGTCGACTGTTGTGAGAAGATGTTCTCGTATTAGGCTGGATAGCTGGGAGGTTTTGCTGTTCTCCACCACAATGGTCTTCTTGGCTGATTGTATTATTCTCTGAATCTTACCGGCTGGAAAGGGAGTCAGATACACGATTTGCAGATAATTGACTGTGATGTCTTCCTTGCTGAGAATTTTCATGGCTTCTCTTATGGGTCCCTTCGTGGATCCCCATGCCAGAATTGTTGCTTCTGCTTCTCCTGGACCATAAAATTTGACTGTCTCATAGTTTTCCAGTTCTTTGGTGAGTGCGTCCAGTTTCTTAAACCGTTTATCTGCCATTTTGGTTGCCAATACAGGGTCTTCGGTTGTGTATCCGAATTCGTTGTGTTCGTCAGCGTTGGTTCGCACTATGACGCCCTTTGTTCCGGGCATAGCTCTGGGGGAAATTCCGTTTTCTGTGAACTTGTGCCGCTTGTATTCTTCCTCTCCCGCATATTCGTCTTCGGTTATGAGGTGTCCGCGGTCGATTCCGATTCTGTTCTGGTCAAAAGGCTCACAGGTTCCGTTGCTTTCCGCCAGATACTTGTCCGAGATGATTAATGCTGGAATCTGAAATTTTTCTGCCAAGTTGAAGGCTTCCAAGGTCATGTAGAAGCTTTCCTCCACATCTCCCGGGGCGATTACGACTCTGGTGAACTCTCCCTGTGATGCGTGGATGGCGAATCTGAGGTCCCCCTGTGCAGTGTAGGTGGGAAGCCCTGTGCTAGGTCCGGGTCTCTGAACTAGGACTATTACAGGTGAGGTTTCGGTCATTCCGATCATGCCCAGCCCCTCGCTCATGAGACAGAAGCCGCCTCCAGACGTGGCTGTCATGGTTCTCACTCCGGCATAGGAGGCGCCGGCGACCATGTTGACTGCTGCTATTTCGTTTTCCACTTGGATCACAACCATCTTGTATTCTCTGTCTAGGGGCGCTAGGAAGTGGAGTATAGAGGTGGCTGGTGTCATGGGATACGCCGCATAGAGTTTGCAGCCTGCATTTATTGCTCCTAAGCCTATTGCCTCGTTTCCGGTGAGGAAGATTCTGTGTTTTCCAGCTGAGCCTGTTTTTTGGAGTCTGTATCCGAAATCATTCCCGTATTGTTCTCTGGTGTAGTTGTATCCTCGTTTTGCAGCTTCTATGTTCAGTTCAGCGGTTTTCGGCTTGAATGTGTCCCTTAATACGCTGTTCAGGAGTTCTGGGTCGCAGTCTAAGAGGGCTATTGCGGCTCCTAAAGCCACGGTGTTCTCCATGATTGTTGGTCCTTCAAGCTCCTTGACTGTCTTTCGCATGGGCACTGGGTAGAGTTTTATGTCGTTTCTTCCAAGTTCTTCATCGGTTATGGTGATTTGGTCCCCATCATAGATTACTCCAGCGCCTGAAACAAGTTCATGTTTGTGGAGGAGAATGGTTTCTTTGTTAAGGGCTAACAGAAGGTCAATGGAGTCGGCTTGCGAGTAAACCTGTTCACTGTCGGCTCTGACGGTGTAGAAGTTGTGTCCTCCCCGTATGAGCGATTGGTAGTCGTTGGCGCCGAAGACGTAGAGTCCTCCTCTTAGGCAGGTTTTGGCAAAAAGAAAGCCGGAACGAGTTATTCCTGCTCCAGCCTCACCGCCAACCAGCAACGAAAGCTTGTTAGTTATCAAACTGGCTCACCGGAATTAGATGAGTTTCTCGTCTGTTTCCAAGTTAATAATGTGAATAGCATTGAAGGGGCAAGCTTCGGCTGCTTGTTTGTGGCAATCCAGTTCGTCTAGTTCTACGGCTTCTCCGTTGGCGACCTTTTTTGCGCCTTCAACATGAGACTTTCCATCCTCATCAGAAAGATCGAACTTGGAGCATAATTCAACGCATGCCCCGAACCCCTGACAGACAGCGTGGTCAATTTCCACTCTGAATTTAGCCATAAAAACCACCTTATAACATACACTTTGCTGTTCTTAAGCTATAATCTTTACTCTCAAACGGTGAGCCTTCATTAGGAAGATTAAAACTGTGAACATCATAACCACGAACAAGAGCAAAATCATGTGAAAGGGAAATCTAGTAGATCAGCCTTTGAAAGTTTAAGTGTGCTGTTTCCGTTTTGTATTAGATGAGGGCTTCTGTGATGAGGGAAGCGATGTTTTACGAAAAGTTAGAGAATAAAACTGTTAACTGTAATTTGTGTAGTCACCGCTGCTCTCGAATTGCTGATTCTAAGAGGGGAATCTGTGGGGTCAGGGAGAACAGGGACGGAAAACTTTACAGTCTCGTATACGGCAGGGTTGCAGCTCGTTCCGTGGATCCCATCGAGAAGAAGCCATTATTCAATTTTCTTCCCGGCTCCAGATCATATTCCATAGCCACGGTGGGATGCAACTTCCGATGCGATAACTGCCAAAACTATGACATTTCTCAGCTGCCCAAAGAGCGGGGCATAATAGTTGGGCAGGACGTGTCGCCTGAGGAGATTGTTTTGGCGGCTAAACTAAGCAACTGCGAAAGCATAGCCTACACCTACAATGAACCCACCATCTTCTTCGAGTACGCCTACGACATAGCCAAGCATGCAAAAAAAGAGGGAATCAAAAATGTTTTCGTGACGAACGGCTACATCACCGAGGAGGCATTACGGGAGATAAGCCCATACTTGGATGCCGCCAACATAGACCTAAAGAGCTTCAGTGATGAGTTTTACCGGAAGAGCTGCGGAGCCCGCCTAGAACCTGTGCTGGATTCCATCCGACTATACAAGAGCTTAGGAATCTGGACTGAAATAACAACCCTGATAATTCCAACTCTCAACGACTCAGAAGAGGAGTTACAGAAAATTGCGGAGTTCATCAAAGAGGTGGGCGAGGAAACGCCTTGGCACATCACACAGTTCCATCCCACATATAAACTCATAGACCTGCCTAGAACACCCGTCACAATTCTACGAAGGGCCAGAGAAATTGGATTAGAAGCGGGGCTAAGATACGTTTATGAGGGAAACGTGCCCGGCGAAAATGGAGAAAACACTTACTGCTACAACTGCGGAAAACTGCTGATTCGCAGATTCGGTTACAGCATCCTCGAAAACAAAATCAAAAACTCGGCGTGCACTTACTGCGGAACCAAAATCGACGGCGTACACACATAAAACATAGGTTGTGTGCACATTTTCTTGTACTCTGCCTTGCTGGGTCTCAAAAGCCTAGAGAGTCGATGAGAAAGGAGAATCCAAAGTAGATTAGGACCAACCCGAAAACCGCCATCAATATGCGGTACCACTTGAATTGTAAAATCTTGGCGCCCCTCTTTGCTAGGGCAGAAACAAGAATAAGCCATGCGTAGTCCACCCAAACGTGACAAACATACATGAAAACGACACCAGCTAAGCCCGCAAACTCAAGAGAAATAAAAATCAGAGTCGCGCCAATAGTGAGCCACCAAACAATAAAGTAAGGATTCAAACCCGTTAATGCCAAACCAATCAAAAAGAGGTTTCTGGTAGCTTCTTGCCCAGTTTTTGTTTCTTCGGGTTTGTATGAGAATGAACCGCGTATCTGCATGGCACCGAAAACTATGAGAGCCACTCCTCCGGCAACTCCCACGATGAGCATGGCTGCGGGCTCGTTTGCTACGCTTAGGAGTCCTAGGGCTAATAGCATAACTAGGGTGAATTCGATTAAACTGTGGGCTATCGAGAAGAGTATGCCGCTTTTGGTTCCCGATTTGATGCCGTGAGAGATTGTTACAAAGAATAATGGTCCGGGAGCTAAGGCACCTGAGATGCTTAGAATAACAACTGTAACGGCGAAGTTAAGTGGGTCCATGAATGATGAAAACGGGAATGTGAATAATGAATCTTCTGCATATTATCAAGAACGCACAACCTTGACAGCGTGGATGCCCTAAATTTCTTTTTCATCTTCGCAGATTGTTTGGTGTATTTGTGTTGAACAGAAATACGAAAAGGTTTATTACATATTAAGATTTAATATATGGATCAGGGATAACCATCAAACTCAAAACGCAGAAAAGCCTCCAAAATGAATACGAAAAAGAATCCACGGAACCCCTAACGCTAACAGACTTTTCAAGAACACCCAAAGAAACCCATTACGCGTGTTCCCACTCTCTAACCGAAGATAACCTAGTCACACAAAGCTCAAACTCAAACCCCGCCTCCGCCGAAACGACAGACGAACCCCGCGAAAAAGACGCGCCAGAATGCGCCCATTATTTTGGATATGTTGCAAGCGGAGACAGAATCCCAGAAGAGTGCTTAACCTGCCCCAAGCTGCTGAAGTGTCTAACTAACAAAGACTACATCAAGGAGACATAACAGGAGCAGAAACATGAGAGCAACAGCCATCTTCGCCGCCTTTTTTATAATGTTCACCTCCGCCTCAATAGCTGTGCCGATTCCTCTATTCCCCGGAAACATGATTTCTACACTTTTTGGAATACCAGCTTCAGAATACATGCCCTATCTGGAAGCCTTAACAAACGGGCTGACCTACGGTTTCATCACTTGGATAGTATTCTTCCTAGTTGACAAAAAGATAGAAAAATCGATGTCAATAGATTCTAAAAGAATGACACGATAAAGAGAGGGGTCTGCCAGCCTTATAGTCTTCATACCCGTTAAGGTCGGTCTGGGACGGCTACATCATCCCCCATTAATGCTACAGCGTCCTCTACTATTTCAATATCATCCCAATCAAACGAATACTGCAACATACCAAACGTCTTATGGTATATGAAAAAGAACGGATACGCAGACACAACAATCGAAGCAGCAGGCAAAAAAGTAAGATACCTACAAAAAAACTGCAAGACCCCACAATACAACAAATCAGACTATACGACTTCAGACACTACTACGCAACAATGCTATACCACAAAACCAAAGACCTACTCTACGTCAAAGCACGACTAGGACACAAAGACCTAAGAACAACACTACGATACACCCAACTATTAGAAACACTAGAAAACGACGAATACCACTGCAAAACAGCAACCAACATCAAAGAAGCAACACAACTAATAGAAAATGGATTCGAATACATCCAAGAAATAGACGGAATCAGACTATACCGAAAACGCAAATAATAAAATCCTCTATTTTTTCACTAGGGGGTAAATTCTAACATTCTATCATTTTTATGTATAACACACGTAAACCATCATCCAAGAAATAATTTTGAATATTTTTCAATTCTAAGCCCCAAATCTTATATGGATTTTTCTCTTCTAAGTTAATTCTAGTGAATCCGCTATGAGTATGGAAGACTTGCTCAAGCAAATGAAAAGGGATAATGAGGATCTAAAGCTTAAATTAGATGCTATTCTTTCTGCGATTGTTCTTCCTCAACTTGGTGAAAATAAATCGGAAATCAAAGTGAACATTGAAAATTCAGTTAGAGGAATAGTTGGTAGAAAAATCTGGAATTCAATAAACGGAGAAAATACTCTTGCTGAAATTGGCACAAAAGTCAAACAATCACCTCAATCCGTTTTAAGTTACATCAAAAGATGGGAGCAAGCTAGTCCATCTCTTGTTTATGTGACTAAAATCAAAGAAGGAAATAAGATTTACAAACGAATTTTTGAAGTAAACCTTAAGAAACTTGAAAAAGCAAAAAAGAAAAAATAAATCGAGCTGGAAAGAATGGCAACAGAAGAACAAACAGACAAACTATTGAAATCTCTCCGGCGGATCGAGTCTAAACTCGATGTTTTAGTTAGACTGCAAAAAGCAAGTATGCCAAAGCAGAAAACCACTCCGACAGAAAAAGAAATTCTAAAATTATGTGATATGAAACATACAATACAAGATATTGTAAAAGAAACTGGAAAAAATGAGTCTAATGTTAATAGACTGTTATCTGAGCTAAGAAAAAAAGTTCTCATAAAATCAGTAAAAATGAACCGAAAATTAGTTTACAAGAGGCTTTAGATGTCATCCAAAAATAATGGTGGTCTAGGTAAAAAACTGGACAAAATTGGCAAAAGATTGGATATGATTGTAGTCATTATGCTGGCACAATCAGGTTTAAACCTAAAAGATATAGCTGAAATACTTGGAATCAGTGAAAGGACAATACGAAGAATTCTTCCATTCAGACAAATTAAGCAAAGTCAGAAGGAAGAATAAAAAAGCAATATAGAAGGGGTTTGTTTTACCCAAATCAATAAAGTCAATTGAAGAGTTTTTTAGGCATCACTTTTCTTCAATTCAAGGAAACCTTAAACGACGAGGTGATGACTTTATTGCAGGAACCGAGACTAAAGAATTAATTGATTATTATTATTCGTTATACAAATTACCAAAAATAACTCTTTTAGACAATGGAAAGCCTAAAGTAATCCCTGACAAACCGTCAAGTTCAGACATTAATACTGATTCAGTTCCAGTAACAATTAGATTCAATGTAGAAAATCAAAGAAGAATTATTGACTCCCTTCGACTAAATATTGACAAGAACAAAGGAACCATACTCGATATACAATGCGATGAAAACGGTTTTTTTATTAAAACAAAGATTTCCCCTCAAGATGCACAACAAGTAATAAACAGGTATGAAAAATTAATTTCAACGTTAGTTGCAAGAAAAAATCTTGAAATAAAAAAAAGAAATAAAACTTTTCGGGAGAAAATTTCAAGTCTTATAAATCAGCGTAAAGAAACATTAAAAACAAAAGAGCAGATGATTGGAGAATTATCCAAAATTATTCCCATTGTAAAAAAATCTAAATCGACATCTCCAATTCTTCCATTAACAAGAAAAAAACAAATACTGATTAATCCTCCCAAACCGAAAATTTCAACAAATCCAAAAATTGACCCTAAAATTCTTGAAGCAATCATGGATATTTTGATAAAAGGCGGACATACCTTTGAGTCAACACCAGAAACATTTCTTAAACTTGATGAACCTGATTTGAGAAATATCTTGATTAGTTTTCTAAATGGTAACTTTGAAATACGTGCCGTTGCCGAAGCCTTTAACAAATTGGGAAAATCCGATATTTCTCTACCATATTCGGGAAATAACATATTCATTGCTGAGTGTAAATTTTGGGGCGGAATGGAAAAGTATTCTAAAACAATTGATCAATTATTCAGATATTTATCATGGAGGGAAAATGTAGGAGTTTTGATTTTTTTTGTAAGAGAAAAAAATTTTACATCCATTATTAGAAAAGCAAAAAAGTCTGCCAGTTCTCACAGTTCATTCATAAAAAAATCAATAAAAGAAAAATCAACATCTTATTTTATTACTCAAAATGTGTTTCCTGATGATGAAGAAAAAGTAGTGGAAATTCATCACTTGTTATTCACACTTTATTGTCCACAATAATTCAAATGAAATTCTGCACATTCCTAGCTACCGCTATCGAAATGTTTGACTTTTTCAACGAAAACAACAAGACCATCCTCCTCATAATCCTCAAACGAATCCCGCTCCTCACTCAAACTCAAACGCTTACTACCAAAATAACGAATCTCAACCAGATCATGCTGACAAATAGGACAAACATCCTTACGCATTTCTGGAGTAACCTTCAACTTACGATAACTACAATTACCAAACCAAGTAGCAATATGAAAACGTCTGGGACGGCTACATTATCCCCCAGAAACTCGGAGCCGCCTCCACTTTAAAAGCTTTATCACTTGTGTGCTATGTGAACACGTGATGTGTAGACTACCGAAAATTGTGGCACTAGAGCCAAGAGATTTTGATTATGTTACGTTTTTCTAGCCGTCTTATCGCTTCGAGGAACTCACTCTTCTGTTTTCCGTCGAGCTCGAAATGCTGCATCATATCCTTCACCGGAGTTTGAGCAGATCCGCACCTTTGATTCCGACGCTGCAGGTAATTCACGACACGCCGCTCGATCTTTCCACACTTCCAAGTGGTGTTTCGAAGTAGAGTGGCTATAGACATAAGCATCTTCTGAGCCTCTAACCCTCTTCGCCTAACCAGAATCTTTCACCCCAAAGCTACTTTACATATCGATACTGTGCCTATAATTATTTGTTGCTCTCTTTCTACCTAAAACTTCGTCTATTCTAGTTTTCCGTGTTTTGCTTCAAAATTGACACTGTAACTTCTTTTACCCTTTTCATCGGTTACGACTTTGGTTCCTTCTGGAAAGGTGACGCCAGTTAAGCGCCTAAATGCTTTGCCGAAATCATCATATTGGTCATCAAACCAGCACAGGACGTATCTGTCAGCTTTTCCCTCTTTGCTAGATATGTAGTCAATATCTCCCATGAGCGGAAAGAAATCCTCAAGGGTACATCCAA
>Ga0315550_1003061_pt1 | contig 10133 bp, 5 predicted proteins | sample SalMarSW160190MG_2_FD_203100 | JGI IMG/M metagenome (GOLD analysis project Ga0315550, IMG submission 203100) | Salt marsh sediment microbial communities from the Plum Island Ecosystem LTER, Massachusetts, United States - Salt Marsh Sediment SW1601-90 ... | reverse complement strand
GCGCGCGGGGCAGCGATCGATTTCGAGTCGGCCTTTTACACGCCCGATTCGAGCCGGGCCAGCCGCGTCTCGATCGTCCGGCCGTTCGAGCACGTCAGCGAGACGGGCGCCTACGGCCACCCCGAACTGGCGACGCCGGAAAAGGGAGAAGCCATCCTCGCCGCGGCCGCCAAGGAAGTGGTGGCTTGCGTGCGCGAGGTCGCGACCTGGCCATCGCTCGAACCCACGTGACGGGCACCGCACGGGCCTCGATCGCGCTGCCATCCGACCTCTCGTTCATCGTTCCTCTGCCTCGCCGTCGAACAGGTCGAGCAGCGCGTCGTACGCATAGTTGCCGGCGAGCTCCCTCAACCCGGCGGCAACGCGCGCATCGTGGGTCTCGACCTGACCGATCAGCTCGTACAACCGCTCGATATCGGCGCTGAGCGTCGCCTGTTGCATCGCCGCCACGAGCTCTCCCGACAGGCCAGACACGGCATCGTGCGGCAGCGGGACCTCGTCCGCATACTCTCCCGGTGCCTCGTCCCCCTGCTGAAGATCGAGGCGGGCCTCGGCTCCCACCGGAGGCACGCGTGCCGAAGCGGCGTCCAGCAGCTCGCGCACCCTGCGCGCCAGGACAGGCGGGGTAAAGGGCTTGTGCAAGAAGGGCACGCCCGAACCGAGGACGCCGCGCTGCACGATGGCGTCGTCCGTATAGCCAGAGGTATAGAGCACGGCCATTTCCGGGCGCTGCGGGAGCAGCCGTTCTGCCAGCTCCCGCCCGCTCATGCCCGGCATCACCATGTCGGTCAACAGCAGGTGGATCGGTTCCGCGTGCTCGCCTGAGCGGTGCAGCGCCTCCTCCGGGTCGCCCGCCTCGAGGACGGTGTACCCGCACTTTTGCAGAGTACGGCAGGCCAGGGCAAGCACGGCCTTTTCGTCCTCCACCACCAGGATCGTCTCTGTGCCGCGCACGAGAGGCTGCGCGGTCGGCTCGTGGGTGGCTGCCTCTACCGCTCTCTCCAGCCGCGGCAAGTAGACCTTGACGGTCGTGCCGATCCCGAGCTCGCTCTCGATGGCAATGTGCCCCTCACTCTGCTTGACGATCCCATAGACCACGGCCAGCCCGAGCCCGGTGCCCTTGTCTTTGCCCTTGGTGGTGAAAAAAGGCTCGAACGCGTGCGCCTTGATCTCCTCGCTCATGCCCACGCCCGTGTCGCTCACAGCCAGCATGACGTACGACCCCGGCGTGACCTCGACGTGCTCGCGCGCGTACACCCTGTCCAGCACGACATCTGCCGTCTCGAGCGTCAGTTGGCCTCCATTCGGCATGGCATCGCGCGCGTTCACGGCCAGGTTCATGATCACCTGCTCGATCTGCCCGGGATCCGCCTCCACCCGGCCTAGACCGGGAGCCAGAAGAGTAACCAGCTCGATATCCTCGCCGATCAGGCGGCGCAGCATTCGCTCGAACTCGGCGATCACGCCGTTCAGGTCGAGCACCTGCGGCTGCAGGATCTGCCTGCGGCTAAAGGCCAAGAGCTGGCGGGTCAGCCCAGCTGCCCGCTCTGCGGCCTGGACCACGTCGCCCAGGTCGGCGCGCAGTTGTGGGCCCGGCGGCCAGTCGTGCGGGTCGTCGGAGGCCAGGCCCTCCAGGATGAGGTGGCTGTAGCCCTGGATCGCGGTCAGGACGTTGTTAAAGTCGTGCGCCACGCCGCCGGCCAACTGCCCGATGGCCGCCAGACGATCCTGCTGGCGAACCTGCTGCTCGATCTGCCGCTCCTCGGTCACGTCGCGCAGGACCAGCACCCAGCCGCTCCGCTCGAGCTGGTCACCGACGGGCTGGGCGGCCAGCTCGAAGAACTGGGAGGGAGGGCCCGCCACCTCCATACTGTGCCACGTCCCCACGGCCGGCGGAGAGAGCAGTTCGGCCAGCCGGCGCCCGCCCAGGTGGGTGAGCACCTCCCCCTGCTGCACACCATCGAGGGCCTCCAGGTACGCGCGGCCGGCCGGGTTGACGATCGCGACGCGCAGGTCGCCGTCCAGAAGGACGATGCCCTCGGGCACGGTGCGGATGATCTGCCGCACCTGCTGCGCCTGTTCGCGGGCCGCAGCCAGCAGGCGAGCGTTCTCGATGGCGGAGGCAGCCTGGCTGGCGACGGCCCGCGCCCGCTCGGCGTGCTGCTCGGTGTAAAAGCCCGGCTGCTCGTGGTGCAGTGCCAGCACGCCGACCGTCTCTTCGCGGACGACGAGGGGCACGCCCAGCCAGCAGCGGACGCGGTCGCTGCCACGCACCTTTCTCCAGTCCACGTCGGCGGCAGTGTCCGGGACGATGACCGAGCAGGATTCGCGCAGAACACGTTCCACGTGGGGCAAGACGACCACCTTCCGCGGAAGATCCGGCTCCGGGTCGGGACCCGTGCTCCACCGGGCGACGACCTCGAGCGCGTCCCCGGCCTCGAGCATCACCTCGGCGCTGTCACACTCGACCAGGCGGGCGAGATGCTGCAGCGCGAGGGAGAGCACCTCCTGGCGCTCGAGGCTACTGTTCACCGCGGCCGTTACCTCGCGCAGGGCCTCGGCCAGCAAGCGCTGTTCGCGCTCTGCCGCCAGCAGTTGCTCCCGCTCTTCCTCTGCCTGTCTCCGCTCGGTGACGTCGCGGATGACGCCAAAGGCGTCCCGTTGGTTTCCCTGCTCGTCGTAATGGATCCGCTCGTTGACCTCGAGAAAGCGGGTGTCGCCGTTCCTCCTGACCGAAAACTCGTACTGTACTGACTCTTGGGCTTCGTGGGCTGCCCGGACGTACCTCTCCAGGGCGTGCTCCAGGTACCCGTTTCTCTCGGCGCCGCGCTCGACCATCACCCGAAAGAGATCCCGGCCGGTCAGGGCGCTCGCGGGAACGCCGAGCAGCGCTTCACAGGCCCCGCTGATAAACGTGATCCTTCCCGCCGCGTCGACGGCATAGATGACGTCCTGGATATTCTCGTTGACGTGGCGATAGCGTTCCTCGCTCTCTTGCAGCGCCTTTTCCGCCCGCAGCCGCGAGAGGATGCTGGCCAATTGGGCGGCGATGGCCTGCAGGGCTTCTTGCGCAGCGATCGGGATCTCGTCGCGAGCGTGCGACGAGACGGTGAGGCAGGCGATCACCTGTCCCTCGTGGTGCACCGGCAGGATGGCCGTGCTCTGCAGGCGGTCCGCCGGCCCTGCATCGGCGACCGGCAGGCCCAACTCCTCGCCGTGCGCGAACACCGGGCTGCCCGCCCTGATCAGTCCGGCGAGCGGCAGAGATGGATCGAGGTGAGCGATGCCCTCGATCAGCGCGGTCGAGAGCCCCTGCGAGAAGGCAAGGTTGAGCGCGCCAGAAAGCGGGTCGACGAGGTAGACCCCACCGCTGTCCATCCCCGAGACGTCGATGGCCACCCGGGTGCAGAGGCGCAGCGCCTGGTCGAGGTCGACGGTCGCGCTGAGCGCCGCGGCCAGGTCGCGCTGCGCCCGGGCCAGGTGCTCCGCCCGCCTGCGTTCCACCACCTCCTGCCGCGCCGCGTTGAACAGGCGGGCGTTCTCGATGGCGACCGCGGTCTGGTTCGCCAGGGTCGTCAGCGTGGACTCGTCCTCCTGAGAAAAGGTCTCCTCCGAGCGCTTGGGACCGAGGGCCAGCAGGCCGACGATCTCGCCCTTGGTCTTGAGCGGGACAAAGAGCTCTGCCCCGAGGCGCGCCAGGTCGCGCCGATCCTGATCCCAGAGCGCCCGGAAATAGGGCTGGACGTCGATGTCGCGCCGGGTCAGGACGTCGTCGCGCTCGGCGTACCACCTGAGGATGGGATGATTTCGCCTCAGCTCGAACGGCGCCTCCAGCTCCGGCCCACTGGAAGCAACCAGGCGGAACGCGCCCGTCCTCTCCTGCTTGAGCAGGATACTCGATCGTTCCACGTGCAAGGCGGCGGCGATCTCGTCCAGGATCGTACCAGTGAGCCGGTTCAGGTCCAGCTCGGAAGCCGCGACACGGCTGACCGTCTGCAGCATGACGCCGGCATCGTATTTCTCGCGAAAGAACAAGCGATCGATCCACAGTTGCGCCTTGTCGCGAAAGGGTTGGGCCACGAGGGCGCTGGCGATGGCGACGACGAGGGAGAGGAGGAAAAGCTGGGGCCTGGCGATGGCCTGGAAGAGCCGAAAGGCGAGCAAGACGAACAGGAAGTAGCTGGCGCCAACGATCACCGTCGGGATCGAGTAGAGCAGTCCCTTGCGAATGACGAGCGAGACGTCGAGGAGCCGGTGGCGGAGAATGGCATACGCGATCAGCAGGGCATTGACCAGGTTGACGGCAATGTCGATCGGGTAGCGGCCCAGCGGCGTGGCGTTCACGAGCGTACCCACAGAGACGAGCGTGAGGCCGATCAGGGGATAGCGGATGCGGTTGCGATAGACCACGTCCCTCGTCTGCCTGTATCTCTTGATCAGGTCCGCTACCGAGAAGCCGATGTAAAAGTACCAGTAAAGCCCAGCCAGGGCCACGCTCGGCCCAAAGGCAAAGGATACGCTTCCATCTTTTGCGACGTTGGCCCCCTGGATCATGCGCCCGCTCGTAAAAGCGGCAAAGAGGGCGGCATAGGCCGCCAGGGAGAGATAGGTCCAGGCCCTGTCTCTCTTGATCACCAGGAAAGCGCCGGTAAACCAAAAAGCGATCGGCGGCAGGGCCAACCCGACCACGCTCTGAAAGATAGCCCAAAAGATCGGCGGCACGAGGGGGAACCGGGCGTGCAGAGCTACCGAGCCGAGGCTCCACACGGCCATGACGGCGAGGTATAGGGCAAAGATCCGGTGGGCCTTGCTGCCAGGGCGATGCAGCGCAACGAGGAGCAGCAGCGTTCCATAGCTGATCGAGGCCACGATCGGAATGGCGAGCTTGATGGTCATTGACGCGTCCCCATCGCTACAGCCAAGGCCGGCACGGCACGCCGATCGTACCGGCCTTGGCTCCTGTCGCCCAGATCGTCCACGTTCTCCTCACCCTCGACCAATGTAAGCAGCAAACGGGCTCCCTACGTACTCTGACGGAGCAAATCGGCCATCACCTCGTCCGAGGGCTTCATCCGCACCGGCTTGAGCTGGGCCAGGTCGGCGCCCTGCGCCTGCTTCTCGGCCATATAGCGCTCGAACGTGCCGGGCGAGAGGAGGGTCACCACAGGCGGATCCCCGTGCATCACCTCGATCCAGTCGCGGTACTCGGGATCGAGATCCTGGAGACAACCGTGCACCGCCTGCCCGACAGCCTGGGCGTCTCTGTGCTCGTGGTCCTTGCCCTCGATATAGAGGTGGATCCACGGCCCGCTCTCGCCCACGTCCTTCCTGGCCGTCCAGTCGCTGTAGGCGATCTTGGCATTCTCGAGTGCCCAGGCAATGCTGCGCTCGGTCAGCCGGGTAAAGCCGCCCAGGTCGATGATGTCGTCCGCGCGGGCGTGGAACACCATCTGGGGGATATCGATGCCATGCTCCTCGTCGCGCAGGGCAGTGATCTCGACCAGGTCACCGACCCGGTATCGCACAAAGGCACCGCCGTGGAAATTGGTGCCCACGATCTCGTAGATCTGGCCGGGCTGGACCTCGTCCAGCAGGACCGTGCGCGGCTGGTAGGCCGGATCCTGCCTTGATTTGAGGTGTTCCTCCTCGGGGATAAACTCCCAGAAGGACATGTCGGGGACAAAGGTCAGGCTGGTGTTCCAGGTGGTGAAACTCGTTAGGCCGAGCTCGGTGCAGGCGTATCCCTCCAGCGGCGCCTTGCCCCAGTAGTACTCGATCCGGTCACGGTAGATGTCCATGTCGGTGCCCCCGGCGGCCACGGCCTTGACGGACCACAGGTCCTTGGGAAGGAGCGGCCGGCCGGCCAGCTTGCTCTTGATCAGGCCCTTGGCCAGGCGGAGGGCAACCTTGGGCTGGAGGAGCTGCTTGGCGTCGAAACTGCTCGACTGCCGTTCGAACTGCTCCCCCACCCGCACCAGGACGCTGGCCAGGGCATAGCAGACGTCGATGCCGTCGCGGAGCGCAAGCTGAAAGCCCTGGGCGATCCGCTCCTGGAAATCGCCCCCCTCGGCGTCCAAGGGCGGGATGCAGGTAAAGGGAAAGTGCTCGAGCGAGCCCGGGCCAATCACGGCGCCCGAGACGTAGGGAGGCGGGCCCAGGGTGGCGAACATGATGTCGCCCTCCTCAAAGACAAAGGCGCCCTTTTGCTCCGTCGAAGCAAAGATAAAGCCGGCCAGCATATAGAGGCTGAATTTCTCGTACTGCCCCCTGGTATAGGGCACCCACTTGGTATCGTACGCGCCCGAGCGGCCAGAAGTGCGCGTCCAGACGTAGGGCGCCTCGGGGAGCACGCTCTCCTGCTTCTCGGTCAGGTATGGAATATAGTCCTCGTACGTGGTGAGCGGGACGTCGCGCCGGAACGCTTCGACGGTGTCGGGTACCGCGCTGCCGAGCAGCTTGCGCCCGAGCTCGCACTGGCCGAGCCGTTGGATCTGCTCGAGCAAGAGCCCGTTCTGGATCTCCATGAACTCGGCCATGTCGAGATCGATAAAGCCGCAGTAGCGGCTCCAGATCTCGTCCTCTCTCCCTCGCCTGAGCAGCTCGATCGCGGTCAACATTTGTTTCCCTCCTCGTGTTCTGGACCTGGCGAAACCGCCCTGGAACCAACCGGACCCTGCGGTGCCGGGCGCAGGGTCGCGAAACACGCACCGATGCTCCTCCAGGTGGGGATCAGCATCGGTGTCTCGTGCCGATAGTGCGCATAGCCGGGGAACATGTGCGGGAAGTAGAAGCGATCCTGGACCCATACCAGGAGGACGTCGAGAACAAGCCACAGCGGCGCCGCGATCAGGAGCCACCTCGACCGCGAGACCCACAGGAGCGCCAGCATGAAAAGACCCAGCCAGAGGACGCCGGGGTGCCGGGTCAGGGCATAGGTGCCGGTCGTGACCAGCTTGTCTCCCACGCCGGCAGCCAGGGAGGTCTGCCGGAAGGGGATCTCGATGAAGAGAGAGTAGACGAGCAGGAGAAAGGAAGCGACCAGCAGCGGCCAGCCGGCCCAGGAGAGCGCGGCGGGGAGCAGGACCCGGGGCCCGCGCAGGCTGGCCCCGAGAAACGCGAGCGTCAAGAGGAGCGCGGTAACCAGCCCGATCCCCTGCTTGACGCGCGGCAGGTCGTGGATCGCCGCGAGGTCAGACAGGGACAGCACGACAAAAGCCAGGCAGCCGAGCAGGATGTATGGCATGCACCACCTAGTTTGCAGACGCCAGCCCGGGGGCAGAGGTAGAGTAATCGAGCGCTGCATACAAACTGCTCTGTCCGCCCCATGCGAACCAGATACATATGTAGTTTATCATAGAGGGGAAGCGACGGCAAGCCCGGGCAGCCGGTGGGGGACGCGCACGTGCGCGACTTGCGCTCCCGCGGCAGCGGTAGTACACTGGCGATATAGAGAGTGAGCTGAGCACAAACGACGTGCACTGAAGCGACAGGAGTGGACCGTGTGTGGGACGGGCATCCTGGCAGCCAGCAAAGGACCACGCGCCGTGCGGGAGATCGCACGGGCTGCGTGGTTTTATAGTCTCTACCCATATCTTTCCATGCGATCTGCTCTCCTACCCGCATCAAGAAACGGCTGAGCGATGACCATGACGCGCCGGGCGCCTCTGTGTCGACCGGCGCGACACGAAGCACATGAGGCACAAGGCGATGGAAACGAGAACCCTGGGCAAGACCGGCCTCGAGGTCGGTGTGATCGGGCTCGGCACCGAACACCTGGCCTTCAAACGCGAGAACATGGATGCGGTGCTCGACTTGGCCGTAGCAGGGGGCGTGAACTATATCGATCTCTTCAGTGACCCCACTGGCGCCCTGGCCGACTATTGCCAGGCCATCGGCCCAGCAATATACCGGCATCGGGACGAGTTGGTGCTCACCCTTCACTGGGGCTTTGTCTACCACGAACCGGTCGATCGCTGCCAGCGCTCTTTCGATCAGGCCCTCGACCTGCTGGGGAACGGCCACGCCGAGGTCGCCATGCTCACTATGGTCGATTCGGAGTCACTGTGGCAGAATTGGGCGATGCAAGGGATCGAACGGCTGGGCCAGTACCGGCGCGACGGACGCATCGGTACTATTGGCCTCAGTAGTCACAATGTGAACATCGCCCGAATGGCGGTCGAGTCGGGCCTGATCGACGTGCTGATGTTCCCGATCAACCTCTACCAGCACCACGGCGATATGGCGCGCGCCGCACTGCTCAAGACCTGCGTCGAACACCAAGTTGGCGTCGTCGCCATGAAGCCCTACCACGGCGGCCGGCTCTTGTCCACCGTAGGCCGGCCGACCGGTATCACGCCCGTCCAATGCCTGCACTATGTCCTTTCCCAGACCGTTACCACTGCCGTGCCTGGTGCTCGCAATGCCGCCGAGATGCGCCAAGCCCTCCGCTACATGGGGGCGACCAGTGAGGAAAAGCAGTTTGCCCTCCTCCACGACGAGCTTACCGAGCGGCTCCACGGACAGTGCCTGAGCTGCTTGCACTGCCTTCCGTGTCCGCAAGAGATCAACATTCCCGGCATCATTACCAACCTGGAGTATGTCGAGTGCTACAGCGGCTCGCGTTGGTCAGAGCAGTACAACCGCGAGCTGTACCACAGCCGCCGGGCCAATGCATCGGATTGCATCGAGTGCGAGGTGTGCATCGAGCGCTGCCCGTTTGGAGTCGACATCATTGGCAAGATGCGCCGTGCGGTGGAGGTCTTTGGGACCACCGCATAGCGGATCCTCTGCTCCTCGGGTACTCTCGTTTCCGAGCTTCGCCGGGAAAACCTCGCCGGGATGCAATTGAAGTGGCACAGCTCTTGGGACGGAGGGTTGAGCCACAAAAGGGAAGGTAGAACAGATGAGCACACTACTTGAGGAGATAGCATCATGAAAGTCGTCGTTATCGGCGGCAAAGGGCACATCGGGACCTACCTCGTCCCCCGGCTGGTCGAGGCCGGGCACGAGGTGTCGGTCGTGACGCGGGGGCAGCGGGCGCCCTATTCGCCGCACTCGGCGTGGCGAGAGGTGACACAGGTGACGATCGACCGCGCGCATGCCGAGCGGGAGGGCACCTTTGGGCCGCGGATCGCGGCGCTGGGGCCGGAGGCCGTGGTCGACTTGATCAGCTTTACCGTGGCCAGCACGCAGCACCTGGTGGAGGCGCTGCGCGGACGCGTCCGCCACTACTTGCACTGCGGCTCGATCTGGGTCAAGGGCGAGCTGGTCGAGGCACCGACGCGCGAAGAGACGCCCTCGCCGCCCTTTGGCGAGTATGGGATCAACAAGGCGGCGATCGAGGACTATTTGCTGGGCCAGGCGCGGGCGGGCGATTTCCCGGCGACGATGGTCAACCCAGGGCACATGGTCGGCCCAGGATGGCCGCCGATCAACCCGGTGGGCAACGCCAACCCGGAGGTGTTTCGCCAGTTGGCGCGCGGCGAGACGCTCTACGTACCCAATTTCGGCATGGAGACGCTGCACCACGTCCACGCCGACGACGTGGCGCAGGTCTTTAGCAATGCAATGACGCACTGGTCGGCGGCGGTCGGGGAAGCGTTTTTTGCTACCTCGCCCGCCGCGGTGACGCTGCGCGGCTATGCACGCGAGGCAGCGCGCTGGTTCGACCAGGAGGCGGACCTGCAGTTCCTCCCCTGGGAGGAGTGGAAACGAGCCTGCGGCTTGCCAGAGGCGGACATCGACACCACCTACGCCCACCTGAGCCACGGGCAGTGCTGCAGCATCGACAAGGCGCGCCGGCTGCTGGACTACCAGCCGCGCTATACCTCCTTCCAGGCGATCCGCGAAGCGGTCGAGTGGATGGTGGCGCAGGGAACGATCGAGGCGGTTGCGCGCCAACCGTGATCTGGTGTATCATGTCCCCACGATCGTGCGCGCTTTCCAGGATGCATTCCATACCGGCCGCTCGCGCCATCTAGCCGCGTCGATCGACCCGCACCATTTCCTACCATCATTTCGACGTCGTTGCGCACCGCAGCGAACGACCCAAAGCCTAGAGGAGACCCTGACATGAGCAGCTCTTACCACAACAAGATCCTGTGCGTGAACCTGACCGACCGGACGATTACCGT
>Ga0315550_1003060_pt1 | contig 10134 bp, 6 predicted proteins | sample SalMarSW160190MG_2_FD_203100 | JGI IMG/M metagenome (GOLD analysis project Ga0315550, IMG submission 203100) | Salt marsh sediment microbial communities from the Plum Island Ecosystem LTER, Massachusetts, United States - Salt Marsh Sediment SW1601-90 ... | reverse complement strand
TCTACTATCAGAATAATTAAAATAGCTATTTCATAAAAAGGCCGTTTCCTTTTACAATGCTCTTTTATACAATTAGTTTGGAACAATGCAAGATATAAATTTAATAAATAGCTAACGATTATTTTTAAACTATGAATGACCTCGAAGTATATAAAAAAGCAATATCCGTTCTCAGCAGGGGCGAAAATATTGCTTTGATAACAGTGATATCCACAACGGGCTCGACTCCCGGGAAAATTGGCTATAAGATGCTCGTTTGGGGCAAAAATGGAGAAACTATAAGCACCGTGGGAGGAGGATTGAATGAAGCTAATGTCATTAATATAGCCAAAAATATCCTGCCTAAGATTGAAAACCAGGTAGCCGAATTTAACCTCGATGGAGCTGAAGATGACGAAAAAGGAATATGCGGAGGGTCAATAGAGTTTCTTATTGAAACCTTTGACAAAAAAAGTCTGCCCTTATTCAAAGAGCTTTCAGCCGTTATCGAGGACGGACTCTGGGGCGTCCTTATTTCAATTATTTGTCCCAGCAGGGCGCCTGAAAAAATCTTTCTAAGAAGTATCGAGAAGCTTGATACCGCCGCTGACATTCATTTTTCCCCCGAAGTCACTGCATCCATAAAAGAGCTCGTGGCTAAAGAACGCCCTGCAAAGAAGACGTTGGAGGATGGAGTAGAAATATTTATCGAAACGATCGCCGAACAACCGATGGTTTTCATTTTTGGCGCAGGACATTTATCCTACCATATATCAAGGTATGCAAAATCTGTAAATTTTCGAGTTACTGTATGTGATGACAGAGTCGAATTCGCAAACAAAAACAGATTTCCGGATGCAAGTAATATTATTGTCGAAGACTATAAAAGAATTTTCGATAAAATCGACATCAACAGGAGCTCATATATCGTTATTGTTACACAGGGACATAAATTCGATGAAATAGTTCTCGAAAGAGCTGTCAAGACGAACGCAAAATATATCGGAATGATAGGGAGTAAGAGAAAGACACTTACTATTCTGAAAAACCTCCACGAAAAGGGAATTCCGATAAGAACACTTGAGAGGGTTTATTCTCCTATTGGTATTTCGATAGGCGCATTTACCCCCGAAGAAATTGCTCTAAGCATAGTTAGCGAGCTTATAAAAATAAGAAGGCTCGGAGATACGCCCGAAACAAATCATATGAGAATAACCCTTTCAGAAGAGCTGCAAGAAGGAAAATTATGATAAACGCAATAGTATTAGCTGCAGGCGAATCCAAACGAATGGGCAAGTCAAAGCCCTTATTAAGGTTTAATGATAAAACGTTTTTAGAACAAATCATCTCAGCACTTAGAATCTCCGATGTAGACAGAATCACCATAGTCCTTGGAGCAGGTGCTGAAATGATAAAAAATTCGATTGATTTATCCGGAACCAATATTGTTATAAATAAAGATTATCAAAAAGGGCAGCTTTCGTCTTTAATCGCGGCAATAGAGGACACCCCGCAAGAGACGGACGCCATCCTCGTCTGTTTGGTGGACAATCCATTTATTACCAAAAAGGTTATTAATAAGATTATCGCTAAATTCAGGGAGACGAATAATCCAATCATTGTCCCTGTCTTCAACGGAAAAAGAGGGCATCCTACATTATTCTCAAGGTCACTGTTCAGCGAGCTGGTGAACGCACCGAAAGAACAAGGCGCCAGGTACGTCCTGCATTCGAACGCAGAAAAAGTTCTCGGGTTTGAAACATCCGAGAGCACGATACTGACCGGTATTGATACTCCCCAGGACTATCGATTTCAGTTCGGGACCGATCCATAAAGAGTGCTTTGAAAACACCCACGAGGGTTCTTCCATGCCGTATAACATACGAATTGTGAGTACGTACCCACCACGAAAGTGTGGTGTAGGGACATTTGCACGTGATTTGGCCAACTCGCTTGAAAACTTCACGGGAGAAGTGGGCCATATAAGAGTTGCGGCAATCGATAAAGACAAGCTGCCGTATAACATTCCGGTGGACCTCATCATTCATCAGTACAATCCGGAATCCTGGCACAAAGCTACCGAGGACATAGTTGCCAGGGCACGCGAAAGTACCAATCCAACTGTGGTTCTATTGCAGCACGAATACGGACTTGACCCGGACAAGGATGGCAGCGACTCAAGAGGTACCAATTTTGTCGCAATGGCAAAAGCATTACACAAGCAGGAGTTTATGACCCTGGTCTATTTGCATACCGTTCTTGATAGCCCGGACGAACATCAAAAAAAGGTCATGCAGGACCTTGCCGGCAACAGTGACGGACTTCTTGTTACAACGGACAGTGCGGTTGATATACTCGAATCAGCCACTTATGGAATCAGCCGTTCAAAAGTCAGGCATATAGACCATGGGATTAGAATGCAACATCCTTCTCAATTTGACCGGTTAGCGATAAAACAGGAATATGGCCTGGAAAATCAGCTTCTGGTTACAACGCTTGGACTCCACTCGCCGGGCAAAGGACTGCAATACAGCATTCGAGCTTACGCTAAGTTTTTGAATGAATCGTGTACGAAAGCTCAAAGAGAGAGGGTAGTTTATTTGATTGCAGGAGCATGCCATCCTGAATTTGTAAAATCAGAAAGTGGAAAGCCATACCAAGAATATGAAGCGATGCTTGATGAGTCTCTTGAAGATTCCAAGCTGAGATGGTGCAAAATCAAAGAGTTTCATACTACGGATTTTAGACAGTACGATGTTGTTTTTCTTGATGCTTTTCTGGACGAGAGTACTTTGTTGAAGCTTTACGGCGCGACAAATATCATGGTGCTGCCTTATCTTAACATGCAGCAAATATCAAGCGGCATATTAGCAGATACCGTGGGTTCAGGTAGAGTAGTTATTGCAACGAAATTTAAGTATGCGGCCGAGCTGATCAATCCAGAGGCTCAAGGTAAGGACGGTGCCATTATCGGCCCTCGTGCCAGAGGCGTTTTGGTCGATCCCGGTGAGCCTTCGGTCGAACAAATAGCACAGGCCCTTGACTATCTCATCTTCAATCGAGACGAACGCCTTGAGATGGAAATACGTGCTCACGAGAGAGGCTATCAGATGAGGTGGCACAACTCGGCTTGGGAGCTGCTGCAGTACATCCAATTCGTCAAAGAAAAACAGGAGATAGTTACCGGCAGGGGGATGGAATTCACCAGAGAAAAACCGTCGATTTTCGAGAGGAAGCATGAGTGATGTTACCCGCATTTTGAACGCAATCGAGCAAGGCGATGCTAAGGCCGCGGACGAGCTGCTTCCGTTAGTATATGAAGAGCTGCGTCTCCTTGCTGCTCGGAAGATGGCACAGGAGCTCCCTGGCCAGACACTACAGGCAACTGCCCTTGTTCACGAGGCTTATATTCGGCTGGTCGGTGAAGAAACCCAAAATTGGAGAAGTCACGGACATTTCTTTACAGCCGCGGCTGAGGCCATGCGCCGAATTCTTATCGATAATGCACGTCGCAAAAAGAGCCTTAAATATGGTGGTGATCGCCGGCGAATTGATCTCGACAAAGACGCTCTCAAGTACGATGACGACTCGTCTGTGGATGACCTGATAGCATTGGATGAAGCTCTTGGTCGTCTCTCAGAAAATGACAAGATTAAGGCGGAAGTGGTCAAGCTCCGCTACTTCGCCGGCATGAGCATCGAGCAAACGGCAGAAATTCTGGGAATTTCACCAACTAAAGTTAAGCGTTATTGGGTATATGCCCGGGCCTGGCTGCTACGTGAGATTAGCTAAGCCAAGGCGCTTCCATAATGATTCGAAACACACATTTTTTTGGAAATTTCCAAAATTTTATGGTCCTCTTAAGCTCTCAATTACGCGTTATATTATGGAGTCATATTGCAAAGGAGCTTAGCAGTGGGAATCGAACACAAAAACGAAGAACAAATCTTCAATGCAGCGGTCCAGTTTGAAAGCCGCGCCGAGCGGGATGCCTATGTCGCAAAGGCGTGTGGAGATGACCAGAAACTCCTTGCAGGTGTTCAGGCTTTGCTCCAGCATCACGATGCGAACAGCTTTTTAGATGCCCCTATCCTGGAACCTGACCTTATCTTGGACAACTCTCCCCTCACAGAAGGCCCAGGTACGATTGTCGGGCGGTACAAGCTCTTGGAAAGAATAGGCGAAGGCGGGATGGCGGTTGTCTATATGGCTGAGCAGGAAAAGCCCATTCGTCGTAAAGTCGCCTTGAAGATAATCAAATTAGGAATGGACACCAGATCGGTCATCGCACGTTTTGAAGCTGAACGCCAAGCCCTGGCAATAATGGACCATCCTAATATTGCAAAAGTTCTGGATGCAGGCGCAACTGAAACAGGACGACCTTATTTTGTAATGGAGCTTGTTCCAGGCCTCTCTATGACCGAGTACTGTAACAAGAACAGGTTGAGCATCAAAGAACGAGTTAGGCTGTTTATAACCGTCTGCAACGCTATCCAACACGCCCACCAGAAGGGCGTCATACATCGTGATATAAAGCCCTCCAACGTGATGGTCACGCAACGTGACGGCACACCCGTTCCTAAAGTGATTGATTTTGGAATAGCCAAGGCAACGAACCGACGACTCACTGAAAAGACGCTGTTCACTCGATACGCCCACATCATTGGAACACCTGCATACATGAGCCCCGAGCAAGCTGAATTGAGCGACCTAGATGTTGATACACGCACTGATATCTACTCCCTTGGTGTCTTGCTATATGAATTACTTACGGGAACTACACCGTTCAGTGAAGAGAAATTACGTAAAGCTGGCTATCTTCAGATGCAAAAGGTCATTTGTGAGGAGGAACCGACCAAACCATCTACCAAACTGAGCAAATTAGGAGGAGCGTTGACTGATGTTGCCAAGTGCCACAATTCCAGTCCAGAGTTGATGCCCAAGCTGGTACGCGGCGATTTGGACTGGATCGTGATGAAGTCCCTGGAGAAGGACCGAGCCCGGCGGTACGAGACGGCTGATGCGATAGCGGCGGATCTTCGCAGGCATCTGAGCAACCTGCCGGTTGAGGCTGCGCCACCCGCCGTGCTATACCGCATGAGCCGGTACACTCGAAGGCACCGTCAAGCGATTGCAGCGGGCTGCATATTTGTTCTGCTGATTGCTGTCATTCTCTGGGCCGGTCGAACGCGCATGCAAGCAGCCCAGGAACGTGATCATGCCAGAAGGCTGAGCGAGGAACGGATGCTGATCGAGGCACAGCAGGCTTTCGAAGCCAGACGCTTTTCTACCGCCAACCTCATGGTTTCTCCACTATTGAAGAGCACGTACGTCGGCCGTCCAGCTGCGCTTCTGCAGGCAGAATTGACGCTGCAACAGCAGGGACCTGCCATGGCCATTCCTCTGTTAGAGCGGTTACTCGATGGTCAGGATGAGGTAGCCGGCCAGGCTCACTTCCTGCTGGCGAGGCTATATTACGAGAGTGATCCTAGCGGTCCAGGCGAGAATCCGGCGTACCGCCAGAAGTGGGAGGATCATCGCCGTCAAGCGGAGAGGCTGCTGACCGGTACGGCTGCATACTGCTTGCTCCGGGCCAAAGCCACATCGAGCGTGCGCGAGATGTTGCATTGGTTTGATAAGGCACTGGACGTTGAGAAGAAACACCACGCATCTCTCCAGGAACGCGCCCATATATGGCTCGCTCAGCGGGATTACTCAAAGATGGCAACGGATGCGGCGCGCATGATAGGAATCCAGCCCGACAATCCTGTCGGATGGTCGCTCAGTGCCATGGCACTGCGGGAACTGGATCGATTGGATGAAGCCATCGCGCACCACACCGAGTCAATCCGGCTTTCGCCGAAGGACACCGAGCTCTACGATCAGCGCCGGCAGACCTATATGCGGATGGGTAGGTACGATCTGGCGCTTGCAGATGCCCGGACCTGCGTGGAGCTTCGTCCGCAGCAGCCTTTGCAGCACATGCGCTATGCGTGCTATGCCCTGGCTGCTCTTGGGCGATACGAGGAGGCCGAGCAGGTTTACGACCAGATCGTGACGCATCCCACGGCGATCCGTGAATACAGTCCTGACTGGCCTCTCTCGGGAGCATTTAATGTAAATGTTTGGTACTGTGGCTACCAGACCCGGGAGGTCTTCAAGGGCCTTTGCCAGGGCGTGCCGTGGCATCCACCGGGCGATGCCCCATGGGGCAAGCCCTTCATCAGTATGAACCGGGCCACGAAGGGTTTGGCGAGTCTTCGACAGTGTGCCCGGCGCATCGTGGACGATGGATTTCACCCGAGTTGGTCGCCGGATGGGACTCGGCTCGCCTTCGGCAAGGGCTTGGTCGGTGCCAGTGGCGTAGCTGTTCTCGACCTCGCTACAGGTGAGACGGAACTCCTGACCGTTCCCGGGCGGGATCCCGAATGGTCACCGGACGGCCGGTTTATTGCCTATGTACGCGACCGACAGATCCTTCCCGTAGAGCAGGTGGCGCTCTCTAAGTGGAGGGACAAGCCAGGCAGGTGGAACGAGGTGTGGGCCTTTGAGTTAGCTACCAGCAAGAGCTGGCGCATGGCCAAAGGCGTGTATCCCAGTTGGAGCAACGATTCGAGTTGCATCTACTACCGGTCAGAGACTGACGGCGGTCTGTATTCGGCCCCGATCAATGGTTTCTCCCCGCCACAGCGGGTGCTCGCCTGCTGTGGAGCCTTTCCGACGATTTCACCGGACGGCAGATATGTGGCCGACGCAACCTTTCGGCTGATGCGGATCGTCGATGTGGACTCCGGTACGCCGGTCAGGACCTGGGCGGCGCCCCCATTTCCGGAGGCCCAACTGGAGGTTCACTGGTCACCTGATGGACGAGAACTCAGTATCGCCGGCAATACGTGCTCCGATATGGGGCTGTGGATCTACGCCCGGGAAGAGGGCGAGGCGGTCAAGATCCTGCAAGGGCCAGTTACCAGTGGGCGCTGGTCACCCGATGGGCGGCACTTCGCTATAGCAACGAGTGCGCCGTATTGGGAGGTATGGGTGGCCGAATTGGATCCAGTCAAGTCGACACCAGCTTCGTTTACCTGTAACCAGAGCGTCGAAGAGCACTGCAGGGACAGGATCGCCTACTACGAGAGGTACGTCGAGACCAATCCCATCGTCGCTGTATACCACTGGCTGGCCGATGCGAGCCTCTGGATTCAAGACCCAAAGGCCTCGGCCCGCGTCGAGGAGTTGGATCGCCTCTTGAGAGAGCCCGATGCCGAGGGGTGCTGCAACTGTGCCCGACGGATCCTGCTAAGCCCGCCGGAGATCCGGGAGCGGCTGATGCCTCTGGCGTCTCTATTCGCAGGCAAGGCGTACGAAGTAAAACCAAAGGATCCGGACTGTCTCAGCGTATACGCGCTGGCACTGTGTCGGCTGGGCCGGTTCCGGCAGGCGATTGAGATGCTTGCTGATCGGAAGACTACGCAGGGCAGTGCAGTCGATTGTTTGTGTAGGGCGCTGTGCCGGTGGCATCTCGGCGAAAAGACCCGGGCACGGGAGATCTATGACCACGGTCAGCAACTTTTGCGTGAGCAGCCGGTCGGCGATGCACTTGTAGAGATGTTCCGCCAGGAAGTGGCCGTACTTCTGGGCGTGACAGACATGTAAATGTACTAGCGAGGGCCGGTAAGCCTCGCCATCAAACGTTACCTACCGGCCCATGTCCACTCCGGACGGTCGGTTTGCGCGCCCGGAGATAGCACCTAATTATTGTACCGCAAACCAGAAAGGATGGCAATTGTACAAAAAAAGTCTTTGAAAAGAAACTTGAGAATTAAAAAGGAGATCAAAAATGAGTAATAGAAGAAATTCCACCAGTTGAACTTATTGAGTAGATCGCATATTGGAAGTAAGACCATCAAAAGTAGAGAGTCGTTAAACAATTTTTTAGGAGATTAACAATGTATTCACGAATCAAGAACATTTCGATAGCTTGTATTGTTTTAATTGCTTTAAGCGGTTTTTTTCAAACAGTCACCGCCGACATAGAGGCAAACAAGGCTATTATGCTCCATGCTGAGGAGTTCTGGAACACGGGGAACATGGCCATCGCGGACGAGGTTTACGCTGCCGAGTTTGTAAACCATGATCCGACCGCTCCCGATGTTGGCGATCTCGAGAGCTACAAAGGATTTGTCGCAGCAGTGCGCGCCGGTATGCCGGACTTCCATGTTACAGCTGAGGCCATCGTCGCAGAAGCAGACAAAGTGGCAAGCCGCTGGACAGTCACCGGAACACAGACAGGTGAGTTTCTCGGCATACCTCCTAGCGGTATACAGGCCAAGTGGACGGGAATCACCATTTATCGCTACGCTGATGGCAAGATAGTGGAAGCCTGGTGGAGCAAAGACGTGCAGGGGGCCCTGGAACAGCTTGGTGTGATGCCTCCGACGCGCCAAACCTACACCTGGGGTGAGCCATCGCAGGTAACTGGCGACACCGGCGATCCGGAGACGAACAAGGTCCTCGTCCAGCGTATGATAGATGAAGGCATGAACCAGCAGAACCTGGCCGTCGTCGACGAGCTTTTTGCTGCTGATTACCTTATGCACGACCCGGCTTGGCCCGGGGAAGTGAAGGGCCCCGAAGGCTTCAAACAGTGGGCTGGTGCAATGCTCGATCCGTACTTCTCCGACAGCCACGTCACTGTGGATATGATCGCGGAAGGGGATAGCGTGGCGGTCTACTGGACCTGGAGTGCCACACATACAGGTGAGTTTATGGGTATCCCCCCAACAGGAAGACAAATAACTGTCGCTGGGATCAGCATCCATCGTTTCGCCGACGGCATGTTCATTGAAAGCTGGGTCAACTATGACATCCTGGGCATGATGCAACATCTCACCGCGGAGGAATGGTCGCTGGCCGGCACCTGGTTCGGCACCAACAGCCATGGACACGCCATTCTCCTCAACATCACGCCGTTAGGCCCGGACAACGACCGGTTCGTCTGCGCCCTGGATATTGCACACGACCCCAGCTTCGGGGGCATGTTCCCGGGAACCATCGCCACGACGAACATGCGCGGGATGTACGTCAAAACGCGATTGAACACGTATGACTTTACCATCATGTCGTACGGACTAGCGGAACCGGCGGAGGGCGAGTCAGCCCGTCAGGTGGTCTATATCCAAGTCGTCAGCGGCCAGTTCATTCTGACCGACGAGAATACATTCTCATCGGACCTTTACACCGCGGCCCTGTACGCCCCCGACCAGGATCCGTTTGGCGACGAGTCACCTGCTTACGGGTGCTATCCCGTCTCGGGAACCTATAAACGGATGCCGGTGGTTCCTGTCTGTGAGTTGCCGCCACCTGAGCCAGGGGAGGAATAGACGTTGAGTCACGTTGGTTCCTATGTGCGAACCGACACCTCCGCCCGAGTCTCCGTAGAAGTAGATGGTAAGAAAATATTGTCTCAGCTAAAGGGCTGTGAGCGTCCGCTTGCAGCCCTTTTTCATCACTTGAATCAGCTCACAGAATCTCCCAAGATAGCCCTCAGAGGTGTTCTGCGCTCGCAGAATCGAGGATCTTGTCTTGAGGATACCTACCCACCGGCCTTAACCTGCCCGCAAAGCTTGTCTTTTGTCATTTGAGTTTTGGATTTGTTTAGATCTTCGGATCTATTGCTTAGTTCTTCGAGATACGCAATACGAGCCGGCGTCAAGTGCCGTGTCTCCGACATTTTTCAAGATTTCACTCGACAACTAACCTTTTTATGGTATAATACCACCATGTTAGCCAGAAGGCTAACGCAACCCGCCAGCAGGCGAAGATGACATTTCAGTTTGCATGTCGTAAGTGGCTAAGCCACAAGGACTTAGAGCCAGCAAGCCCAGTTGAATTAGTCAATAGTAAAAAGTAAATAATAAATCATAAGGGTTTCCCAATCATGAGCATCGAAAATCCAACTTTAGCTCACTTTAGGCACTTTAGCTCACTTTAGGAACTATAGGCACTTTAGCTCACTCCTCACTATCCAGCATCCATCTTTGTAGCATGAAAAAGCTCGTAGTCATTTGACTATGGTTCGTTTCCCAACCTTTCACCGGCTGGAGCGTGAAAAAGCCCGTAGTCATTTGACTATGGTTCGTTTCCCAACCTTTCACC
>Ga0315550_1003054_pt1 | contig 10145 bp, 6 predicted proteins | sample SalMarSW160190MG_2_FD_203100 | JGI IMG/M metagenome (GOLD analysis project Ga0315550, IMG submission 203100) | Salt marsh sediment microbial communities from the Plum Island Ecosystem LTER, Massachusetts, United States - Salt Marsh Sediment SW1601-90 ... | reverse complement strand
AGCTACTCCGGCCAGCTCGTCGGTTCGTCCTTCGAGGATAAGTCGGGCCAGTTCCCCGTGAGCACACCCGGAAAGGGCAATAAGCCCATCATGATGAAGTTTAAGCATCTCCTTATCTACCCTGGGCTTATAGTAGAATCCCTCAAGGTGGCTCTTAGTAACCAGTTGGAGCAAATTGCGGTAGCCCTTTTCATTCTTGGCCAGTAAAGTAAGATGATAAGGAGTTTTGTAAGCTGGCTCTCGGCTATGGCAATCGGTCTGGGCGACATAGACTTCGCAGCCAATGATAGGTTTTATACCTGCTTCCTTAGCCGCCACATAAAAATCAATAACGCCGTACATGGCGCCGTGGTCGGTGATGGCCAGGCTGTCCATACCCAACTCTTTAGTCCGGGCGATAAGTTGAGGGATGCGGCACATACCATCAAGCAAGCTATATTCAGTGTGGACGTGAAGATGGGCAAACTTCTGTGGCATTAGCTAGATTATAACACTTGCGCCGAGAGCCCCAAACGGGGAATTTCTGGCTATCAAAAATTTCTTCACCACCGTAGTGAGCATCGCTACTATCTACACTTCTACCTAAGTTTCCTCGGGTTGAGGTCAAAGAGGTGGATGCTGGATTCTGGTTTTGTGGTAAACTTTGGGAGCAAAATGTAATACGGTTTTTAAATAAAGGAAGGAGCCAGTGATGATTGGAACTCGATTAAAGAAAATTTTTGAGCCAACGAACATAGGCCAGATGCAGTTGAAGAATCGCATAGTCATGCCGCCGATGGGGACCAACTATGCCGAAGCAGGCGGTGCTGTTAGTCAGAGAATGCTCGATTACTATGAGGCAAGGGCTAGAGGTGGGGTGGGACTGATTATTGTCGAAGGAAGCGCTCCCAGCCTGCGATGCAACACGTATCTCCAGGGACCTCCATCTTACCAGGCATCTCTGGGAGACGATAAATTTATTCCTGGGTGGAAAAAACTGACGGATGCCGCTCATAAATACAATGCCAAGGTAGCTATCCAGATAATGCATGCCACCTTGGAGAACTGGGATGGGAAAGTGGTGCAGGTGAGTCCGTCCCCCCTAATAGTGCCGGCCAGAGTTATGGGTATCTCGGGAGAACCTCCTCACGAACTAACTGTGGAAGAAATTGCTGAAAGGGTAAAGTGGTTTGCTTCGGCTGCCAGACGGGCCAGGGAGGCTGGCTTTGATGGGGTAGAGATTCATGGTGCTCACCAGTACATTGTCTCCGCCTTTCTCTCCTCAGCCACCAACCAACGCAGGGATAACTACGGTGGCTCGGTCGAGAACAAGGCAAGATTTTTGGTAGAGATAATTCAGGCTGTCAGAGAAGAGGCAGGCCAAGATTTTCCTGTTTGGGTCAGGTTCAATGCCCATGAATGGGGAGTGGAGAACGGAATTACTATCGAGGAGACAAAACAGATGGTACCGCTGGTGGTGGAGGCGGGGGCTCAAGCGCTTCACGTGTCGGGTTATGGCGTGGGGTCTTATATAACTACCGCTCCAATTTCGGATACCCCGGGCTTTCTGTCGCCTCTGGCTGAAGAGGTCAAGAAGCTAACTAAGGTGCCGGTAATTGCGGTGGGCAGACTGGACCTCGAGCTTGGCGAGAGAATTCTCGAGGAAGGCAAAGCTGATCTTATAGCCATAGGCAGGCGTCTTCTAGCTGATCCGGACCTGCCAAATAAGACAGATGAAGGAAGGCTTGATGAAGTTACCCCATGCATAGGCTGTATGGAGTGTATAGAACGGCTTGCCTTCGATGAACGTGGCGAAGGCGTAACCTGTGTCGTCAACCCCACAGTGGGCAGGGAGAGGGAATACCAAATTAAGCCTGCGGGAAAAGCAAAGAATGTGGTTGTAGTTGGTGGTGGTCCAGCTGGCATGCAGGCCGCCATCGTGGCAGCACAGAGAGGTCATAAGGTTACTCTGTTTGAGAAGGATGCGAAGCTGGGTGGACAACTGAATATAGCCGCACTACCTCCATTTAAGGGTGATATCTTCCCCTGGATAGACTATCTGGTCAGTCAGGTTGAGAAAGCTGGGGTGGAAGTTAAGCTTAATACAGATGCCACTGCTGAAATAGTTACTAAAAGGAGTCCAGATGCTGTTGTGATATCCACAGGAAGCACTCCAGCCATGCCTGACATAGCCGGCATTGATAAATCAAATGTGGTTACTGCTCAGGATGTACTCTCGGGCAAAGCCGAGGCTGGGCAGAATGTGGTAATCATTGGTGGGGGGATGGTCGGTTGTGAAACGGGACACTATCTGGCGGAACAGGGAAAGAAGGTAACCATCATAGAAATATTGAAGCGGATGGCTAGCGACATGTTCCCCATGACCAGACGCCGGCTCATGGATGGGCTGAGGGGCAAAAAGGTGACCTTGCTGACCAGCGCGACCTGTGAAGAGATAAAAGAGGGCGGTGTTCAGGTAACTACTGCTGAGGGTAAGAAGGAAACTATTCCAGCCGACACAGTCATCATAGCAGTCGGCTACAATGCGAATGATCACCTATACAAAGCCCTTGAAGGTAAAGTCCCTGAAATATACTGCGTAGGCAATTCTGCCGAACCGCGGAGAATACTGGAAGCTACCAGCGAGGGATACCAGACTGGCCTGGCTTTATAAAGATTTCAGCCACACCGGCAGTTAGGTAGCTAGACAGAGGTTCAGAGTGTACCTGACGACGAGATTGCACGCTTGCCTGATTTGCACAACATGGTGATTTTTTGACATAGCATACGAGAAGCCGATAGTATGCAAGGGTTACCGGAGAAAGGAGGAGGCAATGAAGCTAGTGACTTTCGGAGTTTCCACACCAGTTGGCCAGATACAGCGTATCGGAGCCATACACCAGAATAAGATTATTGATCTCAATATGGGCTATACACGCTACCTGGCTGATAAGCATGGCAATATCCAGGCCTACGAACTAGCAGCAGCAATGCTTCCACCTGACATGATTGCCTTCTTCCGAAGGGGAGCAGAGGGAAAAGACAAAGCAAGGATGACCATCGACTATGTGACGAAATACCAAGCCAAAGGCAGCCTGCTTGGTTCCCGGGGTGAAAAGATAATCTACGAGATGAATGAGGTCAAGCTGAAGGCGCCGGTGCCGCGGCCGAATTCCCTGCGGGATTATCTCGCCTTTGAGGGCCACGCCAGCTTTTCCGGGAAGAGGCAACTTGACAAAGGCTGGTATGAGATACCGGTATGCTATAAGGGTAATTCTGACACTGTCATCGGCCCCGACGAAGTCATTCTCTGGCCTGCCTTCACCGATTTGCTGGACTACGAGTTGGAATACGGCATCTATATTGGCAAAGAAGGCAAAAACATCCCAAGAGAACGAGCAGAGGAATACATTGCTGGCTATACTATCTTCAATGACATCAGTGCCCGTGATATCCAGTTGCAGGAGATGCTGGCAGGCGGCCTTGGTCCTACTAAGGGCAAAGACACCTGTAGTGTTATGGGGCCTTGCCTGGTGACTCCCGAGGAGGTGAACCATAAGAACCTGCGGATGATGGCCCGTGTCAACGGTGAGTTATGGTCGGATAGTAACAGCGGCACCGCTTACTGGACCTGGCCTCAGATTATTGAGTTTGCTTCCATGGAGGAGACACTGTATCCCGGTGATTTCTTAGGCTCGGGGACGGTGGAGGGAGGTTGTGGCATGGAACTCAACCGCTGGATCCAGCCAGGCGACATCATAGAGCTGGAGATTGAAGGTATCGGCATTCTCAGGAACCGTGTTGGAGAGAAGCCGCCGAAGCGTATGTTCACCCGTTGATATTCCTATCTACGGAGTTTTTGCACGCCGCCGAGCATCCTAGATGATTGGAGTTAAGCAGGGTTAGAAAGGAGGAGACACTATTATGAAGAAGGAATACACAATTCCGACCTGGGAACCGGGGGTTAGGCAGTTGGCTCCCAATATCTATGCCTATATCCAGTCAAAGGCTACCTGGTACTGGAGCAATGCTGGATTCATTGTCGGCAACGATTATGTGGTGGTCGTGGATTCGCTGGCTACGGTCGGTCTGACCCAGAAATTCAAAGATGAGATCAGGAAGATCACCGATAAGCCAATTCGCTATTTAATCAACACTCATCACCACGGAGATCATATTTATGGAAACCATGTGTTTGCCGGGGCCACTATAATCTCGCATGACTACTGTCGCCATGAGGCAATAGAGGCAGGTATAAGGGACCCCAGCCTACTGAATACCATCTTCCCTGAATTCGATTTCCGGGGAATTGCGGTCACGCCAGCTGATATCGCCTTCGACAAGCAGCTTACCCTGCATATGGATGGGCGAGAAGTCCGGCTGCTGCACTTCGGGCCCGGCCACACTGCAGGCGACATAATTGTGCATTTACCCGAGGAGGGTATCATCTTTGCCGGCGACTTCATTTTTTTGTATTCCACACCGCTGGGCATGGAGGGGTCCTTTGCTGGCTGGCTCAGGAACCTGGATGCTATGGCGAGCCTGGGTGCCAAGGTCTATGTCCCCGGCCACGGGCCGGTGTGCGGATTGGAAGGGCTGAACCTGTGTCGCGATTATCTTGCCCTTGTCCAACGCGAGGCCAAGAAACGGTTCGACAAGGGTATGACAGTTGATGAAGCTGCCAAAGACATCGACTTGGGGCAGTTCAAACAATGGCCTAACCGCGAGCGCATCTTGCTTAACGTGGAGCGCCTATGGCGCGAGTTCCGCGGCGAAGATCCCACCACCTCTAAGTTGAATGTTACCGAAGTCTTCTCACGGATGGACACCATGGCAAAGGCAGGGGAGTTATAGTGCGGAATTAGGTGAGGATGAGAAATAGTCCAACCTGTTCGACAGCCAACCAAAGCTTGGAACGTGTGATCAGCCCAAAGGGTTGAATCTCCCTTCTAACACTATTTTCTGTTCTTATCCTATCGCTCATCAGTCCAGTATATGAATTCTATCACTACCTATCCAAGTCTAATATGAATAGGTCTAACCATGGCAGCAATACACTAGCTCGGTTCCCAAGTATAGACGCCACTCTGAAGGCCTAAGTCTCGCGCCAGACTATAGCGAGCCGGTCCCTGTATGTCATATCGTACAGTGTATTTGCTAATGCGGATATCAAGGTGCTAGCATAAGGAAGCGCTGGCTATTCTCCCGATGTCAGGATATTTAGGGCAAGAGGTGCAGCATGCAACAACTTTCGATAGAACAGAATCGTTATTTCCTGAAGGATAGTGTACGAAAAACGATTGATTTCTCAAGAACCGACCAGAGTCTGGGAGTATCTCCGCCGCCTATTGAGAAAGCGTATTCAGCTGATGCAGAGCGAATTGATCTGGTTCCTCCAGCCGAGTTTCAAATATTGCCGAGGGTAGATTTACAATTCGCTATAGGGCATCGCCAGAGCCGCCGACAATTCAGTGGGACTCCACTGATGCAGGAGGAATTATCATTCCTCCTGTGGGCGACTCAAGGGATACGAGAACAATCCGATGCCGGTCACGCTCGCAGGACTGTCCCCTCGGCTGGAGCCCGCCATGCCCTTGAAACTTACCTGTGTGTTCTCAATGTGCAAGGCTTGGATATAGGCTTCTATAGATATCTTCCGCTTGAGCACCAACTTGTGGTTGAATACAGGGATGAAAGTGCAGCAGGGAAGATAGGTTGGGCAGCTTTCCAGCAAAACTGGATATCAAGTGCTGCCACAGTTTTCATCTGGTCAGCAATCCCTTACAGAACAGAATGGCGCTATGGTTTGGCTGCTCACAAAGTAATTCTCTTGGATGCCGGGCACGTATGTCAGAATCTATACCTCGCCTGTGAAGCGATAAGCGCTGGAACATGTGCGGTTGCTGCCTATGACCAGGAATTGATGGACCAAATGTTGAAAATTGACGGGAAGGATGAATTTGCCATATATCTGGCAGCCGTGGGAAAGGTGGACTGAAGGAATAATGCCATTGCTGAATGCCAAGAAGTAGCAAGCGTCCAAAATGTGCAGCCCAGGTAACAAAGGCTTGGATTGTGTAATAGGCAAGTTTTTCCTGAAAACCTGAAGGATTTTCTGGTCTATCATCTTGCCACCATGTCTTGGCTTGAGTGCCAGGGCTTAGCCTCCATCACTCAATTTGCAGGCTACCAATCCGGCAAAAATCTGGAGAGAGCGAAGAAACGCTTGACAGTGTCTTGAAGGGTGATACAGTATAAACGAAGATTTTGGTGCAACGAAATTGTTACTAGTGCATTATACAAGTGGAGTGCGCCTAGTTTTTTCATTGGCTAATATATGGATTTAAGCGAAGAGAAGGAACTCGTCAGGCAAGCACAAAAAGCCCCCGATGCTTTTGCTAAGCTTTACGACCAGTATTATCCCAAAATCTTTGGCTATGTCCTGAGGCGGACTGCCAATCTTGAAGCTGCCCAGGATATTACTTCAGAGACATTTTTTAATGCATTAAGGAAGCTCTGGCAATTCCGCTGGCGCAATGTCTCTTTTTCCTCGTGGCTGTATAAAATCGCCACCAACGAGATTAACCAGTATTTTAGAAAAGCCGAATACAAAAAATCCTTGTCACTGGAAGAGTTACAGGAACAGGGTTTTGAACCCATATCAACTGATGACCCCGAAAGCGAACTGATAGAAGCGCAGGAGCAATTAAAACAATACCAAGATTTTCTGGAAATTCGGGTAAAAATCGTTCGGCTCCCTGCTAAATACCAGGAGGTCATTGCTCTCAGGTTTTTTGAGCAAAAACAGATTAAAGAAATCGCTGAAATCCTGGGGAAAAAAGAAGGAACGATAAAGTCCCTGCTCCACCGGGCAATGGAGCAATTAAGAGAAGCGTATTAAACCACCCCACGAAAATCTTGCGACCTCTTGGGTTAAGTAATGCAACCTTTTTCGGCCTCCTGCATTTCTAATAATAGAAGGAGACAAAATTTATGAAACACGACGACTTAATCAAGAAACTGGAAAACCTGAAAACTCCGGAAATCGAGCTCCTAGGCCATAAGCGAGCATTAAAAATGGCTTTGCTCAGCTCCAGGCTCTTTAAGGATAGGACTATCAGAGATTGGACAAAAATCTTAGTCCCCGTCGCTACTGCCGTGCTTTTAATAGCGGCCATGGGACTTTTTGCGGTGATTAAGCCCGGGCTTCAGCCCGTGCATCTAGGGGGGAATCAAATCAGCAGGTTCGCTTCTTATAAGCAATTGCAAGATTTCATAAATACGAACGCACAATATAAAGCATTCCATTGGAGAGACGAATTTCTTGCAGTAGTTGGAGAAGGTGCTGTCCCCACCCCCTCCTCTACCAATGACTACTCTATCACCGATTACTCTGCCACCAATATTCAGGTTGCCGGGGTCGATGAGGCAGATATCGTTAAGACGGACGGAGAGTATATTTACGTCGTCTCGGGGAACAGGACTATCATCGTGAAGGCATATCCCCCTGAACAAGCTCGAGTCCTATCCGAAATCGAGCTAGAGGGAACAGTTGTGGGAATCTTCGTCAACGGAGACAGGCTGGTCGTGTTTGAGGAGGACACACCGTATTACCCTTATGATGATATTCGGTGGGGCCCTACAGGAGAATTTTACATGCCCTACATGCCCTTAATAATATCACCCAAAACATCTATCAAAGTATATGATATCTCAGACAGGGAAAACCCCCGCTTGCAGAGGGAGCTTTCCGCCGATGGTCAATACGTCAGTTCCAGGATGATAGGCGATTATGCTTATGTGGTTATAAATGAGCCTGTGTATGAACAAGACGATGAACTGAACCTTCCCAGGATTTATTTTGGCGGCAACGAGACGGAAATACCCGCCACAGATATCTACTATTCTGATGCCTACGACTACTATTATATGTACACGACCATTATGGCCATAAACACGCAGAACGACGACCAAGAGCCGACATATGAAACAATCCTATTGGGGGCTTCTAGCAATGTGTATGTCTCTCTAAATAACATTTACCTGACCTTCCCGGTGTGGGGGAGCGAAGTGGAAGATCTCCCAATTCCAGAAAGCTCTATCCACCGGATTCATATAGAAGGAGATGAAATCGAGTTTGTCGCCAGCGGCGAGGTCCCCGGTATGGTGCTGAATCAGTTCTCCATGGATGAGTATGGAGATTACTTCAGAGTGGCAACTACACGCCCTGAGCGAACGTCCCAGAATGACATATACATCCTGGACATGGATCTCAACATTGTCGGCTCACTGGAAGGCCTCGCTCCCGGAGAAACCATTTATTCAGCCAGGTTTATGGGTGAAAGAGGCTATCTGGTAACCTTCAAGCAGGTTGACCCGCTATTCGTAATAGACCTCAGTGACCCCAGCTCCCCTGAGGAGCTTGGGTACTTAAAGGTAACGGGCTATTCAGACTACCTCCATCCCTACGACGAGAACCACCTTATAGGGATAGGTAAGGAAACAACGGATGCGGGGGAATTTGCCTGGTATCAAGGAGTCAAGATATCGCTCTTCGATGTCAGCGATGTCAGAAACCCGCAGGAGATATCCAAGCTTGAAATAGGAGACAGGGGCACCGATTCACCAGTCCTGTGGGACCACAAGGCATTCCTATTCGATAAGTCCAGGAGCTTGATGGTGATACCTGTCATGGAGGCAAAGGTAGATGTGACGAAGTATCCTGAGGCGGAGCTTGTGTGGGCTTACGGCCAGCCTATCTACCAAGGCGCATACGTATTTGATATATCTATAGATAACGGGCTTCAACTCAGAGGTAGGATCACACACATTGATGATCCCTCTGCCCTAGAACAGGGTTATTACTACTATTACTCTCCCTACTCAGTACAGAGGTCTCTTTATATAGACAATGTTCTCTACACTATCTCGGACGCCAAGATAAAGATGAACAGCCTGGAAAATCTGGACTACATCAATGAGGTGCAGCTTCCATCCTAAACCTCGACACCGTTCAATTGTCGCCCCGGGTAGCCTGGGGCGACAATTGGTCTCTGGACGGAAGAGCAAAATTAAACAGTCTAAATATTTATAGGAGGTGAACGCAATGAAGAAGATAATGATAATCGTATTAGCGTTAGTGCTCCTGCTGCCTGTGATAGCCTCTGTTCAGCCGGCAGCAGCCGAGGTGCTCAAATCAGACAAAGAGCGGATAACTTCACCTGATGTCAGCACGAGCGAGCAGGCATTGCTGGTTGAAGGAAACAGCGCCTTCGCATTCGAGCTTTATCAGGCGCTTAGAGAAGAAGGAGGTAATCTTTTCTACTCTCCTTATAGCATCTCACTGGCGCTGGCGATGACATACGCCGGAGCGAATGGCGAAACCGCTCAGCAGATGGCCGATACCCTTCAATTCATTCTTGACCAAGATAGTCTGCACCCGGCAATTAACTGGCTCGATGCAGAACTTGCCAAAAGAGGTGAAGGTGCTGAAGGCAAGGACGGGGAAGGATTCAGGCTGAACATTGTTAACGCCATCTGGGGGCAAAAGGACTATGAGTTCTTGCCTGCCTTCCTGGATGTTCTGGCCGAGAACTACGGTGCCGGGCTGAGAATACTGGACTTCATGACAGAGACGGAAAAGTCCCGCCTCACCATCAATGATTGGGTCAGTGACCAGACGGAAGGTCGCATCGAAGACCTTATCCCGCAAGGCGCGATTAATGAACTGACCCGCCTTGTGCTGACCAATGCCATCTACTTCAATGCTGCTTGGGCATACCCTTTCGATGAGGAAATGACAGCAGATGGCCTGTTTTATTTGCTTGACGGTGAGCAGGTCAGAGTGCCGATGATGAAACAGACGGAGTCATTCGCCTACACCGAGGGGGAAGGATACCAGGCAGTTGAGCTGCCCTATGATGGCGATGAACTCTCCATGGTTATCCTCCTGCCCGAAGCTGGCAAGTTCGAAGCTTTTGAAGAAGGACTTCAGGCTCAGCAGGTTGATGCCATCATAAGCGATCTGCAACCTACTCAAGTCACCCTGACGATGCCCCAGTTTGAATTTGACTCGGAATTCAGCCTGAAGGATACCCTGGCCGGGATGGGTATGCCGATTGCCTTTTCTAGTGGCGCGGATTTCTCCGGAATGACTAGTAAGCCTG
>Ga0315550_1003051_pt1 | contig 10153 bp, 5 predicted proteins | sample SalMarSW160190MG_2_FD_203100 | JGI IMG/M metagenome (GOLD analysis project Ga0315550, IMG submission 203100) | Salt marsh sediment microbial communities from the Plum Island Ecosystem LTER, Massachusetts, United States - Salt Marsh Sediment SW1601-90 ... | reverse complement strand
CCGGCGGAAATGCCAGGACAACTGCTCGTCATCTTTTGTTCCCCGCTGGAGTTGGGGTCTCCGAAGATATTCCCCCGCCTCCCTGGACGCCGCCCCTGCCCGTTTTACGTCTGAGTGAGGGCCTGGTCATGTATTCCAGCATTCCGGCCCACGAGCCGGTTGCCACTGCAAAGGGATAAACCAGCATGTAATACAACGCCGACTTGGCAAAAAAAACAGGCCCTCCGGCATCGTAAAAGGCTAGAAATAATTTCCTGTTGACTAAGGCATTCAGGAGGAAAACCAGAGGGATCGGCAATAAAAGACTGCCTTTTCTCAGAAGAAGAGAAAGGGCTGCAAGACACGAAGCGGCGAAGCAAGACACGACGTTGGTCTTGAGTTCCGATGAGGCTGTTCCCGAGTCGCCCAGGAGGTCCCCGTTTCCAAGCGAATAAACAGTCCAGTATCTTGATTTCCTGAACGCATTGGCAAGCGACTTCAGGAAGGAAAGACGGAAAATGTGCTTTACGAGGATGCCGGGAGCCATCTCAAGTCTTGTCCCGGATCTGCGGAGTCTGTGGCTGAACTCTACGTCTTCGATAATGGGCAGGAAGTTCCCAGGGAATCCGCCGCTCTTGATGAAGAGTTCGCGGTCTATTACCATGGCATGGCTTGCGATATAATCCGGCTTTTTCCTCTTTGTCTCCGAGTAATTTATGAAAGCAGACTGGAAGGTGCTGAAGAAGTCCGTGTCATGGGGGACCTTTGTGTACGTGCCTCCAAAGACGACATCTTCCCTGCCCGTTATGGCTGTATCCGCCGCAGACAGAGTGTCCGGCTGGAGCAGGCAGTCTGCATCGGTGAAGAAAAGGATTTCACCTTCGCTTTGTTGGGCACCGATGTTCCTGGCCGCCGCCGCCCCGGAACGTTCACGGAGCCGAACAAGCCTGCAGGAGAAGCGTTCTGTGATCCGCACCGAGTCGTCCTGCGAGCAGTCATCGACCACGATCACCTCGAAACTTTGGTGATGCGAGGAAAAGACCGCCTCGAGGCACTTCCCGATCGTAGCGGAACCGTCGTAGTTGGGAATGATCACAGAGAAGCGTCTTTGCATATTTTATTATGGCCTAAATTGAGCAATTCCTGCCGTCCTCCCGTGTCAGTGTCAGGGATTGGGGGTAGACGAAGAAGGAGTGTGTTGGAACGGCACTTGTGATACTGAAACTGACACCCCAATGCAGGTAGCCTGTGTCTTTGACGTGGGGCTGTGTGTTAGAATTGGCAATCTCCAGCTTTATGTATCTGGATAGGCATATGGTATAGCCGTTATGGAACCCGAGATTGTGGTGGATGAGAAAAAACAGGGCGCCGATTTCCGAATTGTGGGCATAGGCGCCTCGGCAGGAGGGCTTTACTCGCTCCAGTGTTTCATAGCCGCGATGCCCCGGGATTTCGGCTTTGCGCTGGTCTTCGTGCAGCACCTTTCGGCAAAGCACCGGAGCCTTCTTCCTGAACTGCTGCATAACCGAAAGCCCGATATCAGGGTCGAAGAGATATCCGATGGACTGAAAGCCGCCCCGGGCAAACTCTTTCTCTGTCCTCCCGGGAAAGAGGTAAGGATAGAGGAGGGGATTTTTCATCTGATGCCTCCTTCCGGGGGGCATGTCCATCTGCCAATCGACGAGTTCTTCGCTTCCCTCGCAGAGGATGCCGGGGAGCGTGCGATAGCCGTGATCTTTTCCGGTGCGGGCACCGATGGGGCAAGGGGGATACAGGCGATCAGGTCTGCGGGCGGGACTGTTTTCGTGCAGGACCCGGCAACTGCCGAGTTTCCGGGTATGCCGTCTGCTGCAATCAGTACGGGCCGTGCGGACGGGGTCCTGCCTCCCGATGATATCGCACGGGAAATACTGAAGCTTTACGGCGCACTTCCTTCAGCCGGCGGAAATGATATTACTCCCGCCCAGCTCGACGCCTTCTCCCGGCTGATACGTGAAAAGACGGGTTACTATTTCAATCACTACAAGAAAAGCGTCGTCGGCAGGAGGATCAAAAGGCGGATGTACCTGCGCGGGGCTCCGACGGTCCAGGAGTACATCAAGATGGTGGGCGAAAATGATTCTGAAGCGGCCGGTCTGGCTTCGGACCTCATGATAGGCGTTACATCCTTTTTTCGTGACCGCCTGGCATGGAAGGCCCTCAGAATCGAGGTAATAAGGAGACTTGTCGTCGCCGATGACGAGCCGGTCCGGGTCTGGACTCCTGCCTGCGCAACTGGCGAGGAAGCCTATTCTATCGCCATGATGCTCCGTCATGAGCTCGATCTCGCGGGCAGGAAGCGGGAGGTACAGGTCTTTGCAACTGACGTAAACGACTTTGCCCTCGAAAAGGCGAGGGAGGGGAAATATCCCGGCAGCATAGCCGCCGATGTCCCCTCTGATTATATGAAAAAGTTTTTTGCCTGCTCCGAAGACGGTCTGTCCGTTATAATCGGCAAAGAGATACGGGAGTCGGTGGTGTTCGCCCGGCAGGACCTCCTCATCGATCCGCCTTTTTCCCGTCTCGATCTGATCATCTGCCGCAACCTGCTGATATATCTTGAGCCGGAAGCACAGGGAAAATGCATAGCCATCTTTCATTATGCCCTCAAAGGAGGCGGATATCTTTTTCTGGGCAACGCCGAGTCGACGGGCAGGAACAAGACCCTTTTCAAGTCCATGGGCCACAAGAAATGCCGTGTCTATCAGAAAATCGAAACAACGTCCCCTTCCAGATTGTCCCTTTCAGTGCCTCTTACCTCCGGGCAGGAGCCGGCATTTCCTTCAAGACAGGCTGCAGTCACGGAGAATCAGCAATCTCTCATGGAGTTCATTCAGGAGAACTTGCTTGAAGAATATGCGCCCGCGGCGGTCGCCATCAACCGGAGCTTTGAGGTCATTTACCATAATGGACCCACCAACAGATACCTCAGGCAACCCCGCGGCGGGCCGACGCAAGACCTTCTGGAACTCCTCCCTCAGGGCCTGAGAAACAGGATCAGGGGGGCCGTCTACAGGGCCGCTCAGGAGGTTAAACCCGTATCGATCCGGACGATCATCCCCGGCGACAACGCACGGAAGAGGCGGCTCACCCTGCGCATCTCCAGGCTGAGAGATAACCTCTTCCTCGTAGTATTCCGGCAAAAGGTTGACAAGAAGGCCGACTACCGGGAAGATCCTGGGGCGGTTTCGCCGGAGACCTCTGTTGATGAGAACGTTGTCCGCCAGCTTGAAAGCGAGCTTTCGGCGACGCGAGCAGACCTCCAAAGCAATATCGAGCAGCTCAAAAGCCTGAACGAGGAAATGCAGTCTTCGAATGAAGAGCTCCAGGCCGCAAACGAAGAGCTTGAAACCTCAAGAGAAGAACTCCAGTCCCTGAACGAAGAGTTAATCACCGTTAATTCGCAGCTGCAGTCCAAGATCGAGGAACAGGAAGAGACGAACAACGACCTGAACAACTTCCTGGCAAGCGCCAACGTGCCCACGGTCTTTCTTGACCATCAGTTCAGGGTGAGACGCTTCACTCCTGCGATGTCCGCTCTCATCAAACTGATCCCCGGGGACGTGGGCAGGCCGATAGCCGACATGTCACAGGAGCATCTCGGCCCGGACCTCATGGCCGACTCGCAGACCGTACTGGACCATCTGTCGCCTTTAAGGAGAGAGATCAGGATCGGCAATGCATGGTATATCCGGGCAATACTGCCGTACAGGACGTCCGATAACAGCATAGAGGGGGTAGTTATCACCTACACCGACACTTCCGATCTCAAAAGGGCGGAAGAGCGTACGAGACACCTCGCATCCTTCCCTCAGTTGAACCCGAACCCGGTTATTGAAGTCGATTCGTCCGGCAAGGTAATCTTTTCAAACGCTGCCGCGCAGGAGGTACTGGGAACGCCGGGCATGGATAGAGAGGATTGCTCTGCTTTTATTCCCGCCGACTTTGAAGACATCCTGAAGGATCTGAGCAAAAAAAAGGAAACCATCTTTCAGCGCGAGATAACCGTAAAGGACAGGGTCTTCGGCGAATCCGTCCATGTTGTTCCGCAGTTCGACGCGGTGCGTATTTACGCTTTCGACATTACCGAGCGCAAGCGGGCCGAGGAGATGAGGGGAAGACTGTCTGCCATAGTTCAGAGTGCTGAAGATGCAATTATCAGTAAGGACTTCGACGGTGTGATCCAGAGCTGGAATGTGGGGGCCGAGAAGATATTCGGATATGCCGCCGAAGAAGTAATCGGAAAGAACATCTCGCTACTGTTCCCTCCCGGCCACGTCGACGAGGTCCCTGGTATCCTTGGCAGAATTGCTCAGGGAGAGCATATAGAGAGGTACGAAACCGAGCGCATGCGGAAAGACGGAAAGATAATACCCGTTTCCCTGACTTATTCGCCTATCAGGGATGCAAGCGGCAGAATTGTTGCCGTATCGAAGGTTGCCCACGACATCAGCGACAGAAAGGAGACGGAGGATGCGCTCAGAGAGAGCGAGGGGCGCCTGCGGGCTGCGCTGGCATCGGCCGAAATGGGCACATGGGACGTCGACGTTGAACAGGGAACCGTGGACTGGGATGTCCGGTGCCGCACTATATTCGGTCTCCCGGGGCGCGAGGTGGTCTCTCTAGATGACGCTTTATCCCGTATTGTTGAGGACGACCGTGCAAGGGTGAGGGAGGAAATAGGGGCCGCATTGGACCCTTCTTCAGACGGGAAATACGACATCGAGTACAGGGTCATCGGCATCGGGGACCGTCTTCAGTGGCTACGGGCCACCGGCCAGACATTTTTCGAAGGCTCCGGAGAAGATCGGCGCGCAAGGCGGTTTATCGGGGTAGTGATGGATATGACAGAGCGGAAGAGGTTTGAGACGGAATTGCTCAGGCTGAATGATGCCCTGAAGGCCCTGAGTGACAGCAGCCAGGCCGTGATCCGGGCCAAAGGCGAACCTGAATACATAAACGAGGTATGCAGGATCATTGTGGAGGACTGCGGCTACAGCATGGTATGGATCGGGTTTGCGGAGGATGATGAGGCAAAAACGGTCCGGCCCGTAGCTTATTCAGGCTTCGAGGACGGCTATCTTGAAACACTGAAACTTACCTGGGCCGACACGCAGCAGGGCCGTGGCCCGACGGGCACGGCTATCCGCACCGGCAAGGTTGCGGTCTGCCGTAATATGCTGACCGATCCGGCCTTCAAGCCCTGGCGACAGGAGGCGGTGAGGCGCGGCTATGCATCATCCATTGTCTTTCCGCTTTTGAGTGCGGGAGAGACTTTCGGGGCGGTCACGATTTATTCCGGGGAAGCCGATCCGTTCTCGGAAGGCGAAATAAAATTACTGGCCGAACTCGCCGATAACCTGGCTCATGGAATCGAAGTCCTGCGTATGAAAGGGGCGCAAAAAGAGGCGGAGGATGCGCTTAAGAAAAGCCTTGCTCGCTTCGAGCTGTTGACAGTTACGGCGGGTGAGCTGCTTCAGTCAACTGAACCGCAGAAGGTCGTTGAATCGGTCTGCCGCAAGGTCATGGAGTATCTGGACTGCGACGCCTTTTTCAACTTCCTGGTGGACGAACAGGCCGGAAAGCTGCATCTGAACGCATGTGCGGGTATCCCCGAGGATGAGGCAAAGCGTATCGAATGGCTTGACTTCGGTTTTGCTGTCTGCGGCTGTGCAGCCCGCGATGGTCAACGCATCGTGGCGGAGCACATAGCGATTACTCCCGACGAGCGTACGGCGCTGGTGAAGTCATACGGTATAAATGCCTATTGCTGCCACCCTCTGCTTGGCCCGGGGGGAAAGGTCATCGGGACCCTCTCCTTCGGGACCTGCAACCGTGAGACCTTCGGCGAGGCAGATCTCTCTTTGATGAAGGCAGTGGCTGATCAGGTGGCTGCCGCGATGATTCGCTTGAGGACCGAGGCGGACATCATTAGACTGGGCGAAGACATGGCGACGAGAAATGTTGAGCTGGAGTCGGTTAACAAAGAGCTGGAATCTTTTATCTATTCCATTTCGCACGACCTGCGCGCACCCCTTCGGTCCATGGGCGGATTCGCCAGAATCCTGGTTGAGGATTATCACAAAAGTCTTGACGAACAGGGGAGGGATTACCTGGGGCGCATCATAAACGGCTCTGAAAAGATGACCCTTCTCATAGACGACCTCCTGCACCTGTCGAAGATATCCCGCGAGGAGCTCTCGAGGACAAAGGTCGATATGTCAGGTTTTGCCGCCTCCATCATCGCCGGTCTCCGCGAGGCCGATCCGCAAAGGAGCGTGGAGGTTGACATCGCCGGGGACCTCACAGCTTTTGCCGACCCCCGGCTGATGGAGATCGTTCTTTTGAACCTCCTGGCCAACGCATGGAAATTTACCTCCAGGACCGCGGAAGCCCGAATCGAGTTCGGGGCCATCGAAAAGGACGGCAAGACGGTTTTTTACGTCAGGGACAACGGGGCCGGGTTTGATCCGCAGTACGCGGACAAGATGTTTTCGCCTTTCCAGCGGCTGCATTCCGACAGTGAATATGAAGGGACAGGAATCGGCCTTACTATCGTAGAGCGTATAGTCCATCGCCACGGCGGCAGGGTGTGGGCGGAAGGAGAAATCGGCAGAGGAGCTGCCGTCTATTTTACAGTAGATTGATATTGGAGTAGAATGATTATGATGACTGCTGTAATGCCGGAGACTATTCTCATCATCGACGACAATCAGGATGATGTGATGATTGCAAGAAGGGTCCTTTCCAGACTGAAACGGAGGATCAGGACCGAGGTTGCATCGTGCGGTGACGAGGGTCTTGCCTTCCTGTGCAGGGAGAAGAGTCTGCCGGCGCTTATACTCCTCGACCTGAAGATGCCCGGGATGGACGGTATCGAGGTTTTACGAAGAATACGCGGCGACCGGAGGCTGAAAAGTGTTCCGGTTGTCGTTGTGACTCATTCGGCCCTGGAATCGGACGTGGCTGCTTGCCGGGAGGCAGGCGCAAACGGAGTTCTTCATAAGGCGTTTGATATCGAACGGTTCAGCAAGGAAATCGAGACTGTATTGGACCGATGGCTGTGAAGGCATGGTCTGAACGGTAATGGCAGGGCCGGGCAATAGCGGGGGGATACTTTCCCCGGGAATGCTGGAGGGGCTGAACCGGGAACAGAAAGCGGCAGTCGAGCATTTCGGCTCGCCCCTTTTGCTGCTGGCAGGCGCGGGCAGCGGCAAGACCAAGGTGCTTACACACAAGATAGGTTATCTGATCACGGAGAAGGGGTTCAGGCCTCACCGTATCCTGGCCATCACCTTCACGAAAAAAGCCGCCCGGGAAATGGCCGGGCGTGTGGAGATGATGCTTAATGTCGCCCCGCGGTCTATCAGTACTTTCCACTCGTTCTGCGTCAGGGTCCTCAGGGAAGATATAGGCGCCCTCGACAGGACGTTTGACAGGAAGTTTATCATCTACGACCAGTCTGACAGCAAGAACAGGCTGAAGGATATCGTAAAGCGGTTCAACCTCGACGTCCGGGAAGCCGACGAGGCGCAGAAGACCATATCGAAGGCAAAGCAGGCATACAGGGGCGACGTAGTTCAACACATAGCCTCTCTGCCCTTCCCGCATGACCGCTATGCTGAGGTGGCGCAGGCTTATGAAAGGGACCTCGAACGGTCAAACGCCCTGGACTATGACGACCTGCTCCACTATACCACGCACTTATTTGCGAGCAGGCCGGCGGTCCTTGAGAAATGGCAGTCCCGCTATGATTTCCTCATGGTGGATGAGTTCCAGGATACAAACGATATCCAGTATTTCCTGGTCAAACTCATTTCTGACAGGAACAGGAACAACGTTTTCGTGGTGGGCGACCCCTTCCAGACGATTTATACATGGCGCGGCGCGGTCCCCGAAAATATCCTTAAATTCGGAAGGGATTTCAACGCCGAGGAGATGAGGCTCGAAAAGAATTACCGTTCCACCAGGAAGATCCTCGATGTCGCCAATATCGTAATAGGTAAGGCCGACCGCATGTGGGCGGACAAGATATTGACGCTTCACACCGACAGGGAAGAAGAGGGAGAGGTGGAGTACCGGAGTGCGCCCGACCATGATGCGGAAAACCGTCGTATGGCCGAGAAGATCGTCGAACTCTCATCGGTCTGTTCCTATTCCGATATTGCGGTGCTTATACGGCTCAGTTTCCTTTCCCGGGGGCTGGAAAGCACCTTCATGCGGTACGGAATCCCTTATGAGATTGTCAGGGGTCTTGCCTTTTACGAGAGGGCCGAAGTGAAGGATCTGCTCTGCTACCTCAGGCTCATGGCCAATACCCGCGACGGGGCGGCATTCACACGGGTTATCAATACTCCGTCCCGTGGGATAGGGAAGAAAGGCCTGGCGGCCATTACCGAGAATTTCAGGACCGACTGGATGCAGGCGCTCGGGGACACCAGGCTGTCCAGAAAACAGAGGACCGGAGCCGACAGACTCATGGAGATGGTGTCGAGACACGCAGATGCGGTGGAGGAAAAACCTTACACTGTGCTGATGAGTGTCATACGGGAACTGGACTATCTGGTATATCTGGAAGATGAATATGGCGATGACCATGAGGACCGCAGGGAAAACGTCTCGGAACTCTGCAACGTCCTGCTGGCCGTTGAGAGGGAAGGGAGGCCCTTTTCGGAGTTTATGGAGGACAGTCTCCTTGCCTCCGATCAGGACAGGATCAGCGGGGAAGAAAGCGTTAAGATAATGACGATACATGCTGCAAAGGGACTCGAGTGGCCCGTCGTTTTCCTGCCGGCACTGGAAGAGGGGATCTTTCCTTCCGAGCGGTCCGTGATGAACCGGGCCGCACTGGAAGAGGAGAGGCGGCTTTTCTATGTTGCGTGCACCAGGGCGAAGGAGCGGCTCTATCTGTCGTCGGCGGATTACAGGATGAAGTTCGGGAGGACGTCCCGGATGCTGCAGTCGCGGTACGTCGGCGAAATAAGGAGATGCTATAGCAGGAAATGAACCCTGACATTAGTAAGGCAGCCCGGGAGGGACACCGAAAAAGTCCTGTAATGACGACACGATTTCATTTATCTTCCACATAAATGCCGATATGGAGTCCGGTGACTTTCAGAAAAAGGCCGGCCTCTCTATAGGTTCTTTAAGGTGTCGCTACAAGACATTTTTCGGCGCCCCTCCCGGGCTTTGTCACCCACTTGACTGGGGGCGGCATTTGTGATAAAAAATGAAAAACAGCTGAACCTAGTAAATATATAACCTAACGCAGAAAGGTAGCCATGAAAAAGAAGATAGCGGTGCTGGTGAGAGACAGACAGGGCGAGGCCCTGAGAATGGCGGTCGGACTTACGCTTGAGGATGATGAAGTCAATGTCTTTGTGATGGACAGCAAGCTTTCCGACGAGGAGGCGGTCACTGTCAACATCGAGACCCTGAGAGACCTCGACATCAAGATGTATTCGAATAATCCGGACAACGGCCTCGAGGTCATGAGGACCGAAGACATCGCCCGGGCCCTCGTCAATTACGACAACGTTATCCCGTATTAGTACCGGCCCGGACAGGATTCAGGCGTGGTAGATGTCTTCGCGCCGGTCTTCGAATATGTCGTTGAATGGATTGATCTTTTTGTTTGCCGCCTCTTCAATATCTATTTCCGCATAACCGAGTTCGTCCCTATCGGAAGGCGCACGGTGGAGGATCTGGCCGCCGGGTGAAACGATTTCGCTTGATCCAGTGAACCGAAGCGGTTCCTTGCCGCCCCGCTCCTCGATCCCGATCCTGTTTGCGGTGACGGTGAACACCCTGTTTTCGAGGCATCTCGTTACCATGGCTTCAGGACAATAGGCCATTACGAGGTTTGAAGGATGTGCTATAATCTGCGCGCCCTTCAGGGCAAGTGTCCTGGCCGACTCGGGAAAGAACCAGTCGAAGCATATCATGACCCCGATCCTGCCAAGGGGGGTGTCCCAGACGCTGAAGCCGGTATCACCCGGTGCAAACCAGAGTTTTTCCTCGAAATAAAGATGTGTTTTCCTGTAGACGCCAACGAACCCTCCGGGTCCGGCAAGTACTGCGGAATTGTAGATTCTCCCACCGTCCCTCTCAGCCAGACCTGCGACAATATAAAACC
>Ga0315550_1003049_pt1 | contig 10164 bp, 10 predicted proteins | sample SalMarSW160190MG_2_FD_203100 | JGI IMG/M metagenome (GOLD analysis project Ga0315550, IMG submission 203100) | Salt marsh sediment microbial communities from the Plum Island Ecosystem LTER, Massachusetts, United States - Salt Marsh Sediment SW1601-90 ... | reverse complement strand
GGTAAAGGCAAAAAGAAAAAGTAGATAGTTATTTATTGAAAGTCCTGTATCCCAAAAAAATACAGGACTTAATTTTTTATACATCTCCCGGTTACTTTTTCTTCAGTCCCCTTATAAACCCTCCTCTAAGTTTATCCAGCATATAACTTGCTACGAAAGCTCCCGGGTCCTGCATATGAACTAATTTATTCAATCTTGCAAGACTTATACTACTGCATACTACATTGATAATCTCTACCTCGCCCTGCATTCCCGAACCTTTGTAGCAGGTAAATCCGAAACCCTCCCCGGAGAGTAGTTTTTTTATTTCATCATTATAATCCTTTGAAATAATGTTTGTGCTTATAAGGTCCCTTGATAATTTTCCTGATATTATAATACCTATTACCGTTCCTACCGCAAACCCTGCTCCATAGGCAAGTATTCCGTAAATATTATCAATATCCTTAATTATTCTAACAATAATAGAAATAAAAATAGTTACTTCGATGAATCCCACAGCAGCAGCTATAGTCTTTTTCCTCCTAATTATCATGTTCACCCTTATAGTACCCAGACTTACATCAATTATTCTGGCCATAAATATAATTGCTGCCCAGATTAAAGTATTAACCAACTGTTTCTCCTTTATTAATTTTATTAAAATCCATATATACCCGTTTACTGATTAAAATCGTCTTTTATACTTTATTTAAACATTATATCAGTGTTGTAAATCGTTTAAAAAATTATATAAAATAAAAGAAACCAGTTTTTGACGGGCCGGTATTATCTTTCTTCTCTGATATTATTTTTAGTTATCGGATAATCCAAGTATTTTCTCAAACCATTCTCGTCATTTCTGTGATCTCTTATTGAGTAATCTAATTTTTAAAAGTTAACAAGCTTTATGATTTATAAATAAATAGTATAATATGTCTATATTTATATTATATATTAAATATTAAAAAAAATTATATATCTCTATAAAGATGGCAGAAAAAATAAAATTAACAGATGAATTTATAAAATCGCATATAAAATTACATAAAGATCTTTCTGGTATAGAAAAGAAAAGATTTAAAGATAAATATATAGAAAACATTATTAAGAAAAACGAGCTCTTCCATTCCCCGATTATAAATACCCTGCCGGGATTGGTTTATTGCTGCAGGAATGATAAGAATTGGACCATGGAATTTATCAGCAGGAGGTGTCTCAAACTAACCGGATACAAATCCGCAGATTTAATTCTTAATAATAAAATCTCTTATGAAGATATTATCCATCCCGAAGATAGAAAGATAATAAGAGACAATGTTAAAGAAGCTATAAAAAAATCAAAACAGTTCCACATTGAATACAGGATAATAACTGCGAAAAATAAAATAAAATGGGTTTCAGAAGTGGGTCAGTTTTTCCCTCTCCCCTATGATAATCTACAAATGCTTGAGGGTTTTATAATAGATATAACCGATAGAAAACAGGCAGAAGAACTCTTCAGGGAAGAGCAGGAGAGGTACATGATTTTATTTGAATCCGCTCCGGCGGGAATTATTCTTGTTGATTCCAGAGGATTTATAGTTGCTGCAAATGATTTAGTACAGAAGTTTACCGGACTTTCCAAGGAAGAAATAATAGGCAGACATTTTACAAAACTAAAGTTCTTTTCAATCAGGGACATTCCCCGTTATATCGGATACTTTACCAGACTTATTACCAGCGGTAAAAAAATTAAACCTCAATTAATTAACTGGAAAAATAAAGACGGGAAAATTTTTACCGGTGAAGCGCGCACATCTATAATAAGAAAAAACAAGAAATTTGCTGGTATCCTTATAATAATGACTGATATAACCCAGCGCATAAAAACCGAGCAGGAATTAAAAGAAAGCGAGGAATTCAATAAAAGCATCCTGGAAAATTCTCCCAGTCCAATTCTGGTCTTAAATATGGATAAATCAATAAAATATGTTAATCCTGCACTGAAAAAAATTACCGGTTTTTCTTCTAAAGAAAGTATTGGCAAGAAGCCCCCATATCCATACTGGCCAAAGGAAATGATAGACAGGATTGAAAAAAGATTAGATTATGCCATGAAAAAAGATATATTGATTCCCGAATTACAATCAACAAATAAAAATGGACAAGAATTCTGGGTCGAACTCAGAACATCACGCGTAAAAGTTAACAATAAATTAAAATATTTATTGGTCAATTTAACAAATATAACAGAGCGTAAAAAATCCTTCCAGGAACTTGAAAAAACACTTGAAGACACTATAAACACTCTTGCTTTCATAGTAGAAGCAAGAGATCCTTATACGGCCGGCCACCAGAGGAGAGTAGCCGCCCTGGCTGTAAAGATTGCTGAAAAATTAAAGCTTGATAACCAAGAAATTAAAACTATAAAAACCGCTGCAACTGTCCATGATATCGGAAAGATAAATATACCTGCCTCTATCCTGTCCAAATCAGGAAAACTAATAGAGGCGGAATACAATATGATAAGGATCCATCCCCGGACTGGTTCCGATATTATCCATAAAATTGGATTTCATTATCCCATATCTAAAATAATTCTGCAGCATCACGAAAGAGAAAATGGTTCCGGTTATCCGGAAGGTTTAAAAGGAAGAGATATAATTATGGGCGCAAAAATAATTGGTGTCGCAGATGTAGTGGAAGCAATGTCTTCACATAGACCTTATAGGCCTGCTCTGGGTATAGAAAAGGCCATTGAAGAGATTAGAAAAAATAAGGGCACACTATATGACCCCCGCGTAGTTGAGGCCTGCATTAAGATTGTAACCAGTAAAAAATTCTCTTTTGATAACTGAAAAATTCAAAAATATAGAACTTTTTTACATTTTCCCAAAAATGTATTATATTAATACATAAGTATTAACTATTATAAAAGTAAATAATACAATAATATTATATTATTTATAATAAAAGTATTATTAAATAAAATGAGCAGTAATATTAAAATTATAAAAGCAATTTGTCTTTCATCCTTCTGTTTATTATTATCCGTTGCATTCTGGTATTTTCTTAAAAATCTCTTCCTGTGGAGGCAAGGCAGTATTATCACCGATTTAATATTTGCCTTTATATCATTCTGCTTATTTTTTATATTCTCAATGATATATCTACTCCTAATTGATAATAGAAAGATTATTCTAATTTCATCTTTTCTTATCACTTTTGGCCTTTTGATATTTTTTTTAAGAAGAGACGGGGCATGGGTAGGAATTTATTCTATTATTGGTCACGCCATTTCGGCATTAATTCTCTTTTTAGCTTATAACCTGACCAATAAAAACATCCAGCATGATAAAAATAACAGCATAGTGTTCCATGCCGGAAAATCTATTCTTAAGGTAGGGCCGGTGCTTCTGGTTGTATTTGCCGTTTTGCTGTCAGTTATCTTTTACTTTAATTCCCCCCTAATAAACAATAAGGGAGAAATAGAAATAAAAGAATCTATGTTAGAAAGATTGGCCAGACCCGCTGGGAACATTATAAACAATTACATCCCTATTTATTACCCTGATATAAGTGTTGATGAATTTGTTGTGCTAAGCTCCATGATCGGTCTTCCTTTTGCAAAAGGTGGAGAGGAAGAACTCATGCCTCCCGTAAATATGGAAAAGCCGCCTGAAAGGGTGGCCGATTATCTTATAAGTAAGGGTATATATAATTTAGAAAACTTGAATTTGATTGAACATCTAAAGGCAGATGAGGAATTCAGGGCTTTATTTTTAGAAGAATTAAAAAAGTTGACAGAACAAACAAATTCCTATCTGATGTATAAATACCGGGATAATCTTTCTCGAAACTGGGAAATTGAATTAAGCAGCAGCGATAAAATGTCAGCAGTATATGCCAAACTACTGAACAGCAAAATAAATCGGATGTCTCCTTTACTCAGAAATTTACTCTTAATATCTCCTTCATTGTTATTGTTTTCGTTACTTGAAATCTCCTTTTTAATCTTAAATTTTATTTACTCTTTTTTCTGCTGGATTATACTGATCATCTTTTATAAATCCGGGTTCTATCATTACAGAAAAGTTAAAATAGAAAAAGAGGAAATAGAATTATAGCTGCAGATTTAAATTAAGATTTCGAATTAACCTCAACTTTTAAACTTTATTTTATCAGCATGCAATCCCCGAAACTGTAAAATCTATAACCTTTTCTTTTTGCTTCTTCATAAGCATTCAGCACGTTTTCCCTCCCTGCAAAGGCTGAGATCATTACCAGTAAAGTTGATCTTGGCAGGTGAAAATTAGTAATCAACCCGTCCACGGCCTTGAAATTGTAACCATGATAAATATACATATCGGTAACTCCCCTATCAGCTTTTATTGTTCCATACCTGGACATCAGTGTTTCCAGAACCCTCACCACAGTTGTACCTACTGCATTAATCTTTCTTCCCGATTCTTTTACCCTCTTAATTTTTTGCGCATCAAATCTCTCTATGTAATATTCTTCACTGTGCATTTTATGTTTTTCTATCTCATCTGATAAAATTGGCCTGAATGTATCAATCCCTATATCCAGTCCTACTTTTGCCATAATAACACCGCTTCTTTTTATTTTACTGATTAATTCCGGAGAAAAATGAAGTCCTGCCGTGGGTGCTGCCTTTGAGCCCTCTTTTTTCGCATATACGGTCTGATAACGGAATTGATCTATATCATCGCTTTTTATGTAAGGAGGAAGAGGTATATTGCCGTATTCATTAAAAATAATTTCTGCAGGAACATTAAATCTCACTACGGCTCTTCCGTAATCCAGTTTTGATTTTACCACAAAATTATACCTGCCTATTTTTACCCTGCTGTTGATTTTTAGCCTTTTTGAAGGTTTAAGAAGCGCCGCATAATCATTATCCTTAAGTTTATTTAAAACAAAACACTCAATACGAGCTCCTGTTTTTTCTTTTATGCCCATTAATCTGCATTTGGTAACCTTGCTCTCATTTACCACCAGAACATCATTTTTATTAAAATATTTAAATATATTATAAAAAATGTCGTGGCTTATACGTCCCGTCTTGCGGTCAAGAACCAGAAGTTTTGAATCATCTCTTTTTGTAAGAGGCCTCTGAGCTATATATTTTTGGGGAAGTTCGTAGTCAAATAATTCAATTTTCATAAGCTGGTAAATTATTCAAACAGTTTGGGGCTCTTTTCTTTTTTTACTCCCATGTATTTAAAGGCAAGATTTGTGGCCATACGTCCCTTTGAAGTTCTTTTCACAAACCCCAGCTGCAGTAGATACGGTTCATAAACATCTTCAATAGTATCTACTTCTTCTCCTATTGAAGCAGATATGGTTCCTATTCCTACCGGACCGCCTTCAAACTTAATGACCAGGGTATCCAGTATTTTCTTATCAACCACATCCAGACCTAATTTATCTATGTCCAATCTGCCAAGGGCTTTTTCTGCTATTTTATCATCTATTAAATCATCACTATACATTAAAGCATAATCCCTGACCCTGCGCAGCAGCCTGTTTGCAATCCTTGGTGTTCCCCTGCTCCTGCCCGCAATAATTATTGCACCTTCATCAGTTATTTCTATACCAAATATACCAGCCGATCTTTTTACAATTTTCACTATGTTTCCCTCATTGTAATAATCCAGCCTTAGATTGACCCCGAATCTTTCTCTCAGAGGAGATGCAATCAGTCCGATTCTGGTAGTTGCTCCTATAATAGTAAACGGTGCTATGTCCATCCTGATTGATTTTGCAGACGGTCCCTTACCTATTATTATATCCAGCTTGTAATCTTCCATCGCAGGGTACAGTATTTCCTCAACATTTCTACTCAGCCTATGAATTTCATCCACAAATAAAACATCGAATTTTTCTAAATTTGTCAGTATGGCAGCTAAATCTCCTGCTCTCTCAATAGCAGGACCGGAAGTAATCTTAAATCCTACCCCTAGCTCGTTGGCAATTATTTCTGCAAGGCATGTCTTCCCAAGACCTGGAGGACCCGATAGTATTACATGATCCAGCGGCTCTTTTCTTTTTTGGGCTGATTTAATGAATACCAAAAGATTTTCTATAATCTTATCCTGACCTATAAATTCAGATATAAATTTAGGGCGGAGGCTCCTGTCCAGTTCGGTATCCACTTTTATATGTTTGGGATTTATATCACTGTTTTTTTCACTTTTTTCCATAATCTAATAATGTCTGTTTTTTATTTTATATTTCTCTTAAAGTCATTTTTAATATATTTTCAACTTTTTCCTTTTCGATTATATCGGCATTTAATTTTAATATTGCTTTTCTTATTTCCGCTGAGTTATAACCCAGAGTTCTAAGCGCCTGTTTAACCTCATAAATTTTTTTATTTTCTACCGGACTTTTCAATATTATACCCTCTATTTTATCCTCTTCTATTTTATCTTTAAGCTCCAGGATTACTCTCTCTGCAAGTTTTTTCCCTATGCCCGGCACTCTCCTCATAAGATCTATTTCTCTATTTATAATTATTCTTTTAATTTCACCGCTACTGTAAATAGATAAGGAACTTAATGCTATTTTAATTGATATTCCAGATACTCCCAGCATTTTTGAAAAAAATTCTTTTTCTTCTGAATCCAGAAATCCGATCAGCTTAAATTCATCTTCTCTTACATGGGTGTATATATCAAGTTCCACATCCGAATTTTCCTGCGGTATTTTCTCAAACGTTCTGCTCGAAATTAGTATCTCGAATCCGATACCTCCTGTCCTCACTAAAACAGATGATGGCGATTTTTTAACTATCTTTCCAAATATTTTTGCAATCATGGATAAATTCTTTTAGTTATTTATAAGTTTCAACCTTTTCTTGAAACTTTTTATTATTTGCGTGGCATACGGATATGGCCATTGCATCCCATGCATCATCTTTTGGAAGGAAAAAATCATCCTTAACCTTTAGTATTGCCTTCAGCATGTATTTTACCTGGCTCTTGGTAGCCCTCCCATATCCCACAATTGCTTGCTTTACCTCCAGCGGAGTGTACTCATATACCTTTAGATTATTAATGCTTCCTGCCAGCATGGACACCCCCCTTGCCTGTCCTACGTCCATTGCCGTTTTAACATTAACATTAAAAAATATTTCTTCAATGGCCATACAATCAGGATCATATTCTTCAATTAAACTGTTTATTTTTAAAAATATCTCTTTTAATCTATTACAAATAGGATTAGTTCTTTTTGTAATGATACAATCTGAAAATATCGCGCAGTACTCTCCTTTTTGCATATCCAGTATGCCTACTCCTGTGGTCTCCAGTCCGGGGTCTATTCCTAAAATTCTTATTTTATCGGTCATTATTTTAAAAACAGCTATATTTCACTTAATATCTCACTTGATATTTCCAGATTTGAATTAACATTCTGTACATCATCATGCTCATCTAATACATCCAGTAATTTCAGAGCTTTCCTGCTGTCCTCTTTTGAAAGATTTACGGTGGATTTTGGTATAAGTCCGATTTCGCTTGATTTAATTTTTATATTCTTATCCTCCAGTATCTGCTTAACCTTTATAAAATCCGCAGGAGAAACTTTTATTTCATACTCATCCTCATCTTCATTAATATCTTCGGCTCCTGAATCAATCATTTTAAGCATGAATTCTTCTTCATTTTTAACTTCACTGCGTTCCACTACTATTATGCCCTTGCTTTCAAACTGCCAGCTTACACTTCCGCTCTCGCCAAGTGTTCCGTTATATCTGCTTAAAATATTTCTTATGTCAGATGCGGTTCTATTTCTATTTTCGGTCATAACCTCCACTATTATAGCTATCCCTCCCGGTCCGTATCCTTCATAAAGTATGCTCTCATAATTTTCACCCTCAATCTCACCGGTTCCTTTTTTAACGGCTCTTTCTATATTACTCTGGGGCATATTATATTCCTTGGCTTTAGCAATGGCATTGGCCAGATTTATATTATCTTTAGGATCGCTCCCTCCTCCTTCTCTTACTGCAACTATAATATTTCTGCTGAGCTTCCCAAAAATATTTCCTCTTTTTGCATCCTCTTTTGCTTTTTTATGCTTGATTGAATGCCATTTTGAATGCCCTGACATATCAACTCTCCTCTTTATTATTTTTAATTATATCTAAAAAATAGCGGTGTATTCTCAAATCATCCGTAAGCTCCGGATGAAAAGTGCTGGCCATTACATTGCCATCCCTTACCAGTACCATATCCTTCCCGGATTTCCCCAGTAACTTGACCTCTTTCCCAATATTTAAAATTCTGGGGGCCCTTATAAAAATAGAGTTGAACTTCCTGCCGTTCTTGATGCCGTCTAGATCTATGCTGATAAGCTGTTCAAAACTATCTATCTGCCGCCCGTAAGCGTTCCTCTGAACATTAATATCTATATAACCCAGACCCCTGCCCTCTCCTTTGATATATCTGGAAATCAGGATCAAACCTGCACAGGTTCCGAATATAGGCTTTCCATCCTTATAAAATTTATTCAGTTTTTCCTTTAATTTATATTTTTCCAGCAGCTTATTTATGGTGGTACTCTCACCACCCGGAATTATAATCCCGTCAATATCATCCATTTGCTGCGGGAATCTGACTTCTACTGCAGAAGCTCCGCACCCCTTTATCCTGTCTATATGTTCTTTAAATGCTCCCTGTAGTGAAAGTACCCCTACCTTAATACTCATCTGCCTTTCTTTACCATCCTCTGTTAGAAATTATTTTTTCTTTTGTAAGTTCAGAGACCGCAATACCGCTCATAGGGTTCCCCAGTCCTCTGGATACCTTTGCCAGAACCTGAGGATTATTATAGTGTGTTGTGGCTTCTACGATAGCCTGGGCCATTTTCAGCGGATTTTCCGATTTAAATATTCCCGAACCTACAAATAAGCCCTCGGCTCCAAGCTGCATTATCATAGCCGCATCAGCAGGGGTTGATATTCCGCCGGCTGAAAAATTAACTACAGGTAACTTTTTATTTTTATGGACATACAACACTATATCATAAGGCGCACCCAGTTCTTTGGACGCGGTCATCAGTTCCTCTTTTGGCAGCGAGGCAACCATCGCTATGCCATCCTTTATGCTCCTCATGTGTTTTACTGCTTCAATAACATCTCCGGTTCCGGCTTCTCCCTTGGTTCTTATCATCGCGGCTCCCTCGCCTATCCTTCTTAAGGCCTCTCCCAGATTTATGGCACCGCAAACAAACGGAACTTTAAAATCCCATTTATTTATATGATATTTTTCGTCTGCTGGAGTAAGGACCTCACTTTCATCTATATAATCAACTCCAATTGCTTCCAATATCTGTGCTTCGGCAAAATGTCCGATTCTTGCTTTTGCCATAACCGGGATAGAAACAGAATCCATTATTTTTAATATTATCTCGGGATCGGTCATTCTTGCTACACCTCCCGTAGCCCTTATGTCAGCCGGTATCCTCTCCAGTGCCATTACCGATACCGCTCCTGCTTCTTCTGCTATCTTTGCCTGCTCTGGCGAAGTCACATCCATTATTACCCCGCCTTTCAACATCTGGGCAAGCCCCGATTTTACCTTTAACGTTCCTTTTTCCATATATTAAAACACCTCCAATTATTTTGTTCCCACTCCCAGAGACATATTCTCAAGCCTTCTTATTCTTTCCTCGGTAGGAGGATGAGTATTAAATAAACTTTTAAACATTACCCTGGATTTCTTTCCTATAGGATTTGCGATAAACAAGTGTGCGGTTGCACTGTTTGCGGTTTTTACCTCACTGTTCTCACTTATTTTCCTGAGCGCATTTGCCAGTCCTGCGGGATATCTGGAAACCAGAGCCCCTGTTGAATCTGCCAGATATTCCCTGTTTCTGCTGATGGCAAGCCTTATAACCGTGGCAATCACAGGCGCCAGTAATATAAGCAGCATTCCCCCCACAAGCAGAATCAATGTTAATATCCCGCCTCCCGAACTCCTGGAAGTCCTTCTTCTGCCGGAGCCGCCGAATATCATTGACCTTAACATAATGTTGCTTATTATGGAAATCATTCCCACCATAACCACCACTATCGTTCCCAGGAGTATATCATAATTCTTTATATGAGACAGTTCATGTGAAATAACTCCCTTAAGTTCTTCATCATTGAGTTTGTCAATCAGCCCCTTTGTG
>Ga0315550_1003045_pt1 | contig 10175 bp, 14 predicted proteins | sample SalMarSW160190MG_2_FD_203100 | JGI IMG/M metagenome (GOLD analysis project Ga0315550, IMG submission 203100) | Salt marsh sediment microbial communities from the Plum Island Ecosystem LTER, Massachusetts, United States - Salt Marsh Sediment SW1601-90 ... | reverse complement strand
GTTTTAACAATTAAAGTTTTGCATCATTCTAAGGCTGATGACGCTCAGGGAATTATTTCACAACTATTGTATTTAAGATGGTTAAAATCCGAGAGGCTGATTTTTTCCTCATCGATCAGACTTTTTACCCGCGGTAAGGATGATTTCAATGATTCAACAAGGTTCTTGACTGTTTTGCACACTAAACTGTATGCTTGGTTGCTCCACCGTTTCGTTATGTTAGCGTAAAGACACCTTCCCCCGCATTCCCGCAAGATTTCGCAGCTTGTGCAGGGCTGTCCAACATAAACTCTTTTCAGCTGTAGAGGATGTGAGTCTTGGATGTGTCCCAGATAGTAGTCTTTCATTCCACTCATGGAGGGGCATGGTATTATGTGTCCATCCGTTTGTATGCTGTAGTTAGCCCATCCGGAGCCGCACCTCAGCAAGCTGTCCTCTCCTGTGAGAAGCGACTGCATCACACCCAGAAGGGGATAGAGCCGTAGCACTTTGCCTTCGGTTTCCATTGTGTTGACCCAAAAATCTGCCAGTCTTCTTATCTGGGGATTGTAGTTTTCTTCAACCCATGTTGCGAAGGGTCTTTTGTGGAAATCGTTTTTCCAGAATCCAGCGTCGAGTTGCCAATGAATCGATGAAAAGGAGTGGTCAGGGTTGTTTAGGAGCCACATTACGTTTTCGTGGATGTCTGTTTGTTCCATGAGGGTCATTCTGGCTATTATCTCGCCCTTGAACCCATTTTTTCTGATTGCCTTAACGTTCTCTACTGCTTTTCTGTATACTCCTTTTCCTCTGTAGTAGTCTGTCAACTTTTCGGTGCCGTCTATGGAGACAAAGATTGTTGACAGCCGATTCAGGTACTCTGGCTCAAGCTTGTTCAGGTGTAAGCCGTTGGTTTGGATGTTAAACTGTTTAGCCTTCACGTTGTCCATGATCTGCTTTATCTTGTCATTGCAGAGCATTGGTTCGCCGCCATAAAAAATCAGCACTGGCTCAGGGTCTTTTCTCATAAACTTCTCCAGAAGTTCGATGTCATAGGTGATTCTGTCGGGAACAGAATAATCCACTTCAAAGTCTCCGAAGTCAGCGTCCATGTCTCCGCATGATTTTCCGTAGCAGTATCTGCACTGTAAATCGCAGTTGGTTGTCAACAACAGGTGAAAGAACATCCGAGGCACCTCAAAGCTGTGGCATTTATTATTTCACGAGGCATTGAAGCACGTAAACCTTTCTCAGCACAAAAGTTTACCACTTCAACAAAGAGTAAATGTGATTTGTGATGGTAAATTCTAAAAAGGGGAAACCTCAGAATTGTTGCTGTGACAGATAAACTCAATCTCGTAGGGAGTCTTCTGCGCTCGCGCATGCATACGTTTTTGAATGAAAAACCAGTTCATCCCTTGTTTGTCCATTTTGAGTGCACTTATCGATGCAACATGAAATGCGCATTCTGCAATGTTTGGAGAAAAAACATCTTCGAGAACGAAGCAACCACACCAGAGCTTGAACAGAGATTACGTGAATGCTGGGACTTGGGTTGCTCGATCGTAAGTTTTACTGGTGGAGAACCCCTGCTAAGGAGAGACCTCGGCAAACTGCTGGAGTTTTCCAGTAAAGAACTTGGCTTGTTCACAGGGTTGGTTACAAACGGAATCCTGTTGGACAAAAAAATTGATGCACTCTCAAAATACGTCGATTCTCTGGCGGTGTCCTTTGACGTGAACCATAAGCAAACATTCAACAGAACCCGAGGCGTTGACGCTTTTGAAAAAGTCAAGAAAAACATAGAATACGCGAGAAGGATGGGCGTAGAAATTGAACTGCTTTCTGTAATAAGCAAAGAAACATTCGGGTTCATAGATGACACAATCGAGTTTGCGAAATCGCTTGAATTGCCGATCCATTTCTCGCCTGTTGACAATGTGCCAAGAGAATTTATGGAGGTGACAGACGCTCAAGGAATGAAGATTGACGAAACTGGCACGGTTTTAAAAAAATTGAAGGACGAGAAAAGAAAATACAAGAAGATACATTTTGAAAGTGACTACTTCAAATTTCAGGCTTTAGGCGGATTTGGCAATACTATTAGGTGTTCGTCGGCATCGACCACAATTTCTCTGAAACCTGATGCTTCTGTTGCTTTGCCTTGCCCCTTTTTCACCCTAATGACAATTAAAAAAGGTGAGAAACTGAGAAATGGTCTAAAATCAGAAAAAGCAAGAAGCATCATCGAACAATGCGGCAGATGGGACTTCTGCAAGGATTGCTCAGTAAACTGCATGTACGTCGTATCCTTGATTAAATACCCCTACCTTTTGATAAGATGGATAAAAGATAAACTCTAAGTACACAATAAGCCAAAATTTAAAAATAGTTAAATCAAGTTAATCGTTAGTTCTGGGGTTTGTTACTTGTCTGAGCGGGAAACAATCGATAAAGTGAAAGGAAAGCAGGGAATTCTTTCCAAGATTCAGAACTTCTTCACCTTAGGATACGGAACAAAAGAAGACCTGAGAGAATTAGACCGAAAGCTCAGGGACCTCTATTACGTTGACCTCAGGGACATGCGGCACGTTTGGGAGGACCTGTATCTGGAGGCTATGGATGCAGGCGCTGCAGAGAGCAGAGACTACAAGAAGGTTATCCAAGTGCTGGACAGAGTCACAGAAAAGGTTCGGCACGCAGACTACGGTTACGCGGGGCTTTATGATCGGAAAGGGCACATACGGGAAAACGAGTTGGCGCAGGTTTTCAATTTTGACCGTGACCTAGAAAAGGAGCTTGACGGCTTGAACGCTGCTGTAAACAAGGCTAAAACTGAAGTTGAAGCAGAGAACTGGACGGCTGTATCCGCTGAAGTGAAGAATGTTAAGAGTTTATTACTTGCTTTCGAGGATAAATGGAATGAACGAGAAAAACAGTTCAGACCCTTAGAAATGTAGGATGTGAAATGAAATGCCTGTAATAGAGAAAGTTGCATGGGATTTCGCGGGCGCCGACGATATAGCTTACCGCTTTCCCAACCTCTCCCTGAAGTACGGAAGCCAAGTTATCGTTAAGGAAAACCAGTGGGCAGTCTTCTTCCGCGACGGAAAAGCCTACGACGTTTTCGGTCCAGGCAGACACACCATCACCAGCAACAACATTCCACTTCTAACCGGAGCCCTAAAGGCTCTGCGGATAATCGGCGACATCTTCGAGTGCGAAGCCGTTTTTGTCAGCAACAGCCAGTTTAAAGGAAAATTTGGCGGACAAGCCTACTCTGCCCCCAGCGGAACTATACAGTATCAGGCGGAGCTCGGCTACTATGGGTATCTGCTCTACAAAGTGGAGGACCCGAAGCTGTTTGTCATCGAGTTTTTCGGCAACCGCGGAGCCAGCTCATCCAGCGACATTGAAGACTACATTCGCGGATTCATCAACGAGCGGGTTATAGACGAGTTTGGGCATCAGGACATCTTTAATGTAGTCAAGAACGTGGACGAAACCACAGACAAAGTCTCCTTGATAATAAGAGATGAGGCAGCCAGGATAGGACTCAAAATCATAGACACAGTATTTGAGGGCGTCAAAATCCCAGAGGAGGCGAGACGCTTCGCCACAAGCATGGGACAGCAAGCCATGACCATGCAGTACATGAAGGAAACAACCGCGGAGATTCCAGAGGGAGGCGGCGGAGCCGCTGCAGCCGGTGTAGGCGCAGGCGTTGGAATAGCCATGGGAACCGCTCTGGGAAAAGCTATGCAGCCTTCTCAGGGAACAGGTGCGCCGCAGCAGGTGGTTTTGTGTCCGAAGTGCGGAGCCCAGAACGTTGCTGGAACCAAATTCTGTGGCAACTGCGGATCAAGTTTGGGTCCTGTGGCTAAAGTTACTTGTCCGAAGTGCGGAGCGGAGATGGCGGCGACAATGAAGTTCTGTGGTAACTGTGGTTCTCTTTTGAAGCCAGAGGAAATCGAGTGCCCAAAATGTAAAGCAAAGAATTTGTCCACTGACAAGTTCTGCAGCAGTTGCGGTAGCAAACTGCAGTGACTAATTTGTTACAGGTCAATGTGACGAAGGCAAACAGATGTAAAAAAATTCGGATACCCGTATGTTATATATGCAAGCGTGCATTATAATAACCTGTAGAATTCTCTTAGTGAATGTCGGCAAAACGGCTTGTCGTGTTTAGTCGTTTATTTTGGGTATTCTTCGTAGAAACGATAGGAAGAAAAGGAGTGGTTTATTTGTCTATGTCGAGGATTGAATTTAAAATGCGTCAACGGATTAATCGAAAATTTGAGAAAGTAGGAGCTAATTCAAAAAAGACTGCTGTAACGTTGATGGAGGCTAACCTAGATTTGCAAGAACAGTATTGGTTGCCCTATTTGGTTGGAAGGGTTCTCGGTAGAATAAGAAAGACTAACGATAATCGGTATTACTGCTAGAATTATGCTGATGGCACGCGCGCAGGAAGATGGTTTATTTTTATGAAAAGAAGCCAGAGAAATGCCAAGAATAGACGTGGAAGATACGTTAAGAAATGCCCTGTTGAGATAGGAAATGAATATGAAGTGGATATAACAGAAACAACCCCCAACGGGGCAGGCATAGCCAGAATCAAAGGTTTCCTAATTTTAATTGACGACACAAAGCGTGGAGACCACATAAAGGTAATGATAACGAAGACAGACCCCCTGAGCGCAGAAGCAGAAATTGTCACATAGAACTCAAGCGCACAAACGCATATGTTGAGTGGAAACGCTTTCGTGTTTGAACCACAGGATAACGCGAAGCTATATAGCTTTAAAAGCCAGTATGCTCCTATAAAGGCAGATTACAACGGTGAAAACTTTTGTCTCAGCCAATTTATGGAACAATAGTGAACTATAGGATAGGCATCGGCACGCAAAATCCGAAGGAGTGCCTAATCCAATTTGCGCATGTAAATTCCGCCTCTCTAGCAGACCAACTTATTAATAGAAAAGTAGTTTGGAAGCAGGGAAACATCAAGCTTATGGGGAAAATTGCGGGGTCCCACGGTAAGAATGGCGTAGTTAAAGTCAAGTTCCAGAAAGGCGTGCCAGGTCAGGCTTTAGGAACATCCGTTGAATTAGCCGAATAGTTAGAGCACAACGCACACGCACGCAATAAGTATGCGTTAATAAATGTAGTTTCGGCTCTTCTAAAATCGAACTTTGCCTTTCTTAGATGTTTTCCCTCCAGGTTTTCCTGCCCAAGTATTTTTGCAAACTTTACATTCTTTTTGATTTGCAGTTATCGTGAATTTCTTACTTCCACATCGAGGACATCGTTCTTTTCTACCCATTTATTTCACACCTCTTCAACTAGAGTCTAATTGACTAGCATCTTGTTATCAAACAATATACCATTTTCAACTTGTACTAAAGATTTAAGAAACAAAAGCGCACGGCATTATGGTTTGGAGACAACAGCGTAGAGAAATTCCATAAATTCCAAGATGGTATGTCGTAGTTTTTCTTGAGAAACTGTCCAGTTATCTAGTGCATCCCAACTTTCGTCTGTAGCCTCTGTATAATCCTCTGTGGAAAGCTCGTGCTTTTCTTTGTGTTTAAAACCCCATACACTAGCATAATTCTTAGTTTGGTGAAATAATTCAACAACTCGTTTACTGTACGTAGCTATTTTCTCAGCCACGGAGGGATTTTGGTTTTTTGCATAATCTGCAACCATAAAGAGGCGTTCCAGATTAGTCCAATATACTTCTGCGGTTCCAAACCAATCGCGAAGTGAAGCGAAACAGTTTTTATCCCCATAAAACATTCCTAACTCTTCAAGAATCTTTGCGTCTATAGCTCTCATAAAATAAGTTATGGAACGCGCCAGAGTAAAACCTTTTGCGCACTAAATCGCTTTTATCTCAATAAATACTGCGCGCCTCAATTTATGTTCTAGAAATTTTGTCTAATAATTGGAAGAAGGATGTGCAGATTTTTGCGCGCGCATGGAGTTTCAATCATATTTAGTCGTGGCATATCAGGTTTTTTTCTTCAAGTATTTTGTGAAGTTTATCGACCGCCGTGTAAACGTCTTCTTCTTTTGTGGCTCCTGTGCAAACAAGTTTTCCGCTGGCGAAGAGAAGAATCACAACTTTTGGGTCATCCATTCTGTAGATGAGACCCGGAAACTGTTCTGGCTCATACATGGTTCTTCCGAGAGAGTAAGCGCAATCTTCCAGCTCTATTTGCCCTAAAAGATTCGCTGAAGCAACAATGTTCACTACTTTGATTTCGGGTTTGCCCGGGATAATTATCCCGCTTTTTTTCAGTTCGATTACAACCTTATTCACTGCTCTCTTTGCTTCTTTCTCAGACTTCGCTCCGGTGCAAACCATCTTTCCAGTACGGAAAATGAGTATTGCAGTCTTGGGTTTTTTTAATCTGTAAACTAATCCCGGAAACGTTTCTGGACGATACTCAACTAATGGGTTCCCTTTAACAATTGCATTAAGGTTAAACTTCTGATTCAATGTAGCAGATGCCACAACATTTTGGACCTGTATGGACGCATCAAAAACAGGCATTGTTATGTCATCAATTAAAACCTCTGAAAGAGTCAAATCAAAAACCTTCTTATTCCTCTGTATGATTCAGATCTTCTAGAAGGCTTAGGAACTGATCTTTCTTCGTGAAGTCTTTGTTCTTTTCTGCTTCCATTATGACATATTGCACCCAATCTCTCAGTTCAGAATGCAAGCCTACTTTTATCTGGGGCTTTCTATCCCTTCTTTTAATCCAAGATTGTGTCGCTCTGCTTAACTGTATATTTTTTAATGTCATACTTTCCACTTTGCATTTTTCTGTAGAATAGTCAAAGAAAACGGCAAAAACTCAAGCTTTTGCAATGTTCATTACGAGAATCCTATGTGTTAAGGTAATGAAGGGTCACATATTAAGCTATTTGCTTAGTGATACAGTCCTCGGCATTATTCTCCAAAAGGGAGATTCAGAAGGGTTTAAAATGGTTTGTTGATAACTACGAAGAGGCTAAAAAGGCGACTTGGAGGACGAAAACCGTACACGCTCTTAAAGCGGTATGCTTTAATACGGCAGTAAAAACTTATCCTTTTTTTCTTTTTTATGTTTCTGTTACTGGTTTCTTGCTGTATTCACTGTTTAGGATGTTACGGAAGACGTTGATGTCTATTCCGAAGTTTTCGCAAACCTCAACAATGCTGAAAGCATAGACGTGAAAGATTTCCTCGATGGTTTTTCGCACCAATTCGGGTGGAATGTCTTCTGTAGGTTTAAGAAAGAGAATAAACCATCTTCCAAGGTTCGTGGGAACGTACCATTTGACTCTCACTTTCCGTTTCCCTGTTACCACCTGCTCCATGCCCTGCTCAAGAATACCAGCTGAAACCATCCGCTTCAGGTATTCGATTATGGATTTGTTGGAGTAAGAGGTTCCATGGATCATGTCTTTCTGGTATGTTCGCCCCTCCAGCTTCATGTTCATTAAAAGGCTTTTGCCCACCTTAGACTGGAGGATGCTCCAGATTAGCCTACGCTTTTCAGTTTCTAAGGGAAACGGAAGAACATAATGCCAAATTTGGTCCTCCTCCATCTTAAGAATCAACCTGCATCCTATAATTACTGGTGAATACTAATAAAATCCCCGCTATACCTGCAATTCAGAATTCTTATTAGATTTAGTAACTATCATCATTTCAGCGTGAATTGAACTATGAAGATGGATGCTGAGCGGACTGTTTTCGTTGGCTTCGCAATTTTATTCCTACTCATGAGTGCCACTGTAACCGCTGCTGATGAGAGCGAGTTCCAGGTTGAATCCACAGATCTACAAATATACAGGGATGGATTGGTTCGCGTCACACAAACGTTGAGTGTGAATGAAACAGTTCCGGCGGTAACTTTTCCGCTCTTGAATTCTTCAGTTGACAACTTTATTGTGCTTGACGAGAACCAGACTGTTCTGGACTATGAAGCAGACGGAATCAATCTGACTGTTTTCACTTTGGGAGCTACAAGCGTTTCGCTTCAGTATGACACAGACTCTTTGACCAGAAAAGATTTTGGCGTGTGGACTTTCCTTGTTGACACCCCATATAACCTCACTATTCAGTTGCCTGAAGACTTAACATTAGTTTACCTCAGCGGAAACCCAATCGCAATAGAAAGCGAAGGAAACCAACTAATGTTGACGTTGTTTCCTGACCAATGGGAGATAAGTTACATATTTCCATTAACTCCACCCGCAGACTTCCAAATCAGCGACCTAGAGGTCACACCAAGTGAGGTTGAATCAGGAGAAGAGGTTACCGTCTCAGTTAAAATCGCTAATGTGGGTGGGCAAACCGGCTCATATGCACTTCAGCTGCTAATCAATCAAACAATCGGGGGCACCAAAACAGTGACACTTGAAGAAGGAGACTCAACCACAACAGAATTCAAAATTATCAAGCAAACGCCGGGAACATACAATATAGAAATAGACGGTCTAGTCGACGGATTCACAGTTAGAGTAACATCTTCAAACGGAGGCACATCTTCGAACGGGGACAGCTCTTCAAACATGTTTCCCATTGAATATCTTGCTGCTGCGTTAATTGCTGTGGCTGCAATATTTGTTGCTGTGTTCCTTCTTTTTAGAAGAAGAGGCTACAATGTTGAGAAAATCTTTAAGATGCATCCTCGGTTGAACAAGGAAGAAAAAGATGTGATACAGTTCTTAGCGGAGAATGAAGGAAAAGTTTTCGAATCTCAGATAAGAGAACGGTTTCCTGGCATACCGCGAACAAGCCTCTGGAGACTAGTTAAAAGACTGGAAAAGCTGGAGATAATCAGAGTAAAAAAGGTTGGACTTGAAAATCAAGTGGAACTAAAAAAATAAAGAGAAAAGAGGGAAGTTTTCTACGGATTGTTTCCGTTTCCCATTTGGCTGTTTCCTTGCCCGACACCGTGTTGTGCTCTGTTATGTCTGATTTCTTGCGCGAGTGCCTTATCCATTTCCCTCATGGTTCGACCAATTTCTTTCAGGTCGTTAACGGCATCCCTGATATCACCCATGTTTTCTTGAGCGTTATCGGTCATGTCCTGAAGCGCCTGTGCGAATTCGGTGGCGTTCTCGTATCCAAAAGTTTCCAAAACAGCGTCAATGTCGATTCCTTCGTTGCCTGCTAATTCAAGGTTTTCTCTGATTCTCCCCCGAAATCTTTCCATACCCCGTAGATAGTTTCGGATTCTCATGCTGTTTCCCTGTTCAGCTTGAGCCTTCAAGTATCGGTGCGCCTTGGATATCAAGTGGTTGGCTTGTGTTAGGTTATACGCAGTTTCGCTGACTTTGCCGTCTAGGAGCCAAAGTCTTGCCGTGTCTACGTCTAAGTAGCTTGTTGCGTTGTCCAGCAGTTCAAGGGCTTCTGTGGCATCTTCTGGCAAAAGCGCTCTGAGCCTCTCTATTCGTTCAAGTGCACGTTGGATTGCCACTAACAGTCCTTGACCGTCAATTATCTGTCCTTTCTGAACATCAGACTCGTACAGAATGAGGTTAATTGATTTGAAAACCTCTCTGAAGATTTCCAGCGCTTGGGTTGCATTAGCAACTGCTCCCTCATAATCTTCGGATTCAAGCGCAACATAAGCCGCTGTTACGTTTGCTGTGCCTTCATCGAATAGTGTCACATTGCCTTCCAGCTCGTCAAGTAGGGTAGCATTTTCGATCAATTCTAAAGCAGTTTCGTTCACGTACACGAGTGCGATAAGGTTTTCAACTTTTTGTCCTGCCTTGTCAGCTAATTCAACAATCTTTTCCGCTTTGGCACTCTCGCTTTGTCCATGGAACATTGCCGCTGATGCGGGGGCTGCCATTACAATAATTGTTGCTAAGATTATAACGATTACAATTTTGCTTGCTTTCACCATTTTGATCACTGTCAGAATAGTTTGTTAAACCCTGAATTAAGGGACACTGCGGCATGTGCGTTCCAAAATTTGAAACGCTTGTTCCAGAAAACCAAATGCAAAACCGCTTTATGCTTTTATCCTACTACCAATTATTGTTAGGTGATTAGAGAGGAAAGCTGAGTCATGCCTGAAAAGATTATTGGACATGGAACATGGTACGACAAAACCGCTGTTGAAATCATAGAACGGGAACAGAAACTAGGTCGAAGCCTAGACCTGATCAGAACGGAGAGC
>Ga0315550_1003041_pt1 | contig 10176 bp, 12 predicted proteins | sample SalMarSW160190MG_2_FD_203100 | JGI IMG/M metagenome (GOLD analysis project Ga0315550, IMG submission 203100) | Salt marsh sediment microbial communities from the Plum Island Ecosystem LTER, Massachusetts, United States - Salt Marsh Sediment SW1601-90 ... | reverse complement strand
TAAGACCAGTAGATTAAACGCGGGGAGTTTACTATGAATACTTGGTTGACGATAGCTATTATTATTGTGATACTTTGGGCGCTTGGGTTCTTTGCTTTGCCAGGCCTAGGTTCATTGATACATATACTGCTTGTGATTGCCGTAATCTTAGTGCTCGTTTGGTTGTTTACCGGCAAAAAGCTGTGGAAATAAACACAAATCCCCTTTTTATTAAATTTTAGTCCAAACCACAGAAGGATAGATAGGTTAAACAAATTGTAAAAAGGTTAAATTTTAACCCCAAACCCAAACGTTCACGCTTGCTTTCGTGTTCTCTCCAGTTCTGACTCCTATTCTAATTCGTTCTCTCATATCCACACTCACACAGAAAACCCGCACGTACACGCTAATGCGTAATATTAACGATTTTGGCAGGTATCCTGTGATTATGACGCCGTATCACGTAGAGTCCCGTATTAATTTTCGCGTTTGCGGGGTAGAACTTACTTTTCCTGCTCCATCACAGTTTGGACATCGTTTTCTCAAATCCCCTTCACCTATCGCACCTGAACCGTGGCATACAGAACAGGTGACCATCCAATCTTCTGCACGATCGTATAACCTTCTAGGCACAAAATTCACCTTGCTTATGCGTCCTTTGTATATGTGTAAGATTAATTGCGTTTTTACCTTTTCTACTGCTTTTTCCTCAACGAAGTCTACTCGTTTGCTGGACCTTCTGTTTTGCTTGTTTTCGTTTCGCTCCTGCGGGAATTCTCATCTTTCTTGTTTTCAGATCATATCTTTAACATTTAAACACTTAAGCCAATACACTTATAAGTGATTAGGCACATAGTAGTATATAAGAATAAGCAGATTAGTGTGACTAAAAATTGATGATAAAAACAAAACGAATGGTCAACATAGGACAATTTGCTTAAATGCACCAGGAATATGAGCACCCACTTTCTTCTTACATTCTATTACTAAGAGGACTTTTTGTGGGTGGATTATTACAGCAAGGTCAGCTCTACCCGAACCAGCTCTCTTTTGTGGTTCGACATCCACAAATCTTACTCCTTCAATGATGTATTTGTTTTTATAAAGTACATTCTTCAATACGCGGTAAAGCTCTTCCTCAACTTTGGATTCACCCGCCAAATTGAATCAACTCTGTTTAAACGTGATGTAAAACATATTTTAATAACCTGCCAATGATAGGAACTTCTGCCAATTACCTCCATTATCTAAATGTAATCTTTATTTTGTTTTTGGTAACTGATTATCAAAAAATGGAGCCATACTATAATTTGCTTTAAGGAGGACATCAACTGAAATCAAACAACGTTCTTTTCCCTTTCTCAAAATCATTGATCATTATACCCATCGGTTCAAATGTTTGATTAAGTGCAGTTCGTAAATTCCTAATATAATCTAAGACGTTGATTTCACTGAGCCTCTTAATATGATCAGTGGGTTTGACTGAAAATTTTCTTCCATGATAGTTGAACGGTTTGACTTTCACGAAACGCATTTCATCATACTTCTTCACATCTTCTCCCGAGTCGAGAAGTTGAATTGCACATTGATATGGTTGATGAAGTGAAGCTCCTTTCAGCTTCTCTTTTGGATCATCATGAATTTTAACAGAATATTCCAAATCTTCTATTGGAATCTTTCCTAGAACAAGATCATCTATGGCGTTTTGGACAATCGTCTTTATCTTTCGTTTAGCTTTGTTGAATTCGGATTTGTTAGTTACGGTAGTTAGTTCTTGGACGCATTCATCAAAGACATTGTAAATGAAATTTGGAGAGTTAGATTTGATGGCAGTCAAACCTTTGAGGTCATATGTCCCGTCTTTTCTTATTCCAAAATATGCTTTTGCTGCTTCGGGAAGAACACATAAATTGTATCTTACTTCAACTGAAAGATCTAGTTTTAACCGCTTCTTTGCTTCTTTGATTAACCATCTGATTTCCTTTTCAGTTGGATTTTCTAAGAAAAGTGAGTCAGTATCTCCCGCTACAACATGTAACCCTTTCTTTTCTGCGATCTTTCTTGCAGTTCTCAAACTGTAGCGGCCATAAGCGGTGATAGATTCGCCTAAAGAGGATCTAGATATGCCATGTATTCTTATCACTACACCATAGCTTGAAACCAATATCAATTTGAGAAGCTTGGAAGTCGCTTTAGCAAGACGTAGATTCTCCTCTGATATAGTTTTGTCTTTAGAACGTGGTTTAAACCAATGAATTCTTAGATCTTTCAAAGCACCAATTACTACAGAATAAACGCCTCTTATTTGGTTGCAAACATGATGAGAAAGTTTTGGAACCTTATTATTATGGCATTCTTCATGGTCGCAGTCAATTGTTTCGTGAGAAAGATTGAAAGAGTCAATCAGGCTCGGATACATGCTGTCAAAATCAACTATAACAGTGTTGAAGTGAATACCCGGTTCAGGCGTCAATGTAAGCGCCCCTTTTACACGATGTGTTTCTTCTCCCCTTCTAAGCTCGTTATCTGTGGGAATCAAAATGTTGTTCTTTCTTAAATAATTGTAAAGAATTGACTTTATCCAGACACTGACCTTATGATTACGATAAGTCAATGGAACAGGTATGTTTGCCAGTCTTGCCCGCATGAACATTGAGTGAAGTTCTTTTGAATCAACCTTTTTTATTCCAAATCTTTTCAGAGAAACTTCAGGAACAGGTTGAGAACAAAGAATAAACAATCTTTCAGAAAGCTTGTATTTTTCAGGATTTGTTTTTCTAATCTCCGCAAAGGCTCTTCTAAAAGTCTTCAAGTCTTCTTTTGAAACACCGCGTAGAGGAACAATTTCTTTGCCCTTTAGTCTATACTTAGCTCCAAAAACTAGGTTATTATCGAACATGTAACTTGAAACAACGGGAACCTCATTCTCCCATGACTTGCTGAACATTCTTGAAACTTGCAGATGATCTGAGAAATCTTTGAATTTGACTTTCGTTAACTTTACAGTTCTCCGAGTGAAAAGATCTGTTTTTTCAACTATCTCTATTCCTAATCCTAGTTCCTGTATCTGATTGTAATCTTCTTCAGGAATCGGATAAGGAATAAAAAAGTATGGTCGATAATCAGTATCCACGATTGTTTTCCATTTTTTGTTAGATGGGTTGTAAAAAGTTAGTTTTATGCCCTGTTCCTTCTCTGAAAAGGTAGCATCTAAAAGATAATATGCTGTCACACAACCCACCTCATTTAGCAAATAGTGTTTTTTCCTTTTTTATTATCCGATTTGCGAATCGGTCAGCTTCTCTTTCTTCTTTACTTTCTGAAATCTCAAATCCCATATTCGCTACAATGTGATGATAGAGTTCATGCAGAACGTTTCTTTTATTCAGCCCCTTCTTGGTGAAAAAAGCAGCATTTTCAAAATAAACCCCATCATAACCCCGGGTCACTCTTCTGCCATCAACTGTTATTTTCATCTGTTGAATTTTGTAATATCCTGTCAAAACATCTACCCCTTTCTGTACACCCTTCAATTCGTATGTTAAGTGGAATCTCTCTACAACGCATTTTGAAGGAACACGGATCCGCATTTCTGTTCCCTCACAGCTTGGCTATTCTGGGAACCCAATTTGTTCTCTCATCTCTAAGATATTTCGCTAGAAGCAATGCTTCTTCATCTATCAGTGTTTCTAGTTTCTGCCTTTTGCCAACCTTTATTCGGGGAATATCTACGGTACCTTCAAAGTAGGCATTTAGCTTCTTTATGAAATCGTTTGTTAATTGGTCGTTAAGGTATTGTCTTTTTCCTTTTCGTCTCTTGGAGTAATCTTCAGATTTAAGGACAAAATCTTTTGGAGTTAGATTTCTGGCATAATCAATCAGAAAGTTATCAACTTGGTATCGATAAAGTTCTATGAAATCACAAACTAGAGAGGGTTTTCCAAATTGGATTCCATGTAGAAAGCCCAAGTATGGTTCAAGTTTGGCTCTGATTAGTGCGATATGGACTTTGGAGGAAAGTATTCTGTATGCTAGATTGAAGAGGTTGTTGATGCCGTCAAATGCTTTGAATTTCTTTCTGCAAGATGGTCTTATTGATTCTTGAAATAGAGTAAAGACTTGGTTGAAATAATTGTTTGAAGCTTTTCCTTCTATGCCAGTCAGTTTTCTTCTAAGTGCTTGATAATTCTCTGTATCCAAGTTTTTTATTGCCTGAGTAACTGAGAAATCTATCTGCCTCAAACCGTACTTTTTGAGGAGTTGGTTTTGTCCCTGAATTTTACTTGTTACAAATGTTTTGGCAAGTTCAGGGCCTTTAGAGTTTTGCGAAGCTTTGTACTGACTTAATCTTGTTTCAAGGTGGGCGTCATCATACAAACTTTTTAAAATGGCGATGGGCTGCCCTCTTCCAGTGAGTATGAGAACATCGATGCCCCAATAGCTGCAGGTTGTTAGTGCTCCAGATGAAATTGAGTTGCCCGATCTGAGCTGAATTTCTTTTAGTGAATTATCAACAAGGGGATAACGAGTTTCTTGTCCATTTTTATCTTTCACTAGAATACATCCTTGATCTCTAGCGACAAACGAGCCGAATCCGTTGAGGTACAGTTTATCAGGTTGTTTGGTTTTTAACAAATAAATCGCCTAAAAAATACTAATAAAATACAAATACTCCATCTAATATAAACATTATGACAGTTATTGACATAATATTTGAATTAAATCCCCATTTTCTCTGTTAATGTTTGATAAAAAAAGGGATAATAGTCCTGTTATGCGCTACACGGTTGATCACTCCAAGTTGCACCTCATCTATTCCCTTATTCTATTTGTTTATGCGTTCTTTTTTGTCGTATAATATGTCTGAAATTCTGTCTGATTTGGTCCAAAGGGTTGTTTAAGTTTCACCTTTACGCCGAAAGTTTGCAGATATTTTGCATGCCCCAGACTTTGTAGATTCTTTCCCTCATGTGGTGACTTCACAGTGTATGCATAAGTTGGTTTCCTTCTGTTGCCTTTTTTTCCGCAGCGTAAAACCCAGCTTCGTTTTGTGTTCATTGTTGGTGCAGTTTTGAACATTTCGTCGCATGAAGAAGACATGATGACCTTAAAGACTTCACTAGATTCCATGGCGTCTAGGCAAATCGCATGTCTGCCTATATCAGATGTTTTCAGTATTATGAAATTACCGCACTTGTGGACTCGCTGTAGCCATTTCAATTCATCTTGCAGTGCGTCATCGCTTGTGCAGTCGAAATCAAGAAAGCAACAGTGAAGGTTTGTTCCAACGATTCGTGATGAAACTCCGCTTGTTTTGACGTTCATGTTGCCTAATATGATGCTTATACTTAGACCAAAGTTTCCAATTCGAAAGCTAATTGATGTTTTCACCATTTTATCCTCCTGTATTTTTTTCTTTTGGCTTTTTCTTTAAGAGATTCAAGGTATCTGAGAGCGCGTTTCTCTAGGATTCTATCGGCAATTTCTGGTGAGTATTTCAGATTCAACGCGACTTTTCCGCCAGGGTTTGTTATTGCTTCATCGATGCAACGCCTGCCAAAGTCGAGTAGTGTTTTTTGTATGAACCGTCGCCAACCAATTGAAAGGCTTGAAGGTCGTTGATAGATCGCTGCTTGTACGCGAAAGACTATTTCTTTAGGTGTCTTTGCTCCTGTGAAAATTGCTATGTGACGTAGGCGTTCAAACTGTCGATAGAATGCTTCATCAGCTAATGATCCCACTACATTTGTTCACCTCCTTTCACCATCAGTTTTGTCCTTTTGGTGAAAATGACCATACTTACCAGTAACGTATTTTCTCATTTCAGAATTCCTCAATATTGTTTATTTTTTTATTCATTCATACGATTTTATTTCAATATTTTTCATTTAAATGGATAATTTATTTTTAGAGGCTTCATTTTGAGATTGAACCAATTGGAAAGATATCTGATACGTTCAATGTCTCTATCCATTACCACTTTTCGTCCATCTCTAAGGGCACTAGCTTTGGCTAGCGCGATCAGTATTTTCTGTAATCTAAAACCTTTCAATGTGTGTAATTCCAAGTCTTCACTGTATGTTTCAGCAATTTCTGAGGCAAGAATTCTGATGTCTTGGGCATATCTTTTTGGCAGTATCACGTGAACTCTTTTTTTGGGGAGATTTAATTTGATTATGTTGCGGAAGCTTTTGTCGTATCTGTAATTTCCATCAGTAATGCTGTCGAAGATTTTTGAGTTCATGACTTGAGAATTTGAAAATGTAGCCACTAAGTTTCTACTGAACCAACCGCCTTTATACAAGTTCGCTTTAACTTTTCCAGAAGCTGTAAAGAAACCGAATGTGTTAATTCCCGCAATCAATCCACCTTTCAAGTTTTCATATGGATCTAGTTTTTCTCCTTTGATCCAATAAGCTGATTCTTTTCCTATTCCCTCTTCTGTCAAAGCATCAAGAAACTCTATAGTCGAATCTACAGAATTTGCTTTGTAAGTGAACGTATTAGCAAAATCGTAGACCATTACATGACCCAAAATTTTTGGCTTATTAAAAAGCAAAGGCAACATTCCGTCAATTAAATCAGTGATTAAACCACACGCAGAAAATCTTCTTCGAACATGTAATCCAATATTTTTTCGATACTTTTTCATTAGCTCTGTCTTGCCACTTTCAGGTTCTGCTACAAGTAAGAGACTGACAACTCGTTCACCTTTAACATAGGTAGACCACAAAGCTAATTCGATCAAATCTTGAGGTGCTTCTAGACCTATCAACTCAGTCTCTTGAAGCTCATATTTACAGGAGCGCTTGGTCTTTCGATATTTTTTTGAAAAAATGGTAGTAGATTCATTTGATTCCATCAATTAAAATAATTCCCCCCTATCATTCTGCAATAGAATATTTTTTCACAAGTCTTTTTGACATTGCTTCGATGATGTTTTTTGCCATAAAAATTTCATTTAGTTGTTTATCTCTTGCTTCTTTACTTTTTGAAAGAGCAATAATGAGATTAGATAGAATTTTTTTCGGTTCAAAGAAATGTTCTTTATGTATCTCTCTAATATTCTCAAAATACCTATCATCGTCATCTAAATATAATGACCCATCGGTCATAATGTAGATATTATTCGTTTTTTTAATTTCGATTTCATTTCCTCTACCATCACCAATTAATGTCGAATACGTTCTTTCAGCTACTTGAACTCTACAATCAAATTCTTTCAGTAAAGGTACAATCAATTCAAATAATTGACTATACGCTTCGTAAACATCACCTTCAGGCTTTCTCGCTGCAGTATAACCCCTTAACATCTTTTCCGTAAATTGTGACATGTTAATTCCCTGTTCTTTTGCTTGTTTAACAACCTCCGCGTCTATTGTCAAATTGACTTTTTCTTTTGCCAATAATGATCACCTTGAACTATTACTAGATTTTCAAATATTTAAAGATATCCTTATATTTATGAGTGTACACTCCTTTTTATCAGTGTATATTGGAGGTTGACTTTAACAATGACTAATTGCCCCTATTGTAACCGTCAAATGAAAAGTACAGATCGAATAGATGACCCAGGTGTTGAATACAAATGTACTAACTGTGGGGGTTTTTGGCTTTATGTTGAAAACCCTGAACCTGAAATTATTAATATGAAACACGGCATCTTAATAGAAAACAGCGTTTTCTTTCCGGTATATTATCCAAGAGTTTTAGCTGATATTCTAGAACAGCGACCTAACAAGTCACAAGCGAAGCGGATTAGACAATGGGTGAAATCAAAACGGTTAGCTTCAGTGAAAAAGAGAAAGAAAAAGAGTAAGCTTGGCAAAAATGATTCAGAGGACACAGTGAGCAACAATTAATCCTAATTCTCCATTTTCCTCTCGTATCTTTTTTCTCATGAAGGGTAAGTTTTTTCTATATTTTTTCCTTGAGGGGAAACTTTTGTTCTAGTTTTTACCCCTCGCACATATTATTCTCTCTCTTCCATCCTTCCTTATTCCTATCCAACAAAGGGTACCCCGAATCTTCTTTTTTACCCCTCATACATTTTCGTTGAGGGGTAATTTTTCTTCTGTTTTTTACCCCTCACACTGTTAATCATTCTATGGTACCATCCATGTACCATTCCTATTCCATATGGTACCTTTCCGTTATTTGGGAAAAAAGTGGTATGGTCCACCCCATATGGACGTTAACCGTTTCGCCCGTCCGTCGCGTCCGTCAGGGGGGGGGTTAAATTTTAACCCTTAATTTGAGCTAACCAAATCTTTTGGATGAAGAAGGGAAAAATGCAGTCTAGGTAAATAAGAGTGCGGGGAGAAATCGAATTATGTCTCGAGGATGCTTGAACCGCAGTATGTTATACTTTTACTCTGAAGTCTTCTTTGACGACGTTGAGTACAACGTTTGTGACTGTTTTGGTCACGTGGGGCATCTTCAGTGCCGATTTGATGAAGTTGTTTAGTGTAGTTCTGTTTTTGAATCTTGCAACTACAGCTATGTCGTAGTCTCCGGTGATGTCGTAGATGCATATAACCTCATCTAGCTTGGCAAGCTCCTTTTCAACTTCAGGCAGATACCGCCCCTCTGCCTCAATAAGTATGAGAGCCGTCAAGCCATAACCAAGTTTAGCGGAATCCAACATTACAGTATAGCCCTTCAGTATTCCGTGGTCCTCCATGTTCTTTACGCGGTTGTAGGCTGTTCCAACGGCTATCCCGAGGCTCTCAGATATTTTGTTGAAACTTTTTCTAGCGTCTTCTTGTAGCAAACGGATGATTTTGCGGTCAATGTCATCCACTTTATGAGATGAATCGTGACTCAGTCTTCATTTCCTCCTTCATTGAATGATTGACCATGGAACAGTTTGGTTTTTTGTCTTACCGTGAACATTTGTTCATTAATGGAACAAGTATATAAGTTTTCCTTCAGCCTATCAGAAACATTTATATACAAACATGTAATATTTTCACATTCAGCTGAATGAATGGTGAATAACATGGAGGCTATTGACACAGCCAAAGAATCCCTGAAGAAAAACAAAATCCGATGGGTACACACAGCCTTCGTAGACCTCCGCGGTCTAATGCAGGACGTAGTGATACCCGCAAAACAATACACGGAGGGACAAGCCCTAACCGCAGGCATCGGCTTCGACGGATCCTCTGTACGAGGCTTTAAAACCATACAAGAATCCGACATGATCCTCAAACCCGACCCAAGCACATTAGCTATCATACCCTGGACAACCGACGAGAAACAGAAGAGCGCCATAATCATAGGAGACGTCTACGAAGCTTTCGGAGGCACAGAACCCTCAGTTGTAGACCCAAGAGGATACGTGGCAAAAAGAGCAGTCAAAGCAGCAAAAGATATGGGTTACACCGGCTTATTCGGTCCAGAACTAGAATACTTCGTCTTCAGCTCCATAGACCCCACAAACCTTGTGTGGGACATGTGGGTTAGCCCAAAAGGCGGCGCAGGAGACTCTTGGGGCGCACCACGAGTTGTACCTAAATCCCCCGAAACCACCCCTGGAAGCCACACGCTAAGACCAAAAGAGGCATATTTCAGGCCACCGCCAGAGGACACAACCGTTGAGTACCGAAACGAAGTTGCCTCGTTACTGGAAGAAAACTTTGACATAGAGATTGAGATGCACCACCACGAGGTTGCTACGGCAGGACAAATCGAAATCGACTTCAAGTATGGAGAGCTGGTTAAAACCGCTGACAGGACAATGTTCTACAAGTTTGTAGCCAAAAACGTTGCAAAGAAGCACGGGTTAATCGCTACTTTCATGCCTAAACCAGTTTACCTTGACAACGCCAGCGGCATGCACGTTCACGCTTCTCTGTGGAAGGGCAAAAAGAACGCGATGTATGACGAAAAGGATGACTATGCTGAGCTTAGTCAGACGGGCAGATACTTCATCGGAGGCTTACTAGAGCACGCCAGAGCCATAACTGCTGTGACTTGTCCAACAGTAAACTCTTACAAGCGACTTGTGCCCGGTTTTGAGGCTCCCATTTACATAATGTGGTCCCGCCGCAACAGGTCAGCCATGATACGTGTTCCCGTATACTTTAAAGGTCCCGAGTTCGCATCAGCCAAACGCGCTGAATTACGTTCCGCTGATCCATCCTGTAACTCATACCTAGCCTTTTCGTGCATCCTAATGGCTGGGCTTGACGG
>Ga0315550_1003036_pt1 | contig 10183 bp, 7 predicted proteins | sample SalMarSW160190MG_2_FD_203100 | JGI IMG/M metagenome (GOLD analysis project Ga0315550, IMG submission 203100) | Salt marsh sediment microbial communities from the Plum Island Ecosystem LTER, Massachusetts, United States - Salt Marsh Sediment SW1601-90 ... | reverse complement strand
GGCATTTTCCCAAGATAATGGTCCACCGGAATTAGTCCATATTGCCACAGATGGAGAAACTTACGGTCATCATCATCGCTTTGGTGATATGGCTCTGGCTTATTGCTTACATTACATCGAAGAAAATAAAGTGGCCACTATCACCAATTACGGAGAATACTTAGAATTTCACCCACCCGGCTCTGAAGTGGAGATTGTTGAAAATAGCTCCTGGAGCTGTTCCCATGGAATTGAACGATGGCGAAGTGATTGTGGCTGTTATAGCGGTAGGCATCCTGAGTGGCATCAAAAATGGAGAAAACCTTTAAGAGAAGCGATGGACTGGTTAAGAGACCAATCAATTCAAATCTTTGAGCAAGAAGCTTCTGCCCATTTTAAAGATGTATGGCAGGCAAGAAATGAATATATTTCAATTGTTTTAAATCGAAATCCAGACCATATAGAATCTTTTTTGCAAGAATACAGTTCCCATCCACTTAATGCCGAAGAAAAAACAAAAACATTAATGTTATTAGAGATGCAGAGAAATGCCATGCTTATGTATACCAGCTGTGGTTGGTTTTTTGATGAAATCTCCCGTATCGAAACCATCCAGATCCTGCAATATGCTGCCCGCTGTATCCAGCTTATTCAGAGATTTACCGATTATTCTCCAGAAGAGGAATATTTAAAAATACTAGAACAAGCTCCCAGCAATATCCCACGTTATCAAAACGGGACCAAAATTTACCAGTTATTGATTAAGCCAGCAATAGTTGATTTATTAAGAGTAGCAGCCCATTATGCGATATCTTCTCTCTTTGACGGCAATCAAAAGAGTATTTTTTGTTATCAAATCGGACAAGAAAAAATAAATCGCCTAGAAAGCGGTAAATTAAAAATAGCTATCGGGCAGGCAAATACTCGATCAGAAATCACCTGGGAAGAAGACAAAATCAGTTTTGCCGTCCTCCACTTAGGAGACTACAACGTTAACGGAGGAGTACGAAGTTATATGGATAAAAAAGCTTTTAATATCATGCAAAATGAAATCATTAAAGCCTTTGATCGGGGGGATGTAGCAGCCATCATCCGATTAATGGACCAGCATTTCGGTACAAACAGCTATTCACTCTGGTATCTGTTTAAGGATGAGCAAAGAAAAGTGATTCGGGAAATCATGAATCTCAATCTCGAAAAAATTAACGCTAATCTTCATCAGATTTACATTGATAATTATACCATGATGAATTTTTTAAACCATTTAAATATTCCTATCTTTCCACCGTTTTCTTCTATTGCCGCCTATGAAACCAACCAGAGGTTACAGAATTTATTTTCCCCGGAAACTATTGATCTCGCAAAATTGGAGAAATTAATACAGGAAGCACAGGATTGGTCTATTGCCCTTGATCATGCTACTTTAGGATTTAAAATAAGTAACTGGGTTAATCAATCTTTAGATAATTTAAATGTAAATTTAAATAGCTTGAATAAAATCATTCAAATCATCAAAGTTTTCAATCTTTTAAAACCACTTGCTTTACAGCTGCATCTATGGAAAGCCCAGAATATTTACTTTGAAAAGTATCAACAGGAAGAAATGAAAGCAATTCAAGAAAAAGCCGCACAAGGTGATGAAAAAAATCAAAAATGGCTATCCCAATTTAAACAATTAGGCTATATGCTCAATGTTGAGGTATCTTTGCAATGAAAATCACCCCGGCTGCTTATCAACTGCAATTAAATCATTCTCTGCAGGTAAGAGATATATTAAATTATTTTCCTGTCTCCCCAATTTTCGTCAATCAGGAGTATCCGTAAAAATGAAAGAAAGGTACAGTGGTATTTTAATGCACATTTCTTCTTTGCCATCAGAATATGGCATTGGGGATTTAGGGCCACATGCCTATCGATTTATCGATTTACTCGCTCAAAATAAACAGCGTTATTGGCAAATTCTACCTTTAAATCCAACTGAACAACAACACGGTAATTCCCCTTATCATTCCTTCGCTACTTTTGCCGGTAATCCCCTTTTTATCAGTCCTGAGATTCTCTACCAAGATGGTCTCCTTAAAAAGGAAGAAATGATTAATTATTCCTTGCCTCCAAAAAAAGATATCGATTTTAACCTGATTTATTCTCTCAAAAACAGACTTTTAGATAAAACCTATCTACGATTTACCAAATTAGCGCCATATAAGCAAGACTATCAAGAGTTTTGTCAGCAAAATTTATTCTGGCTGGAAGATTATGCTCTTTTTCAATCGCTTAAGTCCTATTTTCATGGAAAACCATGGAACCAGTGGTCCTTAGAAATTAAAAATCGACACCAAAAAACGATTCAAAAATTAAAGAAAGAATTGGCACAAAAAATAAATCGGGAAAAGGTCTTACAATTCCTCTTTTTTCATCAGTGGAGTCAACTAAAAAAATATTGTCAGAAAAAAAACATTAAAATAATCGGTGATATGCCTATTTACGTCACCTATAACAGCATGGATGTCTGGTGCCATCCTCAACTCTTCAAATTAGATCAGGATAAAGAACAAACTTTTAAAGCAGGAGTCCCGCCTGATTATTTTAGTAAAACTGGTCAACTCTGGGGAAATCCAGTCTATCAGTGGGAAGAACATCATAAAGAAAAATATACCTGGTGGATACAACGACTTAAACAACATCTTCAAATGGTCGATCTTTTAAGGATTGATCACTTTCGGGGATTAGTAGCTTACTGGGAAGTACCTTTTAAGGAAAAAACAGCCATTCCCGGTCACTGGGTAACGGTACCCACAGAAGATTTTTTAGCTCATATCATCAATCAATTCCCCACAGTTCCCTTTATTGCCGAAGATCTGGGAGATATTACCGAAGATGTCAAAGCAAAAATAAAAAAATGGCACTTCCCCGGAATGCGGGTCTTGATTTTTGCCTTTGGCGATGATTTTCCTCACAGTATTCATCTCCCTCACCATTATGGATTTAATTGTGTGGTCTATACCGGAACCCACGATAATAATACGATTCAAGGATGGCAGTCCGAAGAATTAAAGCAAAATCAGAAACAAAACATCGCCCGATATTTAGGAAAAAAGGTCAACTTGGAAGAAATGCACTGGGACTTTATTCGTATGGCCCAAGCCTCGGTTGCTTTTTTAGCCATTATCCCAGTTCAGGATGTGTTAGGATTAGGAAAAGAGGCAAGAATGAATAATCCTGCCTATCCTCAAAATAACTGGCAATGGAGAATAACGCCACAACAAAGATTAAAACTGGAACAAGATGAAATGCCAAAACTAAAAGAACTAAGCGATATTTATGATAGAAAATCAGAATGAATCTTCTTAGCCTTTTATTTTAAATGATTAAATAAATTCAAATAATCTTTTAGCAGACGGGTAATTAAGAAATTCTTTCTAACATATTCCTTTCCTGAAGTTCCCATCTTGTTTGCAATCTCTGAATTTTTTAAAAGATGAATAACTCTTTCAGCGCATTCAGAAATATCACCAACCAAATATCCGGTGCGACGGTTATCTACTTGCAAAGGAATACCGCCTACATTGGCCGCTACGACAGGTTTCCCCTTCCATAACGCCTCGGTAATCACCAATCCAAATCCTTCTCTCAAGGATTTTTGAATAATTACATTTGAGGCTCTTTGAAAGGCATTAACTTCTAAATTACCTACTCCGTTTAAATTAGATAGGAGGTGAATATCGTAATCCTCACCAGCATGTCGGGCAGTCTTTTCGTAATATTCCCACCCCTCCGCATCTTCATTAGCAATGGAGGCAATAAGTACCAATTGAACATCTTTTACTTCTTTCTTTACTATCCTGTACATATCGATAACCCCTAAAGGATCTTTCCAGGGGTCGAACCTGGAAACTTGAGTTATAATCGGTCTATTCGGATCTACTTTATAGTTTGTTACAATATCTTCAATCTCTTCCTGATCTAAACCCATATTCTTAGGGCTTAAAGGATCGATAGCTGGAGGGATTATGGCAATATTTTTTAATTTAAGATCATCTTTTACATATTCTTTTAAAGTAAATATAGCAGCATCATGTTTCTCTATAAAGGGTTTGATAAATTGCCATATTTTTTCCTGAGCATTTGTAGGATCAATATGAAACCACCAAACCCATTTTCCTTTCTTCTCTTGTCGATAATTCAATATTGCCACTGGCTGAGGATCGTTAATGACCACAAAATCATATTCACCTTCGAATGATTTCTCATTTAGTTGATTATTTTTTAAAAATATTTCTCTCATCTCTTTAGTAAATAGGACATCCATCCCCTGTAAGCCATTATGTATACTTTTGGTTACATTGAAAAAATCCTCTGACCCTTTTATTACTTGCCATTCAGCATCTATCCCTACATCTTTCATTAAAGGTATTAAGGCGAATAGAATCTCTGCTACCCCGCCCCCAAATGAGGTAGCATTAATATGAACTACCTTTTTCCCTTGTAGGGGTAAAGCTAATTTCTTAATGCTTTCAATTTCTTCCTTTCCTATTATATCGATATAATCGTTAAGGGATTTCCCCTTGGTTTCAACAATTTTTAACATATTTTCCCTCCTTTGCCTTGAAATTATTCTATATTAGCGGGTAGCGTTTAGTATGATAAATAAAATGTTTATCCCATATATTAATATTTTCTCTTTTTATTCTAACCCTTTCACTCCAAGAGAGAGAATGGTACAGAAATCTATCCTTCCCATCATTATCTTTTCTTGTAATTGTTTCCTTCTTTTTTAAACCTGTAACTTGTGACCTGTACTTTAACTAGTAAATTGGGTAACCGGGTAACCATACATACAAAATACGATTTAATAGATACAAATTATTAGGTTTCTTCTTCCCCCCAACTGTACGCTGTGCGCTATCTGCTACTCTAGGCTATCCGCTAAATGCTCCACGCTATTTAAAAAAGCAATCGGACATTTAGCACAATCTGGATTCTTGCTGGTACATATAGTTTTCCCGAGCATTACAATTTGAGCGTGAAATTCGTTAAATAATTCTATATCCCTGTCTATATTCTTAATAAAAAATTCCTGTATTTGGTAGTATGTAGAATCTTTTGAAATTAATTTATGCCGGGAAAAAATTCTTTTTGTATATGCATCAACCACAAAAAATGCTTTCTTCCCGGCATATAATAATATGCTATCTGCTGTTTCTGGTCCAATTCCATTTATCTTCAATAATTTTTTCCTTAACTCTTTACTGTCATCAGAAAACATTTTTTTAGTAGAACCTTCAAATTCTTCTACAAATAAATTTAAAAAATTTTTTAATCTTTGCGCTTTAATATTATAATAACCGGAAGGTTTTATCAATTGGGCTAATCTTTCCTGGTTAATACGATAAAGTTTCCAGGGTTCTAATAAATTTTCTTTTTTTAAATTATTGATGGCTTTTTCCACATTGCTCCAGGAAGTATTTTGAGTAAGAATCGCACCCACCATTATCTCAAAAGGAGTATCCCCGGGCCACCAGTGCAATGGTCCAAAATAATGAGATAAACTGGTATAAATTTTTAATAGAATTTCCCTTTTTTGCATCTTAACCTAATTATTCTTAAATTTACCAAATAACCAATTTGCCGATTTACCAATTCCCCAATTTATCAATTAATTAGTCGTTAGTAAGGAAAATCGATTATCAAACTCTTATTTCCTCTGTCATTGCGAGCTCTGATTTATCAGAGCGCGGCAATCCCCATTTGAGATTGCTTCGGTCGTTTCACTCCCTCGCAATGACGAAAATAGGATTCATAAGATACGAATACGGCTTCTGACTCCTGAATTCTGCCTCCTGACTTCTCTTTTCTTTACTATTCACTAACGACTATTCACTATTCACTAAATCAAAATTCTCCCTTATGAGCATTTTCTAAAAATTTACAAATTAATTTGATAGAATTCTCAATATCCTCTTTATGGCACATCTCTACTACTGAATGAATATATCTGGTAGGAATAGAGAGAGTGCAGACAGGTACCCCGGATTTGCTCCTTTGTATAGCTCCGGCATCAGTACCTCCTCCCAGCAATATATCAGTCTGGTATTTAATTTTGTTTTCTTCCGCTAATTTTCTTAAAAAATCAACTAATTTTTTATTAGAAATAGTATGAGAATCCATTAAAGATATGGCTGTCCCTCCTCCTAAAGTAGTCGCCACTTCCTCTTCTTTGGTTCCCGGAATATCTGAAGCAATAGTAACATCAAGGGCAATACCTACATCAGGCTCAACAGAAAACGAAGAAACAGTTGCTCCCCTAAGCCCTACTTCTTCCTGAACAGTTGCCACGACATATATATCAACATAGCAATCTTTAATCCTTTTTAAGGCTTCAATCATAACATATACTCCGGCTCTGTCATCAAGTGCCTTAGCGGTTATTATTTTTTTATTTAATTCCATAAAATTCCTATCTAAAGTAACAAAATCTCCCGGTTTCACTATCTTTAAGACGTCATCTTTTTTCATGCCTACATCAATAAAAAGATCTTTAATCTTTAGAGGTTTTTTTCTTTCTTCTTCGCTTAAAATATGAATGGGTTTGGAGCCTATTACTCCCCCGATATCTTTCATTCCATGAACCACTACTCTTTGGGCTATTAGGGTTCTGGGATCAAATCCACCCACCGGAGCAAACCTTAAAAAGCCCTCTTTATCGACAAAACTTATCATAAAACCAATCTCGTCCATATGTGCAGCAATCATCACTTTTTTAGGAGCAGTCTTACCTGATAATTTTTTAGCTTTTTTTATTCCAATAACGTTTCCTAATTTATCTATTTTTACCTCATCAGTTACTTTTTCTAATTCTTCCTTAATAACTTTCTGAATCCTCTCCTCAAAACCTGAAATTCCCGGTGTTTCACATAATTTTTTAAATAATTTCAATTTTTTCTCCTTCCTTATTTATTAAATTAGAAGTTGATTGCACAGATTTTAATTAGATTACACTGATTAATATATAGAAATCTTTTCCCTTTATTTTATAACATACACTTTATATTAATCTGAACTATAAGATATGTATTTTTAATTATTTTGTATCGAGTGTCTCTTTGAATATTTTCTTTCGTTTTTTATTTTGGAAAATATAAACCAGAATAAGAAAAGTCATTATTCCCAAGCTATTGGCTAACATATCCCCAAAAGAAAATTCCCTTTCCGGAATAAAATACTGGTAAATTTCGTTAAATATTCCATAAGAAACAGATAAAACTAAGGCCAAGAAATATTGTGTGAATTTTAATGAGAGTATCTTATCACCTAAGGTTAACAGGCAAAGAAAAACATGAATACCATAAACAGTAAAGTGCATTACTTTGTCCTGGCCATAAAAATAATGTTCTACGCCAACTTCCGGTCGGGCAGAAAAAATAAAAATTAGAATAGAATAAATAATCAACAGTATCCCAAAAAATATTTTTCTTCCCAAAATATCACCCAACTTTAAAAATATCTATTCTTTAAACAATATTTCTTCAGCAGCTCCTATTCCTGAACCCAGTTTAAAATCGTAATTAAATCCAGATAAGGTTTTTTCGATAATACTCATCGTTGCAACCACTTCATTTTCAGTTATGTTACCCATATGCCCCAAGCGGAATAGCTTACCCGCTAACACTCCTTTGCCTGCAGATACTAAAACGCCGTTCTCATACAGTTTACTTCTGAAGGATAAATCCTCAATTCCAGCAGGATATAATATAGTTGATACAGTATTTGCTCGAATTTCTTTTGAAGGAAGTAGTTTAAATCCTATTTTTTCTAATCCTGCTTGGAAAGCCAGAGCAAATCTTCTATGTCGTCTAAATCTTTCTTCCAAACCCTCTTCCAATATAATTTTAAGACCTTGATGAAGGGCATTGACCATGTTTACGGCATGAGTGGCAAAATATCCACTACCCGGTTCGCGCATAATAGGCAGCCATCGATTAATGTCCATATAATAAGAAGAAATATTTCCTAATGCATTTCTTCTCTCTAAAGCCTTTTTACTAAATACTAAATTAGCTAATCCCGGAGGAACACCAAGCGCTTTTTGGTTTCCTGCAAAAATAATATCAACACCCCAATCATCCATACGTTCTTCAATTCCTCCGGTAGCACAAACTGCATCTACAATAAATAAGGTTTCAGGGAATTTTTTCATAACCTCTGCTACCTCTTCTAAAGGAGCACAAACTCCAGTAGAAGTATCTACATGCGTCACTGTTATAGCAGAAAAACTTTTCTCTTTTAGTTTCTGGGCTATTTTTTCAACCTCCACAATCTTGCCCCACTCGGAAGCTAAAACTTCAACCTCTATACCGTAACCCCGAGCTATTTCTGCAAATCTATCCCCGAAGAAACCGTGAGATATTACTAATAAACGGTCACCTTTTTTTAGAGAGTTAACTATAGCAACCTCCATTCCCAAAGTTCCAGTTCCGGGTATGATAAAAGGCTGACCTTTTTCAGCCATAACAACAGTCTTTAAATTCTTTAAAGTTTCTTTTAAGGTTTTTACCAATTCAGGGTCTAAATGGGAAACTGTTTCTTTACTCAATGCATCCAAGATAGATTGATCAACGGGTGTGGGTCCGGGAATCATCATTAATTTCTTTTTCATAACTAATCTTTCCTTTCTTTATTAAGCTTTTTAATAGATATTATCCCATCTCTAAAAATGGGAACAATATGAAAAAAATCCAATTGGGAACAGAACATTAAATCTTTTTCCAAGCCGATACTCTCCAAGTATCGACCATGTTGAGATTTGCGCAATATTTTCAAGATATTATTGCCAAACTTTTCATAGAGTAATTGAGCTGTCAAATTAGCATCTGATTCCTTACAGGCATCAGATAAAGCATTTTTTAAAGAATCGACCAACATTCCAGCGCAAGCAGCATCTTCTAAAGAATATTTACCCTCCTTTCCCGCACAGATTATTAAAATATCTCCCCGATAATTAGCGCAATAATCACCAACTGCGTGTAAATTTAAAAAGCTTCCAATAATTATCCTGTGGGCATTTTTAGCCATTTCTAATGTTTTTACTCCATTGGTGGTTGAAAAGATAATTGTTTTACCTTTCACCACCTCTCCTTTATATTCCCTGGGTGAATTACCTAAATCGAAACCCTCTATCTTCTTTCCTTCTCTTTCTCCTCCTAATAATACCCTTTCTTTTTCAAATTGCTGCGCTTTTTCTTTGGCCTGTTTCGGAGATAAAATGGGAATAAAACCCCGGCATCCATTAGCCAAAGCAGTTACTATGGTACTGGAAGCTCTTAAAACATCAATGACCACTACTAATTTGCCTTCTAATTCTGTATTTTTTATCTCTTCCGGAATAAACAAAGTTTCTACACTATTCATATGTTATTTAACCTTCTCTCTAATTAAGCTCCGAATTTCTGTAATTTTAAGGCATTAGCCATCATCAAAGGAAGGACATCGACTGCCGAAAATCTTCCCAGCTCTCCCTTAACACATTCTTTTTCATTAAATTGTTCCACTTCATCTACCCTGATATATTTAGAAAATAACATAAAGGGATTCGGATGCCAGCTATGTCCCTTCATTATAGCGGGGGTAGAATGGTCACCGGTAACTACCAGAACATCCGGTTTTAAAGCCAGCACCTCAGGAATATATTTATCTACCTCTTCAATTACTTTAACCTTTTGCTCAAAATTTCCATCTTCTCCATAACTATCAGTCTTTTTTATATGAAGATAGAAGAAATCATATTGACTAAAATTATCTTGCAAAGTTTTAAATTCATCGTTCAACGATTCTCCTGTTTTCAATATATTCATACCCACCAATTTAGCCAATCCTTTATACATAGGGTAGGTTGCAATAGCTGCCGGGGTCAACTTAAATAACTCCTTCATCGTTGGCAGCCCGGGGTGTTTGGCAAATCCTCTCAACAATATTGTATTGGCAGGATGATGTTCTTTTAGTACTTCAGTTGCTTGTTTAATAAATTCATTGACTATTTTTGCAGATTTTTTTGCCTTGGAATCTAAAGGTTCGGCAAATTTTATTTTTTCTCCCACTTTTTGGGGATCAGCATCAGAAAGAGCACCGTCTAATCCATCTCCTCTAAATACTACCACAAAACGGTGTTCTTTGCCCGGCCTAATTATTACCTCAACGTCTCCTATCT
>Ga0315550_1003035_pt1 | contig 10186 bp, 10 predicted proteins | sample SalMarSW160190MG_2_FD_203100 | JGI IMG/M metagenome (GOLD analysis project Ga0315550, IMG submission 203100) | Salt marsh sediment microbial communities from the Plum Island Ecosystem LTER, Massachusetts, United States - Salt Marsh Sediment SW1601-90 ... | reverse complement strand
GTCCATCGGCGAGCCGGGCACGCAGCTCACGCTCCGGACGTTCCACATCGGCGGTACCTCCGCCCGTATCGCGGAGCGGACCGAGCGGCGCACCAAGCTCGAGGGCGAGGTGCACTTCGGCGAGCGGCTCACGGTGGTCGAGGTCGCGGACGGCAAGCACGTCGTCACCGGTTACGACGGCGAGATGGAGCTCCGGGACGCCGACGGCCAGGTGCGCTCGCGCTTCCAGGTGCCGCTCGGTGCCACGCTCGCCGTCCAGGCGGGCGATCAGGTCAGCAAGAACGACCTGCTCTTCGAGTGGGACCCGTACACGAACCCGATCATGACCGATGTGACGGGGCACGTGCGCTTCGTGGACATCGTCGAAGACGAGACCGTCCGCGAGGAGCTCGACGAGATCACCGGGCTCCGCCAGCGCGTCATCATCGAGGACCGCGAGAAGAAGCTCCACCCGCACATCGAGATCGTGCAGACGATCAAGGGCGGGAAGGAGCGGAAGGTCCGCGACTACGTCATCCCGGAGGGCGCGCAGCTCACCGTGGAGGACGGAGTCGAGGTCGTCGCCGGCGATACGCTCGCCAAGATCTCGCGCGAGGCGTACAAGACGCGCGACATCACGGGCGGTCTGCCGCGGGTGGCCGAGCTGTTCGAGGCGCGGCGGCCCAAGGACCCGGCCACGATCTCCGAGATCGACGGCACGGTCACGTTCGGCGACATCAAGCGCGGCAAGCGCGAGATCTACGTGAACCCGGACAAGGGCGAGCCGCAGCTCTACGACGTCCCGGCCGGGAAGCACTTGCGCGTCCACGAGGGCGACAAGGTGCGTGCCGGCGACCGGCTCACCGAGGGCCCGGTGAATCCGCACGACATCTTGCGGATCAAGGGGCCGCGCGCCGTCCAGGAGTATCTCCTGAACGAGGTGCAGGAGGTCTACCGGCTCCAGGGCGTGAAGATCAACGACAAGCACATCGGCGTGATCGTACGCCAGATGCTGCAGAAGGTGAAGGTCGTGGATCCGGGCGACACGGATTTCTTGGAGGGCGAGAGCGTGGACAAGCTCGTCTTCCGGGACAAGAACGAGCGGGTGGTGAGGAAGGACGGCACCCCCGCCACCACCGAGCCGTTGCTCCTTGGCATCACCAAGGCGTCGCTCACGACGCAGTCGTTCTTCTCGGCGGCGTCGTTCCAGGAGACCACACGCGTGCTCACCGATGCGGCGATCCGCGGGCTCAAGGACGATCTCCTGGGGCTCAAGGAGAACATCATCATCGGGCATCTGATCCCGGCGGGCACCGGCATCTACCGGTACGCCGAGATCGAGATCGAGCCGCCGGAGGGCTTCGAGCCCCCGCCGCCGCCGGTCGAAGAGGGACCGGTCAATCCCTTCCTCGCGACGCCCGTCGCGACGGAAGCGGAGGTACAGGCGGCCGAGTAGTCAGCGGCCCAGGAGGCAGGAAAGCACACGAGGCGCGGGAGCGATCCCGCGCCTCGTCGCGTTGGCGGCCCTTCCACGGTCAGTGCTTCGGAAACTGGCCGCCGATCAGCGCGCCAACCGAGAATCCCAGTGCGGCGCCCATCGCGAACCCGCGGATGTAGTCGCCGACACCGGCGTTGGCCTCGTCACCGCTGAAGTACGGTGCACCTTCAGCTCCTATAACTCCGATGATAGCGGTGCCGACGATGGCACCGACCAGCCAGTACGATCCGTGGGATCTGGCGGAATCGGCGACCACTCCACGGACGTTCTCGTAGTCAATGTCACTCGCGGGCATCAAGTTCGGAGACGCGCTCAGCCTCCAGCGAATCTGGGGGGATGCGGCGTAGACTTCCCGGGCCGGGAGAATCGGCGCTTGGAGTTGCTGCGCGTGGAGGGCTCGCGTCAAGAACACCGAACTTGCGGCGGCGAGCGCGACGGCGACGATCCTGATGACTGCAATGCGCCTCGTCGGACGCCAACGCGCTCGACACCGCTCGATGCGCGCACGGCTCAATGCATCACGGGACATAATACTGGGCCTGGGCCTGCGTGCCATGGGAATCCGTCACGGTCGAGCGCAGATACCAGCCGCTTGATGTCCAATACACCTGTTGGCTGTTGGATAAGTACTGCCATCCGCTGCCTACCGTGTACGGCTGCGTCCCGGATGACGTTCCCGCGGACGATGATCCTCCGGTGCAGTCAATCCCACAATCCTCCCACAGATACGTGTATGGCGGATAGCCGCCCGACGGATTCGCCGTGTAATACGGCGTGCTCACCGTGATCGAGTTGGAGAGGGGTGGTGGGGGTGGCGGCGGCGGTGGGGACGGGTCGCAACTCGCGACGCCCGTCGTCGCGAAGCCCCACTGCGCGAGCTTGCTCGGGTAGGAGTCCGTGTCCCCGCCTCCGATGCTGTCTGGGACCCATCCCCGGAAGCGCTTCTCCGTCCAATAACACTCGACGCGCCCACCGCCGTAGTTCTCATAGGATGGGTCTCGGCTCGCAACGCCGTTGATCAGTGGGTGCGCCTCACTGCCGATGTTGTCGTAGTCGCTCCAGGGGAAGCGCATGCTTTGCGTATCGCCGTCGCAGTCGTCATAGCCTAGGTAGCCACCGACGTCGCAAGTGCCTTGCGTGAAGTAGTTGGCGTGCTTCCCCTCAGCCACCCAGTCGCGGGGATAACCGCCGAGCTTGCCAGGATATTCGACGTACGGCGGCGGCGGGTATGATGTCGGGAGGACTGGTCTCGTATCGTTCCAGCCGGTGTGGGCCGAGTAGACCGCGCGGTGCAGCAGCCAGTGCGACGTGGAAGCAATGTAGTAGACCGTAAGCCAGATCGATTCCGAGTCGCCGTTGTGGCAGTCGTGTCCCTGTGGTGGTGCGCAGCCGTAGGTCACGGTGCCCAGATCGTAGTAGTAGGAAAGCAGATATCCAATGACGACATGCCCCGCGCCGTCGGGTCGCGCCACCCAGTACGGCTCACCGCGCGTGTCGTCGTAGACCGTCGAGTATTTTAGTTCTGGCCGGAAGGCGTATGCCAGTTGATTCTCGCAGAAGTCGGAGAGCCCGTCCTCATCGGCGTCATTGATGCCATTCGGATTCTGGGGGCCGCACAAGGTCGGCGTGACCTGGCTTCCAACCCAGATGCCGGGAGCCGATGGATCGGGGTCGCCGCCGCCGCCGCAGTCGATAATGCACAAGGGAGATACCGACGCCTGGGGTGCGGTCGGGGTGGGGGTGTCGCTACAGCTGACGAGAGTGAAGGCCGCGGCGAGGGCGGCGAATGCTACGCAAGTGCGGGGGGGGGGTAATTCTCATGTCGCGCCTCATACCTGGAAGCCGTGCTGCTTACGGACCGCGCATCGGAACACTCACGCGGTCGGCCGGGTCTTGGTTGTCAGGCGCCCAAGTTGGTGCACGCTCCTTGAAGCCGGGCCAAACTCCAGGTGAATGCGAGATTATTGCTCTTCACGGCGGGAACGACCATCGAAGACGACGCGCGGGAGCGATCCCGCGCCTCGGGGCGTTTGCGACTGGCGGTGTGAGCTAGCCGAGCAGCGGGTTGCGGGTCTTGAGCGAGCGAAATCGGCCGAAGTCGCGGTCGGCGGTCCAGAGCTCCTTCACGCCGTGATGCAGGCAGAGCGCGGCGACGCGGGCATCGTGGACCTGCGGACCCGCAACGCGTGCCTGGCGCACGACATCGCTGAGCCGGTCCCAATAGCCCGCCGTCTCAGCGAGGAGCACGAGCGTGGGTGACTCGAACCACGCCGCAATCTGGCCGAGCGCCCGGTCGAGTGGCGTGGGCGGCGACCAGATCCTCGGGTGCGTCGCGATGGCGATGAACTCGTGGACGCACGGCCACGGAATTGCCCACGGCGTCGATCCCTCGGCGCGCTCCGTGACCCGCGCGAGCGCCGCATCGTGCCAGGTCGCGTCCTCGCGGTGGGCGTACACGAGGATGTTGGTGTCGAGTGCGATCACCCGCCGCGCCCCTCGTAGATCAGCTCGCGTACCTGCTCCCAGGAGCCTTCATGCACGGTCGGCTGCACGCCGTGTCCCTTGAAGCTGGCCGGGCGCAGTCGGAACGGCGGAGCCGAGGCGCGCTGACGCACGAGCTCGCGGAGCGCCTGCTCGATCAAGGCGCGCACGGTGGTCCGGCGGCTGGCCGCGAGGCGTTTGACCTGGGCGAGGAGGGAGTCGGAAATCTCTACGGTCGTCTTCATATGGCTAACAATATCGCAAAAGCCGTAAATATGGCAACCAATTGGCTCGGTGCGCGTGGCGTTCCTTGCGGAGGCGGTGTCGGCTCCGGCGGCGACGGGTGGAGGTTGCCACCGATGAGGGCTCCGATCCGGAAGCCGATGCTCGCGCCGAAGGCGAACGCGCGAAGACGATTCCGAGGGCGAACGTGGTGGGTGGGACGGCAGGAGCCGAGCGCGAAATCCTCCCTTGACCCCTTGCCCTCCCCCGTCTACATTCTCAAGTCTGTCATAGAATGCTGGCACCAAAGGACTTGTCGTAAGCGGGATATGCCGACCATCAATCAGCTCATCCGCCAGGGGCGGAAAGACGTTTTGGCGAAGGACAAGGCACCGGCGCTCAAGGGGAGCCCCCAGAAGCGCGGCGTCTGCACGCGGGTCTATACCACCACGCCGAAGAAGCCCAACTCGGCGCTTCGCAAGGTGGCGCGCGTGCGCCTCACGAACGGCTTCGAGGTGACGAGCTATATCCCGGGTGAGGGCCACAACCTCCAGGAGCACAGCATCGTGCTGATCCGCGGAGGCCGGGTGAAGGATCTTCCGGGCGTGCGCTATCACATCGTGCGCGGCACGCTGGACGCCGCGGGCGTGGCGGATCGGAAGCAGAGCCGCTCCAAGTACGGCGCGAAGAGGCCCAAATGAGCCGGCGCCAGAAAGCGGTCAAGCGGGTCATCCCGCCCGATCCACGCTACGACAGCCAGACGGTCAGCAAGTTCGTGAGCAACCTGATGGCGGACGGCAAGAAGTCCACGGCCGAGGGGATCTTCTACCAGGCCATGGACCTGATCGAGCAGCGGGCCGGCCAGCCCGGCGTGAACGTGTTCAAGCAGGCGCTGAACAACGTGAAGCCGATGCTCGAGGTGAAGAGCCGCCGGGTGGGCGGCGCCACCTATCAGGTGCCGGTCGAGGTGCGGCCGGACCGCCGGACGGCGCTCGCGATGCGGTGGATCCTCCAGTACTCACGGGCCCGGGGCGAGAAGTCCATGGCCGAGCGGCTGGCGGCGGAGCTGATCCTCGCCTCGAAGGGCGAGGGCAACTCCATCAAGAAGAAGGAAGACACGCACCGGATGGCCGAAGCGAACCGCGCGTTCGCCCATTATCGGTGGTAGGCTAGAACCCTTTAGGTCGACAAGCCCAGGGGCCCTGACGCAAAGGGTTCCCGCGTCGCAGGGTTCAGACCCGGACGGTGGCGGAGCGAGACCTGTCCCTCGGTTGGGATGACGGTCGCCCCGCGTTTTTCGTGCCCCGCGTGGGCCATGACAACGAGACGAATTCGAGCGGTATGGCGAGACAGACGCCCTTAGAGAAGATCCGGAACATCGGCATCATGGCGCACATCGATGCCGGGAAGACCACGACCACCGAGCGCATCCTGTTCTATACGGGCCGCACCTACAAGATCGGCGAGGTGCACGAGGGAACGGCCACGATGGACTGGATGGAGCAGGAGCAGGAGCGGGGGATCACGATTACGTCCGCCGCGACCTTCTGCCAGTGGCAGCGGTTCGATGATCTGTATCAGATCAACATCATCGACACGCCGGGACACGTGGACTTCACGGTCGAGGTGGAGCGCTCGCTCCGCGTGCTGGACGGCGCGGTGACGGTGCTCGATGCCGTGGGCGGTGTGGAGCCGCAGACCGAGACGGTGTGGCGCCAGGCCGACCGCTACGGCGTGCCGCGGATCGTCTTCGTGAACAAGATGGACCGGGTCGGCGCCGATTTCGACCGCTGTCTGTCCATGGTGCGGGACCGCCTGGGCGCCAACGCGCACCCGGTGCAGATCCCGTTGGGCTCGGGCGAGCTGTTCACGGGGCTCATCGACATCGTCCGCGAGGTCGAGGTGGTCTACGACGCCGAGTCGCTCGGCGCCAAGTGGGTCGAGGGCCCGGTACCCGACGCCTTCAAGGAGCAGGTGGCGGCACTCCGCCACGAGCTGATCGAGGCGGCGGTGGAGCACGAGGAAGCGCTGCTCGAGAAGTACCTGAACGGCGAGGCGCTCTCCGAGGACGAGATCCGCCGCGCCATTCGGCAGGCCACGATTTCCGGGCAGTTCGTGCCGGTTTTCTGTGGCGCGGCGTTCAAGAACAAGGGGGTGCAGCGGCTGCTCGACGGCATCATCGATTATCTGCCGAGCCCGCTCGAGGTGCCGCCGATCAAGGGGCACCTGCCGCACCACGACGAGACGTTCGCCGAGCGGAAGGCGTCGGACGACGCGCCGTTCAGCGCGCTGGCGTTCAAGATCGCGACCGATCCGTACGTCGGGAAACTGACGTTCTTCCGGGTGTATTCGGGCGTGCTGAATTCGGGCTCGTACGTCTACAACTCCACCAAGGACCGGCGCGAGCGGATCGGGCGGCTCCTCCAGATGCACGCGAACAAGCGGGAGGAGATTCCCGAGGTCCGCGCGGGCGACATCGCCGCGGCGATCGGACTCAAGGACACGCGCACGGGCGATACGCTCTGCGAGGAGAAGGATCCGATCATCCTCGAGGTGATGCGGTTCCCGGAGCCGGTGATCTCGGTGGCGATCGAGCCGAAGACGAAGGCCGATCAGGACAAGCTCGGCGTGGCGCTCCAGAAGCTCGCCGAGGAGGATCCGACCTTCCACGTGCGCTCCGACCAGGAGACGGGCCAGACCATCATTTCGGGGATGGGCGAGCTCCATCTCGAGATCCTGGTCGACCGGATGAAGCGCGAGTTCAAGGTCGAGGCGAACGTCGGGCGGCCGCAGGTCGCCTACCGCGAGACGATTCGCCGCCGCGTCACCGACATCGACGGCAAGTTCATCCGGCAGTCGGGCGGGCGCGGGCAGTACGGGCACGTCGTGATCAACCTCGAGCCCGCGGAGCCGGGACACGGCTTCGTCTTCGAGGACAAGATCGTGGGCGGCTCCGTGCCGCGGGAGTTCATCGGGCCCGCGGAGCAGGGCATCAAGGAAGCCCTGGAGAACGGCGTGCTCGCCGGGTATCCGGTGGTGGACGTCAAGGTCGAGCTCGTGGACGGGAGCTCGCACGACGTCGATTCGAGCGAGATGGCGTTCAAGATCGCCGGCTCGATGGCCTTCAAGGAGGCCGCGGCCAAGGCGGGTCCGGTGCTGCTCGAGCCGGTGATGGATGTCGAGGTGATCACGCCCTCCGATTACATGGGCGACGTGATCGGAGACCTCAACAGCCGCCGCGGCAAGATCGGCGGCATGACGCAGCGGGCCGACGCGCAGGTCATTGGGGCCAGCGTGCCGCTCGCGGAGATGTTCGGGTACTCGACGACCCTGCGCTCGATGACGCAGGGCCGGGCGATCTACTCGATGCAGTTCTCGCACTACGCCGAAGTGCCGAAGGCGAAGGCGGACGAAATCATCAGCAAGATCAAAGGATAAGGGACTCGGACGATGGCCAAGGCAAAGTTTGAGCGGACAAAGCCGCACGTGAACGTGGGCACGATCGGACACGTGGACCACGGGAAGACCACTCTCACGGCCGCGATGACCAAAGTCTCGGCGGACCGTGGCATGGGCACGTACGTGCCGTACGACGAGGTCGCCAAGGCGTCCGAGTCGCAAGGCCGGCGTGACGCGACGAAGATCCTGACGATCGCGACGAGCCACGTGGAGTACGAGACCGAGAAGCGCCACTACGCGCACGTGGACTGCCCCGGACACGCCGACTACGTGAAGAACATGATCACGGGTGCGGCGCAGATGGACGGCGCGATCCTCGTCGTGAGCGCGGTGGACGGCCCGATGCCGCAGACCCGCGAGCACATCCTGCTCGCGCGGCAGGTGAACGTGCCGTACATCGTGGTCTTCCTGAACAAGTGCGACCTGGTGGACGACCCGGAGCTGCTCGACCTCGTCGAGCTCGAGGTGCGCGAGCTCTTGAGCAAGTACGAGTTCCCGGGCGACGACGTCCCCGTGATTCGCGGCTCCGCGATGAAGGCGATCGAGGGCGACGCGGCGTGGGTCGAGAAGGTCGTCGAGCTGTTCGACGCGCTCGATGCCTACATCCCGCAGCCCGAGCGTGAGATCGACAAGCCGTTCCTCATGCCGGTCGAGGACGTCTTCTCGATCACCGGCCGCGGCACCGTGGCCACCGGCCGGGTGGAGCGCGGCAAGATCAAGGTCGGCGAGGAGCTGGCCCTGGTCGGCTTCAACGCCTCCAAGAAGACCGTGGTGACCGGCGTCGAGATGTTCCGCAAGCTCCTCGACGAGGGCCAGGCGGGCGACAACGTCGGCCTCCTGCTCCGCGGCGTGGACAAGAACGAGATCGAGCGCGGCATGGTGCTGGCCAAGCCCGGCAGCGTCACTCCGCACACGAACTTCGAGGCCGAGGTGTACGTCCTCACGAAGGACGAGGGCGGCCGCCACACGCCGTTCTTCAAGGGCTATCGCCCGCAGTTCTACTTCCGGACCACGGACGTGACCGGAAACGTCGAGCTGCCGGCCGGCGTCGAGATGGTGATGCCGGGCGACAACACGAAGATGACGATCGATCTCATCACGCCGATCGCGATGGAGGAAGGTCTCCGCTTCGCGATCCGCGAGGGTGGCCGCACCGTCGGCGCCGGCGTGGTGACGAAGATCTTGAAGTAGCGGGATGCGCGGGATGGCGGGAATGCCCCGCCATCCCGTTCTCGTAACGGCACCACAGACTGAGGCAGCGGCATGGCTGGCCAACAGATCCGAATTCGTCTCAAGGCGTTCGACCACGCGGTGCTCGATCAGGCCGCGGCCGATATCGTGCGCACGGTCGAGAAGACCGGGGCCAAGGTGTCCGGCCCGATTCCGCTGCCGACCAAGATCGAGCGGTGGACGGTGCTCCGGAGCCCGCACATCGACAAGAAGAGCCGCGAGCAGTTCGAGCTGAAGACGCACAAACGGCTGATCGACATCACCGACTCGCGGGCGCAGACGGTGGATTCGCTGACGAAGCTCGATCTCCCGGCCGGCGTGGACGTCGAGATCAAGGTCGGTTGACGATGAACGGACTCATTGGACGCAAGCTCGGGATGACCCGGCTCTTCGATGACGACGGACGGGTTACGCCCGTCACGGTCATCGAGGCGGGGCCGTGTCCGGTGGTGCGGACGGGCGCACACGGCGTGCAGCTCGGGTTCGGCCAGCGCAAGGCCAAACGCACCACCAAGGCCGCGGCGGGGCACGCGAAGGCGGCGGGCCTCGAGACGGCGCCGCAGGTGCTGCGCGATTTCCAGCCCTCGGAGGGCGAGGAGCTCGCCACGGGCGCGGTCATCACGGTGGAGATCTTCCAGCCGGGCGAGCGCGTGAAGGTCACCGGGACCAGCAAGGGTCGCGGGTTCCAGGGCGTCGTGAAGCGGCACGGCTTCGGCGGCGGTCCGGCGACACACGGCAACACGCGCTACCGGAAGCCGGGGAGCATCGGTCCCGGTACCGATCCGTCGCGCGTCTTGAAGGGCAAGCGGCTGCCGGGACACCACGGGGCGGCGCGCCACACCGAGACCGGCCTCACGGTCGTCAAGGTGGATGCCGAGCAGAACCTGCTCTACGTCGAAGGGGCGGTCCCCGGACCGCAGCGCGGGATCGTGCTCGTGAAGAAACAGGGGAAGCGGAGCCGGTATGCTTGAGGCCCATCACTATACCGCCGCCGCCAAGCGGAAGGGGAGCTACGCCCTGCCGGCCGAATACGACGGCACGGTGCACGAGGGCGCGCTCTACCACGCGGTGCGGGCGGTGCGGAACAACCAGCGCCAGGGCACCGCGTCCACGAAGACGCGGGGCGAGGTGTCCGGCGGCAATCAGAAACCGTGGCGGCAGAAGGGCACCGGCCGGGCGCGCCAGGGCTCGACCCGCGCCCCCCACTGGGTGGGCGGCGGGACGGTCTTCGGCCCGCGGCCGCGGAGTTACCGCACCGAACTGCCGCGCAAGGTGCGGCAGCTCGCGCGGCGCTCGGCGCTCAACGCGCGGGCCAAC
>Ga0315550_1003034_pt1 | contig 10189 bp, 9 predicted proteins | sample SalMarSW160190MG_2_FD_203100 | JGI IMG/M metagenome (GOLD analysis project Ga0315550, IMG submission 203100) | Salt marsh sediment microbial communities from the Plum Island Ecosystem LTER, Massachusetts, United States - Salt Marsh Sediment SW1601-90 ... | reverse complement strand
ATCCGCTGTCCCGAAAATCTCCGCACGCACCGGAATCCCCTCGCTTCGCCAGGACGAGATTCGTTGTCCCAAACGCTCCTCCCCGGCCTTCGTGAGCGCGGCATTTGAAAATATGCCCTCGGACATCGATATGTCTCCGAGATACGTAAAGCGCTGATCAAACAGGAGATGAAGTATGGTCATAGGAATCCCTTGTCTTTCAAGCGCTCCACGTACGGCCCGAACGAAGCGGGCGGCCGTTCATTGAACGCGATGCGGCCGTGAAGAATATCCGCGCGCTTCCGAATGTCGCGCGCGAGGCCGTCCATTTCTTCGGGCGTGCACCCATGAAGCGCCGCTTCCGCTTTTTTTACAGCCTGCTTCATGAGTCCGAGAACTCCGGATTCTGACACGGAGGCGAGCGCTCCGGTCTGCTTTGAGAGGAGATCCAGGGTCCAGACCAGATGATGGAGCGCATCCTGCGCGGTCCGCAATCTGGGCGTCGTGCCCTCCTCGAACGCGTGTACTTCGTCGGAGAGCGCTGATTCGTAGCGTTCAATGTACGTAACGATCTCATCCGGCGCGTCGCGGCCTTCGCTCGTTCCGGCAAATACATCCGCTACTTTCCGTTCCAGCCGATCCTCGTCTCCCAGTCGCGCGAAGAGCGACGCGCGAAGCGCCGGGGAAGGGATGGGTGCGAGAGACGCCTCGGTTTCGCGTTCGTATACTCGAAGCATGGTGGAGCGGATGAGCTCCTGTCGTTTTTCGGACGCTTCCCAAGGCTTGAACGCGGGGTCGACCTTGTTGAGATACCAGTTCACAAGCTTCAGATCTTCGACGCCGAATGCCTCCGGCGACGGGTGCGCCTCGGGCTCTGCCCAGTTCTCCACGGCTTTCACGCGAAAACGACGCTCCCACCCTTCCTTGGTTCGCGCCGGAATATCAAACGCAAACCCCATAAGTTCCGCGAAGTATTCCGTACACCTCTGCAGGTGCTCATCCTTCCTATTTCCTTTACGGATGGATTCAACGTAGGGAAATCGCAGGTGGTTCGGTGAAGAAATGCGTGCATGCACGAGGTACAGGAGCGTCAGGCGATCTTCCGGGGAGAGCGTGTTCGAACGGTTCCAGTCATTGGTATGCGCAAGCTCGTGCCCCACGAGCTGCGTGGTTTCATAGGAAAGTCCTTGCTCCTGCGTTAAAAAAAGTTCCGTAGGGTCTTTCCACTCTCCGTTCTTGCAGATGCCGTTTACGGTTTTAGTGGTTTTCCCGTACTGCTTGAGGAGCGTGCGCACGACCTCCGGCGAAGCATTGATCGACGAAACCGTCCCGGCACCGGTCCAGCCCAAAGGATAGGTTTCCGAAACGATGCGCCGGATATCCTCATCCGGAACGCCGTGCTGTTCTTCGAATCCCTGAACCGCAAGGGGTTCTTTTGATCGTTCCTGCGCCCGCCGCATCTCGCGGATGGAATTGATATAGTCCTCCGTATGCACCGGAATTTCTTTTTCGAGCTTTTCCTCGCCGATCGCCTCCGCGAGTTCGCGGCGCATGGCCTCGTAGGACGGGAGCCCTTCCAGCGTCGGACGATCTTCCCATGCGGCCACGTCTTTGAGCGATAGATCGTCCAAAGCCAGCTTTCCGGCCTTTGACTCCTTGAGGGATTCGAGCGCGCGCGGCGAGAGCACGGCAAGTGCGAGGATCGCCGGGCTGAGCTTGGACTTCAGGAGTGATTCAAAAAAACGCTTCCGCGTCCGTTCATCCTGTTTCCAATCTTTCGCCTCTTCCCCTTCCGGAGACCGCAAATCCGCCTCGGGCGCAGGCTCGGACTGAAGCTCCATGCGAATGAGTCCCCGTTCAGGCATACGAAATTGAAGATTGAAAATTGAACATTCAATGATTCCTCCTATGCTGAATTTTCAATATTCAATATTAACGCTTCAAATACTTCCCCGCCGCCACCCAGCTCGTAATGCCCACGAGGAGGGCGAGGCCTCCGCCCTGGATTGCGAGGAGCCGAAGCCAGTGCTCGATGAAGTACCGTTTGAGTCCCGGATCCGTTCCGTCATACAGCGGCGTGAGCACAGGCTCGATCCAGGCCACGCCGAGCGCCACGAGCGCGGCGGAAATGAGGAGCGCCACAGCGGCCAAAAGGATGCCCTGAATCACGAACGGCGTGCGCACGAACAGCGAACTCGCACCCACCAGCCGCATGATGCCGATCTCTTCGCGCTGGGTGTAGATGGCCACGCGAATGGTATTGAAGACGATGAGGATGCCGATGAGCGCAAAGATGCCGATGAGCGCCATGCCGATGAGCCGTGAATTCTCTCCGATGCTCTGTACGTTCTTGATGGATTCGGAGTGATCATCGTACGACTTGGATTCGATCGCGTCCGCGAACTGCGGATTCTTGAGCGTCTCCATGATGAAGGGGTAGTCGCTCGTGCTCCGCGCTTTGATGCGCAGCGTTGCGCCCAGCGGATTCCCGTCCAGCTCCGCGAGCGCCTCGAGAATTTCCGGATCGTTCGCGTGCCGTTCCTTAAAGCGTTCAAGCGCCTCGTTCGAAGGCACGAGCTCCGCGGACTTCACCTGCGGGAGATCGGAGATGAAAAACTTCGCCTGTGTCACGAGCGCCTCGTTCGCGTCCTGTTTGAAGAAAACCGTCACGTCGATCTTCTCTTCCAGAAGCACCACGGCGTCCTGTATGAGCGCGTTCACCCCAATGAGCAGGTTGACGGATGTGAGCGCCATCACGAGCACGATGATTGTGGCGATGCCCAACCAGGCGTTCCGAACGATGTTCTGGAGCGCGGCTTTGAGCAGGCGCGTTGTTTTGGTCAAGAGTTTCATAGAGAAGGAATTCGGAATACGGAATACGATAAAATGGGTTTATGGCTATTCCGTCTTCCGTCTTCCATATTCCGCATCATGAAATGAGATACTTCCCATGCTTCTTATCCGATGAAACAATGCCGTCCGCCAGCGTGATCACGCGCTTCCGCAATCCGTTCACCACTTCCCTGTTATGCGTAACGAGCACAACCGTAGTTCCGAATTCGTTGATCTTCAGGAGGAGGTCGATGATATCGCGCGTATTGAGCGTATCGAGGTTTCCCGTGGGTTCATCCGCGAGCAGGACCTTCGGGCGATGAACGAGCGAGCGGGCGATGACCACGCGCTGCTGTTCTCCTCCGGAAAGCTGCTGGGGATACCGGTGCAGCTTCTCATCGAGCCCGACGATCTTTAAGACCTGCGGGACGATCTCCCGCACGCGCTTGCGCGTCTCTCCCGCAACCTCAAGCGCGAACGAAACGTTCTCGTACACGGTCTTCTTTTGCAACAGCTTAAAATCCTGGAACACGATGCCGATCTGCCGCCGGAGCGTTGGGATTTCCCGCCGCCTGATGCGCGTGATGTCCCAGCCGCCGATCTCAATCACGCCCCTGGTCGGTTTCTCTTCCGCAATGAGGAGCCGCGCGAGCGTCGTCTTCCCCGCTCCGCTCTGTCCCACGATGGAAACGAACTCACCCTGATCGATATCCAAATTCACGTCCTTGAGGCTCTGGACGTTCGGCGGGTATGTTTTTGAAACGTTTTTGAGCTTAATCATGACAGGTTTCAGGTTGCGGGTTTCAGGTTGCAGGTCTCTTTAGAGATAGCCTTTGCTTAAATTACAGACTCCCTCCGGAAGGACTGCAACCTGAAACCTGTAACCTCGTTCACCATTTCCACGGCGGAGGCGGAAGTTCGTCCCCGATCGCATAGAGCGGATCATCTTCCGACAGGACGTCCACGTTTACGGCGAGAACGCCTCCGCGCGGATTTCCGATGCGTGAGAATGCGACTTTATCAAGATCAATGACGCGATCCGGATGCACGTCGCGTTCCGGCCCCCAGTCATTGATGGTCACAACCGTAAAGACGCTCGGATCATCCTGTCGGGAAACTTTCATGCGCGTGCCCTTCGGTACGTCCGGCGATGCCGCGCACAAGCAGTCCTTATACGCATACCAGGAAGCCATGCCGGAGCGCATGATGCCGTCTCGGAACATCGGAGCGAATGTGCCTCCTGCGCACGCCGGATGCGTGTACGAAATCGCATCTCCCGCAAACGACGCCTGAGCCGTTGAGGAATCGACGCTATAGACGTTTACCTCCGTCTGTTCGGATGCCTCCGGCGGCCGATCCGCTTTATGCGTGATTGTAAACATCCCTTCACCGGAGACGGCATTCGGATCTCCGAATTCGATAGCCACGCCTTTGGCCGCTTCCGTTTGATCCGCTCCACCTCCTCCCCGGGTTCGTGTGAGCCGAAGCGATGTCGGCGCAACGAGCGTCTCCTCGTTCCAGGCCACGGTCAGCGCACCGTCGAACACCTCCAGGGAAACCGGACGGCCCACGAATCCGAGATCGAGCATGAGAAAAATCGTTTCGTCCGTGCGAACGGGCGCTTCGATCATCTCATCCGCGCTCGCATCCCCTCCAATCATCGCTTCCTTGACATCAGCGCTCGTGACCGGTGCGACTGCGAGTTCGGCGGAAGCGATCAACGAACTCGTCAGCATTCCTTCCGCCCGCGCTGCGGCTGTTACTCCGTCAGCCGTTCCGTCGCGCGTTACTTCAAACGCATTCCCGTCCGAACGGAGCGCGATCGTAACTTCCGATCCGCTGATCGCCGCCGCATCTCCGAATGCGAACTGCGCCATGCCGTTGGACAGGCGCTTGATTTCAAGCGTCGTCGGCGCGGACAACGCGCGGTCATCCCACGCGATCACAACGTCTCCATTGAATACGGCCAGCTCCACGGGACGATTCAAAAATCCGCTGTCCAGCGTAAGGAGAATCGAATCCGCCTCCGCCGCCTTGACGATAGCGGGACTCATCAGTAGAATCAGTGCCGCGAATAGGACGTTTTTGTAGAAACGCATATCGCTTATCATACTGGATGAACAGCGCAATTAAAAGGGATAATCAAGAGGCATGAGATTACGCATTGCGCATTGTGAATTGCGCATTGGCTCTCATAGACAGTACGAGGAATGCGAAATGCGAAATGCGCAATGTCCCGCGGGTATCGTATAGTGGCTATTATGCAAGCTTCCCAAGCTTGAGAGACGGGTTCGATTCCCGTTACCCGCTCCAACGGGATCATGAGGGAAACCTCGGTGTCCCGAAACGATACAAAGGCGATATATGGATAATCACCGTACAGACGAACTGGCAAAAATACTTTGGGATTACAATAATCTCGACCAGCCTCTCCAAAAATCGGATACTATTTTAGTTATGGGAAGTAATGATGTACGCGTTGCGGAACGGGGCGCGGAACTTTTTCTTCAAGGTCTCGCCCCGTACATCATCTTTTCGGGGAACGTGGGAAAACTTTCAGAAGGCGCCTTTGATAAAACGGAAGCGGAATATTTCGCGGATGCGGCGATAAGAATGGGCGTTCCAAAAGACAAAATTATCGTTGAAAACCGAGCAACGAATTCCGGAGAAAATGTCATGTTCATCAAGCAGTTGCTAGAAGAAAAAGGATTGGACTTTAAACGTTTTATCATCGTTCAAAAGCCCTACATGGGCAGGCGGGCCTATGCCACGTTTAAACAATTTTGGCCTGATGCGTATATTTTTGTTACGGCTCCGCAGATTTCATTTGAAGATTACCTTAACGATCTTCTATCAAAAAATCACATCATCAATACGACCGTGGGAGACACCCAGAGGGTAAAACGTTATGCTGAAAAAGGCTTTCAGATTAAGCAAAAAATGCCGAAAGAGGTTTGGTCGGCTTACGAAGAATTGGTAAGAAGAGGCTTTACGGAGCATCTGCTTAAAGAATAACGCTCATGAAGGCACCACGGCACATCGTTCTTTTTCGGAGGCAGATGTAAAAACTTATTCGCGCCCGATGCAAGAAACGCACCGCCGGGCGATGCGTTTCGAGACTGGAGAAGACAAGAAAGGACGGTGCGTGTCCGCTACTCGCAGACGGTTTGCATGTTATGGAACGAAAGGTCGCCCGTGATGTGCGCAGTCGCGTAGTTATCCAGCAAGTGGCATTGACCGCTTGAGTCGCAACTTGCGCCACCCGACATCGCTAATGTGATGGCGACATTGACTTCAACCGCTTTGATCAAATCCAAACGAAGCACGTCGTTGTTATATCCAGTGCCCGCTCCTTGGGCGCGGACAAATTCCGCGATTGGCACGGAGAGCGTGTGCCACTCACTGGATACTTCAAGCGTGTCTTCCGGAAAATCATACCACCACAGCTCCTCGTCTGACACGCCAAAGGTCGTAGCCGCAGCCACATCAACAAGCGTGACACGCAACAATACGCGTCGCGTGAGAGTCGACGGACCAAAACAGCACCCGGTCGAATAACTATCGTCGTTGCATTTGCAGATTAATGAATAGCCGCTCGATCGAAAATCAAAGTCAAGAGAACTACAGCAAGAGAAATCCTGCAAATTCACAAACGTCCTGCGGACGGACATCCAGGCTCGCTGATAATATGTGGTCACTATTTGCCCTGGATTCGTATTGCTTGATATCGGATCGCAGTCGAACGCAAGATTCACAACACCGTCTTCGGAACCGATGGACGGGATTTCACAGTTATCGTGGTATGCGCCGTACCCGGGTATCAACTCGAGACCGTCGCCGCGGTCATTCGGGTACATCCCCGTTTCTTCCACGGCACCCAGATCCAGACCGCACGTACACGCATCGCGAGGCCACGTCGGATCCGCTTCTTCATCAGATCCGGCCGAACCCGCGGAAGCGACACCGGAAGTGCCTCCTTCTTCGGAGACGGCGCCGCCAGCTCCGGCCGAGCCCGCGAATCCGGACCCTGCGGATGGATTCGTCGCATCTCCGGCAGCACCGGAAAAACCGGCAACGGATGTGTCGTTTTCTCCGGATACGTTCCTGGAACCTCCGACGTCGTTGGACGCGTGCGCGGGACCTTCTTCATCGGACAAATCGTTCGGATTGGCCGTGCATGCCGTAAACGCAATTGAAAACAAAACCGTTTTGATGAATGATGCAGACACGTTCGTATCCTCCCTGTGTGATTATCAAACGTACGCGTTTGAGTAGTGTATCCGCGTCCTTTCTGCGTGAAGGAACGCGTATTCAGTAAAGCTCTATTAATATAATACGTCAAGCGCCCCGAACAAAACCGGAGCGCCATGACGCGCGAAAAAAGCGATCCGTTGCGCTTGCGCGGTTCATAAAATAATGATAGCGTATCGCCACTTCCGCAATATTCAGGCCAGCTTAGCTCAGCGGTAGAGCAATGCTTTCGTAAAGCAGAGGTCCCGAGTTCGAATCTCGGAGCTGGCTCCAGTAAAAACCATCCGTAATGCACGGATGGTTTTGATGAGTACGTAGGTAGGTGAGTAGGCCTTCTACCTCATAGTCTCGTTTTAATCTGAACCCTTGAGGCTATCCAACCATTCAACCATTCAACCATTCACCATCCTTCCCTAAAATTTGATATACCTCACAACATCAGCCCGCGTGATGCGTTCGTCGAGATACGCTTCGAGCGCATTGAGATCGTTCCCGTGATCCGAGGCGTAGGACGCGGCCAGGTGGCGCGTGAGGAGCGCCGGACGAACCACGTGCGATTTGAAATCATCCAGCTCCCAGCCGTACGTCTCTTTGAGGTACGCTTCAAATTCCTGTTCCTGTGCGCCCTGCGGATTGAACTCGAGTGCGATCGCCTCATTCATCTGTTCATCCGTTATTTCGATCTTCCGGATATAGGCGAGCTCCTCAAGCGCGAGCTCTTTGAGCAACCGTTCAAACGCCTGCTTCCGATCCTCGATCGTGATTGAACGATCAACGCCCTGCTGTTTCGCCTCTTCGGAAGCCAGGAACAGACTGATGGAACGGACATCGCGAAGGTAGTCTTTCACGAGCACGGGCTGACCCGCGAGGCGGCCCGCCGGCATGGGGATGACGCTGACAACCGTTTCGACGATCGGGCCTTCCCAATGGCGGTTATACACGCCCCACATGAAGATGAGCGAAACGACCGCGAGAACCGCCGCGATGCCGGTCGCGATAATGGCGATGAGGATCCAGTTGGGTTTCATATACGAGTATTCAGCTTATAGGGTGTTAGCTTATAGGTCTCTTTCAAAGTCATCGCACGGCAAGAGGCCTATAAGCTATAAGCTAACACCCTATAAGCTGCCACGCTATAAGCTTTCCGTTCGTTCTGGCTTCAAAAAGTAGTTCAGCCACTGTTCCGGATTCGACAGCGCGATTTCCGGCTTCTCGGGAATCACATCGAGCTGCATCTGCGTCTGCCAGCTCCCGCTCGCCGAGAGTCCGTCGAGCACCACCACGTGTTCGCCGGGCTTCTGCATCCCCAGACGCTTGCGCGCCTCCACCTCCATCCGTTCCGGAGACTGGAGCGTTTGCGCGATCTCCATGAGCCGCTTGTTCCTGCCCTCGAGTTCGTCCGCCTGGGATTCAAGCGCCTTGATCTCCTGATCCACCTTCCACCCGCTGTAGCTTTCGCGAACCGTAACGACGCCGATGAAGAACAGCAACACGATGCTCCCGATCATGATCAGGGGCCACTTGGAAAATCGGGATCGCAGTGCGTCAAACTTCATCATCGAGCGGCTTCAAATTATTCGACTCGTCATCCGTACCGAAAAGCTTCTTTACCGGAATATCTTCTTCCTCGCCCTCTTCATTGTCATCGGCGGCAAACAGCTCTTTTACCGTTTCCGTCCGATCGTCTTTCTCAATCGAGCGTTCGATTTCTTTCAGCTTCTCATCATCCATATCTTCAATCATGGACCGCAGCTTGTTCACGCGCTCCTCGTGATCGGATTTCTTGATCGCTTCATGCTTCTTGAGGGCATCCGTGACTTCCTGAATGAGTGCGTGCACTTCCTGCGGCCGCGGGACATGGCGCATCTTAATGGTCTGCACGGCGGCGATGTTGAGATTGCCGTAGTTAAAGACGTGGCCGAACAGCCCCTTCTTTTCCCATGAAGCTTCTTTGACATTCTCCGCGCCCATTTCACTGACCGTCCGCGAAAAGATGCCCGTCTGATTCACTTTGATGATGCGGAGGCTGCTGATAACCAATGCGTCCCCATCCCACATGGCAAACGTCCTCCATGCGATGATGAGTCCCGCGAGGATGAGAACGAGAAACGCGACAACGCCGGTGGGCCCGGTGCCGAACAGCGGGAAGAGAAAAAAGAACGGGACGACGATGAGCAGAAATGCGACGAAAAGATTCGGCAAAATCGTAACGGCGTGGCGCTTCGATACCATTCGAATTTCTTCATCCTCCTTAAGTTGGAGCACGTTATCAAGTTTGAGCATGTCGTACCATTGTAGCAAGTCGGAAGATGAGTCGTACAGTGAGCGCCGTGGACTTCACGGCTTCACGACTCGTATCGCTTCCCTGGCCTCCTCCCGATCGTCCCACGGAATCTTCCTCCCGCCCGCGACGGCCATGACCGGTTCGCTCCCCTTGCCCGTGATGAGGACGAAATCCCCTGCATTCGCGAGCTCCATGGCTTTTTGAATCGCCTCTCTGCGATCGTTGATGCGATAGAGCGTCTCCCCTTCCCTGCCTCCGGCTTTGGCCGCGCCGTTCGCCACATCGTCGATGATCGCGCGCGGATCATCGTCGTACGGGTCCTCGTTCGTTACGATGGTAATATCTGAACGCGCTGCCGACAGGCGGCCGATGACGGATCTCCGCGATGCGTCCCGTCCGCCGCCGCACGATCCGGTCACGTGGATGATGCGCCCGTCCTTTTTAAATCGGTCCACGAAATCAAAGAGCTTCTCCAACGCCGTCGGCTCAAAAGCGAAATCGACGATGACGTTCCACGGCTGGCCCTCTTTAATGAATTCGTACCGGCCGGGCATTCCCTGAATCGCATTGAATCGTTCGGCGAGCGCCTCGCGCGAAATACCGAGCGCCTCCGCGGACGCGATGGCCGCAAGCGCATTCCACGCCATGACCCTGCCCGGCGTATGGACGTTGAACGCCGTTTCTCCGACGGTAAATGCCACGCGGTCGATGGCCTCGTTCACATGGATCGCGCGGACATCCGCGCCGTCCTCCATGCCGTACCAAACGATCCGGTCAAATCCCGGAAGTGCGAAGTCTTTGGCGTGCTCATCATCGCGATTCAAAACGGCAATGCGCGGAACC
>Ga0315550_1003033_pt1 | contig 10192 bp, 14 predicted proteins | sample SalMarSW160190MG_2_FD_203100 | JGI IMG/M metagenome (GOLD analysis project Ga0315550, IMG submission 203100) | Salt marsh sediment microbial communities from the Plum Island Ecosystem LTER, Massachusetts, United States - Salt Marsh Sediment SW1601-90 ... | reverse complement strand
ATAGCTTATGCAATTGCCGTAGGATTTGCTGCCTGGAAAGATAAGTAATTTTTTATTATTTTCTTTAATCCTTATTTGAATTTTTTGATTTAGTTAGTTTTAAAAACTAATCTTGATAATTCTTTTTGTCTTATAAGCCCTATGATGACCAAGCCTAGACGACATGACATAGGGTAAAAGAGCGAAGCGAGTGAGCCCCGATAGTTCAGTGGCCAAGAATGCGGCCCTTTCACGGCCGTGACCCGAGTTCGAATCTCGGTCGGGGCGTTGATATCTTTTGTATGATTTAGATGGACTTTTCAGTAGAAAAGTATAAAATTAGTTAATTCTTGTTGTTTTTTATGAGAAAAAATGAAATTAAAGGAATTATCCATGATATGCTTTACATAAGTGAATGGAGAAATCCATTAGCTTATGCTTCTTTAAGGAATAAGGTAATTATAAACTTAATTAAAGGAGATGTTTTAGGAGTAGAAGAAGATGATATTCATAAACTTTATCATGAAAAAATTGATTGGTTTAAAGAAACTATAAAAAAGAGGGGCGCCAAACTGACAGAATTTGAAGAGGCAAAAATTATTCTTGTTGGAGGAAAAGAAAAGATTGAAATAACTTTCAGGGGTGAAACTTTTACTGGAGAATTAGTGCATTAAAATGTAAAAAGCCCTCTCCAGACTCAGTCGGGGCGCTTATTTAATAAACTATTAATTCTTTAGGATTTTATGCCAACAAAACGACAAGCACGTTCATCTAAGAGATTAAAAAATACCAATAAACAAAGAGAGAAGTATCCTTTTTTATTAAAGAAAGTAATTGACGTTTCAGATATTGTTTTAGAAATTCTTGATGCACGGTTTCCAAAAGAAATGCAAAATAAAGAAATTGAAAAATTAATTGAAGATAAAGGAAAAAAGATAATTTATGTGTTAAATAAATCAGATCTTACTCGTAAAGATGATAAAAGCTTAAATCCAAGAGTTCTTGTTTCTTGTAGAACTCGGAAAGGGATTAATGAATTAAGAGATAAAATTAAAATAGAAGCGGCAAAGATTGCACGTAAAGATGTACCCCCAAATGCACAATTAGCTTATGAAAAATCAGGAAAAGATAATCGTATTCAGGTGGGGGTTATTGGATATCCAAATACAGGAAAAAGTTCTTTGATTAATCTTTTAATTGGGAGAAATTCAGCGAAGATAGGATCATACGCAGGCTTTACAAAAGGGATTCAAAAATTAAGATTAACTAAAAATATCTTGTTATTAGATTCTCCAGGAGTTATTCCTGCTGATGAATATTCTATGACAAGTGAAAAGAAGGTTGCACTGCATGTGAAAGTTGGTGGAAGATCATATAGTCAAATTAAGAATCCAGAATTTGCACTTAATGAAATTGTTAAAAACAATAAAAAAGAATTAGAGAAATTTTATAAAATTAAATTCAAAAATGCAGAAGATTTAATTGAAAAGATAGGCATGAAAAAGAGTTTTTTAAAGAAGGGTGGAGAGGTTAATTCTGACAGGGCTGCTAGATCTGTTTTGAAAGATTGGCAATTAGGGATTATTAAAGTATAATGAAGAAGCAATGGTATGTTTATATTCTTGAATGTCAAGATGGTTCGTTTTATACTGGTGTAACAAATGATATTGATGCTCGGATGAGAGCACATGCAGAGGGAAAGGGAAGTAAATATGTTTATAAAAAAGGCTTTAAAGAACTTCTTCGGGTGAAACCATGTAAAAACAAATCAAATGCATGTAAATGTGAGTATGCAATAAAACAATTACCTAAAAATAGAAAATTAGATTGGTTTGATTAATTTATTGTTACTTCTAAGTTAGAACAAACCAAAGGTATATAAACTTAAAACAACTAGTAAAAGTATGATATTAGCAAATAAAATCAAATGCAAGGTTAAAATGCCTGATGGAAGAATTGTAATTACTTATTTAAATGGACTTCCTCCAAAACTAATAAGAAAAGGGAAAATCAAAATCATTGAGTACTTATAATTGCCCATATTCTTTATTCTTTTTCCCATAGGAGGTACTTCTTATCTCTTTATTTCTCAAACTTTTGAAGAGTGTTGAAGAAATCCCGACGGGTTCTGTCTGGGCGTTTTAAAAAATAAAAAATGATTGAGAATTCTCTCATCTCCCGAAACATTTAAAACATATTTTTAGTTTTATAGTTTAAGAGGTAAAAATGGAACAAGTTTTTCTAGATACAATATTTCTCCCAGCTGTTCTTGGAGGAATTGGAGGACTGACAAGAGGCTTTGTTGGCCTGCTTAAAGCATTATCCTTGCGCAGAAAAATCCTCTGGGGGTATTATTCAATTACTGTTCTTGTTGCCCTCATCATTGGAGTCTTTGTAGGCTTGATTTTTAATTTTGATTATAGATTGTCCCTTCTTGCAGGATATGCAGGAACAGATATTCTTGAAGGAATCTACAAGAGTTTCAAGGTTGACAAGACTTATGTTAGAAGAAAATGACAAGTATCACAATAACTATTAATGAAGGTGAAAAAAAGATTCTTAATAAACGTGCAAAAAAGAATCTCTTTACATTAAAAGAGCAAGTAGAAGATATTATCAGAAGAAGCTGTGTAACCTCAGCTAACAAGTCTTCTGTTCCAAAAGTAAAAGTTGATGACAAATTAGTTGGAATCTTTTCAAGACAAAGATCAGGAAGAAAGAAGAAAAAGAAGGTAAAAAAGAAAAAATGAATACAAGGAAGGTTCTTATAATTTCAATAATAATTGTCATAATTGCTATCTTATCTTATGCCACTTATCTCTTGATTACAAATAAGAAAACAGGAGTTTGCCAGGATTTAGGATGTCCTGAAGGAACAGTTTATGTCGGATCAATAAACTCAGACAAATATTATATTTGTGACTGCCATTATGCAAAAAGAATAAACTCAGAAAACATCATCTGCTTTACTTCAGATGAAGAAGCTCAAAGCAAAAATTATACAAAAGTTGAGTGCTGATGAAAAAAGAAATTAAATTCACACTGATATTTCTTGCAATTTTTCTTATTTTAATTTCTTTAATATTTATCTTCCCTTTTAATATCAAAGAGCCTGTTTCTTATCCGGATAATTATGTAACACAAGTCATAGATGGAGACACTTTTAAAATAAATACCGGAGAAATAATTAGATTATTATGTGTAGATACGCCTGAGATTTCAAAAAAAGGCTATGAAGAAGCTAAGGAATTTTTAGAATCCCTTATTCTTGACAAAGAAGTTACTCTTAATTCTTCAATAACAGACAAAGATCATTATGGCCGATTATTGAGATATGTTTACATAAATAATACTTTTGTGAATAAAGAAGTTCTTAACCAGGAATTTGGAAGCTTATATGTAATTCCTCCAGAAGAATGCAAAGAAGTTATTTCCTGAGCCATAAGAAAATAAAGAGAATTATATCCAATAACTCGTCTCGTTTACAAATTTATCTATTAGTAAATGAACTCCGACTCCTGCCAGGAAAAAGATCAAGGTTATCATGAACATCTTAAATCTTCTCTTTGATAGTTTCTTGGATTTGTAAAGCAAGAATATTATCAAAAACACCATAATCCCAAAAACAACCCAATGCCACCAGGTATGCCCTACACTTACTAAAAAATCAAACCATCTGTGAGTCATTATTTCAACTGGATTCACAGAACCCATAATAACTCCTAAAAATCCAAAATCAATCATATCCGGGATTAAATGTCCGATAAAGAATCCTAACCCGTATTTCCAATTTTTAAAAAGAAATATTCCAATAAGAAATCCTGCAACTGCAATGCCTAAGTGAGTTAATAATCCGCCCATTGTAAATTAAATATGAAGAAACAATCAGAAGTTTATTTAAACTTTTTCGATAGCATCTTTATTTAACAAATTCATAAATATCTTTCCAGTTTCTAGCAATTTTTAAGCCAGGAAGAGATATCTGCTCAACAGGAGAAAAGAGGATTCTATTTAAAGTTGGATTTGAAAAAGTAAAATGTCTTCTCTCATTATCTACAAGGAGACCTATATTTTTCTCTCTACAAATTTTCTCTTTTGAAGTTTCAATCCCAGAATTATTAGACATCCAAAAACCTTCAAAATAAGGAAGAATTTTATAAGTGGATAACCATTCTTTGATCCATCCAATTTTTTCCTCAGAAGATGCAGAGATAAGATGCATTCCATAACCTTCTGAAGAAAGTCTTTTTAAGATCTCTAAGGAATAAGGAAAAGGTTCTGCAGCAAAGATGCCTTCTCTTGTCTTTTCAAGAAAATCCATAATTTGAGAAAAATAAGTTTTTCCAATAATCCCCACAGCATTTCTCCCATCAACTTCAGCATATGATATCTTAACACCCAAGGAATCTTCAATTAATTTTTTCTTTACAGTTCTCCTATTAGAGAGAGTATCATCAAAATCAATTCCTATTATCATTTAATCATTGAATAAAAGAGTTTCTCATATTCATCCGCAACCCTTTTACTATCAAATTTAACTTTTGCTGTTTTTCTACAATCATGCCTCTTTATATTATCCAGACTTCTTATCTGCTGAAGAGCTTCTGATGATGAATCAAATAAATATCCATTAAATGAATCAAATATAATCTCCTCCATAGACCCTCTTCGATAAGCTATAACAGGCGTTCCACAAGCTAAAGCCTCTACAGGAGCTCTTCCAAAAGGTTCAGACCATGTCTTATCCTCATAACCTGAAGGAAATAAAAACCCTTTAGCTTTTCTCAAAAGAAGTTTTTTCTGTTCTTCATCTGCATTTCCAAAATAAATTATTTTCTTCCCGTCAACATGGGGAGAGATTTTTTCATCGAAATATGCTTTTTTCTCATTGCCAGTTCTATCCTGGGGAGTACCTACAATAATTAAAGGAATACCTGTTTTTTGTGCTAATTCAATACTTGTTCTCTGGCCCTTATGCTTTCCAATTGCTCCAAGAGTTATTAAATAATCTTCATTTCTGGATTTAAGTTTTTTTAGAACATCTAATCCAGGATCTTCATTAGATTCAGAAAGAGTTTTAGAAGAAAAAGGATAAGCATCTGTATTAATTCCATACATAATCACCTTTATATTTGGCAGGTCCTCATGCTGGGTTTTATGACTTCTACAATGAGCAATAGATACAATCCCCATTTCCCTAATGACCTCTATTCTAGCCCTGTTCTTAACATTATGTAAACTATAAACAACTCTCTCAGGACCAAATATTTCAACTATTTTTTCAATAAAATTAAGATTATCTTTTCTCAAATTTATTATATCTATTCCTTCTTCTTTATCAATTTGCTCTAACCTCTCAAGAGAAAAGTCATAATGCATTTGATCTTGGTCTAACTTTTCTCCTACAGAAATATTATTCTCAGGTATCCATAAAGATTGATCAATAATACTATGTAAAACAATATTCTCTAGTCCAGAAATATCACTATCCCCTGGACCAAATAAATGAACTTTATGTCCTTTATTGTTCATATGAGTAATAAGATCATAAATACCTCTCTGAGTTCCCCCATATCCTTGAAAAGGAGGGATTGGTAAAGTCACAGACCCCATTATAGCTATCTTCATTTTATGCATTATTTTTCTTTCTTCATGGTTTATTTATAAATTCTTTGTTTTTATTACAAAATAACAAAAATCAAGAATAAAAAACCCTCATTCTTTATATATTTTATTATCTCAAAATAATCGGCAAAAATTAGAACTAAATCACTTAACTCTCTTCATAAGGTCAAAAAGACTCTTTTTCTCAAAAGATGTTATCTCTGGCTTTCCATCTTTTCCATCTAGATCAATATTCATCTTCAAAAGCCCAAGCATTGAAACAAAAACAGTGCAAACGAGAAAGTTTTTCCCTTCACGGCTTTGCAAAGAAAAGAGTATTTTCTGGAGTCTGTTTTTCACACTCTGCACATCCATCTCACCAAGAATCATTTTTTCTATCTCATCAAAATTAAAATCCTGGTCTGATTTTATCTTCTCAGGAACTTTTTTATTTATCATCTCAACAGGAACTTTCTCAATCTTACCCTTTCCCTCAAACTTAAAGCTGAACATTTCTTCTTTATCAGGAATATAAAAGTCAAGATGGCGCTGATTGTCCTTTCCTTCTTTATCTAGAGTAAAAAAACCAGAGCACAAATACGCCTTTGGGTTCTCCTTCATAAAATTCTGAAAAACATCATATGATTCTAACTTCTCCAAATAAAATTGTAGGTTCATAATGTCTTAATAAATAAAAGATTTATATGTTTTGTTATACTGGCTCTTATTCCCTTTCCTCAATCTCCTTCTTAATCATTTCTGCGAACTTTTCCAACTTCATTTTTTTGATTTTTTTGTTCCCGCGAATTCTTAAAGCTATTTCTCCTGTTTTTTCTTCTTTATCTCCTATAACAGCAATATAAGGGACTCTCCCAATCTCAGCATCTTTAACCTTGCTCTGAACAGTTGTTGGCCTGAAATCTGCATCAACTCTTAAGCCAGGAACTTTTTCTCCAAGTTCTTTTATTACTTTCTCCACATATTTCTTGTTCCTGTCTGTAAAGCTAAGCACCTTGACCTGAACAGGAGCAAGCCACGTAGGCAACCTTCCATTTGTATGCTCAAGGAGAATTCCAATAAATCTTTCCAAGCTTCCAAAAATAGCTCTGTGAATCATTACAGGCCTTTTCTTCTTATTGTCCTTATCAGTGTATTCAAGCCCAAATCTCTCAGGCATTGAAAAATCAACCTGTATAGTTCCGCACTGCCATTTCCTCCTAAGAGAATCTTTCAGATGAAAATCAATCTTTGGCCCATAAAATGCGCCATCTCCCTTATTGATTTTATATTTTATCTTATTTTTCTTCAGAACATTTTCAAGCGCTTTCTCAGCTTTATTCCAGACAGAATCACTCCCAATTCTTTTTTTAGGCCTTGTTGAAAATTCTATTTCATAATCAAAACCAAATTTATCATAAACCCTTTTCATTAGTTTTATTGCTCTCAGAACCTCTGATTCTAATTGTTTTTCTTTGCAAAAAATATGTGCGTCATCCTGCGTGAATTCAATAACCCTAAACAACCCTGCTAAAACTCCTGAAAGCTCCTGTCTGTGCACAACTCCAAATTCTGCAACCCTCATAGGAAAATCCTTGTAAGATTTTGGCTTTTGCTTGAAAATAATCAATCCACCAGGGCAATTCATTGGCTTGGCTGCAAATTCTCTTTTCTCATATTCAGATAAGAAAATATTTTCCCTGTATTTATTCCAATGACCTGACAAAAGCCATAATTTTTTGTCAAGGATTTCAGGAGTCTTTATTTCTGTATATCCTTCTTTTTTCAGCTCTTCTCTCATGAAACTAATAAGTTCATTGTAAATGATAAGTCCATTGTCATGCCAGAAAACACTGCCAGGAGATACATCATTGAAAGAAAAAAGGTCCATTTCCTTTCCTAAAATTCGATGGTCATTTTTTTTCAGCTTGCTCCTGTCAAGAATGCTCTTCCCAATGCTTCTTAAAATATTTTTGGAGTCAATTTTTTCTTCATTCATCTCCCTGCCTTTAGGAGAAGAAAATTTATCAGAACTAATCTCTCTAGATAATTCACTCAATGGATGGCCCTTAACTTTCATTTCAAATTCCTTGTAATACCCAAAAGGCGCTTTCACAACTTTGAAATCTTTTCCAAGTTCCTTTTCAGATTTTTTAAAAATTTCAGCCGCAGTCTCAGGAGAAGCAAGATTTCTTGAGAGATGTGCATAAGGATAAAGAACAATGTCCTTAGCTTTAACCTGACCAGCAATATCTTTCACATTTTTCACAAGTTCCTTAACACTTTCTGAAGTACTATCTCCTTTTTCAACAGCTGTCAGAACAACTAAGGCTTCAGAAACATTCTTTCCTTTTTTCTCTGACTCAGAAAGATCAGAAATAGATCTCAGCGCTTTTTTCAACGGCTTAAACTTGATATAGTCCACATGAAGTGTTATGATTTTCATTTTTCTTTGTAAATAAATTTATCAATCTGTTTTTTAGCAAGCTCTCGTTTCTTCTGATGCTCTGCTAAGAAAGCATTTATTTTTTTAATTAAATATTCCTTCAGCTCAGAAGTAAGCATTTTCCCGCTTCTGTAATCATCCTCAATTTGTTTTAGCTTTTCATCATCTGGTTCAAAGAAAAATTTAAGATACTGGAAACTGACATCAACGTCTGGATTTCCTCCTTTCTTTCTGTGTTCATCAACAGTATCCTTTCCTCCTGAAAACGCGTATTTTTTTATTTTCTTTTCAACTTCCTTTGGGGAGTCTGTCATAGCAATAAAAGAATTTTCATCACTGCTTGACATTTTTCCTCCGCCCTTTAATCCAGGAAGAAATAGGTGATAAGTTGAAGCACTTGGAAGAAATTTATAATCCTTAAACCTGTTAGCCATATCTCTTGCTATTCGTATATGCGGATCCTGATCAACTCCAACAGGAATAAAAGTCACGACAGGTTTCCCTTCAAATTCAGGCAATTGCGGGTGATACATATCTGCTGCTTGTAAAAGAGAAGCATTCATCTTCCCAGGAGAAATCCCGCCATAAACAGCCCTGAATTCATTAAAAGTAGCGTATCTGGAAAAATTTGAAGCAAGCCTGTAATACGCATTTGACTTTTTGGAATCAGCACTTCTCTCGCTCTGAAAATAAAAGTCACAATTTTTTGGGGAAAGTCCGAGAGCAATATAATTCAAGAGGTACTGGTCAATCGCGATCTTCTTCAATTCCTCTAAATTTTTCTTTCGGGTGTTATAAGCTTCCAAATCTGCAACAGCAATATACAATTTAACCCCAAGTTTCTGATAAAAAATCATTTGCTGAGCAAGAATCATATGCCCTAAGTGAAATTTTCCAGACGGCATCAATCCTGTCATCATCACAAACTTTTTCTTATTTTTAACACAATCCAAGACCTTGTCAAAATCTCTGTGTGCAAAAACAACCTTTCTTCTGAACAAAACATTCTCATTAAAAACAGAAGGAATCTTTGATATTGGCTTTATTCCAAACTCCTTAATCAATCTATTATAATCTACTTTCCCTGAAACTTCCCAAGGAGTCACTTTAACCACGCCTTTTTTCATATACTGTATATGCAATTCTTATTTTTAAACTTTAACAATATTTATAAATAATATCCAACTTTAATATCTATGAAAAAGATAAAGGTGTTTTCCTCAATTCTACTGCTTATGTTCCTGATTCTTCCACTAGTATCTGCAGAGATAACAATTAACCAGCAGCCAGAAGAGATATATAATTTAGGAGAAACCATTTCTGTTCCGATAACAATCTCCACAAAAACAGAAAAAAGCGATTTCTTAAATATGGAATTAACTTGTGAAGGCGAAGTGAAAAGTTTGTCTCAGGGAATAATTTCCCTTAAAGAAAATGGGATAGAAGATAGAAAAATTATTCTGCCTCTTGAACAGAAATTCATTGATAACATGAAAGGGAAATGCAGCATAAAAGTTTTATTTGATGGTAAATCAACCTCAACAAAAAGTTTCAAGATCTCAAACAAAATAACACTAAATGCAGAACTTTCCAAAACAGAGGTCAATCCTAATGAAAGTATCTCAATTGAAGGGCGAGCCATAAGAGAAGACGGAAACCCTGTCAAAGGTTTTATAGAAGCCTCAATTAGTCACGCAAATACAACCCACTTAACAAAGTCTGAAAAAGTTAACGAAGAATCTTTTTCACTAAGCATTGATATTCCTAAAAATATGGCAGCAGGAGCATATATTCTGCGACTAAAAGTTCACGAACTTGATACAGAAGGGGAAATAACAAACGAGGGATTCTTAAACAAAAACATAAGAATAAACCAAATTCCAACAAGCCTTGAAATATTCTTTGGTGAAAAAATAGTGGAGCCAGGAACAGATCTTGAAGTTAAAACAATACTTCATGACCAAACAGGAGAAGAAATCTCTTCAACAACTTTCCTAACAATAAAAAACCAAAAGGGTAAAATTGTCGAAGAAAAAGAAGCTGAAACAGGCGAATTTATTAAATTCTGGATTGCAAAAAATGAGCTTCCAGGAGAGTGGACAGTTGTCTCAGAATCCGGAGAATTTGACGCAAGCTCTGTCTTCAGAATAAATAAAAAAGAAGCTA
>Ga0315550_1003032_pt1 | contig 10192 bp, 6 predicted proteins | sample SalMarSW160190MG_2_FD_203100 | JGI IMG/M metagenome (GOLD analysis project Ga0315550, IMG submission 203100) | Salt marsh sediment microbial communities from the Plum Island Ecosystem LTER, Massachusetts, United States - Salt Marsh Sediment SW1601-90 ... | reverse complement strand
CGTTTGTTATGAGGCTCACGTTCATACCAAGGCTCCTGGCATGAGCAATAATCTCAAAAATATCCTTCCGCAGAAGCGGTTCCCCACCGCTCAGCCCAAACCACTTTGTTCCCATCTCATAAAGTTCATCAACTATGCGCATTCCACCTTTGGTGTCAATCTCATTCACGGCAGCAGGGCTTGAGGCAAAACTGCAGTGCAAACAATTATAGTTACAGGCTCTCGTACATCTCCAAACCATCATGTACAAGAGAGGTCTGTTTCTCACGGTTCTTACCACGAATATTAACCATCCGGAATGATGTAGGAATCGTAAATCATATTTAACTTTTCCGTTTAATAAGGCTTATCGAAGTAAGTTCTGTAATGAATTCTTAGTTTTTAGGTAAAAGAACTGGTTCATATTGGATTTAAAGAGGCAGCAACAACTTGAAAAACAATACACCAACAATCCATAAAATGATAAAAACATATCTTACAGGACACCATATCTAGAGGTACAAACAATGAAAATACTTCTCATCAATCCACCACAGACATTTTTCCCCGGTTCAGACCCGCCAGCAGCTAATCTCCCTTTAGGTCTGCTGTATATAGCTGCGGTTTTAGATAAAGCAGGATATAAAACGGAAATTTTAGATGCATTCATAACTGATTTTCCGTTCCGGCAAATTGGAGACATAACAGAAGTTGGCATGCCTTATGGAAGAATAAAAGAAGAAATACAGAGGAGAAAACCAGACATTGTGGGTATAGCGAACCCATTTACATGCCAAGTGGAGAACACTATTAGAGTTGCTGATATTGTTAAAGAATTAGATTCCAGCATTTTAACAGTTGTTGGGGGTCCGCATGGAACTGTAGTGCCAGTAGAATTTTTGGAAGAGGCAAGGAATGTCGACATTGTAGTAATTGGCGAAGGGGAATCTACGATGTTAGACATTGTCAGGTTCTTTGAGGGAAACAAGAAGATAGGCGATGTACAGGGGATTGCCCATCGTAGGGATGAAAAGGTAGTGCTAAATTCGCCAAGACCATTTAACAAAAATTTGGATGAGCTACCTTATCCTGCTTACCATTTAGTGGAAATGGAACAATATCTTAATCCTAAAAGGATAGAATACCGTAGCTTTCAGAACCGGGCATTATCAATGGTAACCAGCAGGGGCTGTCCTTTCAATTGTAGCTTCTGTTCGGTTCATCTGCATATGGGAAAGATGTTTAGAGTGCACTCTGTAGATTATGTTGTAGACCATATAGAGCATGTGGTGAATAAATATCGAGTTAAGACAATATACTTTGAGGATGACAATCTCACATTTGACCTAAAAAGGTTTGAAGCAATTTGTGACAAAATAATAGAAAAAGACATCAAATTCCAGTGGGAAACGCCGAATGGGGTAAGGGCAGACTATTTGACGTTAAACCTTCTAAAGAAAATGAAAAAGTCAGGATGCCAAAGCGTCTTCGTCGGCATCGAATCTGGCGACCAGTTTGTCCTAGACAACATAATCGGTAAGAGCCTCAAATTAAAGAACGTAATCAAATTTGCTGAGATGTGTAAGAAGATAGGGCTAAAAACAGGGGCGTTTTACGTTATTGGGTTCCCCGGTGAAACGAAAGAAAACATGATGAATACTATTGAATTCGCTCTTATGCTAAAAAGAAAATATGATGTTGGCATGCACCTGCTTTTTGCAACACCATCATACGGCACCAGACTGTACGAAGAATGTAAGAAGAAAGGGTATATCCGAAAGAAGTTGACACCGCGCGCTTTCGCAGAGGTAAGACAAACCAGGGGATTGCCGTTAATAGAAACCGAAGACTTTACGGCGATGGAGGTAAAAGAGATAGCTTCAAAGGCAATGAAAACCTACAAGAGGCTATCCATAATCAACTACATTAAATACCCTAAAAAAACATTGAAGATGGCGCTGAATCAGCCAAATCTCGTTGGAAAATTCATCAAGAACCTGCAATCTCCATGAGCACGGTACATTAATGATAGCAAATTATCAAAGCAGAAAAATGGAAAAAACGGAACAATGGACGCTTTTTACTACTTGGATGAATTTATGTCCATGCGGTATTGTTTTAGAAACCTTTAATTCAGAATATACAGTAAAAACTAATGTATGGTGAAACCATCTTGGGTGAAGTCGCCTACGATGTGTATAAGAAATAGCGGTTTTGCCCTAACACAAATGAACTCTTTGAAGTGAACAACATGAAAATCTTAGAGCACAGTTATGCAATAGTTGCATGCGTCTTGGTTTCGTTATTGATTTTATCGTCTTTTATGGGGTTCTCAGATTCGGTGAGCGGCATCGTTGATGCAAGTAATCCCATAGAGGATCACGATGATTTACTTCAGTATGAGTGGCCACAGATTCACGGCGATTCAGATTTCACTCGTTTCTCGGCGGGACCAGCCCCAGAAGCACCAGACATTCTATGGAAAGCAACAATAAAAGGCATACAAAGTTATTTAGCAGCATTCAACGGCAAAGTCTTGGTTACAACGAAAACGAATGTTATCGCCCTAGACAAGGACACAGGAGCCGTCATCTGGAACACCACCTTTCCTGAACATCAGAAGTGGCCAGAAATATACAAAATCGATGACAGCCACATGGTTGTCGGGAATAGCTGCTTTGACCCGGAAACGGGACGCATCTTATGGACCAGCGACGATTTTTCTTCCAGTTCGGCGCCCCTTTTTGTCATCAACTGCTATAGTGCAGAAGAAAAAATGTTTTACACTAAGGTCGATTCTTATATTCAAGCTTGGGACTTCTCTGAGCCGTCAAACCTGCCAACACTGGAATGGGAAACATATGTTCCTGGCGGCGGATTAGTTGGTTCTGGAATACAGTACGGCGAAGGCAAGGTGTTTCCTGGATCATATGAGTCTCACCAAATGGCCTTAGACGCTAAAACGGGTGATGTTCTCTGGGACACGGAAACAAAAGGAGCCATGCTTTTCTCTGGTTCCTATTACCAAGGTAGGTTCATCAGGGCGGGTACTCATGACAACAGGATGTATTGTTTCAACGCTACCACTGGTGAGATCCTCTGGGTCTTCAACGCCAATACAGAAGATGGATATTTTTGTGTTGGTCCCGCAGTTGCATATGGAATGGTTTACATGCTCAACAAAGATGGATATCTTTATGCTCTTGACATAAACACAGGAGATGTGGTGTGGAAGTATAAAGGACCCGGCTACTTGATGTTCCCCGGAAGTCCCACAGTTGCTGATGGTAAGGTCTACGCTACAACAGGCCAATCAGAATCGTATACTATCGAGCGTGGCGAATCTGAGTTTGCATGCTTCGATGCTTATACTGGGAAGCTCGTATGGAAGCTTCCAATAGAATCTTTTGCTCCGAGGGAGTCTGTCGCCATTGCGTATGGCACATTATACTTTATTCCTGGCAACGTGACAACGGCGGTTGATTCAATATCAGGGAGCGAATACGCAACAATTGATGAAGTATGGGCTATACGTAGTGAGCCATGGCCAATGTGGCGTCGCGATCCGCAGCACACTGCCACTGGGCAGTCTGGTCCAACGGATTTAACTCTTAGGTGGAAGTTTACAACAAGTGGAGGGGTCGTCTCTTCGCCAAGCGTCGTGGATGGAAGAGTCTACGTTGGTTCGCAAGACAAAAACATTTACTGCATCAACGCAAGGAGCGGCAGACTCGTATGGAAGTTCACGACTGAAACTCGAATCGAATCATCACCAGCCGTAGTTTACGGAAAGGTCTACATTGGACCCGATGACGGCTACATTTACTGCCTCGATGCCTACAACGGTAGTCTCGTCTGGAAGAAGTATGCAGGCGGTTACATCGAAGCAAACCTTGCCTCTGCGGTGTTACTGCGGTCCTCTCCCGCTGTAGTTGGGGGCAGGGTCTATGTGGGGTCGCTGGACACTAATGTATACTGTCTAGATGCCAACAACGGCGATGTCGATTGGACGTTCAAGACCGAGGGGTATATCACATCCTCTCCAGCCGTCGTCGACGGCGCAGTTTACGTTATTTCGCAAGAGCCAGCCTCAGGTGCCCTTTACAAGCTGGATGCCAACACTGGGAGCCTTATCTGGAAAAAACCGATTCCGTATCAGCTGATATTCATTGGAGGCACTGATTTACATGCGTCTCCAACAGTCGCAGATGGTATGGTTTTTGCATCTTCCAATGCAAAGGATTATTACGGGGTAAACGCGACGACTGGTAACATAGAATGGATATACAGATACGCTGGTGCAGAGGAGTTTATAGTTTGCTCTACAATCTATAATGATGGCAACCTCTTCTTAATCGGCAAATTCTCTATAGTATGTATCGACGCTAAAAACGGTCACTTTATCTGGGAAACTTTCCTAGGAGACGAGCTTTATGTTTCACCATCTTACGCCGACGACAAGCTATACATCGCAACTGATCAACGTTCCATATATGTTATCAACGCTACAAACGGCGAGAAACTCGGGTATTTTGGCACCAGTTCCAACAGCTGGTCCGCTCCAACCATATACGAAGGAAGGGTATATGTGGGAAATAACGACTGGAACGTTTACTGCCTCGACGATTCCCCAGTGACATATGGTCAGATTTCTGTTGAACTGAATGAGGATGAGGTTGAAAAAGGCGAATCTATTACTGGAAGTGGCCAACTTACTCCCGGAATTGCCTATGCGCCCATAAAAGTGTTTTTTGTAAAATATGATGGCACTGTGGACAGCATACAAGTTACAGCCCGAAATGATGGAACATTCAGCTTTAACTATATACCTGATGTGGTTGGCGACTGGACTGTCTCCGTCTGGTGTTCAGGCGCATCCTACATCATGCACAGCGCGGACATACGCCTCAATGTGATTGAGCCACAGGAGCCACCAACTGAACAGGAGACGGAACCACAGGAACAGGAGCAACCAACACATACACAGGATTCAGGCATACCAACAGAATACGTCACAGCAGCAGCTGCCACAGTAATAATAGCAGTAATTGCTGTAGCTGCATATCTGTTTATGAAGAAAAAGAAAAGTTCACCTGTTTTGATTAGCGACTGATCAGCTGATTATGGAAGCGGATGATCTAGACTAATGGTTCCGATGCTTCAGAGTATACTTGGAACATTTTTTGGGCACAAATATCCCAAGAAAAATTTTTACTAACGAATTCTCGACCAGAATGCCCCATCTTTTCCCGTAGGGACTTATCTGAAAGAAGGGATAAGATGGCGTTGGCTAGTTCGTAACTATCCGGTTTAACTAGTAGCCCAGTTTCTTTGTTTTTTACGACTTCGTTGATTGCGCTAACGTTGAAGGCAACAACTGGCTTAGCCGTGGCTTGAGCCTCCAATAACGATATGCCTTGCCCTTCCTGAATTGATGGCGAAGCAAAAACATCAGCGCAATTGTATAATTGGTGAAGCATAGCTTCGGGAACGTCACCTAAAAAAACAAAATTGTCTGAAACACTTTGCTCTTTTGAGTATGAAATCAGATGGTTTTTGAGCGGGCCGTCTCCAACAACTACAAACTTTGTTTCTTTATTTTCTTTGATGACATGTTTGGCTGCTTCGATTAGGAAATGTAAACCTTTTCTGGGTATCAGGTTGCCAACGAAGAGTATGACATGTTCGCCGTTTCCGCCGATCAGATCCTTGACTTTCTCACAGTCTTCAGTGGGTTTGAACCTTTGGGGGTCCACACCGTTTGGAACTATCCTTATTTTCTTCTCATCCACATCATATAATTGAACTATTTTTTGGGCTGAGTATCTGCTGACAGTAACTATCAGGGTTGCCTCTCTGGCTGCTTCCTTTTCGATTCTTGCGAGATGCCGCATGAAAACGTTAGAGAGTTTCATTCTGAGGGATGGAGACACGCTTTTGGACGATTGAATATATTCGTCCGCTAGAACTCCGTGAATAGTATGTATGAATGGCTTGCTGATTTTCCGCTTCTTGAGAAGCTCCAGAAATTTGTAACCACTAACAGTGTGCGCTTCATAAATGTCGGCTTTAATTGTGTCAAACATTCCGGAGAGGGACCGGTTGAAAACCCAGTTGTCTAGTGGATAAAGCTTATCGGTGGAGAAGCAGGGGACGAAGGTTGTTCCGTTGATCACAGTAGTTTTGTTGAAGCCTTTTTTTGTTCCGCTGTAAACCGTCGTGTCAACTTCATTTACCAATCGTTTGGCAGTCTCAACTATTCGGCGTTCAACGCCTCCGAAGTAAAGGTGAGGCGGCTGCGTGTTAAAGACAGCTACCTTCAGCTTCCGATTCATGGATACGTGCCTCTATGTTTGAAGCGATTTTCCCATGCCATTCTTTGGCAGCATTAAGTATTAAAATGAAACTAGATGGGATAAGCTCCACATACTTTGCAGAACTTGCTTTTCACGTTGCCGCCTTTAGACTTGCAGTATGGGCACTGCTTGCCTTCTGCATCCTTGAAGACCTCAGAGGGTATCCCAAAATGCGACCTGAAAATCTCGTAGTAGAACAGATGCTCCTTGTCTCTTATCGTAACCTGATCAGTCTCCTGATACTTCTTCGCTTTCTCTTGGAAATATTTGTCGGAAATTTTTTCGCTGAAAACCTTTGGAAAAATGGTGGTTCCGGAGCCAAATTCTAGGGGAACCTTTACTCTCCACACAATCTCATCGGGCAGGAGACCCTCATAGGCTTTGCGAATTATCCATTTTCCCCAGATTTTGTCGCGTTCACTTCTGATCAGCAGTTTTGTGTCAACACCATAGGCGAACGATTTGAATTCCGGATCAAGAAAGGGAGGCTTAGCCACCAATCCAAGCGATTGTGCCATGGGAATCGAGGAAAACTGCATCACCTGCCACATGTTGGACAGATATTCCATCAGCTCCTTTTCGTTGAAACCGAAGAGCCAGCTGTAACCGCCTAGGAGTTCGTCTAAGCCGTCGCCGGTCATTATGCCTTTGATTCCGTTTTCTTTCGCGGCTTTCAAACCTACGTAGGCTGCTACGCTGTTTCTAACGTCCATGGGATCAAAAACCTTCAGAATCTTGATGACATCTTGGATGGCTGAGTGCATCTCCTCTTCGCCGAAAAAATGAATCGTGTGGTTCATCTTTAGCAGATTCGCCATCAACTTTGAATATTCGAGGTCCAGTGCCGGCGAGTTTTCGAAGGCAACGGTGAATGCCTCAAGTTTAGTATATTTTGATGCTACAAATGCGATGACGCTTGTGTCTAATCCTCCAGAAAAGAGCATTCCGTCGGTTAGATTTTTTTTCACAACCTTGTCTGTGAGCTTGCGAATTTCTGAACAGATTTGATCGATTGAATCCAATTCTAGTCTCCCTCAGAACGTAGGTTACAAGATGATTGCGCAAATTTAAGGTTTATTAGCAACTTCGACAGGGCAATATGACAAAAGGGTAACAGGGGAAACCTATGCAGGTCAGTTTGATTCACATGCAAATCAGCGACTCGCCGGAGAAAAACTTGGAGACTGCAGAGCAAATGCTGTATAGGGCGGCTGATTCCGGTTCCAAATTCATCTGTCTCCCCGAATATTTTGCATTGCCAGCTAGCCTAGAAGACAACAAGCAAATCGAAAAGATAGTCGAAGAGACTCATGAACCCACAGTTCAGCTTCTAAAACGGGTCTCAAAAGAAGTTGACGCCTACATTGTTGGAGGCACCATCTTCGAGAAGTTCAGGGGAAAATATTACAACACATGCCTTTTTCTTAAGCACGGAAAGATTCTGGGAAAATACAGGAAGATGCATCTCACTGAATGGGAAAAAAAGGTGGGATTGAATGTTGGAAGTACCTTCCGGGTCTTTGAAACCGAATTCTGCAAGGCTGGAATTCTGATATGCGCTGACGTGTTTTATCCAAGAACCGTTAAAAGATTGACGTCTTTAGGCGCTGAGGCTATTTTTTTGCCTGTGTCGGCGTCGAGAACTCATCCATACGTGAAGGGGCACCCTCTCACCACAAAAAGAGCGAAAAACAACAAGGTTTTCATCTTGAAAAACGGCAACACTAGATCAAACTCTAGAGGCGGAAATAGCGCAATAATCTCTCCATGGGGAATCCTAAACCAAGCGAAAGATGAAATGAACACAAAAATTATCTCCGCTGATTTGGACATAACCAAACTGAGAAAATACAGGCGAGCCACAGTTTCCAAATAAAAATTTTGACCAAACTGCAAGTTAACGCCTGACGCTAGTAGATTTTCTCCCATCTTTCAATAATTTTGTTCATGTTTTCGAATCCGAACTTCTCCAGCCAGCCTCGGTAATTGCTGTCCCGCACTGCGGTTCTACATATCTCCTTGGCTCGCTCTGCCGTGTGTACAAGAAGGAGGATAGCTTCCACGTCATGGCTTGAGACGTAGGCAACGGTTCTGAGAAGAGCTTTGGTCTCGATTTCTCTAGGAATCTCAGCGCTCAACTCTATGAAGATGGGTTTCTTAAGCAATTTCTTGAAGTCCCGCGTTAACGTGTCCACCCAATACATAGTCACATAATTGTGGGAAGAAAGCGGAACATGGAAGAAATCCACATACTCTGCGAGGGCTTCAAAGTCCAAGCCAAACCTTTCCTTAGCTAAGATGGGATCGGGCCATATTTCGATACCGAAAGGTTGCTTAACCAGTTTCTTGGCTCTTCTAATGAAATCCGTGACAGTCTCTGCTCTCCATTCCAGCCAATCTAGTCCACTTTCTCTATGCTGTCTTGAACAGCGGTCACAGGTGCAGAAGCCTTCTTCCGGAAAGTGATAGAGGTTTAGAATTACTCCCTCCACGTCTTCCTCTGCTGTTTCTCCGATAAAGCGCAAAATGTCGGATTGGTATTCTTCGTTGGTTGGGCACACAAAGTCCCACGGGAGGGTGAAGGCTTTGTTCGTTCTTGTGGCAGGACCGTTCTCCGAGAGCGCTACCAACTCAGGTCTTTCTCGTATGGTTTTAGCGTCGACAAAGCATGTGATATCATTGTACATGCCTTTTGCAGGTTTTCCTATAACGCCGTCAACCCGTTTTGAGTAGTAGACGGAAATGTCGAAGCCATCAACGATTGTGGGCTCGTAGATTACTGTTCCAATCTTCAATGCACTTGACCTCTGACTGATGTCTTCTTTAACTTTAAATCTGATGATGCTAATTAGTTTTGATGTTAAGTGTTGCTGGTGCCCTTGATTAAGATTAAAATCGATTACGCCAAATGCAGAGATTGCCGCTCATATACTTGTGTTGACTGTTGCGCCATGGCAGTCTTCAGCCTCAAAGACAACAAGCCAGTGATAGTTGATTGGGATTCATGCACCCTATGCGGAATCTGCGAAGACCTGTGCCCAAAGAAGGCAATAACCATCGAAAGATAGCTGCAAGGTTCGGTTATTGAATATCAGGCTTTCGGAACAGCTTTTCCATGAACACTAAAGGGTGAATATTTCCTGTAAGGCATAAATAACAAAAGGGAGTTCGACGCTAGGAATCTCCCCGTGACTAGGAATGATGACCCAAAATCATATAATTAACGCTTCATTTCTGACAAGTCTAAGAGAAGGAAAGTAACAAGATGAAACTGGAAACTAAAATTAAATCAGTCGAAGCTGAAATACAAAAAAACAAACTGATTTTACGATCAAAGACCCCGCTGAAAATATTAAGCTCTGCTGTTCTGAATGGCGGTCTACGGGAAGCGAACTGTATAGTGAGCGTGCATGTACCCGAAGAAACTGGACTCGACATAGACGACGAAGTTCACAGGGAAGCCGGAGACTTCTTGCGAGAAGAAACAGCAAAACTGGGCATTCCTCAAGACCAACTCGTAGGAATAATGACCTCTGCTAAAATGAAAAACGTAGACATGGTAACCAGCAAATTTGAAGACATCACCTTAACCGCGATTGCCACTGCTGGAGTCCATTTCGCAGCCACCGCTGGCGACGAAATCGCCTCAAAACAGAGTGCTTTTCCCCTCACAAAATGGGGCACCATCAACATTATCGTATTAGTTGACGGCGATCTAACAGATAGCTGTATGGTCAACGCAGTAAGCACAGTCGCAGAAGCTAAAACGGTTGCATTAAGAGAGTTGGACGTGAGGAGCCGTTTTTCCGGCGAGATCGCAACAGGAACTGTTACGGACAGCGTCGTGGTAGCTTGCA
>Ga0315550_1003031_pt1 | contig 10193 bp, 10 predicted proteins | sample SalMarSW160190MG_2_FD_203100 | JGI IMG/M metagenome (GOLD analysis project Ga0315550, IMG submission 203100) | Salt marsh sediment microbial communities from the Plum Island Ecosystem LTER, Massachusetts, United States - Salt Marsh Sediment SW1601-90 ... | reverse complement strand
TTAATGCGTCGCCTATATTCTCAAGGATAAATATAAGCCGCCCTTTTGACGCGCCATCCGCTCTTTTCCGAGACGATTTTCCGGCTCTTCCCAGGAAGCCGACTGTCAGCTTATTGTCAAGCTTTCTTAATGCTCTTACGAAATAAAAGACCGGCCTTTTAAGAATAACAAAGAATTTTCTCTCAGGGCTCAAGTTTTTTCAACCTTCCATGCGCAAGAAACGAAAAAACAATATTTCATCTTCATATGTTTTATCTACTGCAACTTTTTATTTCGAAACAAATATTTACCGAGAAATGCTGCAACACTTTTATAATAAAAAGATGGTCTGAAAAAACCAGTCTTGATATAGTAAATGAACATGTCCTTTTTCTTATTGTTAATGTAACTTAAATACACTAGACCCTCATATACGTAAAAATATGCCTCCTTCCTGTAATCTTCAAGTTCAGGAAACAGCTCGATGCATTTCTTTATGTGGCGCAGATTGTTTTCTTCCATCCGTTTTATGTCAGTCTGCATACTTCTTAAATGCTTTCTTATTCTGACCAAAACATCATCAATGTAGGCGCTATCGTGATGGCGAAGGATCCTTATCCACATGTTTGTGTCTTCGACGGAGTTCATGCCCTCATCAAAAAGTCCTACCTCGTCAAATATACTTTTTCTTATTAACACCGATGAGCCGGAACCGACAACCCATGGCATGTACATGAGATCCCTGTATGTCGCACCCACCTTGTGAGGCCATGATATGTGAGGCAAGGCTTTTCCATTTTCATCTATATGCTCGACCATGCAATAAACGAGCGCAACGTCAGGTTTGTCTTTGAAAAGCTGAATCTGTCTTTCCAGCTTCGTCGGCATCCAGACATCATCGGAATCCAAAAGGGCGATAAATTCGCCCTTCGCCGCCTTAATGCCAGCATTGCGGGCGGCGGACAGTCCTTTGTTGTCCTGATAAAAATATCTGACCCGGCAGTCTCTCAGATAAGGCTCGACAACGGCAGCCGTATCATCACTAGATCCATCGTCCACTATAATCAGCTCAAAGTCGGAAAAAGTCTGATTGAGGACGCTTTCAACCGCTTCAGGAAGAAATTTGGAGTAATTATGCGTAGGGATTATTACACTGATAACAGGCTTCTCGTGCGCCATTGTTCACACGTAGTCGGGAATATGAGGGTAAAACGGTTTTCTGTAAAAACGAACTACTGCATCTAACATGCCTTATTTTAAATGATTTGCCTGTGTTATTCATAGAACATAATGTAATCTCCAGGCATTGGAGGGCCGTGTCTCGTCGTTTTCCGAAAATAGGCGCTTCATCATCCGACAAGCGCCCTGAACGTACTTCTCCAGCATATGAATTTTGTTCGTCATTTGTTAAAATAAGGTCTGAAAAGCTTGATATTGCGGAACGACCACTTAAGTGCAGGAGGAATTTTTGGGCAAGAATGTCATTATTTTCGGCGGAGACGGTTTCTGCGGCTGGCCGACCTCATTATTTTTATCAAGACACGGCTATGATGTGACAATAGTTGATAATCTCAGTCGGAGAAATATCGACAATGAACTGGAGGCGTATTCCTTAACACCCATTCAGCCGATGGGTACGCGTCTTAAGGCTTGGGAAGAGAATACAGGCAAAGTAATCAAGTTTTATAATTTTGACATCGCGGTCAATTATTTCAGACTATTGAAGCTCCTGGAAGAAGTCAAGCCAATGGCGGTTGTGCATTTTGCAGAGCAAAGGGCCGCACCCTATTCGATGAAAACGGCCTATCACAAACGATACACGGTGCAGAACAACATAAATACCACGCACAACATTCTTTGCGCCATCGTGGAGTCAGGACTCGACGTTCACATGGTACACCTCGGTACGATGGGGGTATACGGCTATGGTACGGCGGGGATGAAGATACCGGAGGGTTATCTCAAGGTCGATGTGGATATAGACGGCGACAGGAAATCCCTGGAGATACTCTACCCGGCAGACCCGGGCAGCGTCTATCATATGACGAAAACCATGGATGCACTCATTTTTTATTATTACAACAAGAACGACAAGTTGAGAATAACCGACCTTCACCAGGGTATTGTCTGGGGTACAAATACCGAAGAAACACTCATGGATAATAGACTGATAAACAGGTTCGACTATGATGGAGACTACGGCACCGTATTGAACCGTTTTCTGATGCAGGCCGCTATCGGACATCCCCTCACGGTCCACGGTAAAGGGGGTCAGACAAGGGCCTTTATACACATTCGTGATACCGCAAAATGCATAGAGCTCGCCATCGAAAATTCTCCGGCCAAGGGCAGCAAGGTAAAGATATTCAACCAGGCAACGGAGACCCACACTGTTAAGTGGCTTGCAGAAACAGTATCGGAGATGACCGGAGCGGAAATCGATTATCTTCCGAACCCCAGACGTGAAGCACGTGAGAACGAGCTTAGAGTATCCAATGAAAAGTTTCTCAAACTTGGATTGTCCCCGATAACGTTGAGTGAGGGACTGATGGAAGAAGTGATGGACGTTGCAAGGAAGTACAAAGACCGCTGTGATCTCTCAAAAATACATTGCCGGTCCAAATGGTGTTCGGATATCGTGTTGTGAAATGAAAACGGCAATCAATGATTCCGGCATACCTTTCAACTTCAGCTTTTTGAGTTGAACCATTTCCAGGTTTTCTCCAGGCCTTCGTGGAAAGCGGTGCGCGGATCATACCGCAATACCTTGCGGGCCTTGCTGATATCCGCGTAATTGAATCGCACTTCGCCCGCGCGGAACGGCTTGTAAATTACATTGATCTGATAGCCTCGACCGACCACCTCACGGATCGCCGATATTAGTTCATTTAGCGATACTTCCCGGCCTGAGCCCAGTTGAATTGCTTCTCCACCTGTTTCGAGGGCCAAACTTCCAGCTATTGCGGAACACAAATCTTCGGAAAAAACAAAATCTCTGGTCTGGGTTCCGTCTCCGTAAACAATCAGGGACTCGCCTTGCAGAATTCGCTTGAAAAAGGCGGCGACAACGCTGCCCTTATGGTATGAATGAGGTCCGTAAACGTTTGAAAATCGCAGTGACACGGTTTTCATTCCATAGGATCCGGCAAAAGCCGAGCAATATCCTTCCATGGACAACTTGCTCGCCCCATAGGGCGACTGAGGGTGCGGAGCCATGGACTCATTTACGGGAGGATTTACATCGCCGACGATGGCTCCGCCGGTGGATGCAAAAACAAAATGTTTCACATTTGACTCGCGGGCCGCCCGCAACAGGTTGTAAGTCCCGATAACATTAACGTCGAAATTCAAATCCGGATTGGCTATCGAATCGATTACCCTGGTATCCGCCGCCAGGTGAATGATGGAATCCGCGTTGCGCGCCACGCTTCGAACCAGACTCTCATCCCTTATATCGCCTTCGACAAAATCGACGTCGAACCCTGCAAGATACTCCTTTCGCCCCAATGAAAGGTTGTCTAAGACGCAAATCCTGTAATCGCTGCTTTTTTTCAGGTAATCAACAAGATTTATGCCGACGAATCCACAGCCACCGGTAATCAATATCCTGTCAGCGCACACTATTTCCCCTTCCTGAGCCCGAAGTTAAACGCAGGGGGCAATTATTCATTTCCTCAAGCTTTCGGGATAAAAAATCCTTCTATAAAAATCGGCTATCACCCTGAAGCCTGATTTTCTCAGTGCCAATCCGATTCTTGTCTCCAATCTGTGAAAAGGGGTTTCAAATAACCGGAAAAATGTGTATAGGACACCTATCGTTATCGCTCTCCTGTGCTTTCCGGCAAAATAGGCATTAAGTGATTTGTACATATTAATTTCATTCTTAAACCAATGCAGAGAACCTCCATGAGACCATACTCCACCGCTATGCACTCTGTAAACCCCCATTACCTCGTCTATGCGGCCGATATCGCCATATTGTGCGTTCAGGATATGCAACGGCCAGTCCGCTGGGTAAACTCTCAACAAAAAGTCAGGGACTTCGCCGAAGAGGCCCCTTCTAAACATAACGGAACTATGGCAGATGAAGTTCCTCCTCAGGATATCTTCAATCGTATATCTTTCCTTTTTGACCTTAGGTATCGCAACCGCAAACCCTTGGTCCAAGCCATTTTCATAAAGATACTCTATATCATGAAAACAAATAGAGCAATCGGTGTTGGTGTCCAGAAAGTCAGACTGCTTTTGAAGCTTGTCCTGTGATTTCCAGTAATCATCCGCATCCAGATGTGCAACATAAGCCCCACGGCAATGGGCGAGGGTATCCACGTAATTATAAAGGCGGCCATATTTCTGCCTCAGCTGATGATAGCAGTCGCCTTTTTTCCTTTCTAAGACACGAATAATTTGCGGATGCCCATGTTGGTATTCATTAATTATTTGCATCGTCTTGTCCGTAGAAAAATCATCGCCGACAACAATTTCAATTCCACAGTCTGTTCTTTGCATTAATACTGACTCAATGGCTTGCGCTATATACTTTTCCTGGTTATGGCTAGTAAGTCTGACGCTCACTTTAGGCATGCCTGATATCATAAGCATATTCTATTTCTTTGCACTTTCGGGATAAAAAATCCTTCTGTAAAGTTCAGCTACAGCCTTCAGCTTTGACCGCCTCAAAGCGAGGCCCATTCTTGCCTCACTCTCATGAAAGCATGATATAAACAATTGAACGAATCTGTATAGAACGCTCTTCATTATAGCTTTCTTGTGTTTTCCGGCAAAATGGCCACCGAGTAATTTGTAAACTGCTATGGCGTTTTTAAACTGATACAACGGGCGTGTTTGAAACCATACCCCTCCGCTGTGCACTCTGTATACGCCCATCACCTTGTCAATACGGCCTATATCTCCGTGCTCCGCGTTCAGGATATGAAGCGGCCAGTCAGCCATTGCCGTATTGCAGAACCAGTCAGGAAACTCACCGAAAAGCCCCCTCCTGAACATGACGGAACAGGTGCTCATAAGATTACCACGCAGCAGATCTTCGAGAACATACCTTTCCTTTTTAACCTTGGGGGAGAAAACCACAAACTTCGGAGGGACGCTGTCCTCATAGAGTTTCTTTACATCATGAAAGCACATGGAGCAGTCGGGGTTTGCGTCCAGAAAATCCGCCTGTCTCTGAAGTTTATCCGGGGACGTCCAGTAATCATCCCCGTCAAGCAGGGCGATGTAATCGCCCCTGGCGTTCTTTATGTTGTTCATAAAATTCCATCTTCCCGTAGGTCTGCCGTTAATGTAAATAACGTTCTTCCTGTCATTAAGAAAAAGCGTTATCCTGTCAGGGTATTGCTCTTTGTACTTCTTTACTGTCTCCCGCGTACCGTCCTTCGAGTCATCCTCTCCGATTATGATTTCGAAATCAAAATCGGTCTTCTGCATGAGCGCGCCCTCAATAGCCTGAGCAATATATTTGTCATGGTTGTAAGCCGTTATGCACACACTCACCTTCATAGTGGAATCAGGATGGTCCGATCTTGCCCAACATTCCGGCAATTTTCTTGCCCCTTGCCGTCACAAATTTTACAAGTTCGCATACCTTGTCAATATCCTCTTTACCCACGGAGGTTCCTGTCGGCAGGCTCATGATCTCCCCGGTTAGACGCTCCGTCTCGGGAAGCAGCATTCCTGCGTTGGGGAAATATGATCGGTAAGGTTCCATCTTATGTGCCCCTGGGAAGAAGTACCTTCTTGCAAGTACGTTCTCCGCGCGGAGTATCCTCACCATGTTGTCTCTGCTTATGCCTGCTGCCTTTTCGTCGACCCTGAAAATAACATACTGATAATTGCACTTCTCCTTTCCATTGTAGGCCGCCATGTCAAAACCGGGCAGTCCTCCAAGCTCGCGCCTGTAATGCCTATAGTTCCTGCGATTAGCGGAGACGACTTCATCGATACCTTCAAGGGCGGTCAGACCAGCGGCAGCAGAAACCTCGTTCATCTTGCCATTTGTTCCTATGTAAATGACCCTGTCCAGACCGGCAAAGCCGAAGTTCTTCATAAGGCGGATCTTGCCGGCAAGCTCGTCATCGTTTGTAACTATAGCCCCGCCTTCAAAAGAGTTCAGGAACTTGGTGGCGTGGAAGCTGAACACCTCCGCATTTCCGAAATTTCCCACCATCCGACCCTGCCAGGAACATCCGAAGGCGTGGGCAGCGTCAAACAGAAGCCGAAGCCCTCGCCGCCTCGCAATATCCTCAAGCTTCTCCGCATCGCAGGGCCTTCCCCAAAGGTGCACACCTATAATACCCGTTGTCCTTGGCGTGATGAGTTTTTCAACGCAGTCGGGGTCCAGGTTGTGTGTCTTTGGGTCAATGTCACAGAAAACAGGGGTTATCTCCTGCCACTGAAGGGCATGGGCTGTGGCTATGAAGGTAAAAGACGGCACAATTACCTCTCCGGTAAGCCCCGTTGCCCTGATAGCGATCTCCAGCGCCACGGTGCCATTACACATGCAGATACAGTGCTTTGCCCCCGTGAACTCCGCTATCTTCTTTTCGAACTCCCGCACATAGGGCCCGTTGTTTGTAAGCCAACGCCTGTCGAGGATGTCGTTGATCCTCTCAAGAAGGAGTTCCCGGTCCGGGATGTTGGGGCGGCCGACGTGGAGCGGCATCCCGAAGGCGGGCTTTCCGCCGAAAATGGCAAGAGCTGAAGGCTTTTTCGTAATCACAGCTTAAGCTCTTCTCCCGAGAATTTCTCGTAAGCTCTATTTACCTTCATCATCTCCTCTTCCGAAAGAGTAAGTTCATTCGTAGCCTTGAAGCTTTCCGGCCCGGCATATGTCCTATCTATCTCGTAACCCTGCGCCGAAAGCTTGTCCGCTATCTTCCCAAAAGTGCTCCCCGGATTCTCACAGAATTCCTCGTACTTAACCTCCAGCCACCGGATGCAGTCCAGCTTCTCAAGGGCCACCTCAATCGCCCGATTTGTATAGTATACCTGCCCGGCGACTTGCTCGTATGGAGTCAGGTCTTTTAGCAGTTCATATTCCTTCGGTTTAGCCGAATACCACTTATCAACAGTTCCATAAAACTTCGCCCTGGCTCCAAGAAGAGACTGGATATTATACAGCGGGTTCCGTTTTGTAAATACGAAGAGTACTTTTTCGAATATGCTGGCAAGGAAAGGGATATTAAACTGTAATATCAAACCCTTCATGGCAAAGGGCTTGTCGAATACCGATTCGATGGCGGCAAGTTCGGCCAGAAAGTTTTTGCTATCTATTTTTTTCAGAGATTCCTCGTCCACACACTCAAGCTCAGTATTCGGGATAAAGCGCCGCCAGAAGTACCAGAACTCATTCGGCGCAAGTACACCCTTCGTCTTGCCAAGAGCCGAGGCAAAAGAAACCTCCCTGCTGAAGTCAAAGATCTCATCCCTGAAGTTGTATTCCGGCGAGGCCAGTAGCTGCTGAATCTTGGCCCCGATGCATGGCGCGCCGTAAAATCTTGAAAGCATGTTCGTGGGATAGGCGAACTTTCCCGTGCTTGCAAGCCACTGCATCATGAGAGTCGTGCCGCTTCGCGGGGCACCAACAATAAGAATTAGTGGATATTTCGGACTCTGGAATTTCTCGATTATTCTTTCTTCCGAGGGAGCAAGGATACCATTAAGCTCATTAAGCAATTGTTCAAGCTTCTCATTCCGTCTAAATTCTTCCCGTCTGCTGGATTCCATTGTATGTGTTAGCTAAATTCGCCTTTCCTGTATGCCGGGAAATAATCTACCCCAGCAGCTCCTTTGGCCTTAACTATTTCATCATATTTCGCAGGATCAAAAATCCTTCCGCAGAAGTAAGCCTTTCTTATACCGGTTGACCATCCCTTCTTAAAGCGCGTCAGTCCGTCCCCGCCGTCACTCTTCAGACCAGCGCCGGCACCGAGCAAGAGTTGTCTGAGGCCTAAGTCTGCGAAATATTTAATGGCAAAGCTAAACATGGCAAAAGAGGCTTGAAGTTGGTATCCCTGTTCACTATAAGCTCCCAAATGATAATAGCCATCCTTTTGGTGAACATACCATAAGGTCATCCCGACAATCTCATCTTTGTGCGTTGCGCTAAATGCCTCAATGCCGGGAACCCTGAGCTGCCGATCAAATGCTTTTGGGGAAAACGCTGCGATTCCTCTTATGTTATGCCTGTCTATTAAATTGTTATAAAGTTTACACCACTGACTTGAAAGCTGTATAGGATCTTTCTCTCTTTCGCTACGTACCCGAAGAGAAGCTTCCTTAGATTTACTGAGATGAGATTTTGAGACAAAGGATTCAGGAGGTCTTCCTAAATCGATCACAAAATGCTCCTTGAACGGAATCACCGCTCCGAAACATTGTTTGAGATAGCCTTCGTCGTATTCCCCGAATGGGTCAGTCACAAGAGCCACGCTGACCAGTCTATCGCCGATGTTTTCCAAATCTTCATGTAATTTGGACCAGTCCGAGCAAGAAAAAAGCGGATAGCAGCCCATCGCATCCCTATAGGGAAAATCAGGTATTTTACGTTCCAAAAGCCATCCGCCACAACGAGGAAGTCCAAGCGGTCTGCCGAATTCCGATAATGATTTGGCATATAGCGCATGTGCGTATCCTGCACCAATTATTCCCGTCATGTGACACTTCTTAGCAATTGCCTGCCATTCCTCATAGGGATAAAGAATTTTCTTCACTTTTTCTTATTTTAGCCAACCCGAAACTCTTTAGTAAATCAAGCAGCTTGCAAATAAGAATTTCAAACAACTCTTACTTCACAAACCTGCCCAAAAACCCGACGACCGCCGCTCCCTCTATTCCCAATTTCCCCATCACTTCCCTAAACATGAGGATATCCTCACGCTCAAGTCTTTTTGTTATAAGGAGGCTCGCGGCATAACCCCGGAGAAATAGAGACAGACGGCAATGCTTCTCGAAAAAAGGCACCGATTTCCTGCCGCCATAGATCAGGTATACTCATTCGCCAAGTTCATCTCAACAAGATAGGCAGTGGGAAATTGCGGGCAGGTTAACCTGTCATAAAGCGAGGTATTATAAAACGTGTTGATCTTTTCCACATCTTCCTTCCTCGCGGCTGCAAAATGATCAAGGAAAACAAATGACAACGTCGTGGGAAGAGAGCCGTTTGGATACACCTTGCAATCGTACCCACGTTCAGCAGCAAATCCTTTCACTTCATCGAGATCAGGCAAATCACATTCCAGATGTGCCCTCGCCCATTCTGCACCGGTAATTTCCACGATCAATTTCAATCTTTCTGTTACATGCCCAGCCGGGTCAAAAAAGGGATTAAGCAGCAATAAGTGCCTCCGAGCCCTCGACGAAAGCATCTCGAGAAAAGCACTTCGCTCATCGCAGCTGACATGTTCGAGAACATGGCAGGCCACTACGACATCGAAAGACTTGGGAGCAAAGACGTCCGCAGAGATGCCATTTGTGGACGGCTCAACTAGCGCATATCGCACCCGGGGCAGAAAGAGGGAAAGCGCTCCATCGCCTCCCCCCACGTCAAGCAGCGCCACATTTTCCTCGCCGTATAGACCTCGGACATGATCCGCGATTGTTTTCAGTCTGAAGTACCGATTATGATTAAAGGCATTCAGCGGCCGGAGCGGCGCCTTCTCAGCCTCGGTGCGAAGCTTTAAGACTTTTTCGGCCACAGATGCTCTGGAGAGAGATGAGACTCTGTCACAGACCAAAAAAGCAAGGTCTGCCCGCCCGGACCGAATGTATGCTTTCACAAGGGGGAGCAGAACTTCGTCCTCGGATCTTCCCAAGGTCATTGCCGTGCGGTATTCCCCTATCGCAGTTACCCAGTCCCTTCTGAAGGCGTACATGTCTGCCAATCGGCAGTGTACTTCAGGGTCTTGGGGAGTGATAATAACACTCTGTCTCGCCCTTTTCAGCCGCCGTGTCGAAAAGCCCTTCAGCCCCGCCGCTACGAGAGCTCCCGCAAAGTCGGACATTCTTATCATTAATCCCTCCTCCCATAAAAACTCTCTGTTACACAAGAACGAGAAACAACCACCACCCCGTTAGCCAAAAAAGTGGCCATAGAAACACGCTACGTAAACATTTTACGATAAATCGCTTCGCGGTTTGACGACGCCACCCACACTCTCGCGATGAGCCTCAATTTTCATCTCACAAACCTGCTTAAT
>Ga0315550_1003030_pt1 | contig 10194 bp, 9 predicted proteins | sample SalMarSW160190MG_2_FD_203100 | JGI IMG/M metagenome (GOLD analysis project Ga0315550, IMG submission 203100) | Salt marsh sediment microbial communities from the Plum Island Ecosystem LTER, Massachusetts, United States - Salt Marsh Sediment SW1601-90 ... | reverse complement strand
ACCTTGGCCACGATACGATAGAGGAGATCTTTTGGATCGAGCGTGGCCGCGATCAACTGCGTGAGGTCGACGATAGCTTCAAGTTCCTTCCGTTCGTTTTCCATCTTTTCGACGGTGTTCCTGTCAACGATCGCGGAGGCGAGTTTGTATTCGAGATCGATATCGAGGTAGGGCCTCAGGATGTAGCTCTCCGCCCCGCAACTGATGGCGTTTTCGATGTCTTCTTTCGCGTTCCCGCGGATCACCGCGATTGTCGGGGCCCCGTCTATCCTGCGGGCCAGTTCTCTCAGCATCGCGCCCTCGGCTATCACGGCAGAGGGAGACTTCTCAAGCATAGTCTTGGTCAGGGAGCCGGGATCCTCCGCGTAACGTGCCTTGTAGGTTTTCCTGCCTTCAAAGAATCCCTGCAGAAATCTCAGTACGGAATTATCTTTGGCCAGTACGACAATGTCTTTACGCTCCATCTTCCCGTCCCCTCTGCAATCTGCTTGTCCAAGTATTATCCCTGATCCTTGGAAAAGAGTCAAAAGGATTTTGCCGCCTGCCGCTTGTTTGACAGGCATCCGCCGTTCTCTTATACTTCAAATATGTTCAGAATTGCCGTCATAGACGGCCAGGGAGGGGGCATCGGCAACCTGGTCGTGAAAAGACTGAGGGAGGAGTTCGGGGACCGGATCGAGATTGTCGCCCTCGGAACGAACGCCGCGGCGACGACTGCGATGATGAAATCGAGGGCCAACAAGGGCGCCACCGGAGAAAACGCGATTGTCTGGAATTCCGGGAGGGTCGACATGATAGTAGGCCCCCTCAGCATAGCGTTGCCTGACGCGATGCTCGGCGAGGTGACCGCCAGGATGGCTTCGGCCGTTGTGTCGTCAAGTGCCAGGAGGATACTCCTTCCCCTGAACCAGGAAGGCGTTGACATCGTTGGGGTCGGCAAAGAGCCGCTGCCCCATCTGGTAGATATGGTGATAGCTAAGATAAAGGAGACGGAAAATGTGTGAAGCCAATGCCTATGTGATCAAGGACGGGAACGAGGAGCTTTACCTCGAAAACGTGGACATCATGAGACCCGAGGAGGGGAAGATATTCCTGAAGAACCTCTTTGGTGAGCAGAAGGTCTTCGAGGGGCGGATAAGGGAGATCTCCCTTCTGCGGCACAAGATCATACTCGAGAATAAATAGCGCTGTCCCCGGCAATTGATTGTCGCGCTTGCGATTAGCCGCGAAATCCAGTATCATCTTAAGGGCTTACGGGAGTGTATCGGGTTCTGGTGTCCCGCTTGGACTTCAAATCCAATGTTGCCTTCCAAAAGAGGGCAGGGTGGGTTCGATTCCCACACTCTCCCGCCATCATTTCCTGTAATATCAATAAGTTAATCCCGGGAAATACCCCTTAAAAACGAAAGTGGACCGAAAGTGACTGTGGCTTTGGGGAGGCCCAGAACAATTGAGTGATGTAGTATTCATTCTGGGGTAACTGGTTCGGATATGGTTTATCAAGATTTAAAAATGTAGGCCGGTCTCGACTGCTTCTTGTATAGTGGGTGCTGGCAACTGCAGCACAGACAGTCTGAATCTCCCCGATATGTTGTCCTGCTTCATAAGCCCTTATTGCCGCAGAAGCAATACTTCCTGCAAAAAGGATAAGCGCACAAGCTGTCATTCCGAGGATCTACCTTGATGTTATATTCGCCGGGGGATATTCACATTGGAAACCAAGCATTCGATCTTGCGTCTGTTTGCTCTCAAATATTTGCGATTCTATTTCACTGCGGCAACTTCCACCCTGTTCTTGCCTTTCCTTTTGGCTCTATACAGGGCGGCATCGACGTCTTTGAATAGCATTTCGTATGTGCTTAAAGAGGAGCCGGAAAACGCAAGACCGATACTTGCAGTTACGCGCCTTCCAGGTACCTGCGAGAATTTGTGGGTCGAAACCTTTTCAAGTATCCTTTGTGCGATCATTACCCCCTGATCTGCTGGCGTATGAGGAAGAATTGCGATAAACTCCTCACCACCCCATCTCGCAACGGTGTCTGTTTCTCTGAGACTTCTCTCCAGTATTCCTGCAAACTCTATCAGCACGGAATCGCCCGCATTGTGACCGTATAAATCATTGATCGTCTTGAAATCGTCTATGTCCATTAGAAGGCACGCAATAGCGTGTCCATATCTCTTTACCTTCTTCCATTCTGTCTCAATCACCGCCTCAAGATGTCTTCTATTGAAAAGCCCTGTCAAGGGATCGGTAATGGAAAGAGTTTCCACCTTTGCAAGAAGCAAGTTCAGCTGGCGGTTCTTCTCTCTTAACTCATCTTGAAGCGCTCTGGTCCTCAACGCAGCATAAATTTTCATGTTGAGTTCAGTTTCGTTGTAAGGCTTTGCAAGATAGTCGTCAGCTCCTGCCTCAATGCCAACGACCTTATCTTCAAGCGTAGCCTTCCCCGTAAGCATAATTACCGGAATGCTCTTTGTGTAATCGTCCTCCTTTATCCAGCGGCAAACCGCCAAGCCGCTTATATCAGGGAGGAGAAGGTCAAGTAGCGCCAGGTGCGGAGGATCAGTCTTGACAATTCTCATTGCTGATACGCCGTCTCGTGCCAAGATTACCTCATACCCGCTCCTTTCGAGGCTTTTCATGGTAATCTTTGCCTGTGCCCTGCTGTCTTCAACAAGAAGGATTCTTGCCTTTGGCATTTTACCTCATGGAATTATAGCAAATTCCGTATACGGCGCCCTAATAAGAAAATTATAAAAAAAAGGAGAAGTCTTGCCGAGTTTTCTCCTCATCAACATAATAGAACACTCCCCAAAAAAATGCCTTATTCTTCTCGGTTCAGGTCTGTCATTCCCGCAAGCGAAGCGCACCTGCCTGCCGGCAGGCAGGCAAGCCGGAATGACAGACCTGGGGCCTATGATGATATTTCAATTTTGAGATGGGTTCTAATCGGTGATAACCGTTTCTGATCATCCGAATTAACCTTCCTATTCCTCGCTGTCGATAGCTTTACCCCTTATGGCCCCTTGATTGAACTTGATTTGCCTGACTATGTATGTCATACTCGTTCGCAAAATTCATTGATAAGGAGCGATAAATGAAAGTTTCCATGATGACAGGACTTCTCAGCCGCGTTCATTATCAGTGTGCAGTCTGTAAAGAAATCAAACTGCTTGAATACCTTGTCGTAGACGATGAGCAAGATATGCATAACATTTGCAGGTCATGCCGGGATGCTATTCTGGAGAAATTGCCCCTCAATAGGGCCGGCACACGTCCGCTATGGATGAGCCAGGAAGAAAATCGCTTCTTTGCGCGGCGCCACAACGGCTCTGACAGCCTCCCTGGACGACAGGCCATATTGATATATGGGGGAGCCGCCGTCGTAGCATATAGTGGCATGTAGACCACCTCTCAAATTGCCGAACGGCGGAAATTTGTATTAGTCGCTATCTTTCTTCATTTGCCCGATAAGTCTGTTCAATTCGGATTCGGGAAAGAGCACCTTCCCGCCTAACTTCATAGGTTTGGTTAATCCCCGATCTATTCGTCGATTCCTCTGGACCGCTGTGGGAAGAGGACTGAGGGAAAGCCTCCAGGGATATGCGTTCAAAAAAAAAGGAAAAGTGTCTTAAACAACACACCCTTCCTGCCTCACAACAACGACACCAAACATTTTCTTTGCCTGTTATCCACTGTAACCCCTCAAGTTCAAGGAACTATTCACCGCGACTTGTCTTATTCTTCTCTGCTATAATTTAAGGGTTCAATGTGGCATATAACTTGTTACGGCATGTAAGAGAGGGAAATATGGACAAGGCTAAAGCGAAGGTTTTGGTTTCTATATTAAAGGACTCGCCGCTCTATCATACGATGTCCCATGAAGAGAAGAATGCCCTGCTTTCAAGGCTGGAAAAGGACTACCCGACTATATTCAACGCACAAGACTTTGAAGAAAATGAAGAAACAAAGGGGCACTGAAGGCTCAGGAAATTTTACCCTGATTATCGAATTGAATTTCCGTGTCAGTCCGTAAAGTCTTCATCGGAACAAGGTCGAGAGTTGGGTTTAGGAAAACCGCAAATACGATTATGTTCAGTACGCATCACTTCCCACCAGCTAACCTTGCCCCCAGCTGAAAGGCTTTCTCACAGTCTATCGGAAATATTTCCTCGCGCCTCTTTGCCTTCTTCACAGGGTCGAAACGGGTCGACAGCACCTTTGAATAATCATCAAACTGATAAGTATCGAAGCTGCACATGTACTCGGAAGCCCCGTATATCCTCCTGAGTATCATTTCATGACGATCGAAGTGTTCAGTGTAGCCAAATTCCTTCATCATCTTCTCCGTGAGACCCATCGTATATATAAAGCCCGACTTAATCTTCCTGGGGAAGAGAGATTGCGGCGGATCAGTGTAAGTCGAATAAGGAAACAGTAAACGCTCCATAAATGATTTCATTTCCCCCGTAACGGTCCCGAAATAGATCGGGGAACCGAGGATAATGACATCGGCTTTTTCAATCTTCCTGAAGACCGGTTTCAGATCATCCTTGACGGCACACCTGCCATAACTTTTACCCCCTATGGTTTTACAGGCGAAGCAACTTATGCACCCCTTGAAGTCAAGATCATAAAGATGAATAAGTTCTGTTGCCGCTCCCTGTTGTGCTGCTCCTTCAAGGGCCTTCTTCAACAGGGTTGCAGTGTTCCATTTCTTCCTCGGACTTCCGTTGAACGCCATTACCTTCATGGTTTTGTCTCCTCATTACTATTATTCTTACATCCTCTATTATAGTGGAAAGGAGCCCGATCGGCGGCTATTCTTGCCCTGTGGTGCATAACATGTCTCAACCGTTGTCATGACTGCACAAGTCATCTCTTTGACAATCAACGTCCTGAAGTCTAAAAAACGGGGGTGGGGACCTTTCCCCAGCCGGTGTTTTTCGGCAGTTCCTTGAGGTTGTGGATCACCAGGCCATGGACGTCTATGTCGACCATGAAATCCGGCGTCCTTCCGGCATCTATTGAAAGGGCATCATAAGGCCAGCTTTCCCTTACGCAATTGACCTTCAGAAAGATCAGCCTTCTTTGAATCCCCATATTATGACCGGGGTGAGCTAGTGCCCTGTGCATCATATGATGCCCTTTTCTTAAATGGCTGAAGGGATGAATTATCCAGTCGGCGAACATCCCGATGCTGTGCTGATGCTTATAAAGTTTCCACTCACCTCCCGTATTCGCTATCAAGCCCTGCATGATGTAATTCGGAGGCAGGAAATATACAAGATAGCGGTCTTTGCTCTTGAGGCGTGCCTTGACTTCACCCATGTTCAGAATGTCACCCATCCTGTGTTCCATCTTTGCCGAATCTTCGGGGAGGACCGCAAGGGCAACGACATTCCCGTCAGTCCACAGAGGAAGATGTCTTACCGTGTAAGCTCGCAGGAAGAAGGCACTCCCGATGGTGAAGGCGCAGATGACAACAACCAGGATTGTCTTTCCGGCAGCGGTGGCGGGTGAAAGGAGGCTCTCGACCTTCCCGGGCAGTAACATTCCTGTCCTCTCCATATATTGCCTGTATGTATCGGGGTACTCCTTCAGCATTCTCCGTTCCTCGTCCTTCGAGAGGAAGTAATAGATGAGGACCATCGGGAGCCACAGGACGGCGACAAGGAATCTCGGCCACAGGATGGCCAGGCCAATCCCGGTGACAGCGAGACTCAAATACTGGGGATGCCTGATAAATGAATAGAGCCCCCTTGAGACGGCGCCCTTCCCCAAGAACTTATTGACATATACCTGGACGGCACAGGCCAGGAAAACAACGATGCCGCCGACAAAAAGGACCGAACCCATGATGCGGATGAATTTCAGAAAATCATCGGGCGGTACCACCATATGGGGGAGGAAGAAGGAACTCAGCCATCTTGTGGCAGGGTACCTTGCCAACCCGAGAAGGAAAGGATTAAACACTGAGTAAAAGAAACCCGCAAAGGGGCTGATCATTATCAGGATTTCAAGGCAGATAACAAAATAAAGGACTATGGCGCTCTTCAGTACGGCTCTGTTTCTGTTCATTGGTATAACACACACACTCCCACGGGACATTGCATACTGTCGACCATTTCTTCTATTTGTCTTTCTTGGCGGCCCCTCCCGTTGAAAGTCATTCGGTGAACTTAAGGCCTGCCTTGCAAAAATTCTGCTGAAAGTTTTTGCTCCATCGGACAATCGCCTTCCGGGACAACGGCGAGAGTTCATTCCTGATGATTATGCATTCACCTTCTCTGAGATGAGTGGAGGATACAACGCACATTCCGGAATCGCTCACGTTCAGGGTCGCACCGACGCGCATCTGCGCGGGGACATCATGGTCCAGGCAGAACTCTATTCCGTTCATGGATACGTGTCGCTGACTGCTTCGTCGCTCGGTTCCGTTTGGAGATGGCATCCCGACCCTTTCTCTTTTTTCACTATACGACGGCCGAGTACGGTTGTCAATCGAAGGGAATTATTGCCGGTGAAGCGACAGGGAAGCACGATTCAATTAAGCAACTGTATTGATCGAAGAACAACGTCTTACATATTGATTTGTACGGGTGATGCCGCAAGAGTTGTGTTTTGTGACAAGAAACAGTTCCGGAGCGGCGAGTAAGTCCAGGCAATGGTCCTTCGTGTGAGTGTAGTTGATGCAGCCGGAAGATGATATAATGGGGCATATCACCGTTGGTAATATGCATTCGGCGATACAAGGAATATGAGGAGGGCGCACATGTTCAACGCCATGACTCGCAGCCTGCGTTCGGTAAACCCCTGGCACTTTCTCTGGATCGCGGTAGTACTGTCGGAAATCTTCACCTTTTTTGCCAGTTCACTTCAGAGTTATGTCCTATGGGGCACTATTTCTCACGAGATATTAATTGTTGGCGCCATCGATGCACTCTTCGTGCCAGTTGTCGTCATACCGATAGTTATCTATTTTGTCGCAAAGACAAGAGAAATCGAGAGGGCGCGTGACCGACTCCTGAAGGAGGTAGATGACCGCAGAAAGGCAGAGGAGGAATTAAGAAAGGAGAAGCTTTTTAGCGAGAGAGCACTTAACGTCCTTCAGGAGACATTTTTTGTTTTTGATGCAGATGGAAGATTCCTCCGGTGGAACGAGACCGCCAAGACCGTAACGGGATATGGTGATGAAGAAATCGCTTCAATGAAGCCGACAGATTTCTTCCCTGAAGAAGAACGGCAACGTGTAACCGAGGCTGTTGCGAATGCAATGGAGACGGGACATGTCAAACTGGAGACGGTCTTATTGACCAGAGATGGCAGCCGGATCCCGTTCAAGTTCACCGGTTCTCTTCTGAAGGACAGCGAGGGAAGGATAACCGGCATCAGTGGAACAGGCACGGACATTTCGGAGCGCAAACGGGCGGAGTCGTTGCTGCAGGAGTCCGAGGCCAAATTCCGTGACATGGCGGAGCAGGCGATGGTGGGTATTTATCTTATACAGGACGGGCTATTCATGTATGTCAACCCGACTCTGGCGGAGATATTCGGCTATAAGCTTGGAGAGATAACAGACAGGAAAAGGCCGGAAGACCTGGTCCTGCCGGAAGACTGGCCTATCGTCAGAGAAAAGTTAAAGAAACGGATATCCGGAGAAATGGTGTCCACTCATTACAGCTTCAGAGGAATCAGGAAGGACAAAAGGATAATCTACGTGGAAGTCTATGGCTCGAAAACAACGTATAGGGCACGTCCCGCGGTGATAGGGACTTTGCTCGATATCACCGGCCGCAAAGAGGCGGAGGAACGGATATCCCGGCAGCTGGAGCGGCTTTCGTCTCTGCGCTCCATAGACCTCGCTATCAATGCCAGTTTTGACCTTCGCGTCACGCTCAAGGTCTTCCTGGACCATGTGATTACCCGGTTGGGTGTGGACGCCGCCAACGTGCTTCTGGTGAACCGTAACAGCGGGGTCCTGGAGTATGCGGCCAATCGAGGCTTCCGGACCGATGCGCTGAAATACACCCGCCTCCAGGTCGGAGAGGGGTATGCCGGTGTTGCCGCATTGGAGAACCGCATCGTGAGTGTGCCTGATCTGCACCGGGAAGATACAATCTTCAAAAAACGGGGGCTTCTTGACGGCGAGGATTTCATAGCGTATTATGGAGTTCCTCTCGTGGCGAAAGGACGCGTCAAGGGAGTGCTGGAAATCCTCCACAGAAGGCCTCTTGAGCCTGACCGGGAGTGGCTTGAGTTCCTCGATGCCCTTGCCTTACAGGCGGCCATTGCACTGGACAACAGCGCGCTCTTTGATGACCTTGAACGCTCCAATATGGAGCTTTCAAGGGCTTATGACAGTACGATTGAGGGCTGGTCGCGGGCCCTTGATTACAGGGACAAGGAGACAGAGGGGCACTCACAACGGGTGACGGAGATGACTTTGAGGATTGCACGTCAGATAGGTATGAGTGAAGAGGAACTTGTGAATATGCGGAGGGGAGCCCTCCTGCACGACATAGGCAAACTGGGGATACCCGACAGCATCCTCTTGAAGCCGGGGTCTCTCACCGAAGAGGAATGGAATATCATGCGTAAACATCCAGTTTATTCCTATGAGCTGCTCCGCCCCATTGCCTATCTGCGGCCTGCCATCGACATCCCCTATTGTCATCATGAAAAGTGGGACGGGACAGGTTATCCCAGAGGTCTCAAAGGGGAACAGATACCCCTGTCAGCGAGGATCTTTGCTGTTGTGGATGTCTGGGACGCACTTCGCTCTGAGCGCCCTTATCGCCCTGCCTGGACCGAGGAGAGGGCAAGGGAGTATATCCTCTCTCTGTCGGGCGTCCAGTTCGACCCCGTGGTTGTGGGAACATTTGTAGAGATAATCGACCAGCAGAAAGATAGTACCCATATAAAGGGAAAAGAATGACAATTCGGGAGAAGTAATATTATGAAGGGGGATCAGTCCTTTATGGGGAAAAGCCGGTTGATGGAGTCTTCAATATAGCCCTCGTATGCCATTACCAGTTCGATCTTGAGGTCTGTATGGCGGCTGATTACGCCGACCAGTCCCGGTTCCTGGGGCTCAGAGCACGCAACTTCCAGCGTATCATCAACCTGTTCGACAGGTATGATGCCGAGATCCCTGATGACATCTTCGGGCAGGACTGTCGCAATCCCGGGGGGGATGTTCACAGAGGACAGGTCCGCCCATGCCAGGTTGAACTGGGTCGCCATGGCGACACAGATATCGTTGGGTGTAATATATTTGAGCTCTACAAGGATCTGGCCGAGTTTCTTCTTCTTGTTTTCCTGCTGGATAAGGAGGGCACTGTTCAACTGTTCTTCGGTGATATACCCGGCATCCAGAAGAATCTGACCGAGGTATTTCGGCCGTTCCTTCTGTTTCCGGAGGGATTCCTCCAGTTGTTCAGGGGTTATAAAATCATTTTCCCTGAGAATAGTGCCGATCTTCTTTTCTCTTTTTTCCTGCTGATACTGCAGGGCATGGCCGAGCTGCTCGGGCGTTACCTTCTTCTGGTCGACCAGAATCTTTCCCATAAGCCTTCTGCTGTCCACACTTTTCACGGCAGCAGCATTGACATAGACACGCTCAAATCTGTCGCCGGGATTTAAAGGCACTAAATAGAACCCCTTGTCGTTGGGGTTATATTTGTGGGACGAACCGTGAATCATCTCGCCGTCGGCAAATTCCACGTGCAGCCTGAATCCCGATGCGCCCGCGAAGACAGACTGCTCTATGGTTTCCGTGTGAATGATGGAATTGTCCTCTTCCCCCTTCTTCAAAAAAAAGACGGCCTTGACGGTGTCCATATTTACCGCCACGTTCTCGGTCTGTTCTTTATCCGCCTCGCGGTGGACGTAAAAAGTGCGCAGGTTTGCGTTAAAGGCAAGTGACAAAAGGTCTCCCCTTATCTCTTCACCGCTCCGCAGTTTTACCAGTACCTTGGCCAAAGTGACTTTATTTTACCATAGGAGACTTTGCATTTGGACCTTATACCCCGGCCACAGGGCGGCAGTAATCGGTGTCGGCCCACAAAAAAAGGCCCCTGCCAGGGCAGGGGCCCGTGCCAGGGAACCGAACCCCCTCAGCTTTGGATCTTCACTTCCTCGGCTTCACCGGCCTTCTTCACCTTGCCAAGGCTGCCGACAACATCCGCCAC
>Ga0315550_1003028_pt1 | contig 10200 bp, 8 predicted proteins | sample SalMarSW160190MG_2_FD_203100 | JGI IMG/M metagenome (GOLD analysis project Ga0315550, IMG submission 203100) | Salt marsh sediment microbial communities from the Plum Island Ecosystem LTER, Massachusetts, United States - Salt Marsh Sediment SW1601-90 ... | reverse complement strand
ATCGATTTCTATGACAAGATAGAACATAACGACTGGATAGAGCCTGAGGAGATAGAACTCGAATTCTGAGGCTCACCCTTGACTTGTCAATGATGGCATTGGTTCTTAAGTGGGGAAGAATAAGAGGTTACTAGTGGTTGTCAGGCAACATAGAGAGAAAGTGTTTGTGTGGTAATAAATGTGAGTGATAATAGCGTTACACTGCCTGAATACGAAGGAAAATTAGATTTGATCACCAAGATACCGTTTGATGGAAAAGTAGCACCCTACGGTGTGTATTTTCTTAAGTAGGTGAGCTTATATAGGAAAAGATAACGGTACAGACAAGGCCTTCATTAAAAACGGGGGAACTTATGAAAAAAACAAATTTTCAGGTTAGTCGAAAAGAGCCGGATATTCATGTCAATGAACCGGCTGGACGCAAATTCTGGCAGAAACAGGGCCCTTTTAACATCTGGTTTTTTATTGCCATGATGATCTTCTTATATTTCTTCCAGACCACAATGCAGGTAAAAAGAGAGCAGATCCCTTACAGCCAGTTTCAGCAGTATCTGGAGGCAGACCAAATTGCTGAATGTGTGATTAGGGAAAAGTCTATTATCGGGACATTGAAACAGATGGACAACAAGACAGGCAAACCGGGACATTTCATAACAGTACCGCTTTATAACTCCGATCTGGCCAAAGAGCTTGAAAAGCATGGCGTCAAATATAGTGTGGCAGTGGAAAGTCACTTTCTAAGTAATCTCTTCTTTACGTGGATCATCCCGTTTGCCGTAATCTTCCTGTTGTGGCGTTATCTTGGCAAAAAGATGGGCTCGGCGGGAATGAATTTCATGAACATCGGTAAGAACAAGGCGCATATCCATGCAGAGACCGGGCAAGTGGTCACTTTTAAAGATGCTGCAGGCGTTGATGAGGCCAAGCAGGAGCTTGGGGAGGTCATCGAGTTTTTGCGCAATCCTGAACATTTTCAGCGCTTAGGAGGTCACATGCCTAAAGGGGTGCTCCTTGTAGGCCCTCCTGGTACAGGTAAAACGCTGCTGGCCCGTGCCGTATCAGGGGAGGCAGGCGTCCCCTTTTTCAATATCAGCGGTTCAGATTTTATCGAGATGTTTGTTGGTGTGGGTGCAGCCCGGGTGCGTGATCTCTTTGAACAGGCCAGGGCAAAGGCCCCCTGCATTATCTTTATTGATGAACTGGATGCTATTGGCCGGCAGCGAGGCGGACCAGTGGTCATGGGCGGTCATGATGAGAGAGAACAAACCTTAAACCAACTCCTGGTGGAAATGGACGGCTTTGATACAAGCAAGGGCGTGGTAGTTATATCTGCTACCAATCGGCCCGACGTCCTAGACAAGGCCTTGTTGCGTCCCGGCCGGTTTGACCGGCAGATCGTGGTTGACAAACCAGACCTGAAAGGGAGGGTGGATATTCTGAAGATCCATACCCATGAGCTAAAACTGGCCCAAGATGTAGACCTTGAAATCATAGCCAGAAGAACACCAGGGTTTGTGGGGGCCGATCTGGCCAATGTAGCCAATGAGGCTGCTATCCTGGGCGCACGGATGAACCATAAGGCCATAACCACGGGAGATTTTGAGGCAGCCATAGACAGGATTATTGCCGGGCCCGAAAAGAAGAGCAGTACCTTGAGCCCGGAGGAAAAACACCGGGTGGCCTATCATGAATCAGGGCATACCCTGGTGGCAGAACACGTGCCCACAGGTGAGCCGGTTCACAAGGTCTCTATTATCCCTAGGGGAATCGGCGCACTGGGCTATACTTTACAGGTTCCGGAAAAAGAAAAGTTTTTGATCACCAAAAATGAGCTTTTGGATCAGGTCGCCATTCTTTTAGGGGGAAGGGTTGCCGAGGAGATTGTGTTTGGAGATATTTCCACCGGCGCCCAAAACGACCTGGAACGATCATCAGAACTTGTACGTAATATGGTCTGCACCTATGGAATGAGTGAAAAATTGGGTGCTCTTACTTTCGGCAAGAAGCATGCTTCGCTGTTTATGGGGACAGAGTATGGTGAAGAGAAAAACTACAGCGAGGAAACTGCCCGACAGATAGATGCTGAGGTCAAGCAAGTCATTCAGGAAAGTTATCAAAGAGTTAAAGTGCTGTTAGAGGAAAACAGGCCCACCCTGGATGCCTTGGCCGCACAACTGGAGGAAAAAGAGGTCTTATCCGGAGAAGAGGTAGCGGGGATTGTCAAAGATAAAACATAAATACAGGCCTAAGTATTACCACAATGACAAAAGGCAGACCTGAGGAGCTTGCTAGGGAGCTTGTGGCTAAGGTCGGTGAGAAAGCAAACTGGCAGGAGAAGATAAATTCCCTAAGTCACATTAAATCAAAAAATCAAACAAACATGATGAACGGTTTTTCAAAGGCCTATAACAGGATTGTTTTAGGGCATCCCAAAGTTTTACTGATCGTGCTTTTATTGTTGCTTGCGTTTTTTTCATATCACGCGAAAGACTTCAAACTCGATACCTCTCCCGATACTCTATTATTAGAAGATGATAAAGATTTAAAAACATTTCGTGAAATTACTACCCGATACAATATCAAAGAATTCTTAGTCGTAACGTTTACTCCGTATGAAGATTTATTCTCTGAGGCATCATTAAAACGCCTAAAAAAATTAAGAGAAGAATTAAGGTCATTAGAAAGAGTTGATTCAGCAGTAACACTTCTTGATATTCCGCTTTTCGAAACTTCCGGTATCGAACTTTCAGGAATCACAGAGGAAAATATTAAGACCTTAGAAGATCCTGCTGTTGATGCTGAAAGGGCAAAAAAAGAAATACTGCAAAGCCCGATATATAAAGATTTAGTTCTGAGCGCCGACGGTCAAACCACCGGCTTAATACTCTACCTAAAAGAAGATACCCATTTTTCAGAACTCTCAAAAAAAAGGAATCAACTTTTAGATAAAAAAAGATCTGTAACACTCAGTCAGGCTGAGCAGTCTCAATTAGAAAAATATATGGCTGAGTACGAAGATTACTATGCCGCTTTTAATAGGCAGCGGCACCAGGACATCGAAAAAATTCGATCAATTATACGTCCCTATAAGAAATATGCTGCGGTACATTTAGGTGGAGTGCCAATGGTCGCCGATGACATGATTACATTTATTCGCAATGATCTGGTCATGTTCGGCTTTGGTGTTTTCATTTTCATAGTAGTAACGCTCGCTAGTATATTCCATAAAATACGATGGGTAATCTTACCACTACTGAGCTGTTCTTTTGCAGTTTTAATCATGATTGGCATACTTGGCTTTCTAAACTGGAAAGTGACTGTCATATCGTCAAATTTCATTTCTTTGATGTTGATACTTACAATGTCGATGAACATTCACCTGGCTGTTCGTTACAGGCAGCTTTGTAGAGACAAGTCCTCTGAGAGCCAGGTTGACATTGTGTCTACCACCGCTAAGAAAATGGTGTGGCCGTGCCTCTATGCCGCCTTAACCACGATCTTGGCCTTCAGTTCATTAGTATTCAGCGGCATTCGACCTGTCATTGATTTCGGGTGGATGATGGCCATAGGACTGTGCGTAACCTTTCTCACCTCCTTTTTGTTGTTCCCTTCTGTTTTAATGTTACTTAAAAAATCCAGTCCCTTGATTACTGATGTGAGACAATCCGCTATCACTTCGAGAATCGCATCTATTGCAACATTTCATGGGGGTAAAGTAATCATTGTATCAATCGTGCTCGCCGCCATAAGCTTAATCGGCATTAGCAGGCTAAAGGTGGAAAATAGTTTCATAAATTACTTCAGTAAGAAAACTGAAATATACCAGGGGATGAAATTAATAGATGACAAGCTTGGCGGCACAATGCCGCTTGATGTGATCCTTCACTTCGGTGAAGCGCAACCCGATCTCCCAAAAGATGATATTTCTGTTGAGGCCGATGACTGGGCCGGAGAGTCTGACCCGCGGGATTACTGGCTCACGCCTTTTAAGGTTGAGAGGATTAAAGAGGTTCATGATTATTTAGCCGGCCTACCCGAGATCGGAAAGGTTCTCTCTCTTGCCTCTATTATCAGGGTTGCCGAGCAGCTCAATAAGGGGAAAGAATTTGATGGCATTGAACTGGGAGTGTTGAATAAAAAGATTCCTGATCGAATTAGATCTAATATGGTAGACCCTTATATCTCTGTTGATAATAATGAAGCTCGAATCTCTGTTAGAATCTTAGACTCTATGAAGGATATCAGAAGAAAAGATCTTCTGGATAAAATCAGCAGTGATCTCAGTAGTAAATTTGGACCTTCAGGGATCAGAGCAACGGTCGCCGGAATGCTCGTTATGTACAACAACATGTTACAAAGCCTGTTTCGATCCCAAATCTTATCATTGGGCATTGTGTTGTTAGGCATAGCGATCATGTTACTCATTTTGTTCAGGTCCATTGCTTTATCTATAATTGGCGTTATTCCCAATTTGCTTGCAGTGGGCATAGTTCTTGGAATCATGGGCATAATGGATATATCCCTGGATATGATGACCATAACAATTGCTGCTATCACAATGGGGATAGCGATCGATAACAGCATTCATTACATATATAGATTTAGAGAAGAGTTTGCCAAAAATGGCAACTATGCTGAAACTCTGCATCTGTGTCATGGAAATGTGGGTAAGGCTATCATTAGCACCTCTATAACAATCATATTCGGCTTTTCCATTCTGGTATTATCCAATTTCCTTCCAACCATCTACTTCGGTGTTTTTACTGGACTGGCCATGTTTATTGCACTGTTATCTGTCCTGACGTTATTACCAAAACTAATCTTAATTTGGAGACCATTTAAAACTCATAGCCCCTAAGTCATGAATTTTATGTATTTTTCGGTAAAAAAATTATTTGCTATCAACTGGAACCTTCGAACATGGTAAAAACAAATATGAAATTCGAATAATGGATTTGGTTTATAGTTTTGGTCATTGTTTCGCATTTAGTGCTTCGGATTGATCCCCGAAGGGATACTGCGCACGGATTTAAAAAACAATTACCAGCATGAAACAGGTGAATAAATAGAAATATAATTCTGAAAAAGGTGTTTCGTTCCGGCTTGTCTGGCTTAGGGGTAAAATAACTAAAAAAGAAAGGAGGATGACTATGGCAAAGCATTGTTCTAACAATTATCGACTATTACCTCCTGCATTATGGAAGAGCTTTGTGTTAGCAGTGGTATTGGTGCCTGTTGCCCTATGGTTTCTGACCGCTTCTGTTCAAGAGGCATGGGGAGCAAAAACACCGGTTGACTTGAGCACCGCCATTGAGCGGGTAGCAGAGCAGACTATTCCCGCTGTTGTACAGATTGAGGTAACCCAGCGTCAGGAGGCGAAGCTCACCGTTCTCCGCAAAGGTAAGAAAGAAGAGTTTGCTGTTAAAATAGGTAACCTCGAAGACGCGACGAAATTGCTATCCGCCTCTGTCAAGGAACGCTTGGGGGCAGAAGTGCGTTCTGTAATGGCCAAAGAAAAGGAAAAGTATGTTTTGGATTCTCAGCATGGAGTTGTAGTTGCTTGGTTGGATAAACAGGGACCTCTTGGGCAAATTGGTTTTGAAGTAGGCGATATTATTCTGGAGCTCAACGGCCAGCGTGTTGAAGGCATGGAGAGCTTTATTGATCTGGTGAATACATTAAAGCCCCGCCAAAAAATAGCGGTGCTTGCACTTGATCACCGAAGTGGCGATATCGGCTACGTACAAGTGGTGGTGCAATAGGAGATTATTTTGGATCAGAATATAATGAGCATGAAAGAGGCAAAAAAGGCCTCTATAAATGAATTATTTAAGACACTTTCGTCTAGTGAAAAAGGTCTTTCGGCTTCAGAGGCTGAAGGGAGACTGCAACAGTACGGCTACAATGAAATCGCCGAGAAGAGAATCAACCCTCTTCTCAAACTCCTGAGCTACTTCTGGGGACCCATACCCTGGATGATCGAGGTCGCGGCAATCCTGTCGGCTGTTGTCCAGCACTGTGAGGACTTCTGGATCATCTGTGTGAGGTTTCTTAGGAGAAGTGATGTCAAAACTCTTATGCGAGCACCTTATGAACAGAAACATTAAACTGCTTGAACGAGCGTACTTCGCGATCCTTGCGGCGATATTCCTGCTTATCGTGTTTACACCATATCTTATCCGATCGGGATTTACGCTGTTTGATGAAGAAATCGCTGAGGTCACCGCTACTGCCTTGTTTTTTACGGTAGGGTACGGTATTTTTTTCTTATACCGCAAAGAGGCAGCCAGGAACCGCAATGAACTCGATAGATTGAAGCAGGACAAAGGGGCACTGGAAAGACGGCTTAACGACGCGTTTAACTACATCGGAACCGTGAATATACAGATCGAGGAAATCAGGTCAGCCTTTTCGGATATACGGAAGTTCCCTGAAAACAAGAGAGATTTCCGCTACATTCTCCAGTTCCTGGCAGAAAAGGCTCTCGGTATGGTAAATACCGAATGGGTACTTTTTAGAATAGCCGACACGCAGAACCTGGATACGTTGAGTGAGTACAGTGAAAGCCGTGGGAACACCGTCATGCTCAATCATAAAATCAGCAACAAGCACCTCGTCTCAAACGAGCAATTTGAAGGACTCGCGGTGGTACAGTCGGGGCAGGGAAATTTCCACATCAAGACATTCTGCATTATTCCAAAAGAGAAGCTTTCCAGGGATCAGGAAGTATTTATTAAGGCCCTCGTCAATCAGCTTGAGATGCTATTTATTATTTTTAACTCGACCTACTACAAAAACAGTCACTTTAAGAATGGTACCCTATCACCATGATGATTATTTCGTCAGGGCCTCAGCTGGACACTATATCTTCAAGGCTCACTTGGGCACTCATCCGCACAATGTTGCCGTCGGCGTTTCATACTGTTCTCTTAAAAGACAAATGCTTTGGCAGGACTTTCAGACGCACCCGTGCCAATCCGTGGGCGCGAAAAGAAGTTTTCATATAGAGTTCGGAGGAAAATATGGGCTTACGCGCAAAGATGTTATTGGGATTCCTGATTCTGGCTATAATGTTGCTTGTTGCCGGGGTATGGTCGATTTACGAATTGACTACCGCGGGCTCGTCCGTTCAAAAACTCCTGAATGATAATTATAGGAGCATCAATGCCGGAAAAATGATGGTAGAGGCCCTCGAAAGAGAGGATAGCGGGATTTTACTGCTCCTTTCCGGGAAATGGAAACAGGGCAGATCGATCATAGAGACTGGTGACGAGTTATTTCAGAAGGGCTTTACCATAGCTCAAAGCAATGTGACAATCCCTGGGGAAAAGGCCTCTGTCGACGAGATCGAGGCAAAATACAAGGCCTATAAAGACTTATGGATAAAGCCTATCGTTGATACCTCAAAGGAAGGGAATCTGGGATGGTATTTTCAGGAGGTGCATCGGGCATTTCAGGATGTAAAGCTTTCTGTTGAAAACCTTATAACTCTCAATGACCAGATTATGTATCGAACTGCAACGGATTTAAAAAACAGGGCTCATAGAGCAATAATGCCAGGCATTGTAGCCATCCTGGCGGCACTTATTTTCACGGTCCTTTTTACTTTTCTTATCCATTATTACGTAGTGAGTCCCATAATCAGAATGATCAAGGGCATTCAGCACTTTATGGAAACAGGAGACCTTCCTGATGTTCAGGTTGAAACACACGATGAATTGTTCGACCTGGTTTCCTCTATTCAACGGCTGGTTGGACAGGTACGCACTGCCGGGGCATTACAATGAGACCACCCATCGTCCTGAGATACGTCGGGCTCGTGCTCTTGCTTAATGCATTTTTCTTATTGATCTCTTGTGTTATTTCCGGATTCAATTCAGATTCTGCATTCTTCCCGCTCCTTTATACGTTTCTGATCTCGGCCCTCTTCGGTGTTTTTCCGCTCATCTTCATTCCTCCCACAACCACTATCACCAACAAAGAGGGTTTTACCATCGTAATCCTCAGCTGGCTCTTATCCTGTCTTGTCGGTGTCATTCCGTACATCATGTGGGGTGGTGAATTTACCTTTACCAATGCCTGGTTCGAGAGTGTATCGGGCTTCACCACCACCGGTTCATCGATTCTCACCAATATCGAAGCCCTTCCTTTGGGCCTGCTCTTCTGGCGCTCGGCAACACACTGGATTGGTGGCATCGGGATCATTATATTCGTTCTCGCCGTCCTTCCCCATATGGGGAAACCGGGCATGATTCTCTACCGCACCGAGATGTCTTCACTGGCTGTAGATAATTTCCGTTACAGGAGCCAGAAGACCATGCAGATCCTCCTCGTTATCTACGTGGGGCTGACTTTTGTGGAGACAATATCACTCCTTTTTTGCGGCATGAGTCTCTTTGATGCCGTTACCCACTCCTTTGCAACCATTGCTACCGGAGGGTTTTCCCCGAAGAACCTGAGCATTGGCTACTACAATAGCGCCGCAGTCGAGATCGTTATTATCGTGTTTATGATTCTCTCGGGCATCCATTTCGGCCTTTTGTTTGCCGCCCTTACGGGAAAAATCTCAGAGCTCTGGAAATCGGCAACTGTCAGATACTATCTTATGGCACTCACAGGAGGGGTTATCGCGGTAATGCTCAGCATCCGCGGAAGCCAGCTCTACTCCTGGGCCAAAGCGCTCCGATATGCGGCATTTCAGGTCATCTCCATTGGCACCTCTACCGGCTTTGCAACCATCGATAGTTCCATATGGCCACCCTTTACCCAGTTGGTGATGATCTTTTTCACCTTGCAGTGCGCGTGTGCCGGATCAACCTCAGGGGGAATTAAAGTCGATAGAATTGTACTCTTCTGGAAGGCAATCGTGAAAAAAATTAAAAAGATGCAGCAACCGGCAGCGGTCATAAAGATAAAGATGGACACGGTGGCCCTTGAGGATGATGTGGTTGAGGTGAATATTCTGTTTATCTCTTTTTATATCGGCATTGTCTTCCTCTCGGCCCTCATCTTAACCGCACTCGGCGTGGATATTCTTTCTGCCTTTTCCGGGTCCGCTGCAACGATGGGCAACGTGGGGCCTGGTTTTGGGATGGTCGGCTCCATGAGTAACTTCAGCCAGATTCCGACGCTCGGAAAGTGGGTCCTCACCGCAACCATGCTCCTTGGACGATTAGAGATATTTGGATTGATTATATTTTTTTCGGCAAAATCATGGAGATAAAGGCACTGAAATAACCGCCTGAACGTGCAATAATTTCTACGCTTTTTTACCGGCTTTGAGCAATTGCTTGAGCCGATCCCCTCCAATACTCTCTTCTTTCAAGACAAGTGAGGCTCCTTTTTCCAGAATCTTCTTGTGTGTGGTAAGTAGATGCTTGGCAATCTCATATTGAGCGTCCAGGATGATGATTATACCTGTTCCTTCAATGCCTCGAAACCAGCGACAATATCCAGCAGTTCTCCGGTGATGGACATCTGTCGTTGCTGTTGAAAATGTGTCTTTAATCCGGACAGCATTTCTTCGATATTTTTTTCCGCGCCCTGCATGGAGGCGAGCCTGCTGGCATTTTCGCTTGCCAAGGACTCAGCGAAGGCACGGTACAGGGAGACGAAGAGGTATTCATGAATCAAAGAAGAAAATAACCGATCCCAATCCATGGTAAAGGTCGGGAGGGCACGCGATGGCCAGGGTTGCGCCTTGAGGTTCGAAATCCATTCCTGATCCAGGGGCAAAAGATGAACCGTGTGAGGTTGACAAGCAGCACCTGATTCTTCGGTGTCGTAAAAAAGGTAAATTTGATCCCGCGCCCCTTCTCTATTCCACAGCTCGATATTCATGAGCGTTTCCTGCACCCTCGGTGTAATGCCTGCAACAGATCCGGGAACAGGACAGAATGCCTCCACGGGCTGTCCCGAATCCTCAAGAAGGTCCTTCATGCGCTCACCAACAGCCATAATGGTCCGATATTCAAAATGGGTCAATTTGACTTGACAATCTAAAACGTGTGTGCCTAATTTAAACTGACGGTGGATCAGCGGGAGCAACCATGGAAAATAAAACCAGTTTATCAAATCTCGGCGCGGTCGTTTCGGTGCGCGGCAGTGTCGTAGATATACGGTTCGATGCACATTTGCCGCCCATCTACTCGTTGCTGCACGCGAAGGAGGGGGAAATTGCCATCGAGGTTTTAGCTCAAC
>Ga0315550_1003027_pt1 | contig 10202 bp, 8 predicted proteins | sample SalMarSW160190MG_2_FD_203100 | JGI IMG/M metagenome (GOLD analysis project Ga0315550, IMG submission 203100) | Salt marsh sediment microbial communities from the Plum Island Ecosystem LTER, Massachusetts, United States - Salt Marsh Sediment SW1601-90 ... | reverse complement strand
GAGGCCCGCACCAATCAATTTCGCGGCTTCAACTTCCATTTCTCACTCCTCAATTCTTGGATCAACTCGATGAAGCGGTGTTCCATGATCGCGGCAAAGCGCCGCGCGGCTTAGTGCAAATGCAGCGCGTCGTTCAAATAGACGCAGGTGAGTATGGTAAAGACGTACGCCTGCAGGAAGGCGATGATCATCTCCAATCCGGTCAGCGCCGCCACCAGCAACAGGGGCACGACGCCGAAGACCCCCAGCAAGGCAACGAACCCGGCAAAAACCTTGAGCATGGTATGCCCGGCCGTCATGTTGGCGAACAGGCGCAGGGAGAGGCTCACTGGCCGGGTGAAATACGACAGGACCTCAATCGGGACGATCAGCGGCGCCATGAAGATCGGCACGCCGGCGGGCATCAGGAAGCTGAGGAAATGCAATCCGTGCTTCTTGAAGCCGATAATCGTCACGCCGATAAAGACCACCGCCGCCATGGCGAAGGTGACGATGATATGACTGGTGTAGGTGAAGCTGTAGGGAATCAGGCCCAGCAGGTTGCCGAACAGAACGAACATGAACAGTGAGAAGATCAGGGGAAAATACTTCCGGCCTTCCTGCCCCACGTTATCGCGGATCATGTTGGCGACGAATTCGTAACTGATTTCGGCCAGGGATTGCCAGCGGCCAGGAACCAGGGCGCTTCGGCGCGTCGCCAGCATCAGAAAGGACGCGGCCAGAACCAGCGCGATGGTCATGAACAAGGCCGAATTGGTATACGACAGATCAACGTCGCCCAGTCGCAGGGACACCAGCGGCTTGATCTCGAATTGCTCTAACGGGCTATGTGCTTCGGTGGTCACGCGTTGTCCCGTTTCCTAAGCTCAAGAACCACTTCTCAACACCGTTCCGACCACCCGCCGGCTCCGGCCGCTAGCTCGGCCCGGGTGGCGGCTTCTTATAGCCGATGCCCATCCCGGCACCGGTGGCCACCCGATAAACACTCAACATTCCGGCACCGGCCCCGAGAAAGAAGAAAATGATGAGGAACAGCGGCGTCGTGTTAAGCCAAGTATCCAATCCGAACCCGATGCCGATACCAACCGCGAAACCCACTACCATCTCCATGGTGAGGCGAATGGCAAGCGACAGACCGGCGCCTCGCGACATTCCGCCGGATGGCTCAGCCTCGCCGGACTGCTTGGCCTTGGCCTCGCGAATCCGCGTATCGAAATCATTCGGGGATCGAGGGGGCAGATCATCGCTCATCGGCGCGCGCCCCTTCCGAAAATTCCCCCAGTCCTAACGTCCCCTTCCCGGGCCGCTCCTGGGCCCAAGATCGCGCGCACCATAGTGAGCGCTGGTAAGTGTGTCAAGGCGATGGAAGGCGCCGAATTCGGCGCTTTTCCCGGGTGTCCCGGGGCTTGTAGATCGGCCAGTTCAGGCGCTCTCGCGCAGGCCTTCGGCCATGCCCAGATCGACTGAAACCAAGCGGCTGATGCCGCGTTCGGCCATGGTCACGCCGAACAGGCGATCCATTCGCGCCATGGTCATGCGGTGATGGGTGATGACCAGGAACCGGGTGCTGCCGCCGTGACTCAACTCGTTCAGCAGAGTGCAGAAGCGGTCGACATTGGCATCGTCGAGCGGCGCATCCACTTCGTCCAACACGCAAATCGGCGCCGGATTGGTCAGGAACACCGCGAACAGCAGGGATAGGGCCGTCAAGGCCTGCTCGCCGCCGGACAGCAGGGACATGATCTGCATCCGCTTGCCCGGAGGGCTGGCCATGATCTCCAAGCCGGCCTCCAGCGGATCTTCCGCATCGGTCAGCTTCAGATGGGCCCGCCCGCCGCCGAACAGGCGAATGAACAGCTCGGAGAAATGCGCATCCACCTTGGCAAAGGCGGCGAGCAGCCGCTCACGCCCCTCCCGGTTCAGGCTGGAGATGCCTTGCCGCAAACGGCCGATGGCGCCGATCAAGTCGGCCCGCTCGGCCTGCATGGTGGTGATCTGCTGGTCCAGCTCTTTCGCCTCCGCCTCGGCGCGCAGGTTGACGGGACCCATGTTGTCGCGCTCGCGGACCAGGCGCTGCAGCTTGGCCTCGATATCGTCGCGCGCCGGCATGTCCTGGCTCGCCTCGACTTCGGCGACCTCCAGAACCTTATCCAGCGGGCAGCTCAGGCGGTCGCGCGACTTCTCGGCCACCCCGCTCAAGGTCTGCTCGGCCTGGGCCACCGCGGCTTCGGCGCGCACCCGGTCCTCGCGTGATTGGGCCAAGACCTGTTCCGCCGCTTTGAGGCTGCGATCGGCATCCGCCAGGCGGGTTTCGCCGATGGCCAGGGCATCGGCCGCGTCCTTGCGTCGCTGCTCGGCGGTGTCGATGTGCCCAGCCAGGTCCTCGCCCTTGGCGGCCAATTCCGCCGGCCGCGCCGCCAGGGTTTCAATCTCCTGGGCCGTGGCCTGCAGGCGCTGGTCTAACTCGGCCATGTGCTGTTCCGACTCGCGTCCACGCCGCGCCCACGAGGCCTTTTCCTCCTCGATCGCGGCCAGGCGGCGGACCCGCGCCTCGGCCTCGCGCGCCAGGCGGTCGGCGGCACTTTGCCGCTGCGCCAGCTCGCGCCGGCTTTCTGACAGCTCCGCGCGCAGGCGATCCAGGGTGGCCCGGTCGGCGGCCAGATCCGGCAATTCGGCCGCCTCGGCGCGCACGCTGGCCAGGGCCGCTTCGGATTCGGTCCTGTCGGTGGCGATGCGCTGCATCGCTTCTTCCTGGGCCGCCAGGCGGGAGGCCAGGCCGGCGGCCCGCTGAATCAAGTCGCTGTGCCCCTGGCGGGCGGTATTCAAGGCGCCAAAGGCGGCGCTGACGGCGGCGCGGGCGGCCCGCTCGGCGGCACTGCTGAGCTCGGACTCGGTGCGCGCTTTGTCGTGGGCGCTGCGCGCTTCGGCCGCGGCTTGGGCGGCCTTGTCCAGGATGCCACGCAAGTCCTTCAAGCGGTTCCGCTGAGCCAGTCGTTTGCCAGCGGTGGTGCGCGCATCCGCCTTGGTGGTAAAGCCATCCCAGCGCCACAGGGCGCCGTCGGTGGTGACCAATCGCTGGCCGGGGGTCAACATGGATTGCAGGCGGTCGCCGGTGGCGGCGTCGGCGACGATGCCGGTTTGCGCCAAGCGGCGATCCAAGGCCGCCGGTCCACGGACCCGCTGGCTCAGGGCCTCGGCCCCGGCGGGCAGCGGTGGCACGGTATCGTATGGCGCCAAGGTCGTCCAGTGCGCCGGGGCGGCGGCATCCGTCGGCGCCTTGATATCGTCTCCCAGGGCCGCCCCCAAGGCCGCCTCGTAGCCGGCCTCCACCGCAACCGCATCCTCGACGGGCGGCCAATTACCGCCGGAGGCCGGCTCCAGGATCGCGGTCAGGGCCGCCGCTTCCGCCTCCAGCTTGGCGCGGGCGGCTTCGGCCTCCTGCAGAACTTCCCGGGCCGCGGTGTGGCGAACCACGGCCTGGCCGTGCTTGGCTTCCGTGTCCTCGGCTTGGAGGCGCGCCTGCTCCAGGGCGGCGTCCGCCGCGTGAACCGCGGTTTCGGCGACCTGTAGTGTGTCCTCCGATACCCGCTCGGCGGCGAGCGCCGCGCGTTCGCGATCGGTCTCCGTCGCCTGGGTGCGCAGCCGTTGCAATCGGTCTTCCAGTTCGGCGATGCGCCGGGTCAGGCTGGTGGCGCGCGCCTCGTCGGCGGCGATCCGCTCGGCCAGGGCGCTCAGGTTGGTCTCGCGCGCGGTCACTGCCTCCGTCGCTTCATGCAAGGCGGTCTGGGCCGTCTGCGCGGTCGCCTCTTCCGCCGCCGTGGCGGTCTCAAGGCTGGCGCGCTCCTCGTCCAGGCGGGTGCGCGCGCCCGTCGCGTCGGTGGCCAGGGCTTGCGCCCGCGCCCGGTCGCCTTCGAGTTGGCTCAGGCGCTGTTCGGCCAATTCCTTGGCGGCGGTGGCTTGGGCGGCCTCCCGCACCAGGTTGTCGCGGTCGACCAGTAGGCGCTGCAACGCCGCCGTCGCGGCAGCTTCCGCGGCGCGCAGCTCAGGCAAGGTCGCGGCTGCCTCGGCCTGGACGGTGGCCCGCGCCGCCGCGGCCTGGGTGTGCTGGGCCACGGCGTTTTCGGCGGCGACCAGGCGATCCCGCGCCGTCGCCAGGGCTTGCCGCGCCGCCTCGGCCTCCAAATGGATCACCAGGGCCTCGGTGCGGCGGATTTGATCGGCGATGTTGCGATAGCGGGTGGCCTGGCGGGCCTGCTTTTTCAGGCCCTGCAATTGCACCTCGAGAGCGGCGATCACATCGTCCAGACGTTCCAGGTTGGTCTCGGCGGCGCGCAGGCGCAACTCAGCCTCGTGCCGGCGGGAGTGCAGGCCGGTGATGCCCGCGGCTTCCTCGAGCAGGGCGCGCCGGTCGGTCGCCTTGGCGCTGATGAGGGTGCCGATGCGCCCCTGCGAGACCAGCGCCGTGGAGTGCGCCCCGGACGCCGAGTCGGCGAACAGCAACTGCACGTCGCGCGCGCGCACCTCTTTCCCATTGACCCGATAGCTCGACCCGGAGCCACGCTCGATCCGGCGCATGACCTCGAGGTGCTCGAAATCGTTGAACATGGCCGGGGCCGTGCGGTCGGTGTTGTCCAAGTGCAGCACAACCTCGGAGACGTTGCGCGCCGGGCGCGTGGCGCTGCCGGCGAAGATCACGTCGTCCATCTCGCCGCCGCGCATGCGCTTGGCCGAATTTTCGCCCATTACCCAGCGCAAGGCCTCGACCAGATTGGACTTGCCGCACCCGTTGGGGCCGACGACGCCGGTGACACCGGGTTCGACCAAAAGATCGGTCGAATCGACGAAGGACTTGAAACCCGTCAATTGCAACTTGGTAAAACGTACCACCTTCGTCCGATTCCTTTTCTGTTCCGACTATCCGGCCAAAAGACGATCCAGCCCGTATCCGAGACTACGTTCCCCCCGCGATCTTGGCGAAGATCGTGTCGTACTCCTCGAACTTCAACGCGCCCTCGATCTTGCGGCCGTTCACGATCATGGTCGGCGTCGACTCGACGCCAAATTCGGTGCGGGCCTGCTGGGCGCGCGTGACAATCTTATCCATCGCGGCTTCGTTGCCGACACAGCTATCGAACTGGCTTTGGCTCATGCCGGCGAGGCGCGAGATTTGGCTCAATTCCTTGATCGGATCATCTGCCCTGGCCCAGCGTTGCTGGTTCTGGAACAGCAGGTCGAGGAAGCCGAAAAATCGGTCCCCATCGATGCAATCGGCGACTGCCGCGGCGCGCAGCGCCAGCCCATCCAGCGGATAGTGGCGGAAAACCAGCCTAGCCCGGCCGTCGGCGATCCAGGACTCCTTGATGCGCTTCAAGGCGTTTTCATGCAAGGCCGCGCAATGGGGGCAGGTGAGGGATGCATACTCGATGATGGTCAGCTTGGCGTCCGCCGATCCCAGGATATGATCATCGGGGAATATTTCCATGGCCTGCGCCGACGCCCGGCGCCCGGCGACCCCGACAAAGGGTACGGCCCACGCCGTGACGGCGAGCGTTCCCAACAGTATCTGCCGACGTTTCATCATGTGACCTACCATATGTTGTGCATGCTACCCAGGCGATCGTCGATTCACAAGCGCTGTCGTCGTCATGAAAGTGGACAGCATGTGGAAATCGCGCGGCCGTCAGATCCGAACATGACAGCCGTATTCCGTGCTCGCAATGGGGGTGGCAATGAGGAGGCGGCAATGGGGATGGCTTAGCCGGGTTCGCCGGGGCTGCGAGGCCGGCTTTGCCGCAGGGCCCGGCTCAGGCGCTCCAGGGCGCCGCGCAGGTCGTCGTCCTCGATGGTTTCCATTTGCCGCCGCAACTCGGATTCCTCGGCGGCGCCAAGCGGCTGCGGCGGTTGCCGGCGCGGTTGTTTGCGTGCCGTTAGCGGTCCTTGTAGAAAGGTCAGGCGCTGAATGGCGGCATATCCATAGTGGCCGTTGATACGCTCCACGATCTGCGGAGCCAGATGCTGAAGCTCGAGAGCGAATCCCGGCTCCACGCGCACCAGCAAGGAGCCCTCCCGGTGGCTTCCCGGCCGGGCCGCGGCCAGCTTTTTTGGTTGGCAACGGGCGGCGATGGCGGCACCGACGATGTTAGGCCATTCGGCGATCAGGCCGCCTTCGGCGAACTCGCGCTTGCCCACCGCGCGGCGGGTCACCAGTGGCAAGGTGGCGGCCAAGGCGCGCAGGCCGCTGCCGCGCCGTGTCGGATTGGCCGCGGGCCGCCGGGTGGCGGCGGCGCCGTCCCCTCGGCTATGCTTCGAATCGGTCATCGGCGAAGGTGATGTGTGGTGCGCGCCATGGCCCAAGTATCCCGCAACGGCGGCGTGGAGTATAGACTTCGACGATGGTCGGAAAAATAGAGGCACGCGGCCCGGCGCCGCGCCATGAACGCGTGCTGGCCTGGTACGATCGCCACGGCCGCGATCTGCCGTGGCGGGTGCGCGGCGGTCCGCACCCCGATCCGTATCACGTGTGGCTCTCGGAGATCATGCTGCAGCAGACCACGGTGGCCGCTGTCGCGCCATATTTCCGCACCTTTCTTCGGCTTTGGCCGAATGTGGCGGCCCTGGCGGCGGCGCCGGTCGAGGAGGTGTTGGATGCCTGGGCCGGCCTGGGCTACTACGCCCGGGCGCGCAATATGCACCGGTGCGCCCAGGTGGTCTGCGCCGACTTTGATGGCGCCTTTCCGGATGACGAGATGCGGTTGCGCGGCCTGCCCGGCATCGGGCCGTATACCGCGGCGGCGATCGCCGCCATCGCCTTCGGCCGCCGCGCCCGCGTGGTCGACGGCAACGTGGAGCGGGTGGTGGCACGCCTGCATGCGGTGGAGGCGCCACTACCAGGGGCCAAGGCGGCGTTGGGCGATTTGGCCGCGGCGCTTCTGCCTGCCGGGTCGGCAGGCAAATTCCGCTACGGCGACTTCGCCCAGGCCATGATGGATCTGGGGGCGACCGTCTGCCTGCCGCGGGCCCCGCGCTGCGGCGTGTGCCCGCTGGTCTGCGATTGCGCAGGGCGGGCGGCGGGGATCGCCGAGACCCTGCCGCGCCGGGCGGACAAGGTACCGCGCCCCACCCGCCGTGGCATTGCATTTTGGATCGAGGGGCCGGATGGTGCCGTCCTCATGCGCCGGCGGCCCAAGAGCGGCCTGCTCGGCGGCATGATGGAACTGCCTACGACCGACTGGCGCGAGGCGCCGTGGATTCCCGAAGAGGTGCAGGCGATGGCCCCGGCGGGCACCGCGTGGCGTCCGCTGCCGGGACTGGTGCGCCATACCTTCACGCATTTTCACTTGGAACTGGCGATTTGGGCGGGATCGCCCACCGACGCGGGGGATGCGGCCGGCGACTGGATCCCGGCGCAAGACCTGGCGGCGCTACCCTTGCCCACGGTCATGCGCAAGGCGGTGGCGCATGCCTTGGCGCGCGTTTAGGTTGCCGGTGGGTTGCCGTTTGGCCGCGGTCACTCGTGCAACGCGGACCCGCCGGACTGCGCGGCAAGCTTGTCGAAGCGTAGGATGGCGACGTTCCGATGGGCCGGAAAGTCGATCACACCGTCCTCGCGCAGGAAGGTAAGGGAGCGGCTGACCGTCTCGGCGGTCATGCCGAGATAATCGGCGATATCGCCCCGAGTCATCGAAAGGCATACCGGGCTGGGTGGCCTGCCGGCGCGCTTGTTGCGCCGCGCCAGCTGAAGCAGGAAGGAGGCCATTTTTTCCGTCGCGTTCTTGCAGCCGAGCAGGACCATATGGTCCTGGGCCAGGCGCAATTCTTCTGTCGCATTGTGGAGCAGCGTGTTCCGCCACTGCGGTGATTTGTCAAGAATCGCCTCGAAGCGGTGCCGAGGAAAGCGGCGGAGAGTGACGGGGGTGACCGCTTCGACCGCGTACTCGTAGATGCCATCGACGGCAAGTCCGAGGAAGTCGCCTTCGCCCATGAACGCGGTGATCAACCGCCGCCCGTCCGGCAGGGTTTTGAAGGCGCGCAGCATGCCGCTGATCACCAGGAAGACCGCCTCCGCCGCCTCGCCGCCCATGAACAGGGATTGGTTTGCCGCGAGCGCCAGCGGTTGCGCGATGGCGGCCAGCCGTTCTTCATTGCTTCTGTCAAGCGGAACACCGTCCGCAACGACAACTATCGAGGGTGCAATCGACCGCCGCCTTTGAGGCGGGAATGGCGCGGGGACTAGGGCTGCAAGGTTTTGAGGCACCAACTCATCTTGAGGCAACCCCTGTATTGCGGCATTAACATATGTTCACTAGGGTCTGCCATGGGCAATCGTTGTAATAGAAACACTTTCAGGCGGCGAGGTTCTGGCCCACGCGCCGGTGCTACTTTCTCATCGGATCGGAAAGAGACCGATGTTGAATAGCCCGGCCGCGCAAAAAATGAGCCAGGTCATCGACCTCACGAACGAGGAGACGGCGGCTCTGGCCGCCGTTGCGGCGCGTGGGGTTCGGGTGGCCCGCGGCACCGACATCGTGGCCCAGGGCGAGAAGGACGAATGCGCTTTTCTCGTTCGCGACGGCTGGGCGCTGCGTCATCGGCATTTGCCGGATGGCCGGCGGCAGGTTCTGCATTTCCTGGTGCCGGGGGATTGGGCCGGGCTGACGGCGCTGATGTTCCCCGAATCCGATCATTCGGTGACGGCGATCACGGACGTCGTCATCGCGAGCCTGACGGTGTCGGAATTGTCCACCCTGTTCCTCCGCCATCCCAGGCTGGGCATGGCGATCTATTGGACCGCGGCGCAGGAAGAAGCGGTAATCGCCGAGCATCTGGTCAACGTGGGTCGGCGTACCGCCTATGAGCGGCTGGGCAATCTGTTGCTCGAGCTGCTGTTTCGCCTGCAGGTGGTCAATCGCGCCGACCATCGGGCCTTCGATTTTCCGGTCAACCAGGTGGTGCTCGCCGACGCCTTGGGACTCAGCCACGTGCACGTCAACCGAACCCTGCAGCGCATGCGCAAGGATGGGTTCGTATCGATCACCGACCATCGGGTGGTGATCTTGGATCAAGTCGGCCTCGAACGGGTGATCGACTTCGAGGGCGCCTATCTGCACATGGCGGGTTCGCCGGCCTGGCTGCGGCATCGCCAGTCGGGGCCGGCGGCCAACGGTGCTGCGTCAGCGGCCAAGTCTTGATCGTGAGCTCAGCCGGCAGCTAGTTGAGTTCGGCGCGCACCTTTTGCCGCAGCACGTCGATGGGCATCAGTTTGCCCTCCACGGCGACACACCAGAACTGCCAACCGTTGCACGCCGGGGCACCCTGCACATGGGCGCCGACCTGATGGATGGAGCCCTTGAAATCGGCGGTGATCAGGGTGCCGTCGGCGCGCACCCTGGCCTGCCAGCGGCGATTCGGGCTGAACAGGACGGTGCCGGGCTCCAGCAGGCCACGCTCAACCAGGGTGCCGAAGGGGATGCGCGGCTGTTCGCGCGGTGACGGTGTGTCGATCACCTCCAGGTCGTCGGCGGGGCGAACCTTGGCGATGCGCGCCCGGGCCAACTCGGCATAGGTGACCTCGCGCTCGAAGGCGATGTAGCGGCGGCCGAGACGCTTGGCCACGGCGGCGGTGGTGCCGCTGCCGGCGAAGGGATCGAGGACCACATGTCCCGGTTTCGTCGAGGCCAGGATGATTCGGTGCAGCAAAGCCTCCGGCTTTTGCGTCGGATGCGCCTTGTTGCCGTCGCCGTCGCGCAAACGCTCGCCTCCGGTGCACAACGGGATCAGCCAGTCGCTGCGCATCTGCAGATCTTCGTTCAGGGCCTTCATGGCCGAATAGTTGAAGGTATAGCGGGCATCCTTGTCCTTGGCCGCCCAGATCAGGGTCTCGTGCGCGTTGGTGAAGCGGCGGCCGCGAAAGTTGGGCATGGGGTTGGATTTTCGCCAGATCACGTCGTTGAGAATCCAATAGTTCAGATCCTGCAACTGGGCGCCGACGCGGAAAATGTTGTGATAGCTGCCGATCACCCACAGGGCGCCATCCTCGCGCAGCACCCGGCGGGCGGCGCGCAGCCAGCGGCGGGTGAAGTCGTCATAGGCGGCAAAGCCGTCGAAACGGTCCCACGCCTCGTCAACGCCGTCGACCCGGGTGTTGTTGGGGCGCAACAGCTCGCCCTCCAGTTGCAGATTGTAGGGTGGGTCGGCAAAGATCA
>Ga0315550_1003017_pt1 | contig 10215 bp, 7 predicted proteins | sample SalMarSW160190MG_2_FD_203100 | JGI IMG/M metagenome (GOLD analysis project Ga0315550, IMG submission 203100) | Salt marsh sediment microbial communities from the Plum Island Ecosystem LTER, Massachusetts, United States - Salt Marsh Sediment SW1601-90 ... | reverse complement strand
TTTTCGGGAGTGAACGCCCGCACCTTGCAGAAAGCGGTAATCATTTCATCCTTGCTAATCTGCACCATATTAACGATCGGTTTGCCCTTGGCCAGTTTACCGCCGGTCGGGATCGTATGCACCTTCACCCAGTAGCAGCGCCCTTTATTGGAGAAAAAGAGAATATAATCATGCGTCGAGGCGACAAAAAGGTGCTCGGCGAAATCCTGCTCTTTGGTTTCGATACCGATGACGCCGCGTCCGCCGCGGTTCTGCCGACGATAGTTGGTGACCGAAAGACGTTTGACATAGCCGAGGTGGGAGATGGTGATGACCATGTCTTCTTCGGCGATTAAATCCTCGAGTTCGAATTCCTCGGCCGCCGCCTGAATTTCGGTCCGGCGGTCGTCATTGTATTTTTTCTTGAGTTCCAGAAGCTCCTCTTTGATAATCGCCATCCGGCGCGGTTTGGATTCGAGGATACCTTTCAACTCGGCGATTAATTTTATCGTGGCCAGATACTCTTCCTCGATTTTCTGCCGCTCCAGACCGGTCAGGCGCGCCAGCCTCATTTCGAGAATGGCATTGGCCTGCTTTTCGCTCAACTTGAATTTCGCCATCAAGCCTTCGCGTGCCGCCGGCGTGTCTTTCGACTTTTTTATCAGCGCGATAACGGCATCGATATTTTCCAGCGCGATTTTGTAACCCTCGAGGATATGGGCGCGCTCCTCGGCTTTGTTGAGGTCAAACTGCGTCCGCCTGACAATGATCTCGTGTCGATGAACGATGAATTCATCCAGCATTTGCTTGAGCGAAAGAACCTGCGGGACACCATTGACCAGGCTGAGCATCATAATCGCGAAGGTCGATTGCATGGCCGTGTTTTTATAAAGCTGATTGAGGACAATCTCCGGCTGGGCGTCGCGCCTTAAATCGACCACAATGCGCATACCGTCGCGATCCGACTCATCGCGAAGATCGTAGATCCCGTCGATTTTTTTATCCCGCGCCAGCTGGGCGATTCTTTCGAGCAGGTTGGATTTGTTCACCTGAAAGGGAATCTCGGTAATGACAATACATTCTTTGCCGCTTTTCTGAACTTCGGTAATTGCCTTGGCCCGCACCGATAACCTGCCTTTGCCGGTACGGTAGGCCTGCCTGATACCTTCACGGCCGTTGATTATTCCGCCCGTAGGAAAATCCGGACCGGGGATAAACTGCATTAACTCATCATTTGTGATTTCGTCATTATCAATAATAGCCGCGAGAGCGTCGACCACCTCGCCGAGATTATGCGGTGGAATATTGGAGGCCATACCGACCGCGATCCCTGAAGTTCCGTTGCATATCAGATTGGGAAAACGACCGGGCAGAACTTTCGGTTCCATCCGTGTTTCATCATAGTTGGGCATCGTGTTGACCGTATCTTTTTCCATATCGGCCAGCATTTCCATGGCAATCGGTGTCAGCCGGGCCTCGGTGTATCGCATGGCGGCGGCGCCGTCACCGTCGATCGAGCCAAAGTTCCCCTGCCCGTCGACCAGCGGATAGCGCATATTGAAATCCTGAGCCATACGAACCAGGGTCGGGTAAACCACCTGCTCGCCGTGCGGATGATAATTGCCGGAAGTATCGCCGGCGATTTTGGCGCATTTTCGATGCGGTCGACCGGGCGAGAGATTGAGATCGTTCATTGCCACCAGGATTCGTCGGTTGGAGGGTTTTAGTCCGTCGCGGACATCGGGCAGGGCGCGGTTCGTAATAACCGACATCGAGTAATCGAGGTAGGAGTTTTTCATCTCCTCTTCGAGGAAAACGGGGACGATTTTTTCTCTTTCAAGCGGCATATTCAAATCCTTTTATCAATAATAATCACCTTTATTTTATATCATAAAGATACAATTTTTAAACCTATAAATCAATTTTTTGGTGATGAATTTGTATGGATTCTATCGGTAATTTCGGGGATTGGTCATAAATGAACGATGGGTGCTCGTTTCCGAACATAGCGCGATGATTTAATAATCATAAGTGGTTGAAAATATGTGAATTAGTGTGACGGTACGGCACTTGCTTTATATTTTGGTGGGTAGTATTGGATGATAAAAAATTACCTAAAATCTGCTGTAAGAAATATAATTCGGAACAAGGGCTATTCTTTTATAAACATTTTTGGATTGGCCGTCGGCATCGCCAGCAGTTTGGCCATTTTTCTCTGGGTCCTCGATGAAATCAGCTATGACAGATTTCATGTCAATGCCGAATCGATTTACCGTTGCTATCGGCAAGTGGTCTGGAACGGCGAAACCAGGTTGAGCGAAACGACCTCCGCGCCGATCGGCCCGACTCTGGCCGAACAGGCTACCGGAATCGAGAAATATGCCCGGGTTTTCCCGGCCTCGTTAAAAATGGAGTTTGAGGTCAGGTCGGTCTTCGGACGGGGAATCTATGCTGACGCTGATTTTCTAAGCATTTTTACTTTTCCTCTCATCAGCGGAGATCCGAAAACGGCGCTGATCTCGCCTCATTCTATTATTTTATCGCAAAAAACAGCGACGGCTCTTTTCGGTAAAATAAACCCGATCGGTCTGACTTTGAAAAACGGTCTGACCATAACCGGTATTGTGGAAAACGTTCCCCGCAATTCTTCGATCCAGTTTGACTTTCTGCTTCCATTTTCGTACGCCGAGCAGGTCGGTCTGGTTGAGGAGGATGAGTGGTGGAATTTCGGTTATGATACATATTTTCTACTCGGTAGAAACGCCGATGTAAATGAAGTCGGTGGACGTATCAAGGATTTATTCATAAGTATCGATCCGGAATCGACAATAGAATTGCACCTGCAGCCTTTGACCGATATTCATCTCAGGGAGCTGGAAGGTACCGGGCGCATAGTATATGTATATATTTTCTCCATAGTGGCCGTCTTGCTGCTGCTTGTCGCCTGCATCAATTTTATGAACCTGGCCACCGCGCGTTCGTCGAAAAGAGCAAAAGAAATCGGGCTTCGAAAAACGGTTGGAGCTTATCGGTCACAACTGATAATCCAACTTCTGACTGAATCCGCAATTCAGACTCTGGTGGCGGCATTGCTTGCCGTGGGAATGCTCGAGGCTGCGCTGCCGTTTCTCAGTGATTTTTTCGGCAAACAAATCGTCCTGGAGCCTACCGGCAATCTAATTTTATTATTGGCCGTGATAGTGGTATTGACGACGCTGGCGGCTGGGAGCTATCCCGCCCTGGTTTTATCTTCTTTCCGGCCCATGAGAATATTAAGGGGCGGATTTTCGGCTTCCGGTAATAAAAGTATGAATACCGTGCGGAAGTTTCTGGTTGTTTTCCAATTTACTATCTCTACCGCACTTATATTCGGAGCTTTAGTTATTTACGGGCAATTGAATTATATTGAGAACAAGGATATCGGGATAGACCGAAAAAACATCGTATGCCTTTCGACGGACAATCTGGATAAGGACTATATTGCGTTTAAAAATGAATTGCTAAAATACGCCGGTATTCAATTTGTATCGGCCGTTTATGAGCCGCCGGCCTGGTGCGGTTGGTATATTGTGGGATTTGATTACGAGGGCAAGCCCGAGGACAGGGATGTTCGCGCCGGGGTCGGTTTTGTCGATTATGATTATGTCGACGTTTTCGGATTGGAAATTGTCGAAGGCAGGAATTTCTCGCGACAGTATGCGACCGATGAGACGGAGGCTTATATCGTCAATAAGGCGGCGGTTCGCGCCATGCAAATGGAATCGCCGATTGGCAAAAGTATAAACATGGTCGATCGACCCGGTAAAATTATCGGCGTCGTGAAAGATTTCCATTTTTCGTCGATGCATACCGCCATTACACCCTTAATCCTGACCTGCGATAAATCGAATTTTTCTCGCTTGTGTATTAAAATATCTCCGGATAATATTTCCGGCAGTCTGGGCTACATCGAGAAAATATGGAGTGAATTTCGGCCCGGTGATGATTTTCGCCCTCAGTTTTTCGACCAATTACTCGGGCGTGAATATGTAATCGAGAAACGCACCAGTGCCATCGTTCTGGCCTTTACCATTATTACCGTCCTTGTCGCCTGCCTTGGCCTATTCGGTCTGGCTGCATACAGCGCCGAGCGCCGCACCAAGGAAATTGGTATTCGAAAAGTGCTGGGCTTATCGACCGCCGGTATAATCGGATTACTCACCAGGGAATTTATTCTGTTGGTCCTGCTCGGTGATATTGTCGGGATCCCGATCGGATTTTATTTAGGGAACCGCTGGCTGAAGGATTTCGCATATCGAATAGAACCGGGATGCGCATTTATATTGATTGCCGGGGGGCTGACAATGCTGATCGCACTTCTAACGGTATCGTATCAGGCCGTAAAAGCAGCCCGGACCAATCCGGTGACGGCGATAAAGTACGAATAAACAATCACAGTAGGTCTTTAATCCGGCCGTGGCCGATTTATTTCACGTCGGCCCGTTTGAGGGCGGCGACGATGGGCGGGATAATTATAATCTGAACTAAAATGCCGGGCAATCCGGTCACCATGGCACCCCCAGCGGCCAGAAACTGGAGCGGTCCGTAGGGGAGTTCGATAAATCGTCCCAGGATAACCAGACCGAGGGCGAACATCAATCGGCCGACGATCATGGCGACAATAAGAGAGATATAAACATTTAGATTCAGCTTTCGGTAAGCAATGCCGGCCACCAGTCCATACATCGGTAACTCCATCGACATAAGCGGGACAGCATACGACGGCGGCATGGATGTCAACAGGTGCGAGAGGAACGGAGCCATCAAACCGATTAACACTCCGGCCAGAGGTCCGACGGCAAGTCCGCAAATTAAAACCGGGATATGCATCGGCAGAAAAATCCGTCCGGCCAGCCCGAATTGATGAAAGGCAATCGGTATTACAATGGCCAGAGCCAGAAAAAGAGCCGTATATGAGATTTGTTTGGGGCTTAAGGTGGTCGGATTATTTTTTGACGGCAGAGGCAAGATATAATCCGGGGTGATCGGTGATTTTCACGTTAATGAAATTCCCGTGCTCGAAGAGGGCTATCATGTCCTTACGGTTGGGCAGATGATCATTGGCTACCGGTCCTCCTGTTTCCTGATGATATTCCTCAAGTTCCTTGCTGCTGTAAAGATGAATAATATGAAAAGAGCCGTCACTTTTCAGCACTCGTGACACTTCCCGCATTACCTTTCGGGGATCGCTAAAATGTGCAAAAGCCGCAAACGAAACGGCCGTATCAAAAGTGCCTTCTCTTAAAGGGAGATTTTCCACGTCGGCGCTTACTTCGGAAATAGTCTCGAAGGGGAAATTCTGTCTGGCCTTGTTGGCCATTTTCGGGCAGAAATCGACCCCGACAATCATGCCATTTTCGCCGACCTTTCGACGCAAAAGGTCGAAAAGAATACCGGTCCCGCAGCCGAGGTCAACGATTTTAGTCCCTACCTTTAAATTGAAAGAATCAATCAGAAAGGAGAGGATCTCGAAATCCTCGGCGGTAAACATCTTATCCCAATCGTCGGCATAAGACTCATAATACTCTTTACGGCTATCCATCGCGGTTAAATTAAGCCTCCAATCAAATTTGTCAAGTCCTAATTATCGGCTAACCTGTCTTAAGCAGGCTTTTAGCCTTCTCAAAGTAATACGGATCGATTTCGAAACCGATGAAGTCCAAGTTCAGCTTTCGGCAGGCCACGCCGGTGTTTCCCAATCCCATGAAGGGATCAAGGACGGTGACTTTTTTATTTTTTATGCCATGCAGCTTGATGCAGTTTTCGGCCAGTTGCGGCGGGAACGAGGCGGGATGGGGGCGATCCTTGTCACGATTCTGAATTGTCTTATAGGGTATGAACCAGCAGTTGCCGCGGCATCTTTTTTTTGCTTTGCCGTTTTTCCAGCGATTAACGTTGCTTTTGTCCTTATAAGGTACACCGATAGCGAGTCGGTAAATAGTAATGTTATTGGTTTTAGTCATGTGAAAGATATATTCATGCGCGTCATTTAGAAATCGATGACTGTTAATAGGTTTGTAATGCCCGACATTTATATCGATCGGTTTACCGTAGCTGTCGGTCTCGATATAAATCGATTTGACCCAGTGTATAACATTTTGCAATACGAATTCGTCCCGCAGGGCATCTAGTACCTCGAAAGGTACGGTTGGATCGGAAGGTTTGCTTCCGATGTTTAAAAACAGAGAGCCGGAATCTTTGAGGACACGTTTAATTTCTTTACCCCAGCGATTTATCCATCTGAGATAATCAGAGCGTGGAATACCGTCATCATATTTTCTATATTTAACACCGATGTTGTACGGCGGTGAAGTTACGACAACATCGATCGATTTCGGCTTTAGCCGTTCAGCCATGCCGGTAATACAATCTTCTTTATAGATAAGAAATTTCGGGCTTTTCATAACGACTGAATATAGTCATCAAATAAGCTCTTGACAACAGGTGATAGGTTATGTATTTAAGCGATGTATCAACTTATCTTGAAGAGGTAGCAGATGCCTTCGATAAATAGGAAGATTGCCGGTATTTTATCCGTTTTATACTTATTAGCAATCGGCGGGTGTGGTTCGCCCAATGTCAGGGATGCGATCCTTTCGCCGGAAGCGAAAAATATCCAGGCCTGGAAAATAGAGTTGGCCGAAGATTCCACGACGACCCAGGCGGATTCGCTGATTACGAATATCAGGGCGGAGCTTAAATCGAAATATATAAAAAAAGAATATTGTGCACCGTATATCGACGCGGTCAGGGAAGGGCTGCGTGCCCGGGGTTATCATATTGTCAAGGGACCGATTACCGAAGGGACGATTCGGATAAATATAAAGGGGCAGAAGGAACATTTCTGGATGATTTTCGTCAGCGATGACGATGACTTGGACGCAGAGCAGGAATGGGATTCGCGCGGGGATCCGACCGGCGGTCATCTCAGCGGGGAAGAAATCGTGGTCAATCCCGCGAAAGTGCTGCAGACCGATGAGGTCAGGGCGGTGCAACTTGAGTTTTTTGATTTGAGCGGTAAATCAATCGGGCAAGCATCGATATCAGGCGGCAAGATCAAGCCTGAATTTATCGCCAAAACGATCGATATCATGATAAAAGAGGGGAAATATTAGACAAGAGTATTATTGGTCCTTCCGACCGTACTCCACTGTAATAACTAATCTAAGCGGCATCCGTTCAGGGTGAACGCGTTCCTGATTACGATCTTCAGTCAAAACCGGGCAGGCACAAACCTATTTGGAACAAAATCACTCCTGTTTTTGTTTGAAATTAAGAAGAAAGGAGTTGCAGGGATGAATAATCTTACGGGAGTGAATAATCGGGAGAAGAAGTCTAATTTGCGGTACAGCCTTCTTTTTTCTGCAATGATATTGGTTTTGACTCTGGCATTTTTATTGAGCGCTTTGATATCAACTCCGGAGGCGAAAAGTATGAACGAAAAGGATAAGCCGATGACATTGAATAAATTAACGCCTGAAGAAGAGCAGGTGATTCTTTATAAAGGGACCGAAGCGCCGTTTTCCGGGAAATATTATGACTATAACGAGGACGGCACTTATACCTGCAAAAGATGCGGTGCGCCGTTGTTCAAATCCGACGATAAATTCGATGCCGGATGCGGCTGGCCGAGTTTCGACGATGCTATTCCCGGCGCTGTAAAGAGAATCCCGGATGCCGACGGGGTCCGGACCGAGATTATCTGCGCCAACTGCGGGGCGCATCTGGGGCATGTTTTTATGGGCGAGGGTTTCACCGATAAAAATACGCGGTTCTGTGTCAATTCGATTTCCATGAATTTTTCGCCCGAATTTGAGAAGGCGGCGGCGGAGACGGCTTATTTCGCCGGCGGCTGTTTCTGGGGAACGGAGTATTATCTGCAGCAGGCTGACGGTGTTCTGTCGACCCGGGTCGGCTACATGGGCGGCAGCGTCAAAGATCCGGACTATAAAGAAGTCTGCACCGGAACAACCGGGCATGCCGAGACGGTCGAGGTTGTTTATGATCCGACGGTGACCGATTATGCGAACCTTGCCAAGCTGTTTTTCGATATACATGATCCGACGCAGGTCAATCGCCAGGGGCCGGATATCGGACAGCAGTACCGATCGGCAATTTTCTATACCAGCGACAGTCAGAAAAGAATTGCCGAAAAGTTAATAAATATTCTGAAAGAAAAAGGTTATAAAGTCGCCACGAAACTGGTGAAGGCGGATAAATTCTGGGAAGCGGAAGATTATCATCAGGATTATTATGAAAAGACCGGCAAGTATCCGTACTGCCATGTCTATCAGGATAAATTTCAGTAGTTGATTTCAGTTAATTAGAGAGCATGCGGCAGGTCACCTCTCCGAAGAATGGAAATACGGGGTCGGGGCCTGCCGTCTTTTTTATAAATGTTCAATCCGGCTGTTGTTTTTCGCCGGTTATATATTCCTTGAATTAAGTCCGCTTCCCGATTTCTAAAACTCCTCGATGCGATAAGAATAGAATTCACCGCCATCGGCCGGAAGATAAACCGAGACACCATTTGAAAATATTTTCTCTTTATCGCCGTTACATGTCGCCAGCAAGATATACTTGTCGGTTTTCTCGATAATAACATCATATATAATACCGTCTTTGATAGTGCAGTTGTTTTTGTCAAAACAGGTCGTATCTATAACAAGCGGCGTTTCTTTATGATCCGGCTGGAAAACATCTTCCCTGAAAATGACGGGCTCGCTGCCGGGATATTCCCGCAGGCGCAGGACTTGTTTCCGGGCCATCCCTTTTTCATTGTACCGCACCTGTGAGGCACCATAGTACAGATTCGGCCGCGTCGAGTCGCCCTCGCTGGACAGTACAAAATAATGTGAATCGGTATAAATCGTGTATGTTCCGATGCCCGTAATCCAGACACCTTTAAGCCATGCGGCAAGTTGGTTGCCGGAATTATCCGGCTTTTCCGCAGCACAGCCGGTAATTATAAATATGACAAATATCGAAAATAGGATGCCATATATTTTATGATAATTCATTGTTTTTCTGCTCCAATAATTAAATCAAACCCAGTAATTCTCTGGCGTACTTCGGCGGCGGGGTGCCGAACGAAAGCAGTTTATCATGGAATTCTTTCATATTAAAATCATCACCCATTTTGTTTTGATAAGCGCGGCGGATTTCGTTGATCTCGATATTGCCGACGTAGTACGTCGATAGCTGTACCGATGACAAGCAGGCGCGGCGCCATTTACCGGCTGCCTCACCCTGTTCCTGAAAGCCTTCATCGAGCATTAAGGCCATCGCCTCTTCCTCGGTCATCCCGGCCGTATGAATCTTCTGGTCGATGATGGCATTGATAATCATCCGCAAACGCATCTTTAACATCTGCATTTTCGCCTCGGGGCCGTCGAAACCCTGCTCGACCATAAGCTGCTCGCAGTATGTCGCCCATCCTTCGGCAAACGTGCCGCTGCCGTAAATGGCACGCACCAGCGTCGGGGCTTTAAACTCGTTATTGTGCGCCGCCTGCAGATAATGCCCCGGCATCGCTTCATGGACAGTTAAATCCCAGAGCATATAATTGTTGTATTCGCGGAAATACGACTCGACCCTGTCTTTATCCCAGTCGGCCGGCGGCGGTGAGATGGCATAGAAAGTCTGACCTTTGGCTTCGAGCGGTCCGGGTGAACTGCAGTAGGCGACAGCAAAACCGCGGTCGAATTCGGGCATGACAATGATTTCAATAGGTCTGTCGGGAAGCGAAACCAGCTCGTGGGTACGAACGAATTCTTCGCACTCTCTCAATTTGGCCCTGGCGATTTCGATAATATTCTCGGCCGTCGGATGATCCTCGGCCATCTTATCCAGGGCCATCCGGACGACCTTTTTCTTATCGCCGAGAAGCTCGGCATCGGTTTGATCGGGGAAATATTGTCTGAACAACGGCAACGCCGTTTCGTAGATATCTTCCTGGGTTGCGATCAGATCCGCCTCGGCGCGTTTCAGGATTTCTTCTTTGGTCAGATCGGACTGGGTCGCATATTTGAGCTTGGTACGATATTTTTCGTCGCCAAGACGGAAATCTCCGTTAGAGCGCGGGAGCAGGACATTTTGCAGCCAATCGGCATATTTTTCGAGGGCGTCAACCGCCTGTTCCTGTACCGGCTTGATTTCAGGAACCATACTCGGTTCTTTTTCGAGATATTCGTTTAA
>Ga0315550_1003012_pt1 | contig 10221 bp, 9 predicted proteins | sample SalMarSW160190MG_2_FD_203100 | JGI IMG/M metagenome (GOLD analysis project Ga0315550, IMG submission 203100) | Salt marsh sediment microbial communities from the Plum Island Ecosystem LTER, Massachusetts, United States - Salt Marsh Sediment SW1601-90 ... | reverse complement strand
GCAGACGCCGAGCATGGTCACCGCGATCGCTGCGTTTTCGGCCGTGGAAAAACTGAGGAGCCGGCGCCAGTCCTCCTGCTGAAACGCGTACAGGATCGCGAGAATCGCCGAGAGCACGCCGATAACGACCACGAGCACGCCGAGCGTGAACAACCACTCGGATCCCTCCGGCGGCAACCACGTCACGAGCCCGCGGCTCAGTCCGAAGAACGCGGCATTCAGCACGACGCCCGATAGCAGCGCGCCGGAGGCGCCACTGGCCGCCCCGTAAGCGCCCGGGAACCATTCGTAGAACGGCAGCAGGCCGAGCTTGGCGCCGAAACCTATCAACAGCAGGGCGCCAAGTAACAGATGCCAGCCGCCCGACAGCCGCGCCGCTCCCGCGCCGAAACCGGCGAAAGCCAGCCCGTGCGCGGAGCCGTCGAAGATCAACATGACCAGCAACAGCGCCACGGTCCCGACCTCGAGCAACGCCAGCATGAACATGACCGGCCGGCCCACCCGGGATGCAAGATTTTCACTGAGGATCATCATGGCGCCGCCGAGACTCATCAGTTCCCAGGCGATGAGAAAAGACACGCCGTCCTGCAAGCCAAAGACCCCCAATGCGCCGATAAGGCTCAACCCCGCGCCAAGCGTCCAGCTGTGTCGTCTCGCGCCCGCGGGCGTGCCGAGCCAGCAGGCGAGCGTCGCCGGCATCAGACCAAACCCCATCAGCCACAGCGCCTCGGGGGGAAACGACAGCGTCACCGCCTCTCCGGCGAATTGCACCGGGAGCGTGACGGCAGAGAGGCCATGGGGTAAAGACGTCAGGACGGCAATAATCCCGCACACGCTGCCTGCTCCCATTAACCCGCGCGCGCCGGCCGGCGCGCGTCGCAGCAGTGACAACACAACACCCGCGAGCCAAGACAGGAACGCCATCAACAAAAACTCAGTCGCCAAGGCGGCCTCCTTGTACATGCTGCGCCGCGCGCTCGAGCAACATCAGCAATGCGTGGATGAGGGCCGCCGGATTGGGCGGACAGCCGGGGAGATAGACATCCACCGGCATCAGGCCTTCGAGGCCCTGCGCACAGGCATAGCCGCCTCCGGACACGCCGCCAGAGACGGCGCAGGTGCCCGCCGCCATGACCCAGCGTGGTTCCGGCATGGCCCCATAGGTCTCGAGCAGCGGCTCGCGCATGGCATAGGTCACCGGCCCGGTCACCAGCAAAAGATCCGCGAAGCGCGGCGACGGCGTGAAAAAAACACCCAGGCGGTGCAGGTTGTAAAACGGATTGTTCAGCGCCTGCAGCTCGGATTCGCAACCATTGCACGAGCCCGCGTCCACGTGACGCACGTGCAGGCTGCGTCCGAAGACCGCTCGGATCGTACCTTTGAGCTGTTGCGCAGCATCCGATGTCGTCGCCTCCGCCCATACCAGGTCTTCGCGCCGGCGCACGCCGAAGGCCCAATCGTTCGACGGTGTGAATGCGCCGGTCGGACAGGCCTCGACGCACAGCTGGCATGTGATGCAACGACCGTAGTCGACGCGGAGGTGCGCACCCTCTTCTTTCGGCGCCGGCGCGATCGCGCCGGGCAGGCAGGCATCCACGCACGCGCGGCAGTCAGGCGCACAGCGCGCCGGATCGAAACGTGGCATGCCGAGCACGCCCGCCTGACCGTCGTCACCTCCCGGGCCGGGCCAGGTGGTGGTCGCCCGCCCGCGTCGTAATCCGAATAGTGTCCAGAGCGGCATTGCCCCCTCCTACCGGTCACAACCGGCGATGGTGAGGCCGAAACTGGCCTCGTTGATGGCGTAATCCATCATGTTGCTGTCGTGCACGGTGAACGGAAATACACGCCAGTTGGAAAAAGACGGTGACTTGATCTTGACGCGCGCGAGCCGCCCGGAGGCATCGATATGCACGGCATAATAGAGTGACCCGCGCGGCGATTCGCTCCAGCCGAGTCCTTCGCTGGACGCCGGCGCGACACATGGCGCGCGCACGCCGCCTTCGGGCAGGCCCGACAACACGCGCCGGATGACGTCCAGGCTCGCCTCCACCTCGGCGACGCGAACCTGGGCACGCGCGTAGGCGTCGCCCTTCTCGCGCAGCGCCACCACGGGCGCCACCTCGTCATAGGCGGCGTACGGATGGTCGCGCCGCATGTCGCGATCGAGGCCCGAGGCGCGCTCCACCGGTCCCGCCGCTCCCTGATCGAAGGCCGTCTTCCGGGTCAGCACGCCGGTGGTAATCAGCCGGTCGAGGTGACTGTTGGTGCGCTCGAGCTTATCGACGTAATCGGTGAACTCGCCCGCGAGTGTTTCAAGCGCCGCGCCGAGCCCTGCCGTATTCAGATCGCGCCGCAATCCGCCGGGTACCAGCGCTCCGCGCAGAAAGCGGCTCCCTGTCAGCCCGGCGTTCATCTGCTTGACGCGTTCCTCGAGCAGTTTGCCTTCTGCCTCACCCACCTTGAGCGTCGTGGTGTGACACAGATGGCCAAGGTAATGAAGATGGTTGTACAACCGCTCCATCTCGGCCAGCAGCACGCGCAGCCAGCGCGCCCGCAGCGGCACCACGCAATCGGCGGCGGTCTCCAGGGCCTGGCAATAGGCAAGCGCGTGCGCGACGCTGCCGACGGCCGAAACGCGTTCGGCCAGCACCGTGCCCGATTCAGGAGTCAAGCCCGCGAAGCGTTGTTCCATGCCGCGGTGCTTGAAGAACAAACGCGGGTGGAAATGCAGGATGCCTTCGCCGATATAAAAGAACAGGAATTGGGCGGACTCGAAGACGTCGGCGCGTACCGGTCCGAACGGCAGCAATTGCACGTCGCGGCTTTCAATCTCGGGCAGCCGCCACGGTGCCGACTGGAACACAAGCGCCTGCGCCCGCGGGTAGCGTGGATCGAGAGGTGGAATCGCCGCCTGCGCGCCTTCATGCAGCACCAGCGGGTAAGGTTCCGGATGACCCTCGAAATTCACACCACAGAGATCGGCCATCTCGCGCTCATACCATCCAAGAAGCGGTGAGAAACTGGCCAGACTCGGCACGACGGCACCGTTCGGACGGCAACGCCACAGCGCGAACGGCTGCCGGGCCCCGGGCGCGGCGAGATAGCGCAACTCCGCCGGTCCGCCCGGCTCCGGAAACCAGGCATAGGCCATCTGCATGCGTCCGCCGTCGCGCAGCATTTTTTCACAGGTGGCTGCCAGTTCGCCGGCTCCGACATCATGCATTAGCGTCCCGTTCATGACCCGCCTCCCCCAAGCTGCGCCGCCACGGTCGTGAAGAAATTCCACAGCGCCTGCGGCCACCACAGACCGAACACCAGCACCGGCGCCAGGGCAAGCCACATCGGTATCAGGCACCATTTGCTTGTGCGAAGCGGCGACACTTCGCCACCGGAGGGCTCGTCGAAGTACATGTGCCTGAAGTGGTTAAGGAAACCGATGAAGATCACGATCAGGAGCAGCGCCATCACGACCACGGCCCAGACGTTGGCGCCGCCGAGCCCGGCGCGCAGGACGGTAATTTCGCTCAGGAACAGACCGAACGGGGGGGCGCCGGTGATGGCCACGGCGCCTGCAAGCCACAAGGCGCCTGCGGTGGGCAGACGCCGCAGGACGCCGCGGATCGCGCCGATGTCCTTGGTGCCGTAACTCCGCATGGCGACGCCGGCGCCGAAAAACATGAGCGACTTGTTGAGCGAGTGATTAAGCATGTGGTAAAGCGCGCCCGCCACGCCGAGCGGACCGCCAAACCCGAAACCGAGCGCGAGCACGCCCATGTGTTCGACGCTCGAGTACGCCATGAGACGCTTGACCCCCTCCTGGCGGACGATGAAAAGCGCCGCGATCAACAGCGAGAAAACGCCGAGCGCGACCAGCACGGCGCGCGGCAGCGGCCCGAGATGCGCGGCATCGGCGATCGACACGAAACGTGCAATCCCGAGCATGGCCGTGTTGAGCAAAGCCCCGGAGAGCATCGCCGACACCGGTGCCGGGCCCTCGCTGTGCGCGTCCGGCAGCCAGGTATGCATCGGGGCCAGGCCGACCTTGGTGCCGTAACCCACGAGCACCAGCAGGAAGGACAGGAGCAGCAATCCCGGATCGACGCGCGGCGCCACCTCGCGCAGCACCGCCCAGGTCATGTCGTAGGTCGGTCCGAGCACCAGGCTGCCCCCCCAGTAGAACAGCATGGTGCCGAGCAGCGCCAGGCTGATACCGGCGGACACCACGATGATGTATTTCCATGCGGCTTCGACGCTGTCACGCCCACGCTCGAAACCGACCAGAAACGTGCTGACCAGGGTCGTCGCCTCGATGGCAATCCAGTACACCCCTACGTTGTTCATCACCGGACCCGTCAGCATGGTCAGTGCGAAGCCGGCGAACAGCGCGTAGAAGCGGTACAACCGCCGCTCTTCCCCGATCAGCCGCATGTAGCCGACGGCATAGATCGATGCCAGCAGATACACGAGCGCGGTACACAACAGCACCCAGGCCGCGATCGGGTCAAGCACGATGTAATCGTCCCACCACGTCCGGGGACCGGCGAGACTCAGCGCCGGCAGGGGCAGGCAGGCGAACAGCACGACGACGCTTGCCGTGAGGTTCAGGTATTCCGCGACGCGCGCCCGGCGGACGAGCAGGCTGCCCAGTATCGCCGCCAACGGCGCCAGCATCACGATGAAGAGCAGGGTTCCCGCCATGTCAGCCCACCAAACGCTTGAGATCGCGCGTGCTCGTCGAGCCCACGTGCGCCAGCAGATAACGCACCAGCACGCCCAGGCTCGCCACCACCACCAGCAGGTCGAACAGGATGACGATTTCTATCAGCAGCGGCATGCCGGGGACGAGTATCTGCGAACCGAGAAAAATGCCGTTCTCGAGCACCAGCAGTCCGAGGATCTGGCTGATGGCCTCGTGACGTACGGCAAGCATGAGAAAACCGATCAGCTTCATCGACAGCATGATCGTTAGCGCGAGCACGGCCACCGAACCGGCCAGGTTCAGGCGGTTACCGAGTTGATGCGCGACGACGAAGGCGAAGATCACCGCGAGCGCGCCGGCCACGAGGGATGAGCTCGGCTGCAGGCTTTCGTGAATTTCACGGTCCACCTGCATGCGCCGGATGATGCGCAACAACAGGTACGGCAACAACAGTCCGCGGAATACCACGGTCAGGACCGCCACCAGGTAAAGCTCGGGATAGTTGCCGTAATAGGCGACCGCCGCCGACAGCGCGCCGATCAGCCAGGACTCGGCCATGAATGCACGCAGGTAGTCCCTCAGCCAGCGCGATCCGAGCATCACGAAAGCCAGCACCAGGCTCGCGATCGCAAGCAGGCTGAAAAGCGAGCTGGCCAGCGGTGTCAGGTTCGTGATCGGCATGGGTCAGTGCAACTGGTTGGCGACGATCGCGAGGACCGCGAGCAGGAACGACGCCGCCAGCGGTTCCTGGTAACGGTAGAAACGCAGCCGCGACTGTGACGTCTCGACGCATACCACGACGACAGCGACCAGAACGAACTTGAGCAACAGCGCGCCGGCGGCGGCCAGAACGCCCGCGGCCGCTCCGGCGCGCGACAGGCCCCACGGCAAGGTCAGGACGTTGCAGAAAATGGTGTAAAGGATGAATTGCTTCATCATCGACGCCCACCTGAGCAGGCCGAGCAACGGGCCGGAATACTCGAGGATGCGCGCCTCCTCGATCATATAAACCTCGATGTGCGTGCTCGAGTGAATCGGCAACCGGTCGGTTTCGACCAGCAGCAGGATGAAGAACGCGAACACCAGGAACAGATGCGCGGGGCTCCAGTAGACCGCGATGTCACCGACGAGCAGATGGTTTACCACGAACGGCAACATCGCTTTGGCGAGCAACGTGATGCCCACGAACACCAGGATCAGCGTCGGCTCGGCGAGAATGCCCAGCATTACCGCGCGGCTCGAGCCGATGCCTCCGTAGGCGCTGCCGGAATCGAGCCCGGCCAGCAGCACCGCGAACGAGCCCAGGGCGAGAATCAGCCCGCCACCCAGGATATCCGCCATGTCCGACAACGGCAGCGGGTAGTCGGTCAGCACCGGGATCAGGATCGGCACCGTCAGCATCGCGGTGAACGCCACGACCGGAGCCGTCCAGTAGAGCCAGGAGGCGGTCTCGGGAACCACGAGCTGCTTGTGAAACAGCTTCCACAGGTCACGGTAGGGCTGGAAAATCCCCGGACCCTGTGCGCGCTGTATGCGCTCCTCGAACTGGACGATGATGCCCTGAAGCAGGGGCGCGAGCGCCAGAACCGCGGACACCTGGGCGATCTGCAGAAGAACGTCGCGCGCGCTCATGCCGAGCCTGCCGCCGGCACGGCGATCGGCCCGCCGAAAACGGTCGCCTTCCGGACGAGACCGCCCGCAACACGCCACTCAATCACGCAACAGACCATCGCGCTCCTTTGTTGGAGACGTATCAAACTGACACGACCGAGGGAAGGGTACGAGGATCCGAAACGGACGCCTACCATCCCATTCCATCGAGGGAAGCCGGTAGGCATCATCAGCCGGTTAGGCGGTTATTATTGCAGGAGGCATGCCATCTCCTGTCGCTATGTCATCAGTATAACAAAGTACGGCGCGCCCGCAATAGCGCGCACCGGCAATCATCAATGAATTACGCAAGGCGGCGGAATGTCCGCGAACGGCGCACCAGTGTCAGCCCTCGTTCACGCTGGCACGCCACGACACCACGTGGCCGGGAGGAAGAATATTCTTGAGATGGGACAGGATGCGCGCCACCTTGGCGGACTGGTCGAAGAATTCGATGACTATCGGCAAATCCAGGGACAGATCGAGCAGTGTCGAGGAATGCACCTTGCCGGAGCGGCCGAAGCCGGAAATCCCCCGAAACACCGTGACCCCACGGACCTTCTCTTCATCATGCAGCTTGGCCAACAGGGTTTTGAGGAGCGCCTCGCCTTCGGTGAGATAAATACGCACCATCATAATATCGCCGTGCTTCATACCTGCCTCCCTATGATAACGCCGACCCAGGTCGCGCTCACGCACAGCACGAGACTGCCGGCCATGTTCAGCACCGCCTTGAGCACCGCTCCCTGTTCGATCAGGTTGAAGGTTTCGATGGAAAACGAGGAAAACGTGGTGAACCCGCCGAGCGCGCCGATGAGGATGCCGGCGCGCAATACGGCGTTGTCGGTCAGCCGGTCGAGGAACATCACGAACAGAAAGCCCATCACCAGGGACCCAATCACGTTCACCGTCAGAGTGCCGTAGGGAAACCCGCGGCCGGCCAGTGCATGCACCCAGGTGGACATCCAGAAACGCAATACGCTGCCCACGGCGCCGCCCGCGGCTATCGCCAACACCTGGTTCATGAAGTAACGCACGTCACGATTGGAAAAGATTTAGCGCGCCCGACGAAATAAAATTCGCCCTTCGACAGGCTCAGGGCGAACGGTTTACCAAAGCCGTTCGTGCCGAGCCCTTCGATCCGTTCGTGCCGAGCTTGTCGAAGCACGAACCGTCTCAGGGCAGGCTCGTCGAACCATGAACGACGCATCAAAAAAAGGGGGGTTCTCATTTTATCAGCCGCTCTTGCTGTTTTCATTCCCGCGTCTTGGACCTATCATACCAGTACTTCGCCTGCTCCGGGTCGCGCGGCAGGCCGTGCAGACCGTCTTCATATCCCTGGGCCAGGGATTTCTGCGCCCGCTTCTGTCCGTTCTCCGCGGCCTTGCGCAGCCACATCATGGCCTTGGCCTCATCTTTTTCGACACCCAGGCCGTAACCGTATCCAACCGACAGGCGATACTGGCTCTCGGCGTCGCCCTTCTCCGCGGCCGGGCGGTACCACTCGATAGCCTTGGCATAGTCACGGTCCACACCCCGGCCCTTTGAGTACAGTTTGCCCATCCCGCGCTGAGCACAGGCCTCGCCCTTCTCCGCCAGCGGCAACCACAGGCTCTTCGCCTTGTCGTAATCGCCGGCGTCGTAAGCCACCGAGGCTTCCTGGCAACCGTGACTCATCGGGATTTTCACCGGTTTGGGTTGCGCGGCCTCCGCCGCGGCCAGCGTCAGCGGGTTCGGACCCGGCCCACCCGCCAGCGCCGCCACCGAAAACCATGCCAGGACAATACCAATAAGAATGAATGCGGATCTCATCATCAGATCTCCCGTTCCAAGCTCATTTTTCCGTCTTCCCCGGTTTCTTCTTTTTTTCCGTTGCGCCCGCCTTTTTGTCCAGCGCGCGCAGATGCGCCAGCCGTTCGGCAATTTTACCCTCCAATCCCTGCTCCGTGGGCAAATAATACCGCCGTTTTCCCAGCTCCTCGGGAAAATAATTCTCGCCGGCGGCGTAGGCCTCGGCCTCGTCGTGGGCGTAGCGATAGTCCTTCCCGTAGTCGAGCTGTTTCATGAGCCGGGTCGGGGCATTGCGCAGATGCAGCGGTACCTCCAGCGAGCCCCGCTCGCGGGCGTCACGCATGGCCGCCCCCAGGGCCGTATACACGGCGTTGCTTTTGGGCGCGCATGCCATGTATACGACGGCCTGCGCAATCGCGAGTTCCCCCTCCGGGCTGCCCAGACGCTCCTGCACGTCCCAGGCATTCAGTGCCAGCAGCAAGGCCCGCGGGTCGGCATTGCCGATGTCTTCCGAGGCCATGCGCACCACGCGCCGCGCGATATACAGCGGGTCGCAGCCGCCGTCGAGCATGCGTGCGAACCAATATAATGAGGCGTCCGGATCGGAGCCGCGCACGGACTTGTGCAGCGCCGAAATCTGGTCGTAAAAAGCCTCGCCCTGCTTGTCGAAACGGCGCACGCCGCCGGTGATGACGTCCTTGATCAGGTCGACGGGGATGACCTGCCGGCCATCCTGTTTCACGGACAGGTCGGCGGCCATCTCCAGCAGATTCAGGGCGCGGCGCGCATCGCCGTCGGCCGCCTGGGCCAGCAGCTCACGCGCTTCATCCGCCATTTCCAGGTGTTGAGCGCCGAGACCGGCCGCTTCGTCCTCCAGCGCCCGGTCGATCACCCGGCGAATATCCTCCGCCGTCAGCGCCTTGAGCACATATACCCGAGCGCGCGACAACAAGGCGTTGTTCAATTCGAACGAGGGGTTCTCGGTGGTGGCGCCGATGAAAGTGAGCGTGCCATCCTCCACGTAGGGGAGAAAGCCGTCCTGCTGCGCCTTGTTGAAACGATGGACTTCGTCCACGAACAGCACGGTCGGACGGCCGTCGGCATGCGCCTGTCTTGCCTCTTCGACCGCGGCGCGAATCTCCTTCACACCGGCGAACACGGCGGAGATGGCGATGAAGTGCGCGCGGGTGCGCTGCGCGATCAGTCGCGCCAGCGTGGTCTTGCCGGTGCCGGGCGGGCCCCAGAAGATCATGGAATGCAACATGCCGGCTTCGATGGCCTGGCGCAGCGGCTTGCCCGGCGCCAGCAGATGCGACTGGCCGAAGAAATCCTCCAGCCGTTGCGGGCGCATGCGGTCCGCCAGCGGCTGCCAGGGTTTCGTCTTGGTGTCCGGGAACAGATCCTGCGTCGCCATGCGAATAAGAAGCCCTCTCGTTGAATCCGTGAAGCTGTCTCAAAACCGTCGCGAGCGGTCGTCAGCCGGGCGAGGGTAAGGCGGAGGTTTCGCGAACGTCCGGTGGACGTTCGCGTCGCCGAACGGGCCGCCACGGATGGCGGCCCTGGACTTTCCCGCGGAGCCGGACGGCGCAGCGGGAAAGGAGCGCGGTACGCAGCAGGTTTTGAGGCAGCTTCTACTCGCCGACCACGTCCACGCCCTCTGGCGGCGTGAAGCTGAAACGGGCGGCGTCGATCTTGACGTTCTCCTTCGGCCTGTCGAGCGTCACGCGCGTCGTGTGTCCGAAGCCGTCCACCATTTCCAGCACATGCAACTTGCCGCGCGCGAAACCGATGCGGATGTCGTCGTAACCGCTGTCCTTGCGCCGCGGGAGCAATTGCACCCACTCGATGTCGTTCTGCGCACCGAGCGATTTGATCCTGAAATTATTAGCCAGGCGCCCCTTGCCGGCAAGCAAGGCCGCCGGCGTGTCGCCGAGGCTGCCCGCGAACTTGCGCACCGTCACCTGTTGCAGGCCGGGGTCGTACACCCAGAGGCGTTTGCCGTCGGCGACGATCTGTTGCTCGTACGGCTTGTTGTAATCCCAGCGGAACTTGTTCGGCCGCTCGATCCACAGGGTGCCGGA